>Ga0315291_10005262_pt1 | contig 16234 bp, 13 predicted proteins | sample YL17G12_20_MG_FD_203070 | JGI IMG/M metagenome (GOLD analysis project Ga0315291, IMG submission 203070) | Sediment microbial communities from Yellowstone Lake, YNP, Wyoming, USA - YL17G12_20 | ecosystem: Environmental > Aquatic > Freshwater > Lake > Sediment | place: USA: Wyoming | collected...
AGTCGAAGAAATCGCCAAGGTCTGGGGCGCGGACGCTCCGAGCTATAAGAAAGGGCTGATGCTCGAGGAGAAATCCGTCCCGTCACCCGACCAGGACACCATCACGATGTCCGTGGAGGCGTCGAAGCGTGCGCTCAAGCGGGCGGGCATCGACCCCCGGGAGATCGGGGCGGTCTATATCGGGTCGGAATCGCACCCGTATGCCGTGAAGCCCAGCGGCACGGTCCTTGCCGAAGCGATCAACGCCACGCCCGACGTCCACACGGCGGACTTCGAGTTCGCCTGCAAGGCCGGCACGGAAGGCATGTTCGTAGCCCTGAACCTCGTCCTGTCGGGCGCCATCAAGTACGGCTTGGCCGTCGGGGCGGATACGTCCCAGGGCGCGCCCGGCGACGCGCTCGAGTACTCGGCCGCGGCCGGGGCCGCGGCTTACATTTTCGGCAAGGATCACGTCATCGCCGAAGCGCTTGAGACGTATTCCTTTACGACGGACACGCCGGACTTCTGGCGCCGGGAATATCAATACTATCCGCAGCACGGCGGCCGCTTCACGGGCGAACCGTCGTATTTTAAACACGTCACGGGCGCGGCCGAGGGCCTCATGGCCAAAGCGAAGATGACGCCGGCGGATTTTCAATACGTCATTTTTCACCAGCCCAACGGAAAATTCCCGCTGCGCGTTGGAGAGATGCTCGGCTTCACGAGAAAGCAGATCGAGCCGGGCTGGCTCGTCCCGAAGCTGGGCAACACATATTCCGGGTCCTCGCCCCTCGGCTTGACGGCGACGCTCGACATCTCCAAGCCGGGCGATATGATCATGATCGTCTCCTACGGCTCGGGCGCCGGCAGTGACGGATTCGTATTCCGCGTCTCCGACCGAATCAACGAGGTCCGAGACCTCGCTCCGCGGACCCGGGATCTGCTTGATAAAAACAAGAACTATATCGAATACGGCGTGTATGCCAAGTACCGCCGCAAGATCCGGAAGGCGTAGCAGGAGGCGGCCATGAGAGACGTAGCGGTCATCGGCGTGGGTATGACCAAGTGGGGCGAGCTTTGGGAAAAATCGCTCCGGACGATCTTCTCCGAGACGGCGCTCCTCGCCATCGACGACGCGGGTGTGGACCACATCGATTCGATGGTCGTGGGCTGCATGTCCTCGGGCCTGTTCATTGGCCAGGAGCACCTGGCCTCGCTCCTCCCCGATTATCTGGGGAAAAATCCCGTCCCCGCGACCCGGGTCGAATCCGCCTGTTCGTCGGGCGGCCTGGCGCTCCGGTACGGCTTTCTGGAAGTCGCGTCCGGGATGAGCGACATCGTCCTCGTCGGCGGCGTCGAAAAAATGACCGACGTGACCGGGTGCGAAGCGACCTTTGCTCTTGGCACCGCGGCCGACCAGGAATACGAAAGCTACCACGGGGCGACGTTCCCGGCGCTTTATGCCATGATGGCCGTCGCCCACATGCACAAATACGGGACGACGAGGGAACAATTGGGCCTGGTCGCCGTCAAGAATCATGAGAACGGTTCGAAGAACCCGCTGGCCCAGTTCCCGTTCAAGGTCAGCCTCGAGGCCGTTTTGTCCTCTGTCCTCGTCGCGGACCCGCTCCGAATCCTCGACTGTTCGCCGATTACGGACGGGGCGGCGGCGGTCGTCCTCGGCCCGGCGGACATGGCCAAGACTCTCAAGAAGCGCCGGGTGAGGATCACCGGCAGCGGCCACGCCACGGACTCGATCGCCCTCGTCTCGCGCCGCGACCTCGCGGCGATCGAGTCGACGCGGATCGCGGCCCAGAAGGCCCTGGCGATGGCCAGACGCAAGATCGACGACATCCATCTTTTCGAGGTCCATGACTGTTTCACGATTGCCGAGATCATGGTCACCGAGGCCCTGGGTCTCGTCCGACAGGGGCAGGGCGGCAAGGCGGTGGAGGACGGGCTGACGTCCATCACCGGGAAGTATCCCGTCAATCCGAGCGGCGGGTTGAAAGCCAAGGGTCACCCGGTCGGCGCCACCGGCGTCGCGCAGGTCGTGGAAGTCGTCAAACAGCTTCGGGGCGAGGCCGGCGAACGGCAGGTCAAGGGCGCAGAGCGGGGCTTGACCCAGAACATGGGCGGCACGGGGGGGAGCTCGCTCGTCCATGTCTTCGAGGCGGACTAAAAGGAGGAGACGATGCCGACACCATCGAGATACTGGCGTGAAATTCCTCAGCGGTACCGGCTAGAAGCCGGCCGATGCACGAATTGCGGCACGATTTGTTTCCCGCCCCGGACCGTTTGTCCGAAGTGCGGAAACCGGACGTTCGTCCCGACGAAGCTGTCCGAATCCGGGGAACTCCTCACTTACACGATCATCCGCGTCCCGCCCGCTCCGTTCGAGGACCAGTCTCCCTACGCGCTCGGGATCGCCAGGCTCGACGACGGCGTGAGGCTGATGGCCCAGGTCGTGGACTGCGATTTCGCCGCCCTCAAGATCGGGACGCGGGTCCGGCTCGAGTTCCGCAAAATCTCCGAGGAGGGCGCGGCGGGCGTTATTTACTACGGCTATAAATTCGTCCCTGAATAGCTCGCGCGTCCGCGGGCGAGGCGGCGTCATGTTTAAGATCGAATCCAAGGTCGACACCCAGAGCCCCGAATACCGCCGGAATGTTGAGCAGATGAAACGGATGGTCGGGGAATACAAGGAACGGCTGGCCAAGGTCCAGGAGGGAGGGCCCGTCAAGTACCGCGAGCTGAACAAATCGCGCGGGAAGATGCTCGTCCGCGAGCGGCTGGAGAAGCTGTTTGACCGCAACACCCCCTTTCTCGAGCTCAGCGCGCTGGCGGCGTATGGGATGTACGACGACGAAGCGCCGGGCGCGAGCATGGTCACGGGCGTCGGCGTCGTCCACGGCCGCGAGGTGCTCATCGTCGCCAACGACCCCACGGTCAAAGGCGGGACGTATTTCCCGATGACCATCAAGAAGCATATCCGCGCCCAGGAGGTCGCGCTCGAGAACCGGCTGCCCTGCGTCTACCTGGTCGATTCCGGCGGCATCTTCCTCCCCCACCAGGCGGGGACCTTTCCCGACAAAGAACATTTCGGCCGGATCTTCTACAACCAGGCCCGGCTCTCGGCGCTCGGCATCCCGCAGATATCTATCGTCCTCGGCGCGTGCACGGCCGGCGGCGCCTACGTGCCGGCGATGAGCGACGAGACGGTCATCGTCCGCCGCCAGGGCACGATCTACATTGGCGGTCCGCCGCTCGTCAAGGCGGCCACGGGCGAGGATGTGACGGAAGAGGACCTGGGAGGCGCGGACGTCCACTGCCGCATTTCAGGCGTCTCGGATTACTACGCCCAGAACGACGGGCACGCGCTCGAGATTGCCCGCAACATCGTCGAAACGCTCGACCCGCCGCGCCGCTTCGAGCTCGACAGGACCGCGCCGGAAGAACCCGCTTACGACCCGCAGGAAATCTACGGCATCGTCCCGCGTGACCTGCGAAAACCCTTCAACATCAAGGAGCTCATCGCCCGGATCGTGGACGGGAGCCGCTTCCAGGAGTTCAAAGAGCTTTATGGGCTGACGATCGTCTGCGGGTTCGCCCGGATCATGGGCTATCCGGTGGGCATCCTGGCCAGCAACGGCGTTTTGTTTTCCGAAAGCTCGCTGAAAGGCGCCCATTTCGTCACGCTCTGCGCCATGCGCAAAATCCCGATTGTCTTCCTCCAGAACATCACGGGCTTCATCGTCGGGAAGCAGTACGAGCATCGCGGCATCGCCAAGGACGGAGCGAAGCTTGTCCATGCCGTGGCCAATGCCGACGTCCCCAAGTTCACGGTGATCGTCGGCGGCTCCTACGGGGCGGGCAACTACGCCATGTGCGGCCGGGCTTACGACCCGCGGCTGCTCTGGATGTGGCCCAACGCCCGGATCAGCGTCATGGGCGGGGAACAGGCGGCCTCGGTTCTCGTCTCAGTCAAGATCAAGCGGCTCCAGGAACAGGGCGTCCGGATGACCGAGGAGGAGAAAGAAAAAGTGGCGAGGCCGATCATGGAAACGTACGAGGAGGAAGCGAGCCCCTATTACAGCACGGCCCGCCTTTGGGACGACGGCATCCTCGACCCGCTCGAGACGCGACAGGCTTTGGCCCTCGGCATCGCCATGAGCTTGAACGCGCCTATCCCGGACTTCAAAGTCGGGATCTTTCGGATGTGAAGGAGCGAACGTGAACGCGGCGCATTTCGATACGATCGAGGTCGCGCGCCATGGCCAGGTCTTTCGCATCTGGCTTAACCGGCCCGAGGTGCGCAATGCTTTCAACTCGACTATGATTCGGGAGCTGCGGACGGCGGTCCGGACCGCCGCCGAGGACGCGGCCGTCCGGGTCGTCGTTTTATCCGGTCGGGGAACGGCTTTCTGCGCCGGCGCGGACCTGAACTGGATGCGCGAGGTCGTTCGATATTCCTATGACCAGAACCGCGTCGAATCCCAAGAGATCGCCGATTTTCATGAAGAGCTCTACGCGATCCCCAAGCCGACGATCGCCCGGGTGAACGGAACGGCCATCGGCGGGGGGACGGGATTTCTTTCGGCCTGCGATATCGTCGTCGCTTCGACCGAGGCGACGTTTGGGCTGAGCGAAGTGAAGATCGGCCTCGTCCCGGCCGTCATCTCGCTCTACGTCGTCCGCCGGATGGGGGAGAGCCGGGCCCGTCAATATTTTCTTACGGGCGAGCGGGTCGACGCCCGGCGGGCGGCCGAGATCGGCCTGGTGAATATCGTCGCCGAACCGTCGCGTTTGGACGAAAAAACGGACGAGCTCATCCAGCTGCTCCTGACGTCGGGACCGGAAGCCCTGGCCAAGGCCAAGGAGCTCCTCCGCCAGGTCCCTCGGCTGAGCTTCGAGGACGCCCAACGCTTTTCCGTGGAGATGATCGCGGGACTGAGGGTCAGTCCGGAGGGCCAGGAAGGCATGGCCGCGTTTCTTGAGAAGAGAAAGCCCCGCTGGGCGCCGTAATGGACCGGACGGACACGAGGATGATGTTCAAGAAGATTCTGATCGCCAACCGGGGCGAGATCGCGGTCCGGGTCGCGAAAGCCTGCCGCGAGATGGGGATTTCTTCGGTCGCGGTCTACTCCGAGGCGGACCGTTCGAGTCTTCACGTTCAGCTTGCCGACGAGGCCGTGTTCATCGGCCCGGCGCCCGCCGTCGACAGCTACCTCGCCATGGAGCGGATCGTCCGGGCCGCTCACGAGGTCGGGGCCGAGGCCATCCATCCGGGCTACGGGTTCCTGGCCGAAAACGCCGACTTTGCCCGGCTCTGCGAAAAAGAGGGCGTGGTCTTCATCGGCCCCAAATCCGCGGCGCTCGAACTCGTCGGCGACAAGGTCCGCGCCCGGCAGACGATGGAAAGGGCTGGAATTCCGATAACGCCCGGCTTGAAGACGATTCCGAAGGACCGGGCGGAATTCGAAAGGGCGGCGCGGACGCTCGGGTATCCCGTGATCGTCAAGGCGTCGGCCGGGGGCGGGGGGAAAGGCATGCGCATCGTCCACAAGGAAAACGACCTCGGTCCCGCGCTCGACGCTGGGAGGCGCGAGGCCAAGTCGGCCTTCGGCGATGAAACGGTCTATCTCGAAAAATACCTCGAGAGTCCCCGCCATGTCGAGTTCCAGGTCCTGGCGGATAATCACGGCGCGACCGTCCATCTCTTTGAGCGCGAATGCTCGATTCAACGCCGGCATCAAAAGATCGTCGAGGAGACGCCCTCGCCCGCCCTCGACGGCGCTCTCCGGGCGAAAATGGGGGATACGGCCGTGCGGGCGATGCAGGCCGCGGGCTACAACAACGCCGGGACGGTCGAGTTCCTTCTGGACAACGACCGCCAATTCTATTTTCTCGAGGTGAACGCCCGGCTCCAGGTCGAGCACCCCGTGACCGAGCTCGTCACGGGCGTGGACCTCGTCCGGCAGCAGATCCTCGTCGCCGCCGGCGAAAAATTGTCCTTGCGTCAGGACGCCCTCCGGCAGCACGGACACGCCATCGAATGCCGGGTCTACGCCGAAGACCCGTCGAACAATTTCCTGCCTTCATCCGGAAAGATCTTCGTCCTCAAGGAACCGAAGGGCCCCGGCATCCGTTGCGATTCCGGCATTTACGGCGGCTGGAGCGTCCCGATCTACTATGACCCGATCCTGGCCAAGCTCATCGTCTGGGCCGAAGACCGGGACCTGGCCTGCCGGAGGATGGAGGCCGCGCTCGGCGATTACGTCATCCTCGGGATCCACACGACGATCGGGTTCCTCAAGGACGTCATCAACCATCCCGAGTTCCGGGCCGGGCGGTTGAACACCTCCTTCATCAAAAACAACCTCGACGGCTGGCGGGAACGCGCCGGCGGCGAGGATGCGTTGCGCCTGGCCCTCGTCGCGGCTGCGTTCGACGACTTGAATTCGGCGGCGCGGTCTAAAGCGCCGGCCGGACGGACGGCGGCAAAAACCGGGGAGACCCCGTGGACGACGCTGGGCCGCTGGCGGATCGGAGGAGCCTAGGCCCATGGAATTCGAATACATCGTCGACGGCGTCCCGCGTAAGATCGCGGTCGAGAAGAAAAACGGGACCTTCCTCGTCCGCGCCGCCGAGTTGGCTTTCGCGGCGGATATTGTGGCCCTCTCGGACTCGGAAATCATGCTTCGCGTCGACGGCCGGACCACGATCGTCTATCTTGCCCGGGACGGGAAACGGAAGATCGTTTTCGTCGATGGACGGACCGTCGTCGTCCTCGAGCCCGACGCTGCGGCGGAGGCTTTTTCCAGGGCGGACGAGAAAGCCCTCGACGGCGGACTCCAGATCCGGGCGCCGATGCCGGGCAAGGTCATCAAGGTCCAGGTCGCCGAAGGAGAGGACGTCCGGAAACATCAGACGCTGGCCATCGTCGAGGCGATGAAAATGGAGAACGAGATCACCTCCGCGATCGACGGCCGAGTGAAAAAGGTCCATGTCGCGGCCGGCGAGTTGGTGGATGCGGACAAAATGTTGATCGAACTCGAGCCGAAGAATCTTTAGCGTTACGACCATTGAGGGAGGAGGGCTGAATCATGATGAACGAACGGGCCGACGCGGTCCAAGAAATTCGGGAGATGGTCCGGGATTTCGCCCGGGCGGAAATCGCGCCGCATGTCCGGGAGTGGGATGAGAAAGCCCACTCTCCTGGCGAAATTTTTCGGCGGCTCGGCGATCTGGGGCTGATGGGCATTCTGATCCCCGAGGAATTCGGGGGTGCGGGGCTGACGTACCGCCATTATGTGGCGGTCCTGGAGGAGTTGGGCGCCGTAGAGGGAGGGATCGCGCTCTCCGTGGCCGCCCATAATTCTCTGTGCACGAATCATGTCTATGTGTTCGGCACGGACGAGGTCAAGAAGGCCTGGCTGCCCCGGCTCGCCGGCGGCGAAATTCTCGGAGCCTGGGGGCTGACCGAGCCCGAAGCCGGGTCGGACGCCGGCGCGACCAAGACGACGGCCGTCCGCAACGCCAATGGCTGGGTGCTCAACGGGACGAAAAATTTCATCACCCACGCCTCCGTCGGAGGCGTCGCCGTCGTTATCGCCCGGACGAGACCGGGCACGGACCCTCATGGCATTTCGGCCTTCTTGATTCCGCTCGACACGCCCGGCGTCGCGGTGGGGAAGCACGAGGACAAAGTCGGAATGCGAATCTCGGACACGGCCTCGCTCGTGTTCGAGGACTGCCAAGTCCCCGAAAGCGCGCTGCTCGGCCGCGAAGGAGACGGCTTTATCCAGGCGATGGAAATCCTCGACGGCGGCCGGATCTCGATCGCCGCGCTCGGCGTGGGCATCGGCCGGGGGGCCCTGGAGGCCGCCGTCGCCTACGCCCGGCAGCGCCGCCAGTTCGGCCGGACGATCGCGAGTTTCCAGGCGATTCGCTTCAAACTGGCCGACATGGCGACCGAGGTCGATGCGGCCCGTCTCCTCACCGAGCGCGCCGCCGACCTCAAGGACGAAGGGAAGAAGACGACCCTCATTTCTTCTCAAGCTAAACTCTACGCGTCCGAGACGGCCGTCCGGGTCGGCGAAGAGGCCGTCCAGATCCTGGGCGGATACGGATACTGCAAGGATTACCCGGTCGAAAAATTCTGGCGGGACGCCAAGCTCTGCACGATCGGCGAAGGAACGAGCGAAATCCAGCGGCTCGTTATCGCCCGGGAGCTCATCGGCGAATAGCGCCGGCGCGTTTCTGCGCCGAAAGGCTTGCCCGCGGAGTAAAAATCGGTTATTTTGAAGAACGAGCGTGATCCGGACTTTTATCTTTTCGAGGACATCGGAGGCCAAGAGATGATTTATCAACCCAACATCATCGCCCTCGATGAAATCGCCGACGTCCTATCCAAGGAATTTCGCCACAAAGAGACAGTCACCTGTTACATCGGATCCAACGCCGCGGTTCCAACGGCCTCGCTCGAAGCTTTGACGGCGGCCGTTAAAACCGGCTCTCCCCGCCTGCCTTATTTGAGAATGGTCCATATTCTTCTCCAGGGCCCGGTGCCCTACGTGGAAAAAGGACTGCAGGACCGGATCATGACCTACAGTATTTTTTCGGCGGGCGATGTGAGAACAGCGGCGAACGAAGGCCGGGCCTTTTACCTGCCCTGCACGCTGGCCAATATCGACAGCATGATCGGCAAAGGCCGTGCCTTCGAGCCGGATGTCGCTCTCTTCAAGGTCCGCCAGAACGAGCTGACGGGCGAATACAGCCTGGGATTGTCCGTTGAAGCCATCCATACCGCGATCGATAACGCCACCTGCGTTATCGGCGAGCTCGACCAGGGCATGCCGTTCACCCAGGGCCAGAGCGTCGTCGACGCCCAGTCCCTGGATTACCTTATCGTCGACGACGGGGTGAAACCCTGCTACGAGGTTCCCGGTCTGGAGATCGACGACCTCCCGCCCGAGGAACAACGGATCGGCGAGCTCATCACCCAGCATTTCATCACGGACGGGACGACGCTGCAGGCCGGCATCGGAAAGATTCCGGACGCCGTGGTCAGCATGATCCGGGAGTCGAATTTCAAGCACCTCGGCGTCCAGACCGAACTCTACGGCGACGGCTTGATGTACCTCCAGAAAGCGGGGATCGTGACGAACCGGAAGAAGCAGCAGGACAGGGGCTACAGCACGGCATCGCTCATCATGGGCTCGAAGGAGCTGTATGAGATCGTCCATATGCGGGCGGGCATCCAGATGCGGCCCTGCGCCTACACCAACTCTGCCGAGGTCATTCGCAAGAACAGCCCCTTCGTCTCGATCAACACGGCCATGGGCGTCGACCTCTTCGGCAACGTCTGGGCCGATTACGTCGACGCTCGGCGCTACTACAGCGGCGTCGGAGGCCAGCCGGATTTCGTTCGCGCCCTGAATGACCCCGCCTACGGCCATCCGATCATCGCTTTTAAAAGTCTCACCGAGAAAGGCGAATCGAAGATCGCCCGGGTCCATCCGCCGGGTGTCAGCCTGACGGCGTCCTCTTACGACGGCGTGGTGATCGTCGACGAATACGGCATTGCCGACCTCCGCGAGCTGACGGCCGGCGAAAAAGCGCTGGCGGTCGCGAGCATCGCCCACCCTAAATTTCGCGATGATTTATTCAAGAGCGTCTGCGACGACCCGCTGTTCACCAAGCCGGTCGGGTTCAATCCGAACCGGTCGCCTCGCGGCGTGACCATGTACCAGGGCAACGTCAAGCTCGACGAAGAATAGGCTGGGCTGTCCCTTTCGCCGTTGCTCGGCGCGCTTTCGGGAGCGCCGGGAACAAGCGTTGGTCCGCGGGAGTTGAGCGACCTCTAAGCCGTCAGCGCTTTACGCAAATATTTCGCGGTGATCGAACCCCTGACCTTCGCGACAACCTCGGGCGTTCCCTGGGCCACGATTTGACCGCCGCGGTCTCCGCCCTCCGGACCGAGGTCCAGGATGTAGTCAGCGCTTTTAATGACGTCCAAATTGTGCTCGATGACGATGACCGAATGGCCGGCGTCCACGAGACGTTGGAAGCAGCGCAGGAGCGTCGAGACGTCGTCCATGTGGAGCCCGATCGTCGGCTCGTCGAAAAGATACAGGACGTGCCGGTCGCGCTCATGGACGAGATGAAAGGCGAGCTTGATGCGCTGCAGCTCGCCGCCGGAGAGCGTCGTCGTCGGTTGGCCGAGCCGGATGTAGCCCAGCCCGACGTCCTGAAGCGGCCGGATCTTTTTCACGATGTCCGGCCGGTCGGCGAAAAATTCCAGGGCGTCGTCGATCGTCAGGTGCAGGACGTCGTCGATCGTTTTGCCTCGGTACTTGACCTCCAGGATCTCGCTCTTGAACCGCTTGCCCTGGCAGGCCTCGCAGGTCAGGGTCACGTCGGACAGGAATTGCATCTCGATGATCTGGTACCCGGCCCCTTGGCAGTCCTCGCAGCGGCCGCCGGGTGTGTTGAACGAAAAATAACCCGGCTTATAGCCGAGCATCTTCGCCTCGCGCGTCTGGCTGAACAGCGTCCGGATGACATCCATGGCTTTCGTGTATGTCGCCGGGATCGAGCGCGGCGATACACTGATCGGCGACTGGTCGACCAGAATGATCTTGTCGACGACGTCCAGGCCGCGGATGTCGGCGAACCCCTCGCGCGTCTCGCCGGCCCAGCCGCGGTAAAGGACGTCGACGAGCAGGGTGCTCTTGCCCGAGCCTGAGACGCCCGTTACGCCGGCGAGCACGCCCAGGGGCAGCCGGACATCGAGGTGCTTCAAGTTATGCGCGGAGGCGTCCCGGATGAGCAGGAAGGAGCGGGGTTCGCGCCGGCGCCGCGGCAGCGGGATGCCCTTTTCGCCCCGGAGATAGCGCGCCGTGAGCGAGGCCGGACTTTGGAGAAAATCCGCCTGGGGCCCGTCGAACAGGATCTCGCCGCCGTGTTCGCCGGCCCTCGGCCCGAGGTCGACGAGATGGTCGGCGGCGCGGATGATCTCGGGGTCGTGTTCGACGACCATGACCGTGTTCCCGACGTCCCTGAGCGACCCCAGGATCCTGATGAGACGGTCGTTATCTCGTGGATGGAGGCCGATCGACGGCTCGTCGAGGACAAACAGCGTCCCGACGAGCGAAGAGCTCAGCGCGGCCGCGAGGTTGATCCGCTGGGCCTCGCCGCCGCTCAGGGTGAACGTCATCCGGTCGAGCGAAATGTAGTCCAGCCCGACCTCGAGCAGGAACTTCAACCGGTTCTGGATCTCGGCGACGAGCTTTTCGGCGACGGGACGCTCGGCGGGCGCCAGCTCGAGGATTTGGAAAAAAGCGTGGGCCTCCTTGACCGTCATCCGGACGACGTCGCCCATGGACAGGCCCCCGACCTTGACGCTCAATGCTTGGGTGTTGAGCCGGGTCTGGCCGCAGGCCGCGCAGGCGGCGTATTTTCGGTAGCGGCTGAGAAAAACCCTGACCTGGACCTTGTATTTCTTCGCTTGAAGCCAGTCGAAGAACCCTTTGACGCCGGTCCAGCCGTCGCCGCCGTCGAGGATGAATCGCTGCTGGTCTTTCTTCAGCCGGCCGAACGGCACATCCGTCGGGATCCTGCGCTTGCGGGCCTCGCGCAGCATTTCGCGCATCATCCCTCGCGAGACGGGCTTCGTCCACGGTTCGATCGCTCCGTCCTCGAGCGATTTCGACGGGTCGGGCACGACCTTGTCCTCGTCGATCACGGCCAGGTCGCCGAAGCCGTGGCAGACGGGGCAGGCCCCTTGCGGGCTGTTGAACGAAAAAAGGTTGGGAAACGGGTCGTCGTAGGGAATCCGGCACGATTTACACTCGAGCTTATCGGAATACTTGAAAATTTGGCCGTCGCCGGTCGCGACCTTGACTCGGCCGCCGCCGTGTTTGAGCGCGGACTCGAGAGAATCCACCAGCCGCTCGCGGTCGTCGGGGTCGAGCGGAATGCGGTCCACGAAGATGTCGAGGGTTTCGTCCTTTCCGAACCGGGCGCCGTTGACGTCCACGACCTCGCCGTCGCGGAGGATGCGGAAAAAACCGAACTTCTTGAGCTGGGCCAGCCCCCGTTCCGGCGGCCAGGCGAACGAAATCGTGATCCGGGTCCCGGCCGGGAGCTTATAGAGGGATTCGACGACCCCGTCGACGGTATCCCGGGTTACCGGTTTCCCGCACCGGAGACAATGGACCGTCCCGATGCGGGCGAAGAGGACGCGCAGGTAATCGAACGCTTCGGTTACGGTGGCCACGGTCGAGCGGGGGTTCTTGGTCGCGGCTTTTTGCTGGATGGCGATGGCCGGAGTGATCCCCTCGATGAGGTCGGCGTCGGGCTTGTCCATCCGCTCGAGGAATTGGCGGGCGTACGCCGAGAGCGATTCGATGTAGCGGCGCTGCCCTTCGGCGTAGAGGGTGTCGAAGGCGAGCGAGGATTTCCCCGAGCCGCTGACGCCGGTGACCACGATGAGCTTATGGAGCGGGACGTCCAGGTCGATGTTTTTCAGGTTGTGGGTCCTGACGCCGCGTAAGATGATCTTGTCGTCCATGGCCGTTACAAACGGGCTCCCGTAAACAATTTATTATATCAGAAAATCAGGACGGAGTTGCCAAAATTTTAGCGGGCGGGGCCGGGAATAGAGCTATAATAGGACGGCCGATTCCGGAGGAAACGATGGGAAACGAGTTGAAGACCGACGTTGATGCGCTGGCGGGCCGGGTTATCGCCTGGCGGCGGAAGCTTCACCGGCATCCTGAGGTCGCGCACCGAGAGCGCTGGACATCGGCCTTTCTCCGCCGGCACTTCAAAACGCTGGGGATTCCCGCGCGGTCGATGGCCGCGACGGGATTGCGCGCCGTTCTCAAGGGCCGCCCGGGCGGGAAGACGGTCGCCCTCCGGACCGATATGGACGCGCTTCCGCTCAAGGAGGAAACAGGGACGCCGTCTTCGGACTGCATCTCTGGAAGGGATTGCCGACCGCCGTGGTCGGGCTCGTCAAAGGCCCGATGATGGCCCAGTCCGACAACTTCCGGATCACGGTCCGGGGCCGGGGCGGGCACGGCTCTATGCCTCAGGACGCGGTCGACGGAATGACATATCCCCATCATCATCCGGCCTTCAATTTCGATGAGCGGGCCCTCGCGCCCGCCGCTTTTCTGATGAGCGCGCTCGCCCTCGAGTTCCTGGCATGAATGTCCTCGTTATCCTAGCGATCGCTCTCGGGCTGGCCATGGACACGTTCGCCGTGGCCGTGGGGCTCAGCCTGGCCCGCGGCGGGCTCGGCCGCGGCGCGGCGTTTCGGCTGTCGTTCCACTTCGGTCTCTTCCAATTCCTGATGACCGTCTTGGGCTGGGCGGCGGGTAAAAGCGTGTCGGGTCTGTTCAAATCCTACGACCACTGGATCGCGGCCGGGCTGCTCGCGTTCGTCGGCGGAAAGATGATCGTCGAATCGTTCCACAAGGAAGAGCGGCTCGAGCGGAAGTCGGCCGACGCGACGCGCGGCCTTTCGCTTCTCCTGCTTTCGCTGGCGACGAGCTTGGACGCGCTGGCCGTCGGCCTGAGCTACGGGGCGCTGAACGTCGCCGTCCTTTTTCCCGCGGCGATCATCGGGGGCGTGGCGTTCGCCGTCACGGCCGGCGGGACGAAAGTCGGGCCGGTGCTTGGGAAGCTGGCGGGGCGATGGGCCGAAATCGGCGGCGGCGCGGTCCTGCTTCTAATCGGCGCCAAGATCTTAATCGAGCATCTGAGTTGACGCGTCCCGTCGCCGGATCTTAAACCCGGCATAAATTGCGAAGCCGGGCGCGCCGTATCCGAAAACCGGTTCGTAGCGGGCGTCGAGGATATTGTCCAAACGAACAAATAGGACCAAACGCGGATTGATGCTGAAATCGAGCGTCGCGTGGAGAAGCGTATAGTCCGGCAAAATAACGGCCCGCGGTACGAAGCCCGAAAAATCCATGTCCGGGCGCTTTCCCGAATAGATGGCTGAGACGCTGACGGTCCACTTTTTCGTAACGTCATAATCGAGACGGGCCAGGAACCGGTCCCGGGGCCGGCGAAGAAGGTCGGACCCGGTTTCGAGGTTCTTGGCCTCGAGCCGCGTATAGGACAGCCGGCCGCGCAGATATTCCGCGGCACGGACGTCTCCCGTGATTTCGATGCCGCGAGTCCGCGCCCGGCCGACATTGACGTAACCCCGGCCGAAATCGAAATCGATGAGGTTCCGGAAGTCGTTCCGGAAGTACGTCAGGCCGACCATAAGGGCGCCGTTCCAGAGATATTGTTCCACGCCGGCGTCCCATCCCGTGCTCTCTTCGGGCTGAAGGCGGGAATTCCCGATCGGGCCCCAGATCGTGTCGGGCGCATAAAGCTGATAAAGAGAGGGCGCTTTGAACCCTGTCCCAAGCGTTGCCTTAAAACGCGTCTGGGTCCCCTTGAGGAAGGCCGACGGCGCGACCCGGAAGGTCAAGGCCGTTCCGGCGCGGCTGTGGCGGTCGAAGCGAAGGCCCGCCGCGGCGAAGAACACGCCCGCGACCCTGACCTGGTCCTGGACATAAAGGCCCGCGAGGTCGGCCGTGCGGCCTGGAAACGGGCTCGCGTACGGTCCGAACGCAGAAAAGGACGTGTAGTCCGACTCGCCCTGCTCCCGGGCGAGGTCGGCGCCGAACGAGAGAGTGTGGGCGGGACTTAAGAAGAGGTTGTTCTGCCAGTCGATTTTGACGAGGTCGCTTTGAAAACGGCCTGTTTCGGCATCGAACGGATGGAGTTCGTCCGCCGGATTATCCAGGCGCCGGTCCGAGCGGAGATACGAAATTCCGAGCTTCTGCTCCCAGCGATTTCCGGCGAACAAGCCGCGGACTTGGCTCCGCAAGAACACGGAGGAATACCTCTGAACGCTGTTCGGGTCGTCGCCGCCGGGCCCGCCGAAGTTGTCGAGTTCGGTCCTCGCCGTCGTCGCCCGGACGATGAGGTCGGCCTCGAAACCGCTCCGGAACGATGCGCCGACTCGCCCGGCGAGGCTCCAGTTCCGATAGCCGTCCTTTTCCGAGTTCCCGGAATAAGCGGACGATGCGGCCGAGACGCCTTCCGCGGAATATTGAGACAATCCGAGCGAGAAATGCAGGGCGCCCGACGACCCGCCGAATTCGAGCCGGGTGGCGCCCGTCTTGAACGAACCGGCCTGGGCTATGAGCGAAAAACGGGGCGGCCCTTGTCCCTTGCTCGTCAAGATGTTCATGACGCCCGCGAGCGCGTCCGAACCGTAGAGCGTGCTTTGAGGACCGCGCAAGATTTCGATCTGCTCGATACCGGCGAGGGTCAAATGGGCGAAGTCGAACGACCGGGACGGGTTCATCGGGTCATTGACTTCGACGCCGTCGACCAGGACGAGAAGATGCTCGGAATTGGCCCCGCGGACGAACACGGACGCGGCGGACCCCGGACCGCCGTTCTGAAGGATGTCCAGGCCCGCGACGTCGCGCAAGACGTCAAAAACCGACGTCCGGTCCGCGCGCTCCAGGTCCTGTCGAGTGACCACGGTCACCGAGCTCGCCACTTCACGGGCCGGCGTCGCGACCCGGGTCGCGGTGACGACGATTTCGTGGCGGAGCGGCGGAGTTTGACCTGTCTTCTCCTGGTTTTGAGCGATGGCGACGAGGACGACGGCGAACAGGGGTGCGGCTAGGAAAAATGTCCGGTTCAGCATGGTCCTGCAACCTCCCGGCTCGGAACCCCCGCTTTTCGAGCAAAAAAAATCACCCGGTCTTCCCCACGAAGACGGGCCGACGGGGCTTAAAGAAGGTCTCCTGGCTTTCGGATCATCCTCCTCCCGGGCCTTCCCATCCTAACACGAAACGTGTTAGGACGGTGGCGTCGTCCGGGATTCGTCCCCGATGACAGTAGCGGGGGCTGCGTCCGATTTTCACGGACTTCCCTTGCGTTTAAACCCGAAGACGTTTTTATAGTCCTTTGCTCTTCCGTTGTCAACAGGAAGCGCGTCAAAAGAAAAGCCGCCCTCTCTGGTGCGGAGAGGGCGGCTCATCGAAGGGAATGGATTAAGGGAGATAGACGAAATCTATCGTAAACTCCCAAGGAAGAGGAGGGGAAAAAAGGAGGTGCTTATATATGAGCATTGTACCGTGCCTTGCTGCTTGATTCATCTTTCTCATCTCATTTATGTATACGGACGATCTCAAGAAAAAGTTTCAAAAAAAGTGAAGCCGGAAGA
>Ga0315291_10005263_pt1 | contig 16234 bp, 15 predicted proteins | sample YL17G12_20_MG_FD_203070 | JGI IMG/M metagenome (GOLD analysis project Ga0315291, IMG submission 203070) | Sediment microbial communities from Yellowstone Lake, YNP, Wyoming, USA - YL17G12_20 | ecosystem: Environmental > Aquatic > Freshwater > Lake > Sediment | place: USA: Wyoming | collected...
CAGGTAGGAGTTGACGCCTGTGAGCGTCCACGGCTCTTGCGTGCGGTTTGCGCAGCGGCTACATACCTCATCGCCGTCAACGAGATAGAGGAACGAGTGGCCGCTGGAATCAGAGCTTGGAAGCTCAAGCTGAGCGTCGGTCGCCGTTTCCGGGTTGATGTCGCCGAGCCCAACGAAGTCGCGGAGCTTCTCTCGGATGCTCATGAACCACGCCACGCGTGGACGACGACGCATAAGCTCAAGCCTCGCACGCGTCTCATTCCACTCCGGAGATCCTGGGACCACACGGCGTGCGGTCGGAAGACCAAGAAGTTCGTCGGCGAGGTCGAGCGCGGCCTGGTCGGTGATCCTCTCCAGGATCGGCCTGGCCTGGCGCCAGAACAACGGAAGTGACTCTGGGTCGCCAAGGTCGCGGTAATCCTCGATTGTGAGCGCGTCGTCCGGAAGACCAAGGAGGTCCGCGAGGTCTCCGCGAACGTAGTCGTAGTCGCTGTCCTCCCCCATGGAGGCAACGCCAGGGTCCGGCGTCGCGTCTCCAGGTCGCTCGCCGCCGAGCAGGATCAACGCTGTCTCCGGCGCTCCAGACCGAAGCATGCCCAAGAGCACCAGGATCGGGCCGGTGTCCCCAGCACGAACGTCGCGCAGGAACGCGGCGCGGGCCATGGCGTCCAACTGCCCGTCGGAGGCCGCCATCCAGAACGGACCGTCCTCCCCGCCTCCAGGGCAACTCTCGCCGTGCGGAGTCCACCACGCCGGCGGAGGCGCGTCCGCGTCGTCCGTGGAGTGGGCGTCGTAGGCGTTTCCGCAGAGCGCGCACGGGTGTCCAGAGTCCCCTCGCGGGCGACCGCTGATCCACAGGCTGTCGCCGTGGCCTTCGACCCTCCAGCGGAGGCCACTCGGGTCGCTTGCGCGGTCAGAGACTCGCGTCTCTGTGGCGCCGAGCGGTTCTGCGACGATCCTGGCCGCCTCGTGTCCGCGCGTCTTTCCGAGACCGATTGTCGCCGCCACCCGCACGAGCCACGGGCTGATCATGCCGGCGCGCACGCGGGCCGAGATCAGCGCAGCCATGTCGGACGGCGCCTGGGTCTCGCGAGCTATACGCTCGATGGAGCGAAGGCCCACGTCGCTGTTGCCGGTGTTCTTGGTAATAGGCGGCCACTGCGGCATGTCGAAGATCGAGACGATGGTCGCCTGGATCCTCGGATCGAGGTGTGCGCGACCGACGAGCTCGGGCGGGATCGCGACGGGAGGCCACGTCCTGCTCATGCCAAGCGGCGCTGCTCCGCTGGCGTCTCCCATGGACACCCAGGCGACGGCCGGCGCGACCAGCAGGACCGATTGGTCGGACCGATGCCGGCAGTTTCCGCATTCGGCGTACGCCGCGCCGCCAGGATCACCCATACGCCAGCGACCTCTCGGTCCGCTCCCTCGCCCTCCTGGCGATGATCCTAGCGTCACCCGCGCGCTGCCGCAGGCTGGGCAGATCAGATCACGCTCGCCGGGAAACCTCTGGCTTGGCACGAGTGGCCAGCCGTGTGCGCCGACGTTCGGATCTCTTCCTGGCACCCAAGGCTCTGGAATCGCCATGCCAAGGTCGTACACGTCCTCGGCCGTCATGTCCGACACGAGGCCCGAGAAGACGGTCGCGCCCCGTCCGTTCGAGAACACGAAGTTCTCGTAGTGGCGACGCGTGGTGCGGCTTGTTCTGTCTGGCAGGAGCGGCAGGTAAGTGCGCCGCCGCTCGACGTGGATCTGCATGGCGGCCTGCGGGTCACCGCCGGCTGCGGCGCGTTCGAGAGCACGAAGCTTCTTGTCGGTGTTCCTGCTGGTCATGCGACCCATGCTAGCAGGGGTGATTACCGTCCAGATCTACGCTCTGTTGCGATCGATGCTCGTGTCCGCTGATCCCAGGCGTCGTAGACGTCCTGGGCCGCGACGGAAAGTTCCTGGCGCAGGGCCACAAAGCTCCGCTGGTCCTTACTGCCTGCTGCGCGTGATCCTGAACGTGTCCTCGCCGACGCTCTCCCAGCTCTGCCTGACGATGCTCTCGGCAATCTCTATCGCCTCCCTGTCGGTAATGCGAAGGTAGGTGCGCAGTTCGACGCCGGACATCTCTACGCCGTCGCCTGTGTTTACGGCCTCTCTTGCGTGAACGTCGCCACTGTCGCCACCGATCACGATGCTGCCCCTGTGACCGGTCGACCACCGTTCATTGCAGGTCGTACCGGGGATCACGAGCGAGCATTCCACTGAACGCGCACTTCCGGCAATCCCACCGTCCGGAGAACGGGGAGAGGTATGCGTCAGGCGCGCCGCACTTCGGGCAGTACTGGACGCCACGCGGGTTCATCTCAAGGCCACGGAAGCGCTCTGCGCCTCCAGCGTCAGCCTCTGGCAGCGGCTCTCCTGGGTCCTTGAACTCGAGCCCACGGAACCGCTCGGCGCCTCCGGTCTCGGCGTCGGCGAGGCGTCGTGGTTCGTCGAGTTCCAGGCCAGGCCACCGTCCTCGTCCCTGCGGCCGTCGTCCGTACGCGTAGTCGCGTCTCTCGGCGCTCGCGCGATCTCGGCCGAGGGCCTTGAGGTCCATGATCTCGTCGGAGTCGAGCAGGCCGGACTGAGCCTCGACCCACGTCCTCGGTCGACCGGCGTCGCTGAACTCAACGACGACCGAGACGCGCCTGAGATCGACGCTGCGGCCGAAGGTTCTCTCGGGGTCCGGCACCAGGCCGCTGGCCTCATACCTGTGCTGGCTCGGACCAGTCGGTTCGCGGGTCTCGGCGGGCTCCCATAACTCGATGCCCTTGAAGCGCAGCGCGTCGCCCATGCGCATTTGGTGCGCCTCAAGAGCGACGCGACGGTCGTAAGCACGGTCGGCGCGCTGGAGGTAGTCGTCGCCAGCGTTGCGGCGCCTGCGCTCGCGTCGCTGCCGGTCGAACTCGTAGCGCGACCTGGTGTAGACGCGAAGGCGGCGACCGTTCTCGGCCTCGTAGGCCGCGACGGCCGGTGCGTACTCCTCGGGCGTCGCCGTGCGTGTGCCCTCCAGGACGGACCTGTAGTTGGCGCAGCCATAGTCGCCGAGCGTCCAGTTACCGCGCGAACCCCTCTCCCATGTGGCCGAGTCGCAGTCGTCCGGCGGGGCGCAGAACTCGGTCGGAAACAGGAGGAGCAGGTTCGGCGAGACCCTGCGCTCCGGAAGCGCGTCGCCGCCCCACGTCTTCGGCCCTGCGCCGGCGACGTCGATCCCGGCGTCCCTGAGTGCTCGCACGGCCACGCGCGGCTCCAGCCCGGAGAAGACCACGATCTCCGGCTGGTTCGGCCAGGCGTCCTCGTAGGATCTCGCCGCGATCCTGGCCCCTGCCGCACGCAGGGCCGCCTCGGTCGCGTCGAGGTCCAGGCCGCGCGAACTGGTCCACGGCCTGACCCAGAACCGCTCGCCCTCGCCCGGTCGCCGTCTGCGGTTCTGCTCCAGGTCCCACGCACGGATGATCGTCGGGAGCGGCGGCTGCCGCCTTCCGATCTCGCGCTCGACGGCGTCGCGCCCGAACGCGTGGCCGAATAGACCGAGTCTGGAGAGCAGGCGCAGGTCGCTATCCGACGCACGCGACAGGTCATCAGGCGTGATCTCTCCGACACGCGCGCGCTCGATCAGCAGGCGCTCAGCCGCGTCTGGAGCTCCGCTCGTCTCGACCTCGCGCTCGAGTTTTCGCAGGCGCTCGTCGCTGTTGCGGAAGACCGGACTGCGCTTGGTCAATGGGCCGCCTCGTTGTGGTCATCGCAAATCGCACAGTATGGCGTGCCCAGATGCGCACGAAGCCACGGGCAGTCGTGTTCGCATCGAGTGCATTCTGGATCGTGTGTGCGACTCGTGATTACCTCGTGGAAGGTACACGGAACAGTGCCTTCACACTGTCTCTCGAATGGCCCGACACCGAGCCTCCCCTGGCATCGCTGCGGCTCGCCTGGTTCATCTTCATCTGGCGGTCTCGGTGGCTCCGGTCTCGGTGGCATCGGCGTCGGTAGCGAGACTCCATGCTCACTGATATAGAAGTGCTCGTCGCTGGCATCCTGGTACATGTTGAGAGCATTGTTGATGTCGCTAGGAACCTCGCCGCCGGGCCCGTCCCGGTTCCACCACTCGTAGGCGATTGCCAGCGCAGCGCGCTTGGCGTCGGCCGTCGACGGGTGCAGCGACACATCCTGGCCGTGTCTATGCGAATAGACAAGCACGGCGAACCTGGGAGGAGGCTCGCCGCGAGCGACTCGCTCATAGGCCCGCGCGAGCGCGCTGACGGCCGTGAGGTCTCCTTCAAGGACCCTGCGCTCGAGTTCGCGAAGGTGTCGGTCGTCGGTGTTCCTGCGTGCTGGTCTCATGGTTTTATGATCTCAGATGCTTTGAGCGGTCGCCAGCGGCCAGAGCCCGCGAGAGCTCTACTCCCTAATGAATCGTCAGGCATTATGAGTGTCTACGCGGACGACAGAGCCGTGAGGAGGAATAGACGTGACGAACAACGAACTTGCTGGTGTGGCGCTCGGCGCCGGAGTCGTGGCCGCTGGGCTTCAGGTCGCCTACGCCGCGACGAAGACGGAAGTTCCGATTCCAGTATGGCTCAGCGTGACGGCCGCGATCACTGGCGGCGCCCTGTTCGCCTACAAGAAGTGGTGCCCGGTCGCGACGTCGATCGTGAAGGCGTAGCTTCTACGGCTCGCCGCTTCAATCCTGATCCCTACCAGCCTCGTCTGCGCCCGACGCTCGATTGAGGTGGACCGCTACCAAAGCGGTCCGCCGATTAGCTTCATGACGATCTGGAGCTCTGTCTGCTGCCATGCCGTGATGCGCGCCATCGCACGATCCGGTTCGATTCCGTAGTGACCAGAGAGTACGCCTTGGTACTCATACGGCGCATCAGAACGCAACTCTACTAGACCAGCAAGGCACGCCTCATTGAGAGCCAAGGCTCCATCGCGCACGCGCCTGAAGGCTATTGCATCGGGTGGGCCTGGCGCTCCTGGATAGAGCCTATCCAACGGATGTGTATCATCTTCTGGATCATCGCAATCAATGTCGTCGATAGCGTTGATCGCAACTTCGCCTGTAGGCCAGCCTGCATCTATGTCTCCGAAAATCTCCCATCCTTCGTAGCGCTCGCGCGACTCACGCAATGAGCTATCCATGACGCGATTGGAGATGAAGCTCTTGAGGCGCGTCCGCAGGCCAAGAGCGCGGCCTTTGCGGGTAAGCGGGATCGAAGCGTCATCGACGTGTTCAAGGACCAAAGAAGAAGCTTCTGCGATCAGCCTGGACATGCGTAGAGCTGCTGCACGGCGCCCTGGAGATGACACTTCAAGCATAGACACCAGGCTAGAAACAGTCGGCGGGCTATCGTCTTGATCAGAGATTTTCCTGTCCGTGTAACCACGGCGGCTGAACGTATCAGCGAACGATTCTCCGAGCAAGATCGCGTAGGTAAGCGGAGATGACTCGATGATCACTTCTGGCTTTGGTCCATCCAGACTGCGCTTCTTCTTGCGGCAGTAAGAGCACACGCGCGATTCTGATGGGACCATCTGAATATGGCACCAGATGCACTGGTCTGGAGAAAGCGCTGGCCGACGATGTGGAGGCACGCGAGGGAGTGTGCCACTAAGTCGACGGCTTTCGATGACGTGAGCGGCGAGCTGGAGCTGAATAGCCTCCGGCGGCTGCTGACCTGCGCGCCTCAGAGCTGTTACGAAAGCCGTCGCACGGACAATGTCGCCTGGCTCGACGTTGACGGATCGCTCAAGCTCGCGGAGGTCGTCGTCGCTGTTCATGTGGACGCGCCTCACGACTCCACCTGCGCGTTCGTATCGCAGTCGTGAGCGCCCCCGTGAGGGCCACCCTCGTTGTCACATACGGCGCAGAACCGCTCTCCGCACGCTCCGCAGGACGTTTCTCCGAGATCGAACGACACTCGCTCGCAGCGCGAGCACAAGAACTCGTCTTCACCAGCGTCTTTGAGGAGCGCAACAGCCTCACGGGCCGCTGTGAGCGCGACCGAATAGACGAGATCCCACGATGCGTCGACGGCCTCGCGAAGCAGGCCACGGACCCTGTCGCGACGGTCGTGCGACATTTGGTCGGCGGCGAGCGCCAGTGAGTCGTTCTGAGCCCATGTGAGCCAGTCGTCGTGGGCCAAGACGTTTGACATGTCCGGCAGCGGTCCGCTCCACTCCATGCCTCCGTCGTTCAGCGCCCGCTGGAGAATCAGCCAGCGCAGCGCAGTTCTAGCGGCGCCCATCTCGACAACAGGAGCCTCGCTCCTGCTGGCGAAGTCCATGCACTTATCGTGGAGTCCACAGCCCTCGCGCGGCCAGCAGCGGTGGCAACTTGTCTGCTCGCAGTCATTCGTCTCGCACCAGTCCGTGTCGCCATCGTCGGACTCCGCACGAGCGATGCGCCGGAACGCCTCGATGACGCTTTCGTCATCGATATGACCGAACCTGATCGCACCGGACCTGAACAGAATCTCAAGAACATGAACCAAGAGCCCGTGGTTGTCTGGCCTGAAAATGCCGACGCGGACGGCTCCGAGAACTGCCAGCGTTGCGTCGCCTGAGTCCGTTCCTGTGCGCACGAGTTCGCGCCACCACGCGGCGTAGTCGGATGGCGCGCCGCTCGCCATGGCGGTGCGCTCAAGAGCGCGGACATGAATATCGATGTTGTTTCGCCTCACGGCCTGGTAAACACGAGGCTCATAGCTTTTCTCTATCCTTGCTGGCTTTGCAGCGCGCTGCGTGGCAGACAGATCGACGTGCAGGTACGACCTCGCGGTCCTGTCGACCTCAGCGGCAGGAACGCCCCACGAGGACGCCAGATCATCGACAGAGAACTCGTCGTCTGGGTCGTAGTGGTGCTTTGTAGATGGCCTGCGCTCGAAGATCCGGCCACCGTCGCCGCCAATAAGGATCCGCTCCGTCACGGCCAGGAACAGCTTGTCGTTACTCACGTCCCTGTAGATATTCCCGACCAGTAGACGAATCTTGCGCCTGACAGCGGCGTCCCTCTTCTTGAGCTCTCCGCGAGATAGTCCAGTGGCCTTCTTCTTGTGACGGTCCGCGAACTTCTCGTGCAGGTTCACGCTCTTCAAGAAGTTGATGAGCGCGGTTTCCGATACGCCAATGCGGCGCGCAGCGTGACTGATCGAGAGCCTCTTGTCCTCCTGGAGCATGACTACGGCCTTGTCGTAAATCTCGACCGGGTGCTGCTGGGAGAGCTTCTCGTAGCTCGTCTGAACCCCTCGCTTTTGAAGAGCTGAAGCTACGGTCGACAATGACCTGTTGAGCTTCTCTGCGATCTGCATAATCGTGAGCCCGGACTCAACGTAATCGTGGATCTGACGCCAATCGTCATCTGAGAAAGAAGACGGACGCCCGTTCCTCGTCGCGCTCCTCCGAGGATTCGTCATGAGCCAACCCTCGCTCTCAGACGATTGCTCCTCATCACGCCGCGTGGGCTCTCCGTCCTGGCGCAGAGTTGTACGCATGCGACCCTCGCCTTCGCAGATCTGACGCAGAGGACGTGTTTTTCCGAACGTAGGCGCCGGCACCCATGAAGGCTGTGTCCGCGCCGGCGGCGCGAAGTTCTGGAGGTGATCCTCGTCCATGGCTGGCCTTCTCCTGCGCTTGATCCATCTGTCTGCAGACGTGATCGCTTTTGCGCGATGCCTGCGGAGATGAGCGCCTCAGACTACCAGAAGTGGCCTAGCCGGACGAGATCAGCCCACAGGGCTGCTGTCTCGCGCGGAACCCTCAGGATCGCCGGGCCGCGCTCGTCCCAGAGTCTGTCGAGGACGCTTCGGTGGAGGAGTTCCTGCCACGGCACAAGCTCGCGGCCGACGTGCTCATCAGGGTCGTCCGGGTCGAACGACGACTCGTATGACATCCAGACGCCGTCCGAGTCCTGGTTTACACTCGCCGAGATAGTGAGAGCCCACGGCTCGCCGTCGACATTTCCTCGCCTGAGGATCGTGAAGCGGTCGTCGGTCAGGCCGCCGTTGTCGTAGACACGCACGTTTTCCGCGTCGAGTGACTTGAAGTTGTCGAGCGTGGCGGATCGGCGCAACGACTCGCCCGAGGCGACACCAGAGGCGACGGCGCGCGAGTGCTCGCCGAAGACGACGTAGATCGGGTCCGCGCTACCACCGGGCCACCCGTTCACGACACGCGCTGGCGTCGCCTTGACGCCGATCAGGAGCTGGTCGTCGATGAGCGATGCCGCGAACACTGCCGCGACCTTCCGGTCGTAGACCGGTGCGCCGCCACCATCCTCGGGCGGGACACAACCCTCCTCAAGACACGCTTCGCACCCGTCGTAGGGACACGGCACGTCGTGCCGCTCGTCAACGCACGGACGAACCTGCTGGAACGGCGCGACGGCGGAGTCATACACCACGCCGGATGGCCTGCCGCGCATGATGGATTCGGCGTGCATCGGCGCGAGGCACTCGTTCACGATATTTGCGACCACGCGAAGCCCGAGCGTCCCGTCACGCTCCCAAGACATGGGGTCGCGAGGCCGCATGACCTCGCCGGACCTCCAGACGCCGTACTTCACCCAGCGGTCGAGGGCCTCAGCCTGCGCCATGCCGGGCCTTCCGACGCGGTCGAGCTCACGAGCGTAGGCTATGAGCGCCGTCACGTCATCTGGATACGCGAGTCGCGCCCGCTCAAGTCTCCGAAGGTGTTCATCCGAGTTCGAGTTCCTCCGTACAGGAGTCTCCACAACCTCGGTCATCGACGGGATCGGCTGACCGCGCAGGCGCCACCAGGGGACATGATCTCCGCCATCACTGAATACACCACGGCCGTGCCTGTCCCACCAGTCTCGACCGGAGCGTCCTCCATGTGGGTCTCTCGTGTCGCTGATCGCCGAGCGCAGGTCAGCTAGCCAGCGAACAGCAGCGTCGACGCGCGCAGCTCCGTCCTGGTCGGTGTTGCGCCTCATGTCGTTCGCCACGTCTCGAAGCAGCGTCTCGGCGCCAGCAACGTCATCGTTAGCGTCGATCATCAGGTCTTGCCAGACATCTCGTCCTGGCGTTGCGCTCTGAGGGCGAAAGTGCTGTGTCGAGACAGCCGGTAGCCTGGACTTGGACAGCCTAGCCGCGGCGCTCCTTGATGCGATGGCGTAGATCAGGCAGTGCCGTTCGATTATGTCAGCAGCGTTGAACGCCTGCGCGCGGACATGCACAGCCGCGCGATCAAGCAGCGCAGCCGCCGACAACATGAGTCGTCCGGCGCGCTGAGCGAGCTCGCGGTAGAAGACCTCACCCGGAGGAGCCTCTCCGACGCGGTTGAGAGCAGCGCGCCAGGCCACATAGTCAGTCGGGGCGCCTGTCGCTTGCCAGCGGCGTTCAAGCGAGCGCGTGTCGGCGTCGGCGTTGCGACGCTTCACGTTACGCCAGCTCATGATTCACCACGCTCATCGCCTGGATTGCCGAAGCGATTCCTCGCCGCGTCCTCGATCGCCTGACGAGTCCAGCCCTCGCCGTGCGCTTCAACAGCATTCGCGATCACGGTGCGGATACCTCGTGCGTTTGGCTCCCAAAGGTCGCTGACGCGGACACCCAGCTCCTGGGCAAGCCAAACCATGCGCTCAACCGCGTTGTCAGACCATGGTCTCAGCAGGTTACGGCTGAACTTCTCCCAGGTCCAAAGAGACGGGTTGTAGGATGGGTGTTGCCAGTAGATGCGCCCATCATTCGTGTTGTAGATCTGAAGGATATAATCCGTGAGGAGCGGAACCCCTTCTAATCCGCTGACAGGCGCACCGACGCGCGCCCCATGGTTGTCGATGTAATCGAGCACCGCATCGAGTGAGTCGAACTCGTTTCCATTGATCGAGTAGGACCAGCCTCTCTCGTTGTCATCAACGAAGAATGTCTGGCCGTGATAGGTGATCTCGTCGGCTCCCTCTTGAAGCTCATTCTCGGCTTGGGCGCGGTCGGCGGCTGTCCTGGCGCGATAGACAATGAGCCATGATCCAGTTGAGCTCTTTATGATGTATCCAGCAACGCGCGACCACGGCTCTCCCGCGACGGCTTCTGGGTGGTGGTCTATTCGAGAGCCGCTGACGACCCACACCCTCTGGTGGCTCTGATAGAGACGCTCTAGAGCCTGCTCAAGCGTGGTGGCCAAGCTCTTGTTTTCGGCTTCCGCCTGATCCCACACCTCGCCGAGCTTGATCTTAGCCAGACGCATCTGACGCGCGTGTTCACCAGCCATCAACAGTTCGCGCTTCTCAAGCGCGGCCTTGATCTTGAGATCGGTCATCGATGCGGAGCGGGTCCGCTCTAGCTCCTTCAGATAGGCGAGACGGTCGCTATCTACACCCGACAAGCGCCACGAGCGCTCAAGATCGCGTAGCCGCTCGTCTGTATTCCTGGCTGGATTAGCCCGGAGAAAACGCGGCTTCGGGTTGTTGCGCCAACCTCCGCCAGATCCGCTCATGTACACGTTCATGCGTGGGCGCTCTCCGCGCCCATTCTAGGCGAAGAGATTCGACGGGTTCATCCGGCCGCAACGGTCTAGCGGCGCGATCGGCGCGCACCACTCGGGTCCAGGTCGGAGAGGTACCGCCAATCCGCCCACGCAAGCGCCAGCGTGCGCGGCACGCGGATCCGATCCATGCCAATCCATTCGATGCCTGGCGTTGCCAAGCCTTGCACGGGCGTCCGAACTGGTACGAATGCCTGAACGTGGCGGTCGTCCATCCAGTCGTTGGGGACGCCTCCGGGCCAGGCCAGCTCTACCTCGGACGCGCCGAGCGTCCGCGCGCCCATTCTCACCATGGCACGCGCCGAGGCCCCGAGCCGCAGACCGATCACCACGAGCTCGTCCTTGCCGACGATCGCCACAAATGGCACTCGACGGTCTTGGGCCATGCGATGCCAGGATATCGACCGCCACCGGGCATATGCGCGCCCGCGCCGGCTCACATGTCCACCCGCGAGAACTAAAAGCGACCGAGCCAGTCTCAACGTGGAGTCGCGCCCGGCAACCGGCGGGACGCCGCACCGTCGATGCGCGAGCTCGACCCATTCGTTCAACGCGGCGATCTGGAGCGCGCCCATGTCGAGCGGCGCCATCCGTTGGCGAGCCCGCGCGAGCTCGTCCTCCGCGGCCACGTCGCCTTGCTCGACTGCGCGCTCCAGGCGCCGGATGTACTGGTCCATCCGCTCGCCGTCGCGCGCTGGGTTTCGTCGACTGCGGTCGATGAACATGTGCGTCACGCCTCGTTCTCTTGAGCGGTGCGCCTCTCGGAGACCTCGCGTTCGACCTCGTCAAAGTCGAGGAGTGGCTCACCAGACGCCACGATCTTCGCGCGGATCGCGGCGAGGCGCCGACCGAGTGCGGTGCGTGGCTCGTGCGGTCGGGAGTCGCCTGCGGAGACGCGCTCAATGTCTCGTAGTCGCGAGTCGGCGAACGGCTGGTTCACAGTCCCTCCCCAAGAACATCTGCCATGACCAGCTCGACGGCCTCACGGGCGAGGATCGCGCGCCAGCTCTCGTCGAGTTTCCTCTGCCATGGGCTCGTGGACGCGACTCTTGCGACCGACGTGTCCTGTGATCTCTGGAGCATCTTGAGCAGCCACCTCCGACGGAGTCTGCGGTCGGCCTCGGGGTCGCGATCCACGCCTCTGTACCACACAAGGCCGCTCTCAAGGACGCCTGGTTCTCTGGTGCCCCAGCCGATGTGATCGTCGGTTCCTTCGGCGAAGATCTTGAAAGGGCTCCACTCAAAAGTCCTGAGCGTATCGACGAGCTCCATGACGCTCGCATCTATCGCCTGGACGACTGCCACGTTCGGGCAGACGTACCAGTCCGGATGCCTCACGATCATGTCTGTCGCGCGCATGCGCGTGCAGCCCTCGCACACGGGGTACATGAACAGGCGAGACTCCGTGTCTGGAGTCTCGAGCTTCCGGTCGACCACGCGAGCCAGGATCTCGCGTACACGCACCGGGATGATCTCTGGCCTGTCGAACCCGAACCTGCCGTTCTCGTAGACGAGCCAGTCTGTGCCACGCGTCGGTCCAGAGATCAACCCAGACCTCTCCCGTCGATGGTCGCGCTGCGTGGTGACATCCCATCCGCCGTGCGAGAAGAGAAGGCGCAAAACACAGTCGCTTCGGGCGGGGTCAACGAAGGCTCCGCGCGCGTCGACTAGGTCGCGCTCATAGAGCTCGTCGATCGCGCGCCAGACTTCTTGTGGTGACACGCGTCTCCAAAGGATGTCCGAGACGCGCCGGACGAGAGACGGGACAACCGGCGCCTTACCCGCAAGCCGGCGAGAGACGGCCAGAACGACGTCCGCGACAGTCGCGGTTCCATGACGTGCGCGAGCGTGGACGAGCCGCTCAGCGAGGTCGTGATCGCCAGGTGAGGCGAGCGCGGCTCGCTCAAGGTCGCGGAGCTCTGCGTCGGAGGTGTTCCGTCTCGCCGGCCTCGGGTTGCTACGGGTAGCAGAGCGCAGGGTTGGGTTCGGCTCGTAACGCACAGAGCTCCCCTCCGTTTCATAAGGCTCATTTGGTTGACCGGTCATCGTGTATCGATGACTGAACGGCATTCATCTGGAGTGGATGCTGCGCGGATCGCGGTCTTGAGCGCTGTGCCGCTAGCCAGATGCATCTTCATGGTCGCGGCTGCCGTCGCGAAGACCATCACGGCGTCGGCTGTGTCAGTGATCGTGTAGGGCTGGTCGCTGTCGTCGAGGCTGTTGACGACCAGGGGGAAGTCGGACGGCTGGAGGAGGCCGTTGGAGGCCAGGTTTCCGAGGCCGTTCCAATAGCTTTGCGCATGTGCGCTCAGGCTGAGCCTATGGCCGCTATACATGAACCCGGCTGCGATCAGCGCCTCGGTGCGATCGTCAATCTCGGAGAACCTGGTCGCCTTGAGCGTCGCAAGATCCACGGGGAGTGGGACGAGCGGAGCGCCGATCGTGTAGGACACGCCAGGCGTACAGAGGATCGCATCGTCGTAGTCTCCCGTGGCCGCCGCGATCCAGTCCGCGTCTGCGACGACGATATTCACGACCACGCTGCCTTTGATGAGCGCGTACTTTGCCATGGCCTACTCCGTCCATTCGACGACGATCACACCATCCGACCCTGCCGCCCCTGCCGCTCCGGCTCCGCCAGCGCCACCAGTGGCGCGACCAGAGCCACCGCCGCCTCCAGCTCCGCCTGGCCCGCCGCCGCCGCCCGAGACCCCGGCTGTGCCTGGAGAGCCTGGGGAGCCTGCGCCGCCGGTCCCGCCAGGAGTCGCGTCTCCTACACCTCCAGCTCCTCCAGCCCCGCCGGAAGAACTGCCTGCCGTCGCCGCCGGCGCACCGTATGGGCCATAGGCCCCAGGAGCACCGCCGGCGCCGCCGGAGCCACCGCCGCCACCGCCGTTGGTGCCGCCAGCGCCAGCGCCACCGATGCCACCACCACCGCCGCTCGCGAAGAAGCTCTGGAAGAGCGTGTTCCTCCCGACTCCGTTGGAGCCTGGCGTACCGCCTGCCGTGCCAGTGATCCCACCGCCCGCTGCGCCTGGAGCAGAGGCGGTGCCCGCGTTGATCGAGTTCAGCGTATACCCGTAGTTCGAGGTGGGGCCGGCGATGTTCCCGCCGCCGCCGCCGCCGCCGCCCGCTGCCGCCGTCCCTCCTGCTCCGACGGGACCAGTCGTTCCGCCACCAGCGCCAGCATTCGCCATGGAGAACGTCACGAGCGCGCCGAAGGACGTGATACCGCCTGTCCCGCCGCCACCGCCGCCGAGCCCTGCGACGCCGTTCGCAGCGGTGCCGCCCGCTCCACCACCACCTCCAGCGCCGCCGAGGCCGCCCGCTCCGATCGTGACCACGTAGGCGGTCCCAGGCACGACATCGACGCGGGCAGTTACCAGCTCGCAGCCCGCGCCGCCGGTTCCTCCGCGACCGCCGCCGCCGCCGCCGCCAGCCACGGCGTTCCCGCAGCCGCCACCACCGCCTGGACCGCCGCTACCTCCGCCAGCGCCAGGGCGCCCGGAGACCTGGACCGACGTGACGCCAGCAGGCGCGGTCCACGAGCCGGAGGACGTGAACACCTGCCTCGTGATCTTCGCCACTAGAGCACGTACCAGTCTGTGCCATCTGAGGTCACGATCCACGCTCCCCAGGCGGTCTGAAACATCTTTGACGCGGCGAGACCGACGATCTTCTCAGCGGCGAATCGCGCGAGCGTCAGCGCATTGGCTGGGGAGAGCGAGCCAGTCTTGTCGAAGATGTAGAAGAGCCTCCCCGAGAACAAAGCTGGATCAGGCAGCGTCAACGTGAACGCTCCACCACTCGTGTTCACAAGGACGATCGCGTCTGTGACGAGCAAGGTGTCATTCGACGACTTCGTGACGACAGAGAGCGGAGCGATTATCAGGCTCTTGAGCGCATCGAGCGCGCCCTGGACGTTGTCAGAGCCAAGTGTTGGCGGAGTGACCAGCGAGTCGTCGTAGGTGACACGATCGGCGGCGTCGAGCTTTGCGAACGTCACGCCTATGAACCCCGCATAGAGCGTAGGATTGAGCGTGACCGAGGCGTCGCTGGTCACGAGCGCGGACGCGAAGAGCCCGCCGCCAAGCGTGTGGTCTCCGATCGATGAGCCGGCAAGCGCCGTGATGTCCAACGAGCCGCCGCCCGAGACCACGACCAGTGGATTTCCTGCAGGCATGCCTGCACCGGAGAGCGTGGCGCTGTTCGTCAGCCGAATCTTACATCCGCCTGGGTCGAGCCGGATCGGGTTCGTGGCTGACGGGTCGGTCCAGCCGATCATGCCACCGCCATCGAATACGAAGGAGCACGGCGGTCCGGAGGCTATGATCCTGGTCGCCACACAGAGCGACCGCCAGAGGATGTCCTTCGACCTGAGCCCTCCGCCTGGACCGAGCACCACGCCATCGTTCATGTCGATAGCGACAGATGTATCAGGCGACACTGGCTCACCGATGAAGACCACGTTGTCCAGGTTAGCGGCGCCAGCCGTCACGATGCGTGGAGCGCCGTCTGGTTCAACCATGACTATCCCGGTCCCGCCATGAGCAAGGATCTCCGCATAGATCACCACCCACGCCGTCGCGACGTCCCAGCGAAAGACTCGCGCATCTGGCGTGATGCCTCCTCCAAGGAGGTTGACGTAGACGCTGCCGTTCTCGCTGACCTTGAAGACCTCAGACGATTCATCGAAGTAGATCGTCCCAGTGCCTGCGGCCGACAACTTGGGTTGTGTCAATCCTGGGAGCCGCGTAAGGGCTGGGATCCCAATAAGACCAAGGGCATCTGCAGCCATGGTTCAACTCCTGGCTAGATCATGCTATACAGAATCGATCGTCGATCGGACATACACGATTGCTGGAGAGGTGTAGCGGCCGTTGGCATGCTGGCGCTCGATCTCGTCACGGAACAAGATCAGCAGATTGCGTGGGTAGGACTCCGGTCTCCGCGGCGAGAGGCCGCGCTTCACCAGTTCGCTCAAGACCATCCCCCGACGCGTCGAAGGTGGCGTACGAGCCCAGTCCCGCCAGATCCTCCATCGTCACGAACGCCATAGCGTACCCCTTAGCCGCCTCAGTGTAGTTGTCGCTTTCACTGGCCGTTAGAACTTCGCGCTAGAGTGGCCTTAGTACTGACCAGGAGCGACAATGAACGCGCGCATGAATGCGATCAAGACATCTCCTGATATGGAGTACTTCGCGGTAGACATAGCCGATCGAGTCTCTAGCCTGACGAAGTCCATGGTCGCTAAGCTTCATCAGTCGCCATCAAGATACAGAATCATGAAGATCTCCAGCAGCACGCCTGACATGACACACGTATCCGGCGGGATCAAGCTCGCATCACGTCGTGTTGATGGCGGACGATACGGCACCCGCGTCCTCCATGTATGGGCGTTTGCGCCGGCGAGCGGCAAGGTGTTCAGGACCGGCGGCGGAGCTGTTGCTGTGTCTAGCGGCGCCTTGATCATCCTTTTCTTGACTCCACACCAACTCTCGCTTGCCCAAGCAGGCAAGTGGGACGTCGAGAGCTCGATGATTCACGAGATCACTCATGCCTTTGATCCAAAGCTCAGGGATCAAGAGGTGTCCATCGAGCGCGGTCTCTGGAAGCGTGAGCTCGACTTCGACGCAGCTTCTCGTGAGTTCAGGCATACAGTCCATGGTCCACAGGCCACCAAGAAGAAGAAGAAGAAGAA
>Ga0315291_10005266_pt1 | contig 16228 bp, 27 predicted proteins | sample YL17G12_20_MG_FD_203070 | JGI IMG/M metagenome (GOLD analysis project Ga0315291, IMG submission 203070) | Sediment microbial communities from Yellowstone Lake, YNP, Wyoming, USA - YL17G12_20 | ecosystem: Environmental > Aquatic > Freshwater > Lake > Sediment | place: USA: Wyoming | collected...
ATTGCCCAGAACTCGCGAACGATTTTCCAATCAGACAGCACTTTCGAGCTTCCACATTTCCAAGATCGCTTTGCGAACAATCGAAAACCGTTCGACGTTGTCCGGGTTGTGATCTGGCACTGCCGCGTTAACGTAGTCCCACGTCCGCACCACGTAGGTGGTTCGAGTCACGATCGCAATTCGGCCCCAGACTAGGAATTCAATGGCAGCGTCGGTGCCCATCGCGTGATCTAGGAACCGAACGCAAACGACATCGTCGACGCTAGGTCGCCACTTGGCGGGGTGTCGGGTCATCTTTCGCGTACTCCCAATCTTCGGAAAACAGACACATAAAAACCGCGCCAGTATCCGTTTTGTAGGTGAACTGCGCCGAAAGAATCTGCGCGAGCACCCCTGCACGTGGTTCGTCGAACACAGGGTTCCGGTGGGTGATCCGCCGGCCAAGGTCTTTCTGTGATGGATTCATACTACCTCAACGGTGACTTGATCAGTATCGGCTTCGAGCCAAAGCGTCGCACCGCAGGGCAGGGGTTTGTCCGGTGACCAGACGCCCCGCAGCACCACCGCCCCGGCTTTGTCGCGCAGGGTGATGCTGTTGCCGCGCTGCGTGCCCTTGTAGGTCGCAGCGGCGAACACAGCCCGATCGCTGTTGCCGGCTTTCCGGTTCGCAGCGATGTTGTGCCGGTTGACGTGAATCCTAACCTTCACGCCCGCACCAGTTCCCGGGCGAAGGCTTCGCGAGCATCTAGCGCGGGGTCTGCCACTTCCTTTTTGATCAGGATGTACATTTGTTCGGCCCCGGGGGCTGCGCCGTTGTTGACGACGCTGCCGTTGTAGTCCCAGTCTTTCAGGGCATCGGATCCGAAGTAGTGCTGTTCAAGACCGGCGGAATCGATAAACTGTAACCTATCAGCAGCAACCACCGTCGAAACCAGAACGTACTGTTCCGACATATCGTTTCGCCACACGTGACGCGGGTTGCTGTTCACGTCCGCTTCGAACGCGGCGACCACTTCCGGGGTCAGCAGTTCAAGCGGAACCGCTGAAGCAGTCTTGACCGTTTCGCCGCCTTTGAACTTCCAATGGGGTTGTTCCGGCGTGCCGTAGTTTTCGGTGTATTGCAGCGCCGTCAGAATGAAGCCGTAGTTTGCCGCGTTGTTCATTTCACTTTCCTTTCTAGGTTGGGGGTAGCCTACGCCACCCCTTGATCAGTGTCAACTAAAACAGTTTCAGAAGCAGACCGGTATTCGATTCGAGAACGGTCTTCAGTTGATCCGCGTACACGCCTTCAACTTCGGCGACCACCTTGGTTTTGAACCCCGGAAGGGCTTTCGACTTGGTGACCTTGTAGAAGCCGACATCGTAAAGGTCCGAAGCGGTCAAGGTGACCTTCACGTAGTTGGCGACCTTCGAGCCTTTGATTTTGAAGCTGACGCCCATCGGGCTTCCAACCACTTGACCGACACCCATCATATAAAGGGCTTTGCCGCCGATCTGATTCGCTATCGTCTGTGCCACGTTCATTTCAATTTCCTTTCAGGTTCGTTCGAGTCAGGTTGTAGAATACCGCATTGCTTGATAGGTGTCAAGCTTTACGCGAACGAAGAACTGCCATATTTGCGACAACCATCACAGGGTTGCCAGAACATGGGACCGGGACACCGTCGCGGAACAGTTGGGTCTTTGAAGCCCAGTAACGCCCGCCACGAACCCACGCAACCGCATCACGGTGCGGGCGGGCGGTTGCTGTCTTTGAATCCAAGAAGCTGTTTAGCGATTCCATTTCCACTTCCTTTCTCTGTCGAGTCAGGTTGTAGAATAGTTGTTCGCTTGATGCTTGTCATGTAACTGGTTCACATATTCTTCATATAATCTTCAACAAAGCGTTTCTTCGCTTCCTCAACCTTTCGCGCCAATCGCGGACCCATCAGCCGGCGATCGGCTTTCCGAATAGCTGCCTTGAACGAAGGGGTGAACCGTTCAACGAACGCTTCAAGTTCCGCGCGGCGGGGGTCGATCACTTCCATTCGTGCAGCCTCACGCAACCCAGCCCCGTCAGCATGTCGCGCAGAACGTTGGCTGCATCAACCTCGCGAGCGAAGCGAACTGCCGCCATTTCATCGGCTAGAAACCCCTGCACGCCGCTGCCGTCCCAGTAATGAACGACGCTGTTATACGATCGTTCAATAACGTAAGCCGTTTCCTTTGCCATCTTTTTACTACTCCAAAGCCTATCCCACAAAGTCATTCTTCATGGTTCCTTCGTTCGGTTTCGTAAAAAGGAAATCCCATTCCTTCGTAACAATTCACATCGCAGTACAGATACGGCGAACGTGTATGTTCGCCGAATGCCATGCAGACGTGCTGCATGGCTTCCCCGGTAAACTTCCCGCACTTCGGGCACTGTTCCCAAGCGTACAGCCGTTTACCGATTCGCTTTGAATGTCTCACGCTTAATCAGCAAGCTGATCAGGGTTGAAGCTTCCGCCAAGTAGGTTACAGCAAACGCAGGATCCTGCTTGACGATCGTCGAAGTATTGTTCGCGATGTCTGCAAGCTTCACCTTCTTTGCGCTGTAGGAAGCCCCGCCAAGTCTTTGGGCTTCCAAGTCCTTTCTGTGCGCCCTGTTCCATTGCGGGTAAAGCTCTTTGGTGAAATGGTCAGTCAGTTCCAGCACCAGCGAAGCAACGTCTTTGCCGAACCCGTTCACGATGTCTTCGAAAGTGTAATCGGTGTCTTCGATCACGTCGTGCAGGATCCCCGCAATGATTTCTCTGCTTGCGGCACCGTCTTCGTAAAGCCCGAAGCCGACTTCGATCGGGTGCGTAACGTATGGAAGCCCGGTGTATTTCCTCACCTGCCCAGCGTGCGCCTTGGTCGCGAAACTGATCGCGGCACCATACAGCTTCACGAAATCCTTGTACTGAAGTGATTCTTCGAAGTTCATATCATTTCGAATCCTTTGCGTTTCTAGCCGCCATTTCCATCGTCGCGTAGTTCACTTCGTCGGCGTAGTAGCCGGCTTTCGAACCGTGGGGCATCGCCATCATCGCTTCGTGGGCATCTTTCGCGATGTACTGCAAGGACGCATACGATTTCGATTTCAGCGACTTCTGGTATTCGGCGTGGTTCATGTTCATTTCAGGGGTCCGTTCGAGTCAGGTTGTAGAATAGCCTGATGCTTGACAGATGTCAAGCGTTATCCTCGAACCAATGAACGATGTTGTTGGGAACATTTCGGGCACGTGAACGAAATCACATCTTGCCCCTGTATGTCTTCCGACACGTCGAGAAACTTCACTTCAGACAGCTTCACGGCTTCCTTGGTGCATTGCAGGGTTACCGTGACTTGCCGAACCTGCTGCCGGTGGCGTTCGCCGCCGAAGGATCCAAAGTTTCCGAACTTGCGGGTGATCATGACAGCGCCGCCCATTCAGAGTTTCGACCGACTTTTCGGAAGATCAAAACAACTTCGGTTCCGCTGTCGCGCATCGTCGCGGGCATCTGCCGCGCAATCAGGTGGTGAACCTTCAGGTGCGTTTCTTCCACGTCGGGGCAGTCGATCACCCAAAAAGGACCGTGCTGCCCGCGCACTGTTCCACGAATCTTTCGCCCGATCATTCTGCTGAACCTCCAAAAACATTTTTCATTGCGAAGTCTTGCTGTTCTGCTCGCGCGTTTGCCACTTCGCGCATTACGTCTTTCATGAAGTCTTCCATTCCCTGCCGATCGGTCTTGGTGATCACTTCATCGGTTCCGAATATCCGGATCACGAAGGGCGTTTCGCCGCCTTCTTCCGGCTTGAAGTCGATGCAAATACTGCTCATTTGGATTTCCTGTTTGGGTCAAGTCAGGCTGTAGAATAGCCTGCTGCTTGATAGGTGTCAAGCTATTCCCTGATCCAAACCAACTTTTCTTTTGCACGTGTGACGGCGGTATACAACCACTGTGCATAGGCGGAACCCTGCATCCATCGGCGCGCGTCGTCGTACAGGTAGACTTTGTCCCACTCGGACCCTTGGCTTTTGTGAACCGTCAAACAATAGCCGTAGTCAAACGATCGCAGGTTTTGGTCCATTTCATCAAACGACATCTGCAACCCGTGACACTCGCGATAGTTGCTGATCGCTTCGAAAAGGTAACCCGACACCGGTTCGGGTTTGCGGTCTTCATAGGCAACGTTCATGTCGAAGATTCTCGAACCCGGGTGCAGGTTGGGGTCAACGTCGTCGATGTTCAGACACTCGGCCCCGTTAACCCAGCGGTAGTTCGAGCCGTTGCGAACCGACAGCAGACGATCGTCTTTCTGCGGGAACTCTGACGTGAATCCAAGGTTCTTCCGATACATGCGGTTGATGTTGTGGCGCGTTCGGTTGGCGTGGCAAATGATTTTGTCTGCACGCATCGCCATCGTGAAATCGTACTTCAGCCGTGGGAACCGCTCGATTGTGGCGTTGTCACCTTCGCGTATTGCAGTCGCCAGACTAATGATCGGCGATTCCAACGCTTGCCGGTGCACCTGCGTCAGTCGCGCGTCCGGTATCAGGATCCCAAAAATGGAAGCCGCCTTGACCGGTGGCAGTTGCATTTCATCGCCGACTAGCATCAGCGGTCGACCCAGCCGGCGAAGATCCATCAGCATTTTTTCTGACAGCATCGAAGCTTCGTCAACAACGATCAGACCAAGGTCTGCATCGTCTTCGGCTTCCTCGCGATCGGTAAACCCAACGTTTCCCCGCTTGATCCGGTGGTATTCCTTCAAAGCCTCGGGGTCATCAGGTTTCTGCCGCAGCACGTCGAGCACGCGCCGCAGCGCGCCGTCGCCAAGGGGAAGGTAAAGCAGGTTGTGAATGGTGCGGCAACGCGCGCCCGGAAGCTTTCGCTTGAGCACGTTCATTGCCTTGCCGGTGACGGTGCAGAATGTTGCATCGTCGAAGGTGTGTTCAATCAGATACGCCAGCAGGGTGGTTTTCCCCGTGCCGGCGTATCCGGTCAGAACGAACGGCTGCCGTTGGTCACCCTGCAACCAGCGTTCGATTGCCGCAACCGCGTTTTCCTGTTCGCTCGAAAGGTTCATGCGCCAATGGCAGCCGCAACCTTGTGACCGATGAACACACCCGCCAGAACACAAAACACAAAAACAACCAACATTTCAAAAGCTCCTTTCTTACAGTGTCCCTACATTAAATCCGGTCTTGCTTGGTGTCAAGTGATTTATGTCACGTTCTTGTAAAAAGAAAAAGCCCGGTTTCCCGGGCTTCGTTTTCGATCGCGGAAGCTTTATTTGCTGACGGGAAGCAGGGTGTCAACCTTGCGTTCGAGCCTTTCGACTTCGATGGCGTCAACCGCGCGCTGTGTTTCAATCACTCCAAGACGGCCCGACAGACTGTCTTCGCTGATCACTTGCTTATCTGCAACGCACGCATCGATCGCCGCGTTGCGGGTGCCGATTGTCGGCTTGCCCTGCCACCAAACGCCTTTCGTGTAGCCGAACACTTCGAGCACCGAAGTATTGCGGCAGTACAGCGCCCAACCGGTTGACAGATCGCCACGCTTGAACGCGTTGGCTTCGTCGATGCTCAACTGGCAATCGTGATCCTTCGTCGAGTATCCAAGCGAAGTGCCGCCTGCGCCGTCATTGCCTGCACCAGACGCCGCAATGCCGATCGTTCGCAGACACGCCAGCGTGTTGTTCGAAGGTTCAACGTACATCGGCGGCGCGATGTATTTGGTTTCGACGCGGTTGGTGATCGAACCACCAATGTTGGAAACGGCCCCAACTGCTGAAGTCGAGTACGCATCAGCGTTCGCTTCGCCGCCTTTGCCGCCAGCCCCGCCGGCAGCTACTGCAACCGAAGATCCGCCTTTGCCGCCAGCCCCGCCAGTGGCAATGTTGGTGTTGGTCGACTTCACACTGCCGCCTTCTGCAACGTTGACGTTGGTGTTGGTGTTGGTCGACTTGACGCTATTGGTGGATCTGACGTTACTGATTCCAACGCCAACACCAACTGCGGTTGCTGTTCCGCCGCCGTTGTTGTTGTCGTCATCGTCGTGACTGTTATTCGCTGATGCAAATCCGCAAGACAAAAGGGCTGCCGCAAAGCAAGCCGCTGCTATGGTTCGGGTCATTCTTTAATCCTCAAGTTAAATGTGGCTTTCTTTCAGAACGGCGACACAATAACAGATTTACACGGGGGCGGGATCCGAAGTTGTAACTGAAGGGTAATCTGCGTCACAGATCACTTCATCGAACTGAACTACTTTGAAGAAACGGCTGCCGGCTGCGCGGATGCAGGGGTAGGCAACGTGATGCCCTTGAATAAATCCGATACTTGAAAAGTCGTCGGATTGCTTGGGGTAGGGTTGTTCAGGAACTTTGATTCTTCGTTGCTGTAGCATGATTCTGATCCATCTGTTGCGATTGCCGTCAAACTGAAGCTATACGTGCCGGGTGCGGTGAATGTTAACACCTGCGTCCGTAGCGTCCCGGGGTTGATCGGAATCACGTTGCTGTAGGTGTATGAAGCCCTGCAATTAGCAGCACAACCCCCGGCGGTCTTGGGGGTTCGAGCTTTGTTGATGTTGTAGTAGATTTTGAACCCTGCCAGCGAACTGGCTTGGAACGGGGAACCGTCGCAGCTTTGGGTTGGGGCTGTCCATGAAAGCGTGGCTTTGTCGTCAGCATGCGCTGTCATTGCTATGACAAACAGCAAGACAGCGCACGTGATCCAAAAAATGACGCGATGGAATCGTTGCAGCATCAAGTCCAACTTTTCCATAGCGCCTTCAGCCATTCGATCAAGCGACGGTAAAAGCCAAAGGGGGCATTGGGATCCGGTCAGACCACAAGAACACCGCTGCATTCGACCACGCGCTGACCTTGGTGGGTTCTGCGTGGTTGATCGCGCGCAGCGCCACGGTGTGCGTGCCCGGGGACCAAGCCATCTGACCAACGGGGGCTTCGTAGAAACCGCCAGCAGTCAGGCTGCCGGCCAACGCGACCTTCGGAACGTAGTTGCCGTCAATCCCGTCGCCTTCGTCTTCGCCAAGTTCGTAGTCGATCGTGTAATCGATCGCGGTTCCATCTTCGTTCTTCGACGGGGCTTGCCATCGAAATACTGTCGGGTTTGCCATTCTGTCATCCTTGCAGGGTGTCGATCAGGGGGTAGAATCTACCCCAGCCAGTGATCGATTACAAACTGATCGCTTGGGGTAGATCCTAACCCCAGCCAGTGATCGATTACAAACTGATCGCTTACCGCGTCGGGCTTCGGATCCCCGTGGAACACTACCGCGCGGGTTTCCGGCTTCAGTCTTGCCCGGTCGCGCAAATCGTATTTGTAGGATTGAACCCAGCCCGCCGGCCAGACTCGCATCGAGTCGCCCATAACGCGCCACATCCAACATTGATCCCCGTGCAGTTCCTTCATGACAGCTTCCGGACCGGTGTCTAGGAAATCGTCATAGATTGCACCCGCCGGCCCATCGGTGTTGAACAGAACCGCAGAACTGTTGTACTTCGATGTCCGGAAATTCATGCCGAAGTTGGCAATGGCGGTTGTGTGCCACGAAGATCGAAACATATCGATCAGCGGACCGGTAACCACTATATCCAAGTCGAGCATCAGCACGCGATCATTTCGCCCCCAAAGGACGGGATCAAACAAACACACCTTCTGCCACCAACCCGGCCAATCCTGCCAAACAGAATGGCAGTTCATTCCTTCGTCGTGTAGCTGTTGCGTGTGCCCCAGTCGATCTGTTAGCACGTGGAATTCATATGCCACATCTTGCGGCATGTTCCGATCGCACGCCGCTTTCAGCCGCTGCACGTACTCGATGCCGTACTTATCGCCCCACCAGACGCACGCGATGATCGGGTACTTTGTGGTTGCATCCATTTCCGCGATTACAGGCGGGGTCCAGACCGGAAGCCGAAGTGACTGCTTCATATCGCGAAACTCGGACCGTAGACAATGTCCCGATCGCCGTGAAGTCGGCCAAGTTCGCGGTAGCCGTAAGTTGTTGCAAGAAACCTGCCAATGTCACCCACGTTGTAGCCGAACTGAACACAGCAACCGTGCTTGTCTTCGATCACGATGTACGGCTGCCATTTTTCGATCGTGTCCTGCGCGCCGCGAATCGCCATGAACTCGGCCCCTTCAAGGTCCAAGTAAAGCAAGTCGACGTTGCACAGTTCCAGTGAATCAACCGTCAACATCGGTACGTCCCCTTCGCCAACGATTCGGAATCCGCCGTGATTCTCGGGGTGTTCGGGAAAGTCCACGCGAACGGTGACACCGGTCATGTCACCAAGTGCTGCCTGCATCTTGATCACGTTTTCCTCGGGACAGTTCAACACGGTGCAGTAGAAGTTCTGCGGGTGCGGTTCAAACGTGTAGACCGTGTGAAAGTATCGCGCAAGTTTCTTCGGCCAGATTCCCATTGCACCCCCTGCTTGGATGCAGGTTCGCCTATTTTCCATTGGGACAAACGCCAACACGCGTTCGATGTCGTGCGCACTGACAATGTCAGACATCAAACCAAGTTTTTTGTCATCGTGATCCGGCCAAAGGGCTTGTGGAATCCAGTCTAAACCAGTGGGTCTTGTAACGTACTTTTCTGGATACACTTTCTTAACTCCGTTTCTAGGTCGCCAGTTTCGAAAAAGTTCAGGGCGCTGCCCGGTGAACAGTTCGTGATTCTAAGCCCAAGTCTATCGCAATCGATCGTGCGATAGCAATCTAACAGCCCGGTCATATCGCCGTTCTGAAGGTTGAAGTTCTCTCCGCTGCGTCCCGGCCAATGCTGAAGGTTTGCAGGGTATTCGCCAAAGTAGTGACGCCCGCTGCCGGGGTTTTGTGTGTTGGGGTCGTAGCCGCCACGGTAGGCTAGATCGTAGCCAACCAAAATGAAATGCCGCACACCATAGTGATACGCGATGCCCATCACTTCGTAGCCAGAACCGTGCCCGTAGTGAATGTATTCGGGATCCGTCGACAACGAAGTTACGTTTCGCTTTCCGCCAGACCATCGCCCGGGACAATAGTTCAGGTTGTGGTTGCGCGCGGTTTCAAGATCCCATGTCCAGAAGTCGGTTATGCCGCGCCGACTTTGTAACTGCGGATCTTTGCCGTAGTGATCCCACCACGTCGGGTTGCACGCAAAAAAGCAATCGATCGGAACTGGCAACTGAAACGTGTTATTGATGCCAAAAACGCGAAACGTCGGTCGCCACCACGGGTTCGGGTCGCCGCGTCGATAGGCACTGATTATTCGAACTTGGTCTTCGGTCAAACTCGGACCGGTGCCAATGATAATGCCGACTTTGCCGGCATACTTTGGGATCACGTCAGATCCAATTCGGTTTGTAGATCGGCTTCGTGGAAGCAGTCAAGTGCTGAATCCGGCGTGCAATTGATGATGCACTTTCGGATGTCCAATTGGATGGTTTGATAGTTCCGAACGAAACCTTGGTAACTGCCGGCTTGTGACATCGGCTTTGGGTGTGGACCAAAAAAGTGGTGCGCCTTCTCGCCCAACTTATTCGGAACCTGCATGTTGTAGCCCACCAACAGGATACGCTTGACACCCATCAGCCAGACAAGGTTCAGCAACTGGTAGCCGGAATTCGAACCCCAGTGAATAACCCGGGGGTTGTCGCTGAAGCCTCGCGCGCTACTGCCTTCCACAATGTTGATGTCGTGCGCTTGCAGCGACAGTTCCGCTGTCGTGTTGCCCCAGATCCGCGCCTTTTGAGTCAGCACGTTTCTGCCTTCGTGATCATGGGCAATGTGGTAGTCCCACCACGAAGTATCGCAAGCGTAGAATTCGTCGAGATAGTCGACTATTCGGTAGGTGTCGTTCAGCCCGCAAGCAACCACGCGCCCCGCTTCATGGTACGGACGGATCCGTTCGACCACGTCGTGCGTCAGACTCGGCCCGCTTGCGAAACATACAGCAGTCTTGCCTTCGTAACATCGCGGAATGATCGCTGCACGTTCCGCGCGTAGCCGGCGTCGGGTCTTCGTTTCTTTCACCGCTTCCACTATTTTGGCAGGGGTGATCACCGGAACCAGAAGCGGTTCGGCAGACGGTTCGACGCGCGGCACTTCCGGGCGTAGTTGTGGAACTAGCCTTCCGAAAAAGACCTTGCTGACTGCATTCAAAAGTCACCTTTACTTGCATTCGGACCAATCGGCACCGATTTTTGAATCCACTTTCAACGGAATTTTTAGACGGTCCCGATAGACCTGTTCCATGATTGTCTTCGTGTGATCGAAGGCTTGTCTGCCTTCGAGCGTGTCAGGAATAGACCAGTCAAGTTCGTCGTGTACTTGAATCAGCGGTGCCCCAAGAACGTCACAGGCACCGGATTTCCAAATGTCGACCATCGCACGTTTGATGATATCTGCCGCGCTACCTTGAAGCAATCCGTTCAGCCCAGTGTGGCAGTGTCCGCGCTTCAAATTGATTTCCAAGCCGTATATCTCGCGCGCTTTGTCGAATTTGTACGCTTTTGGTCGCTTGTCTGGGTCGCGAACCCATTTACCGTCTTCCGCTTCTTTCATGAATTCGAGCAGGATTGGATCTGTCGGCTTCGTGTTTCGTTCCCACGGGATCACCGGTTCCCACGTGTTGAAACGACGCTTGCGCTTTCCCAACGTGGTTATGTAGCCCTTCTTTTCTGCACGCGTCTGCGCTTCCTTGTAGAGTTTTTTCGCAAACGGCATCATTCCGTGATACTTGTCGATGATTTCCTGACAGACTTCGCGCGTGTAGCCCAGCGATGCAATCAAGGCATCGATTCCTAGACCGTAGACCATGCCGAAATTGATTGCCTTGCCGTCACTGCGTGCAATGCCGCACAGTTCCGCCACCGCAAGGTGAATATCCGTCGACGGGTCGATCAGGAACCGGTCCATCATTTCTTTGGAACCAAACTTCCCTTGGTAGACCGTGTGCGCGTATTCGACCAGCAAGCGGTATTCGATTTGGCTGTAGTCGGTCGCGCCCCACAATTCCCCTTCGTCTGGAATGAACATCGATCGCAGCAGTGGTCCCATTTCGGGATCACGAATCGGGATGTTCTGAAGGTTCGGATTCGACGAACTGAACCGCCCCGAAACCGCGCCGTAGTCATCACTCGGAAGCTGGTTGAACTGGCAATGAATCCGCCCGTCGATCACGTGCCCAAGCAACCCTTGAATGAACGTTCCCGAATTCTTTTCCAGCCGGCGAAGTTCGAGCACCGAAGACAGCAAGCGATCGTTCGGAAATTTCTTCAGCCACGCCTTTGTGAAGCTCGGTCGTTGAAGCTTTTCCGTCAGCGGGAACTCGATATCCATCGATCGGCAATAGTCGGCGATCGTGCTTGCGGTGTGGATCGAAACGCCTTTATCAGCGACGTACTTTTCTAAGCCTGCAATCTGCTCGGCCATTCGCGCGTTGGCTTCGTCAGCCTTCGCCACGTTGATGCGCACCCCACGCCGCCGCATCGCCAGCAGCATCGGTTCAAGGTCGCGTTCCAGTTCCCAGATTTCAGTCAACCCTGCCTTTTCGATCGCATCCAATTGCTTGGCAATGATCCGCAGGGGGTTTTCCACGTCGCTGATCGCATATGGCTGCACGATATCGCCCGGGGCACGCCACACCCTGCCTATTTGCGCGGAACGCGTAGCGCGCCCGCCAAACGTGTCGGCAAGCCATTTGTACAGGGCATCTGAATCCTTCCCAACGCCAAGGTAGTGTTGTGAAAGGCTGTCTAGGTCGTACTCGCCCCGCTTGCTTTCGTCGATCAGGGGTTCCGCAACCTGCACGTCGAGATACTTACCGGTGATATTCAGCGGACGGCCACACGCCAGCCCTTCATTCGCAAGGTAATCAAGGTCATAAAGCAGGTTCGTGCCGACAACCTCCTTATTCGAGCCGGCCAGAATGTCCGAAACGTAGCCCATCACTTGTGCGGGGTCGCAGTTGTCGCCCCGCTGATGTCGCATCGGGTAGTAGTTGCTGATCATCGCGCCGTTGGCTTCGGTCGCAATAGCAACGCCCGCGATGTAGCCGCCCGATCGAACGCCCGGACCTTTTGTCTTCAGATCGTCGTCGCGAGTCTCAATGTCGACTGCAATGCGTCGCGAACCTCGAATTTCAGGGAAACTTACCACGTAAGTTCATGAAAACGCAGGATAAAGCGTTCTTCTGCTTCAGCCGGCGACCAGAACCAACAGGGTGGGTCGTTCACTGTCGCATGAACTGACTGCCGGTAGTCTGGCGTTGCCCAGTCCCTGCCCTGCGTCGGCATGATTTCCCGGGCTTCAATGAACAGCGCCCGCCAGTCGGCGAACTTGCACGCGGTCGTGTGCTTTTCTGGAACGTTGTGCTTGATCATCAGCGGCGACATGATGAAATGCCGCCAGATATGCTGTTCGAGCTTGACGAAGTCCGGCAGCAGGGCTTTCCACGGTCCGGGTACGTCGCCAAGGTAGGCTTCGGGCACGTCGTGCACCAACCCTTCGATCGCGTTCACGACGTGCCCGAAGGGTTGGTATTCGTTGATCAGGTAAGACACCCGCACGCTGTGTTCCGCAACTGACATGAACCGGCGACCGGTTCCGTTGAAGCGGTTTTGGTTCGCCAGCGAATAGGCAATGTCTTCAAGGTCAAACGTCGGGTGATCCATGTACCAGCGTTTGCCAGAAGGCATTTCCATGTACAAATTATCCGGGCACGAAAAATCTTCGGCTTCAGGCATCGCGCAAAAACTCCCAAAATAGACCTTTCTTGACTTCCTCGATATGCCACTGCGCGAACAGAACGTGTTCGACGAATTCCCGTTGATAGAACGGGAACGCAGCAGCAACCGAATTCGGGTGCGCCTTCGTTGGCACGCCACGCAATCGGCATTCTACCCCGAACGTCGACGCGAAAGTGTAAACCAATTCCGCTTTATCCGGATCCGCCGAAGCCGAAACCATAAGGTTCAGATATTCAGGCATCGCAGCTTGTGGGTGCGGGCGGTAGATCAGCTTTGTACTTCCCAACGCTTGCGCGTTTCGCGCGCCTTCGTAGAATCGTCGAAGTTCGGCGGGGTCGATCTGTGTTGACGGGTATTCGCCGATCAGGATCTTGTAGCCGCCTTCACCGGTCCACGTTTTCTTTGGCAGCAGGTGCCCCCACTTTTCCTTGCGCGCATAAACTTGGTTCATCGTCATTCTGCGGATATCGGGGAACCGTGCGCCGCCGTTGAATCCGTTCCACCCCAACGCAACCCATTCCGCAACCGGTCCGAAAAAGCAGCGGTTGACGGATATCCATCGCTTCGCAGTGGTGGTGACGTTCGGCCAATAGTTTGGACCGAACACAATGTGAACGTCGTCGTAATTGCTGTCGGCGTGATCCTCGGTGGATACAGTCACCTTGCCCACCGGGTGCTGCGCGAAGCCTTCAAGGAACGCTTCTCGATACCACTGATGCCACGGTGGGTTGCCGGCTTTGGCGTGTATGACGATCAAAACTTTTTGCCCCCGTCAGCCGCCCGCGCGTCCGGTTGGTGATCGGGGCGTTTTTGGTTGTAGGCCAATTTCTCTTGAACAGCCGCTTCCAGATCGTAGCCCCACGCTCCGGCCAAGTCGAAAATTCGGATCAGCGCATCAGCCAATTCGACTTCGGCCATTTTCCGGTAGGGCAGGTGATCGTCGTTTAGCCCTTTGCGAAAGCCTTCCATCGCTTCCGAAACTTCGGAATGAATTAGACTGATCTTTGTAGGCGTGACCAGATCGCGCCATTGGTCCGGCGTTATCATCCTTCGAACGATCGGCTTTGAAGAATCCACGCCGTAGCCTTCGAACTTTTCCGTCAAGTGCGACGGGATATCCCACCACCCCGCATTGCGGGAAAGTGCGTGGCAGTGCTCGGCCCAATCGGTCAGGTTCATGTTGCCACCACTGCGTTCGCCGCGTCAGCCGCCGCCTTTTCGCGGATGTCGGATTGCCACTTCAACCATTCCTGTTGCGTGATGTAGCGGTCGCCTTCGCGGGTGTATACAAGTCGCGCCGTTCGGCCCGCGCTGCGCAACCATTCGCCGCGCATGATTCCGCGCGAACGATCTTCGGGCTGCCAAACGTAGTTGACGGAAACGAAAGCGAACTTGTCCCCACGCTTCGACGGCTTGCTGTTTCGAACTCTCGCGCCTTTGGATCTGCTCATATAAACCCCCTGCTTTCTGTGTTTGTTTCCCGACAATCAAAAACCTTCGACGGTCATATGATAGGGCAGCACCCCGGACCGGATCCGCCTTAGCAGCGATGCTGCTATCAGGTTTTCTATTTCACGGCGCGGGCACGCATGCCGTTGCACAAACTGACGTTGTCGGGCTGTCGCCTGCTGGAAATTCTCCGGTCCTTCCATGATTCAAATTAGATCGCGCCCCGTTTCCCATCTAGCGCCTTCATCCACAACACAGCGAGCGCACGCCCGTGGTTGGGTTCAGGTACAAAGCGAGTCGGGCGCGTGCCCACTCACTGCTTCGAAGTAAATCACGCCGGTTGATTCGTGTCAAACCAATTCGAACAGGTGGAACACATAATGATCGTGGTCCAGCGTGAAGGTGCCAATGTAGTAGGTTTTCTTGGCTGCGTCGATTTCCATTCCGGTGGGAACCACCAGAAACCTGCGAACTTCGCTTTGGTCTTGCTGCCGCGATTGCCTGACGTACAGGTAAACGTCGTCGGGGAACGCTTGCAGGGTTTTCACGCAAAGGATCTGCGCGTCCTTTGGCAACTGAATCCAAGCTTCGTTGTTGGCATCTGGCACCGGAAGCTTGTGCTTGAAAATAACGTATGTCTGTTCGGGCTTCGTCATGGTTCCTCGCGAAAAATGGGGCACCCCTTGGTGCCCCGGTTAGTTGCTACGCCGCCATCGCGAAGTAGTTGTCGAGTCCCAGAACCGGGCTTTCGCAAGCACGGTCCATGATGCTGTGCAGCTTCGTGGTTCGGCGGGGCAGTTCCAACGGCGACGTTCCTTTCAGGGCTTCCGTCACTGCGTTGAACATCCTCCAACCGTTCCGGTTCTTGCCGAATTCGGCGTGGTCCGGATTGTCCCACTGCTGAACAACTTTCGGCAGTTGGGTCGAAGTCACAACACCGCTTCGCAGCGCGTTGATCATGATAACTTCTGCCTGACCGTTCGAAAGGTTCGTCGACTTGTAGTCTTCGAAGCGTTCTTCTTGGTGCTGGTTGACGATCATCAGCTTGCTGATTGCATCGGTTACCAGAAACCGCAGACCACCTTCGCCGTCTTGGAAAATGTTCTTGGTGTGCTTGCGACCGATCATGATTTCCCCGCTGAAGGCAAGGTTGTCACACACGAACACGCCGGAACCTGCACAGAACGCCGCACCGAAACGCTTGATATGCGAGTTTCGCAACCCGACAACCAAGCTGTGATCTTCGTACTTCGTGCCGCGACCTTCGACTTGGAACAGTCCGAAGTAGTTGGCACCCGGAAGATCGTTCGCCGTGACCAATCCGTGCGCTTCCGAAGTCACGCGCAGACCGGCAATTTCTAGTTCGTCTTGAACCAGATTGATCAGGTAGTCATGGGGAATCGGTGCCCATGTTTCGGTAGCCGCCGGGGTCGAAACCTTTTCAACTTCGCCACGCGCAACTGCCGTACCACCACAATGCAGAACTAGATTCATCGCTGACATTTTCTTTTGCCTCCAAGGCATCGTTTAGTTGAGAACATCTAAGGAACGACGCCATCATCTGCCTTGGCTTGATGCTTGTCAAGCTTTATTTGTAGCGAAAATATGGAAACTGTTTCTCATTATCCGAAATCAAAAGAAACAAGTTCTTTTTGGCGCGCGTGGCTGCAACGTAGGCAACGCGCGCTTCCTCAACCGGATTCCGTTCGTAGTTGTCCCACGTCAGCCGGCCCATGTCGGGAAGTATCACCACGTTATCAGCTTCGCCGCCTTTGATTGCGTGGATGGTAGTCACCTTCAAACGCGGTTCGGTTTTCAGTTCTCCGCGTGCCGCCAACGCGCGCAAATACATTCTGCTCGATTCAGGGATCCCAGACAGCGCGTCAAACCACGGGGTTTCTTTCGTCAACGTCAACCCGTTTTGGCGAAGATCTTCGAGAACAAATTCCTGCCGCCCGGTGGCTTTCAACTTGCGCCCGATCGTCGAGCGATGCCCCCACATTAAGCCGTTGTGAATTTCAA
>Ga0315291_10005267_pt1 | contig 16228 bp, 14 predicted proteins | sample YL17G12_20_MG_FD_203070 | JGI IMG/M metagenome (GOLD analysis project Ga0315291, IMG submission 203070) | Sediment microbial communities from Yellowstone Lake, YNP, Wyoming, USA - YL17G12_20 | ecosystem: Environmental > Aquatic > Freshwater > Lake > Sediment | place: USA: Wyoming | collected...
AATCTGGCTGGACGGCGTGACCAGCGGCGGGTAGCCCAGTTCCTTGCGCACGCGCGGAACTTCCTCCAGCACCTCGCGGTAGCGATGTTCGGCCCCTTGCTCGCGCAGCTGCGACACCAGGTTGGAAAGCATCCCGCCTGGAATCTGAAATTGAAGGACGTTCACGTCCACGCCAACCAGGCCGCTTTCAAATTTGGCGTACTTCTTGCGGATTTCGGCCACGTCTTGGGCGATCTCGGCCAAGAGGCTCAGGTCAAGCCCGGTGTCGCGTTCGGTCTCCTTCATGATGCTGACGATGGTTTCGGTGGGCGGCTGGGAGGTGACCAGGGCCAGCGACGAAATCGCCGTGTCCACCACATCCACGCCCGCTTCCGCCGCCTTGATGACCGCGCCGGTCGCCATGCCGCTGGTGTAGTGTGTGTGCAATTGCACCGGGAGAGGGATTGCTTCCTTTAGCCGTTTGACAAGTTCAAAAGAAGCATAGGGCGAGATGAGGCCCGCCATGTCCTTGATGCAGATGGAGTCCGCTCCCATGTCGGCCAGCTGCTTCGCCATCTCCACGTAGCCGTCTATGGTGTGGACGGGGCTGATGGTGTAGGAGATGGCCGCCTGGACGTGCCCGCCGACGCGCTTCGTCACCTTCATCGCCCAGTTCATGTTGCGGACGTCGTTCAGTGCATCAAAGATGCGGAAAACGTCTATTCCATTCTTGCGAGCCAGGACGATGAACTTCTCCACGATGTCGTCGGGGTAGTGGCGGTAGCCGACGACATTCTGGCCGCGCAGGAGCATCTGGAACGGCGTGTTGGGCATGACCTTGCGGAGGGTGCGGATGCGCTCCCAGGGGTCTTCGTCCAGAAAGCGCATGGCCGAGTCAAAGGTCGCGCCGCCCCACATCTCCACAGAGTGGTAGCCCACGCGCTCCAGTTTGGCGGCCACGCCCAGCATATCTTCGGTGCGCAGGCGCGTCGCCAGGAGCGACTGGTGCGCGTCGCGCAGGAGGGTGTCGGTGATGCGCAGCGGGTTGTGGGTCATGCAGTGTCTCCTCACAAGGGCCTTTGGCCACTAGCCTTTGGCCGATAGCCAGGGTACAAGGCTGCGGGCCAAAGGCCATCGGCCAACGGCCAATGGCTATAGCGGGATATTCCCATGCTTCTTCGGCGGGTTGGAGTCGCGCTTGTTCTGGAGCATCTCCAGCCCTTCAATCAGGCGCGGGCGGGTCTCGCGCGGCTCAATCACATCGTCGATGTAGCCCCGCGCCGCCGCCACGTAGGGGTTGGCAAACTGCTCGCGGTATTCACGCACGAGCCGCTCGCGGGTCGCCTCTGGGTCCGCCGATTCCTCAATCTCCTTGCGGAAGATGATGTTCACCGCGCCGTCCGGCCCCATCACCGCGATCTCCGCGCTGGGCCATGCGTAGTTGATGTCGCCGCGGATGTGCTTTGAACTCATCACGTCGTAGGCCCCGCCGTAGGCCTTTCGGGTGATGACCGTCAGTTTGGGCACGGTGGCCTCGCAATAGGCGTAGAGCAGTTTCGCACCGTTGCGGATGATGCCGCCGTGCTCCTGGGCCACGCCCGGCAGAAACCCCGGCACGTCCACGAAGGTGATGATGGGAATATTGAAGCAGTCGCAAAAGCGCACGAACCGCGCGCCCTTGATGGATGAGTTGATGTCCAGCACGCCCGCCATCGCCGCCGGCTGCTGCGCCACAATCCCCACCGACCGCCCCCCCAGACGGGCGAACCCGATGAGGATGTTCCGCGCCCAATGCTCTTGCACCTCAAGGAACTCGCCGCCATCCACTACGCGGTGGATGATTTCCTTCATGTCATACGGCTTCATGGCGGAGTCGGGGACGATGGAACCCAGTTCGTCATCCATGCGGTCGGAAGGGTCGTCGGTCGGAACGAAGGGCGGGTCTTCCATGTTGTTCTGGGGGACATAGCTGAGCAGGCTGCGGATGAGTTCCACGCCGTGCTCTTCATTCTCGGCGGCGAAGTGGGCCACGCCGCTGTTGGTATTGTGAACCATCGCCCCGCCCAGTTCCTCGGACGTGACTTCCTCGTGGGTGACCGTCTTGATGACGTCGGGGCCGGTGATGTGCATATAGCTGGAGCCCTTGACCATCAAGATGAAGTCGGTCATGGCCGGGGAATAGACCGCGCCGCCCGCGCACGGCCCCATGATGGCCGAAATCTGCGGAATGACGCCCGACGCCATAACGTTGCGCTGGAAGACCCAGGCGTACGCGGCCAGCGAGACGACGCCTTCCTGAATGCGCGCGCCGCCGGAGTCGTTCAGGCCGATGACCGGCGCGCCGTTCTTCATCGCCAGGTCCATGATTTTGCAGACTTTCTCAGCGTGGACTTCGCCCAGGGAGCCGCCGAAGACGGTGAAGTCCTGGGAGAAGACGTAGACCAGCCGCCCGTTGACCGTGCCCCAGCCGGTGACGACGCTGTCGCTCATGTACTTCTGCTTCTCAATCCCAAACCCCACCGTGCGGTGCGCGACGAACATGTCCAGTTCGCGGAAACTGCCCTTGTCCAGGAGCATCTCCACCCGCTCGCGGGCGGTGTACCTGCCTTTGGCGTGCTGGGCGTCTATGCGGGCCTGGCCGCCGCCCAGCCGCGCCTGCTCGCGCATCTTCCGCAACTGCTTGATCCTCGGATCTTCAGCCATGGTATCCTCCAGCAGAGATACTTGCACCGCAGAGGCGCAGAGGACGCGGAGAGGCTAGAACTCATTTCTCTCTGCGTTCTCCGCGTGCTCTGCGGTGAGTCTTTTCTACGTGCGACGCACTTTCAGAAGTGCGTCGCACGTGACGTGACATTATTCTTTCAGCAGATTGCTAGCGATGACCATGCGTTGGACTTCGCTGGTGCCTTCGTAGATCTCCGTGATCTTGGCATCGCGGAAGTAGCGCTCCACGGGGTACTCTTTCATGTACCCATAGCCGCCGTGAATCTGCACGGCCTTCGTGGTGACGAACCCCGACATCTCGCCCGCGAAGAGTTTCGCCATGGATGCCTCTTTGGAGAAGCGCTCGCCGGAATCTTTCTTCAGCGCGGCGTTGTAGACCAGCAGGCGGGCCGCTTCCACCTGCGTCGCCATGTCTGCCAGCATGAACTGGATGGCCTGGAACTGGGCGATAGGCTGGCCGAACTGCACGCGGGTTTTGGCGTAGGCGACAGCCTTGTCCAGCGCGGCCTGGGCAATCCCCACGGCCTGCGCTCCCACGCCGATGCGCCCGGCGTCCAGTGCTATCATGGCGATCTTGAACCCCTCACTCTCCTGGCCCAGGCGGTTCACCGCCGGAACCTTGCAGTCCTCAAAGATCAGCTCGCAGGTTTCCGAGGCGCGGATGCCCATCTTGTGCTCGCGCTTGCCCACGCTGAATCCCGGCGTCCCTTTCTCCACGATGAAGCCGGTGATGCCCCGGTGTCCCTTGCTTTTGTCGGTCATGCCGAACAGGAGCACGATGTCGGCGAGACCGCCGTTGGTGATGAAGTGCTTGGTGCCGTTGATGACGTAGTGGTCGCCCTGGAGGACGGCGGTGGTTATCTGCGACGCAGAGTCGGTGCCCGCGCCCGGCTCGGTCAGGGCGAATGCGCCGATCTTCTGGCCGCTGGCAAGGGGCCGGAGGTATTTGTTCTTCTGCTCGTCGGTGCCGAACTTCAGGAGGATGTAGTTGACGAGCGAGTTCTGCACCGCCATGACGATAGCTGTGGCCGCGCACGCCTTGGAAATCTCCTCAATGGCGATGCAGTAGGAGATAGTGTCCAGGCCCGCGCCGCCGTATTCCTCCGGCATGGTCAGCCCCAGGAAGCCCAGTTCGGCCATCTTCTTGATGTTGGCGTAGGAAGGTTCGCCCTTCTCGTCCAACTCTGCGGCGATGGGAGCCACCTCTTTTTCGGCAAACTCCCGCGCCATTTTGCGGATCATTTCCTGCTCTGCGTTGAGTTTCAGGTCCATGGTTTGCCTCCTTCTACTGTGTTGTTGAGAATTTCACCGCCGAGAATGCGGAGAAAGGCATTTCTATTTCCCCTCTGCGTGCTCCGCGTTCTCTGCGGTGAGTCTTCACCTCTGGATTATGAGTAGACGTAGAACCCCTTGCCCGTCTTGCGGCCCAGGTGGCCGGCGGCGACCATCTTCTTCAGGAGCGGGCAGGGCCGGTACTTGGAATCGCCCAGGCCTTTGTGCAGGACTTCCATAATATGCAGGCAGATGTCCAGCCCGATCAGGTCAGCCAGGGCCAGCGGCCCCATCGGGTGGTTCATCCCCAGTTTCATCACCGTGTCGATGGCCTCCGGCTTCGCGACGCCTTCCATCAGGCAGAAGACCGCCTCATTGATCATCGGCATCAGCACCCGGTTGGACACGAAACCGGGATAGTCATTGACCTCCACGGGCGTTTTGCCGAGTTTGCGCGCCAAGTCGTCGGTGATTTCGTAGGTCTCGTCCGAGGTTGCCAGCCCCCGGATGACCTCCACCAGCTGCATGAGCGGGACCGGGTTCATGAAGTGCATCCCAATCACCTTGTCGGGCCGCTTGGTCGCGGCGGCGATTTCGGTGATGGAGATGGAGGACGTGTTGGTGGAGAGAATCACGTCGGGCGCGCACAGGCTGTCCAGTTGGGCGAAAACCTTGCGCTTGACGTCCAGGTTCTCAATAATCGCCTCCACGACGAAATGGGCATCGCGGGCGTCCTCCACCTTGAGCGTGGGGCGGATGCGAGAAAAGGCAGCGGCGCGGTCTTCGGGGGACAATTTTCCCTTCTCCGCGAACTTGGCGAGCGACCTCTCAATCGCCGCCATGCCCCGCTTCAGCTGCCCTTCGTCAATTTCCGCCAGGATGACCTCATACCCGGCCTGGGCGAAGGTTTGGGCAATGCCGTTTCCCATCGTCCCAGCGCCAATCACAGCCATACGTGTGATCGCCATTGGTCGCACACCTCCTTTGGTGTCAAAAATGGTAAAGAGCTAGCATTTCAATCATTCTCGCCGATGACCAGTTGCTCCATTGCCGCCGGTCTGTCCGCGCAAAGACCACGTTTCGAGGTCACCCCACCATCTGGACGCGCCGCGGGAACAGACACCCCCTCCAGTCCCAGGGCCTTCTTGATCAGGGAATGGAGTTCATGGAACAGGGGGTGTTCGGATTGAACTCCAAAATAGGTCATGTTGGCTTCTCCACAACGCTTGACCAGCCCGGCCTGCTCCAGATTCTGCAATTCCCGCCAGACTGCGCTCTGCCGCTCTCCGCTGAGTCGCGCCAGCTCTCGCCCGTAGAAGCGTTCTTGCGGATGCGCGAACAGTGTTTTCAGCAATGCCACTCGAACCCGCGAAGAGAATAGCGTCTCAAGAGTCTCCATCTTCACACTGCCTTTAGGTGTAGCCCACCCTCAGCCGCTAATGAGAGTATCGTGACGCCAAATTGTGGTCACGCCTCGCCGTTTGATGCCCCGTTGGTCTCAGAATCGCTCGCAGGTCACGTTGGGAACGTGACCTACAGGCTTTCGTCCGCTGGCCCTATCTCTGCATTGACCATTCCGCGGTATTGTACCCCAAGTCCTGCCTTGACGTCAATCTTTTATCGGAGGATCTTGCGAAACACCTTCTGCGTCTTGACATTGATGTAGTCGATCCTTTCGTAAAAGATGTGGGCCTGCTCTCGAATGACATTGGAGCGCACGCGCACCTCGCGGCAGCCATGCTCGCGCGCCCAGTCCTCGGCCTCCTGCATCAGCAGCCGCCCCACCCCACAGCCGCGATGGGCCTCATCCACCACAAGCCCGCCAATCTCAGCGTGAGGGTCGGATTCCAACTGGGGCGCGGAGTAGACGTGCACCCATCCGATTGCCTGCCCGTCCGCTTCGGCAACGTAGACCACGCCGCGCCCATCCTGCTCAATGGCGGCCAGGCGGCGACGAATGTCCTCCTCGGCTGCGGGGTAGCCCAATTGCCCCGACAGCTCGGCGATGCGCCCGGCGTCCTCCGCCCGCGCGGGACGGATGGTGATAGAATTATCGTGATGGTTGTGCTTTTCTGCTCCGCCCAATCCGCTGACTGCCATCCTCATGCAAAAGCAGGGCAGCACGAGACTGCCCTGCCTGCCACAAGTCACAACGCGCCAAGTTGCGAACTGCCGTCATCGCTCGTATATGGCGCCAGTGGGATGGTAGGCCAGCAGCCATGAACCCTGCGGGCCGACAACGCTCACGTCAAAGATGGGGATGGGTGTCTGCACCCAGTTGACTTCCACGTCCCAGTCGCCTGACTTGTACAGCCGCGCGTCGGAGCCGGGGGCCGTCTCCGGCTTTGCGTCTTCCGTCCAGGTCAGGCCCGAAGGAATCTTGTCAGGGTACGCGCTGCTCAGGTAGGCGAGCGCCCCGTCGCGGGCCTTTTCGGGCGAGCCAATCGCCGCGCCACCCGCCCAATCCGCGTAGCCAACCTCCTTCACCTCGCCAGAGAGAAATACCATCGCGTCCCATAAAACCCATTTCCCCTCCGGGTAAGCCCAGAGGCTCACCGGATAGCCGTCTTCCGGTTTGGCCCACCGAAGGATAATGGTCACGGAGGGATTCTGCGTCTCATACCGAGTGTAGCCGATCGTTCCGGGGACCGCCTGCCAGGAGAGATATTGAGGCAAGCCCAGTTCGGGATGCGTGGAGACGACACTATATATGATGTACGTGCGCAGTTCGGTGGCCTGCGCAGCATCGGGCGCTGGAGGAATCTCGCGGGCCGTCTCACTCTTGGGCAATGATTTGAACGCCACCACTTCAATCGTGCGGTCAATGGCAGGTTCCACTGTCGTGATGTGGCGCTTGATATGGGTCGGATAGCCCATCTCGTCGTGGAACTTGGCTTCCTTGACTCCCGGCTCCTGAACCCATTCCAGCAAGCCGGGAACTGTATAGGTCTTGGCTGAGGTGGCGTCCAGAGGCTCCGGCGCAGCCTTGGGGTCATCCACGTTGCGCACCCAGGTGGCGTCCAACACCTGCCCATCACGGACAAGCAGGTTGATGCGGGCCTTCCCCTCGGGGTCTTCATCCACCAGTGTGATCCGATAACTGGCGATGCCGGTGGCTTCCCACTTCTGTAGGGCGGACTGGGCGGCCTTCGCAAACTTGGATCCGCCCCCGCCTCCACTGCAGGCGCTCAGGATCAGTGCGAAGGCAAACAGAACATACACAAAGCGGCGCAGTCTCATCGGTTCTCCTCCTTCATCAATCAGACTTTCAGCGAAGAATCGGTGATGTCATCCACAGCGTCGCCATCATTGCGGCACTTCCGGCCACAATGCCAGGAGTCTCGCCGTGCGGTGATGCGGTGCCCAGGGCGCACGAGGATCGCCCGCTGACCATTATATGCAAAATCCGCTTTTCTGGCTACTACCGGATTGACTACTCCTGCGGCATCGCGCCCACCGACTCGCCCGTGTGGATGCGCCGTATTACCTCGCCCAGCAGTCGCGCGACCGATAGCACTTTCAGGTGGCGCATCTGCTTCTCCGGGGGGATCAGCACCGTGTTGGTGACCACGATCTCCTCAAAGTCCAGCGGCGACAGCCTCTCCACAGCGGGCGGCGAGAATACGGCGTGGGTGGCGCAGGCGTAAATCTGCCTGGCTCCTCGCTTCCGCAAGACCGCGAACGCGCCCGCCATCGACCCGCCCGTATCAATCTCATCATCCACGATAATCACATTCTTCCCCCGCACGCGCCCAATGATGTTCAGCACTTTGGCAGTAGGCTTGTTTTCAATCCGGCGCTTCTCAATGACGGCCAGTGGCGCGTTCAGTTCCTGGGCAAAGTTGCGGGCGCGCTTGGTGGCCCCCACGTCCGGCGCAACGACGACCAAGTTGGGGATGGCCTTCGCCCGAAAGTGGCTGACGAGCAAGGGCATGGCCGTCATTTCGTCCACAGGGATGCTGAAGAACCCCTGAATCTGCCCCGCGTGCAGGTCAATGGTCAGAACGCGGCTCGCGCCCGCCACCGTAATCATGTCTGCGATCAGGCGCGCCGTGATGGGGACGCGGGGCTGGTCTTTCTTGTCGGTGCGCCCGTAGCCGTAATAAGGGATGACTGCCGTGATGCGCCCTGCCGAAGCGCGTTTCAGTGTGTCAATCAGAATGAGGAGTTCCATGATGTTGCGGTTCACCGGCGCGCAGGTCGGCTGAACCACGAAAACATCTTTGGCCCGCACGCTCCGCTTGAGGCGCACGAAGATGTTTTCGTTCGGGAAGTCAAAGATCTCTACCTCGTCCCGGGGCGTGCTCACATGATGGGCGATCTCTTCCGCCAGAGGGACGTTGGCCCGCCCGCTGAGCAGGCGCATGGTGCCGTACATCGGCTGATCGCCATACATCGGCTCTTCCAAAGAACAGGAAGTGGACAGCAGAGTCACTTTTCATCCCTCTCTGCAAAGAACTCGTGGGCCAGCACGCTCATGATGTGCTGGTTCTTGTAGCGGCCTCGGCGATAGGTGGCGTCGCGCAAGGTGCCCTCGCGGACGAACCCGCACTTCTCGTAGCATCGGATTCCGCGCGGGTTGTCCTCGTCCACGCGCAAGTATACACGATGGAGGTTCATTTCTTCAAATGCGAGTTTCAGCAGGGTCATGATGGCGTCGGCGCAGTAGCCCTTGCCCCAGCGCTCTTTTGCCCCGATGAGGATGCCCAATTCGGCGTTGCCATCCGGATAATCAATTCGGTGCAGGCCGATGTTGCCGATGTGCTCGCCATCCTCTGCGATGACGGCAAATGACTTGTTCGCGTCGCCGCTGGAAGCCTGCAACAGCCACTTGCGCTCGTCCGTCATGGAGATAGGAAACCGCATGGTCAAGTGTTCAATCACTTCTGGGTCGTTGATCCAACCGTAGCAGCGCTCCAGGTCGGTTTCCTCCAATGCGCGGAGTTTGACCCTCTCGCCGGTGATCATCGTCGCCCTCCTCCCTTCCAGTACTTTCGCATCATGCCATCTACTGGTTCCTCAAAGCGCGCCCAGAGGAACCCATTTGAGACCAAGAAACGATGCCGGTCATTGTCCTCGTCCCTGTTTCCAGGGCACAAGATAATCATCCCGCCGGGTTTGGTCACCCGCGCCAACTCGCTGTATTCCTTTTCGGGTTCGTCCCCGAAGACGTGCCCGCCCATGACCACGTCGGCGAACCCGTCTGGGAAGGGAATCTCGGTGACCAACCCATCCACAGGATACACGTTCGCGCATCCCTTGTCCAGGGCCTTCATTCGGATACAGTGCCGGAGGTTGGCAACAGGCTCAACGGCGAAGACCGCTTTGGCTTCTTCGGCGGCAACAAAGGTGAGCCGTCCCGTCCCCGCCCCAATGTCCAGAACAGTCTTCCCTGTAAAATCCACCAGCGAGGTGAGTTCGCCAGAATCCCAGCCAAAGAACGGCTGCGAGTCGTAGATGGCAGGGTCCACGACGTAGACCAGCAGGTCATTGATTCTCCGCATGATGTCCAGCTCTGCACTGCGGATTTCATCGGGGCTTGCTGTCCCGTGCGCTTTCGCCATAGCGCCGTCAAGCCACTCGCTGATTTCCGGGCATTTGTGGCGAAGATACCACTCCACAGTCGGGTTCGCTCCCAGGGCAATCGCCACACTCTCTTCGGGAACCCATCCCGGAAACCAACTGATTTGGACGCGCTCAAGCAGGAGCAGGCTGTTGAATGAGAGTTCTGAGACGTCCATCCAGGCAACAGGCACGGGACAACTCCGTCTGCTGGCGTCCGACGACCTTGCGTGCGGGGATCATGCACATTCTCTAGCCCGATTATACCATGTTCGGGCGCAAAGAGAAAGGCCCGCTTGTGGGCGGGCCTTTAATGGGCTGCTGTGTGGCCTAAGACGGCATTGGTATAGGATTCTGCGGCGGCTCAATCGTCAGCGACGGGCGTGGGTATTTGGGCATGAGCGTCGGCACAGGCGGCGCTCCAGGCAAGCCCGGCCCAGGCGACGGCAATGGCAGAGGAGGCGGCTCTCCCGGCCCAGGCGTCGGAGGCCCGCCCGGCCCTGGCGTCGGCGACGCGGGAGGCTCAGGCGTTGCCGTCGGCTCCGGCGTTGCGGTGGGTGTTGGTTCGGGCGTCTCCGTGGGCGTCGGCTCTGGGGTAAGAGTCGGCTCTGGCGTGTCGCTAGGCACAGCCGTCGGCGTGGCTGTAGGCGCAGGAGTGACCGTCGGCTCAGCCGTTTCGGTCGGAGTCGCCGTCGGCTCGGCTGTCTCGGTCGGCGTGGATGTGAGCGTCGGCTCCGGCGTTTCGGTCGGCGCAGGTGTATTCGTAGGCTCCAACGTCTCTGTAGGCGTTGGCGTGAGCGGCACAGGCGCGGGCGTTCCGGGCACGCCCTTCGGCTTGCCCTTGCCTCGCGGCGTGGGCGTCGGGCTGGGCGTGTCGCCTGGCGCGGCGGTCGGCTGCGGCCCAAGAGTAGGCTCCGGTGTGGCGCTTGGCTCAGGTGTTGGCAGCCCCGGCTCCGGCGTGCCCTGGGCGGGCGGCATTGGCGCAGGCTCGTCCGTCGGCTTGGGCGCAGGGTCTTTCCCGGAGGAATCACTCTCTACCGTCACCATCCAGGCCAGCAAACCACCATTTCCATCCGGCTCACCAACGACGGCCACCGCCATTCCTTCGCGGAGATGCTGCAGGGTCAGGCTGCCTTCGGGGCCGGTGACGTTCACGCTCTCATCCAGGTACACCGTGACGCCAGCGACGCTCATCTGGCCGTCCACGAGGTTGCCTACGGTGCCGCGCACTTCTTCCGACTCGCCCGCGCGGAGCACAACGACCGTTTCGGCCATGACGGTTCCATCGGGCAGCAGCCAGCCTTCCACGCTCAGTTTGCGCCCTGGAGCGGGGCGCAGCGCGGCCAGCCGCTGTTCCTCAACACGGAACTCGGCAGCCTGGTCCAGTTTCACCGCATGTCCCGCGATCTGAAGCGCGCCCTCTTTCCAGAGAGCGAAGCCTTCAAAGGAGATGCGGACAGTCTTGGCCGGAGCGGGGGCCTCCACGGCGATGTGCGAAGCCCTCAGCGTACCGTCGGGCTGCGGCGCGGCGTACACCTCGGCGACGCGCCCCACCGGGTTGCCGCTCGCGTTGACCTTTGTCTGTTCGTCTGCGACCACAGTCCAGCCGCCGACCGTCCATGCGTCTCCCTGGTGGGCGGTGACGGTATCTTTCAACGACAGCATGGCGGGCGGCTTCTGGCTCAGAACTGTGATGCGGCTGGCAACCAGTGTGCCGTCAGACGTACGCACGGCGCGCACGCTGGCCCCCTGGCTTTGCACGGCCAGCGCCTGGCTTTCGTCTATGTAGGTGGCCGAACTCACGCGCACGGACACCCCGCCGACCACCCACTGGTCGGTCCCAACCTGGGCCACAGGGCCCGTCACCGTGACCTCAGATTGCGCCGATTTCACATCCACATCGCGGGCTAGCACCGAGCCGTCGCTGCGCAGAATGCCGCTAACTTCCACGGCGGAGCCAATCTGGAGCCACCCGACGAGGTTGGTGGCGGCGTCAAACACAACCGGGCGGCCATTGACCAACCATGTGCTGTCGTAGGCCCCCGTGACGGAACCTGCCACGCGGACCCAGACGCCTTCCACCGGCGGGGCGGTCTGGCGCACGTTCAGCGCGACGAGCCTGCCATCTTCCAGCCGCGCCGCGCGCACCTCTACCGTGCTGCCAAGCGTGGATCCGCCATCCACCTGGGTGAGCGCGTTGAGCGTCACCTGGTGGCTCCCAACGGTAAGGACTTCGGGATTCTCGGTGAGCACAGGCCCCTTGAATTCCACAACAGCCGCAACCGCCAAACTGCTCAAGATGCGTTGCAGCGCGGCGAGACCCTGAGACCGCGCCGCCACTGTGATCTGATAGGTTTCGTGGGCGCGCACGATGGCCTTAGCCAGCGCAACCTGGGCTTCGGGGGGGGAGCGCCGCTGCGCCCAGAGAAGCGTAGACTCCTGCCGCCGCGCCACGGTCGCCAGGTCGCTGAAGAGCGCGCCCAGTTGGGTAGGCGGAACCTGAGCGGCAGCGGCCAGCGCGGCGTCCATCTCGCGATTCATCGTGTCCAGCAGAGCCAGGTCGGGTGCGCCGTCGCGCAGGATAATAGCCTGCAATTCGTGGAGCCGCCGCTTCGCCAGCAGCAGATGCACGGAGGCCTGTTCCTTAGGCGTGTCCGCCAACCTGACCTGGATGCTTTCCTTGAGCATCTTAGCAGCATAGAGCGGATTTCCGGGCAGGGTGCGCGCCGCAAGAGCGTTCACGGCGAAGACGAGCATGATACACACAGCGGTCGCCAGCGCGCCTGCAAACACAGGCCGCAGGGCCGACCACAGGTCCGAAAGCCCGCCGGCGCGCCGCGTCTCGCTCTCGGCCATGGTCGCGAACAACCGCTGCCGTCCCCGCGCTACCGCCGCCGTTGAGGGCTGGGGCACAGGCACAGCCTGGAGGCGGGCGGCCACAGCAAGCAGGCCGGCCATCTCGTCGCCCTGCGGGGAGCCGGGGGCGTACGGAGACAGGTCGGGCGCTCGGCCCGTCCTCAGTTCGCCCAGTTTTTCGTCCAGAACATCTTCAAACCGTCTGATCATTCTTTTCCACCCTTGTTCCAATGCCGCCGCAGCGCAGCCAGCCCGCGATGCTGCAGGGACTTGATCGCCCCTTCGGGCTTGCCGAGGATTTGCGATACTTCGACATTGGACATCCCCTCAAAGAATTTCAGGATGATCACGTCTCGCTGGTCGGCGGTCAGGTACTTCAGCAGCCGAGCCAGATCTTCTTGGAGGAGATGGTTCTCTACTTCCGATACCGGGTCGGTGACCGTGTCCGGCTGATGTTCTTCCAGTTCCACAGTTTCGCGGGAGCCGCTTCGCCGGAAATGATCAATGACGCGGTTCCGTGAGATTCGCAGCAGCCACGCGGCCAAAGGCACTCCCCGGTAGTCGAAAGAGCCGATTGCCTGCCAGCCGCGCACGAACACATCCGCTGCCAGGTCTTCGGCCAGTTCTTGGTTGCTGACCCGGTAGTAGATGTACGTGTATACGCGGCGGTAGTGGAGATCGTAGAGCTCGGCAAAAGCGGCTGAGTCGCGCGTTTGAGCACGCCTCACGAGCTCTCGCTCTCTCCCAGCAAGCAACTCGGCCTCCATCATCTCCCCCAGAGACGATAACGCAAACCTGGGGCTTCGGGTTATGGGTTCCCCAGGTTTGCGTCTCTATTTTACCACATTTTTTCGTTTTTATCAATCGCGGGACTTGGAGCACAGGGCTGCTGCAATGTCGTGCGGAGAACGCGCCTGTCGCACGTAGGGCGGCTTTCCATAGCCGCCAGAGGAACTACGCGGACATCCGCCCCAAAACCCGCAGCGCGAGCAGCGTCACCCACCGCGACGGCGTCTTCTTCTGCCCGAACTCCCAGTCTCGCCAGGCCATCCATACCGACTCCGGCGTGAAGCGACCCTGTTCGTCGGCCTTGACCCGGACAATATCGGCCATCTCGCGCAGGCGGGCATCGTCCCGAATCCACGGCAGGCGCGTGAGGACATCCGTCACATGGAGGATGTCGTACCATATAAGGGGCGCTTTGAGTTTGGCGAAGTCCGCGCCCATGCCGAACAGGTAGGGCTTGCTCTCCTTGCGCCGCACCCACAGGGACAGGAGCACCTCTGCTCCTTGCCTGCAAGCATTGCCGTCGCGGTATTCGGGCAGCGCGGCCAACGCCTTGAGGGCAACGAGCGTGGCGTAGGGGCAGGGGTCGGATTTGCGGCCTGGGCCGCGGAACTTCCCCAATTCTGCAGAAACGGCGCAGAGCCAGCCGTTTTCGCGCGCCAACCCGGCCAGGTGCGCCGCAGCCTTCTGCACGCGGGGGTCTTGCCCCAGGCCGAACCGCACCAAGGCATACAGGATGGAGGGCGCATCGCACAACATCCAGGCCGGTTGATCCTGCCCTGTCCCACCATAACGCGGAGAGATGTTGGCGATGACCTGGAACGCACCCTCCGGCGATTGGAAACTCAGAACGCGATCCAGGACAGCGTCCAGGCCGGGATCACCCGCCCGCAGCCCCAGGTCGGCCAGGAAGACCAGTTCGTGCAACGGGTGGGCCGCGTCATTATGGCGGGTTAGCGGCCTGCCGGGCCAGTCCGCCAGTGCTGCCAGCAGCGCGTGGATCGCGGGGTCGTCCAGCATTGCCCGCCGCGCCGCAAGTGCATCTGGGTCGCTCTCGGATTGGCCCAGCAAATCCAGCCGCGTGCGGTATGCCACCCAGGACGGACCTTCCAGCAGCCAGGCCACGGTCTCATTCATCAGACACCTCCATAACGAGCGTTCAGCAATCATCGATCAGCCATCACTTCTCTCGTTGATTCTCACCGCAAAGGCGCAAAGAACGCGAAGCAGAGGAATAAGGTGTGACCTTTGCGTCCTTTGCGCCCTTGCGGTTCAGGGTCTAGCCTGAAATAATCTGCGTCCATTGGCGGCTTCCTACGGGAATGCGGCGTTGATGGCATTGTAGACGGCATGGGCGACGACAGGCCCGACGATGGAGCCGGTCAGCCGCACCATCACGCCCGTCAGCAGACCGAAGGCAAATGGGAACCCCACGATCGCAAAGGCGGCGTAGGGAGTAGAGTGCCACAGCACGGCGGGGATGTGCCACACACCGAACAGCACCGACGTGAGGACGACCGCAAACCACCACGGGTAGCGCCGCTGGAGCGTGGTCTGGAGATAACCTCGGAAAAGGGCTTCCTCGCCCAGGGAGATGACCATAAGTTCAAACGGCAGGTCGCGCCCCAGGGCAAGCAGGTCGGCCTGGCGCAGGTCAAACCCGCCCGCGACGATGTGAGGCAGCCGAAGCGCGCATTGCAGAATCACTGCGAGGGCTATGCCCAAGAGCGCCTGCGCCAGCCCGCGCCGCAGCGTGAGCCCAAACGCACGTCCGCCGGCCCCTTCGCCCCACAGGATCGCCAGCGCCACGAAGGGGAACAGACTGCCCGCTGCCGCGTATCCGTGCTGCGGTTGGAAAGTGACTGCTCCTCCAGCTAGTAGCAGCGCGGCCCCCGCCCGGACGGCCCCGACAGTCGCCCACAGCGCCAGCCCGGCCCACCAGGGAGCGGGGAATCGGGACAAGTGTCCATTGCGGAACAGGAGCCAGAGAAACGGAATCGGCAGGGCGATCGTGAGGGCATAGGCCAGCGGCGTCGGCAGAAGTGCCAGCCCCGCCATCACCGCAAGAAGCCCCAGGCACGCTCCGCCCCACCGAAGGGAGGACCGCGAAGTCCCTGCCGCGCTCCCGCCGTCCATCGCTACTTCCCCGTGCTCCCGAAGCCAGGCTTGGGGCCGAGGGGGATGTCATCATCCGTTTCCGCCAGTTCCACGTCCATCCGCTGCACCCACATCTGCGCCACGCGGTCGCCTGGCTGGATGAGGGCGGGGGCCGCCCCCGGCAGCGGCTCCAAAATTGCGCAGACCTCGCGTCCGTTGAATTCGGGGTCAATCAGGCCGACGTGGGCCTCGTAGCCGTGCCGCGCGGGGCCGCTGGAGCGCGCCTTGATGATCGCCCCGTAGCCGGGGGGCAGTTCCAGGGTGATACCGAGGGGAACGACGGTGGGCGCGGTCAGCTTCAGTGGCGCATCCAGGCGGGCGAACAGATCGTGGGCCGCGCCTTCTTTCACGGGCCTTCTTCCGCCTGTGAGAACTCTGTACCGGACTTGCACGGTCGCCTCCAGTACGAGCGGCGCAACTTCGGAAGAGCGTCGCTCGTGGAACTGAGGCAAGGATACACGAGAAGGGGAGAAATGTACAGCGGCATCCTCGCAGGCGTGTGCGGGCGTGTTTGACTCTTGCCGACAGTCGTGCTATCCTCGTAACCGCAAGCGAATTGGCAAAAGCGCAGCAAGGAAGGGAATGAAAGTGCGAAAGAGAAGGAGAGTTTCTCACGTTTGGGACGAGGAAACCCCCGAGGCCAAAGCTCGCTGGTTTCAGTCACTGACCGTGTCAGAGCGTCTGGACTTACTGTGCTGGTTCACCGATTTGGCCCTGGCCGCCAATCCAAGAATCACGGAGCAGAAGGATGCTCAACCAGTTGCAGGACGTGTTCGCGTCCTTTCAAAGACATAATGTCAAGTACCTGGTGATCGGCGGTATTGCTGCTATCGTGCATGGCGTACCGCGCGCCACCTTTGATCTTGATATCCTGATTGAGGCGACCCCGGAG
>Ga0315291_10005271_pt1 | contig 16217 bp, 35 predicted proteins | sample YL17G12_20_MG_FD_203070 | JGI IMG/M metagenome (GOLD analysis project Ga0315291, IMG submission 203070) | Sediment microbial communities from Yellowstone Lake, YNP, Wyoming, USA - YL17G12_20 | ecosystem: Environmental > Aquatic > Freshwater > Lake > Sediment | place: USA: Wyoming | collected...
CAGTACTTCTGGAGATTACGGCCACAGTACTTCTGGAAATTACGGCAACAGTACTTCTGGATATTGCGGCCACAGTACTTCTGGAGATTGCGGCCACAGTACTTCTGGAGATGGAGGCAACAGTACTTCTGGAGATTGCGGCCACAGTACTTCTGGAGATGGAGGCAACAGTACTTCTGGATATGGAAGCCACAGTACTTCTGGAGATAGAGGCAACAGTACTTCTGGAAATTACGGCCACAGTACTTCTGGAGATTACGGCCACAGTACTTCTGGAGATTGCGGCCACAGTACTTCTGGAGATTGCGGCCACAGTACTTCTGGATATGGAGGCCACAGTACTTCTGGAGATAGAGGCAACAGTACTTCTGGAGATTGCGGCCACAGTACTTCTGGAAATGGAGGCAACAGTACTTCTGGAGATTGCGGCCACAGTACTTCTGGAGATTGCGGCCACAGTACTTCTGGAGATTGCGGCCACAGTACTTCTGGAGAGAATGGGATAGTAGAGTGGAAGTATTGGGATGGTAATAGGTATAGAGTTAAGACGTTATATGTAGGAGAGCCTTCTGAGGCTTTAAGCGGAGCGGCAGGGAAGGGAGAGATAAAGGCATGGCATGTATATTATTTGAATGATAGGTGTGAGGTAGAGGATAAGGGACATGGACCGAGCATGGGGATTGAGACGGGAATGAGGAAATTATGTCTGTAAGCGAAGAAAATTTTAGCCAATCAAACGTTATAGACACTATCCCTGCAAAACCAAAAGAGATATCGGTGCAATCCAAAACGTTAATATTTGGAATTTGTAACTTTATGCTCGGAATTGTTATGGGATTATGGGGCGCATTTGATATAGTTCAGCATAATACAAATGATTTCTTCTCTATTAAGTACGGCGAAATATTGGAGACAGAAAAATTATTAAGTGCTAAATCTTTTCTTATGTTTTTCTTTATTTTTTTATTAGCGTTTTCTAAATTCATCCCTAGAGTTAATTGGGATAAAATAAAGGAAGTATGAAGATTAGATTATATAGTGACCTCCATCTTGAAATGAGAAAGCACGATGGAAAAAAACTCGTTGACAAACTAACCGAAGATACCAATGATGTTGATGTCTTGGTTCTTGCCGGTGATATAACTAGAGGTAATTTTCTACACAGAACTCTGGGGTGGTTCTGTGATAAGTATAAGCAAGTTATTTATTTGAGCGGAAATCACGAAAGATACGGCGTCGCGTGGGAAGTAATGAGTGGCGAGATATACAAAGCAAAGAAATCATATTCTAATTTGCATATACTTGACTGTGAGTTAGCAGAGATAGATGGTGTACGATTTTTAGGAGCAACTCTTTGGTATCCTAAGCCAACGACCAATCCATTAGAACCGGGAATGATATGGTCAGATTTTCAATTTATACCCGGAGCTGACCCATGGATTTATCAGCAAAACAAAAGAGCCGTTACATTTCTAAATAAAGAATTGAAAAAAGACGATGTAGTAGTTACACATATGTTACCCAGTTATAGTTGTGTGGCTCAGCAATGGCTAGGTGAAAAAACTAATTGTTATTATGTTTGTGATATACATGATTTAATTGTAGAGCGTGAGCCTAAGTACTGTCTATTTGGACACACACATACGGCACAGAGACTGGCAATAAACTCAACTACATTAATATGCAATCCGCTAGGCTATGATTTTGCTGGAGAGAAAAGTGGATTTAATCCTAATTTGGTAATAGAGATATGAAAGATATAACTAGCTGTCCTTTATGCGGTGGAAAAGATCTTATTTCTTTATTTAAAGACTCAACAATTTCCGTTCCTTATGGGCCCAAAATAAATTACATTCAGGAAACTGTTGTTTGTTTAAAATGTAAAAGGGGCGGATTTGCAGGGTTTGTTGGCGATGAAACCAGTTTAGAGGCAGCAATAAAACAGTCAACTAAATTTTCTATTACCGTTATGTTAAATAAATTGTTTGAAGAAGGGTATAGGGAGATTTATATAGAAAGAATATTTAGGTTACCATTTGGCTGTCTATCTAAATGGCAAGATGGTGAATATACTCCTGAGGGTGTTGCTTTTTTAAAACTGCTTTGTGATAACCCAACTCTAATTACTAGGAGTGACGCATGAAAGCTGATATCCAGAAGCTTACAGTTGGCAAGTTTGAATGTCCTAAGTGTGGTGCTCAGTGTATTATAAATCAATATGCTCATGAAGAACCTTTTATTAATCATGGCGAATCAACCTGGGACCCTAATTGTATGTTAAAAAAGGAAACAAGACCGGTTGAGTATTTGTTAAACCTAGGATAAAGGATTACAATGAATAAATTACTAGCTACGGTTAAGTCTGCGGCAAAGAGAAGATACAAAGGAACTAACACTCGCATTTGGATTGTTGTTCGAGTAAGCCCTGGAGCAACAAACAACGCTATATATAAAGCTATGGTTATCAACGCTGCGAGTAAAGATATTGTAGGTTACGGGGAGCCTCAAGATTCCGCAGAAGAGGCTCTTAAAAACTTACTAACTTTTCTGACCACTGAGAAAAAATTAAAGGCAAGTTCCGAGGACGATTATGATCCAAGATAATTCAATTAAACAAATGATTAAGACTCTTTCTAAAAAGCTAACTAAAGATGAATTCGTTTCTCTTTATCAGATTATTGATGAGAACGATAATAATTTTTATGACGCAATGGGAGAGAAGTGTGTAGAGATTGCTCCGGAATTATTTAGCGATGAGGATAATAAATAATGCCCAGAAGTGATAGACACTGGCTATTCGGAATGCTATATCTAATTTTGTCTTTTGTTATAGGTACTAAATTTGTTATGTTTAGTGTCATATTGGCTGTTTTAGGGGCTATTTTTATAGTGAAATCTATTATTTCTGAAAGGGAAGTATTATGAAATTTTCCTGCGGCTGTAACGAGCGAATAGAAGATGATTATGGTGATGTTAAATCGGATAAGTTATTTCTTCCGCCCAATAAGAAATTTGAACTAATAATTGATTATCCTTTACAACGTCATACTCATATAAAATTTAATACTGGAAAGACTGGTATGGGGTATATGGCCCTGGTAAAGAAAATCAAAAAAGAATACGCTAGAATATATGCCGAGGATGATTCTGGGTCAGAAAGATATGGCGTATACGGTCACGGCATAGAAGATTTGGTCCTAGAAAGAATTAGCATTGACTTCGGTGAGAAACTGATTACGCTTGATATAGGCAGTTGAATGGATTTGATTGCTGAAAAATATAAGCACGGATTACTCTTAACAATAAAAAGCGAGGAAGCAAGAATCTGGATAATAAATTATGTTGTTAAAAATTCTAAATGGACCGATGGAAAACTAATTGTTCCCAAAGAGTCTGTTGAGCATTTTTGGTTTAGTGCGTTCGATAACGAGTTAGAAGTGAAACAAATAAACAACAGTTGAGGTTATAAAGTAAATGAATTATAATAACAGAAATGAAGAAGATTCTCCTGTAGTAGAGTGGAGAACTAAATGTAAGGTAATCCAGACCCGCAAAGATATGGAGGCTCTTGTATTTAGTATTCCGCTGGGACTGTTAAAGATTATATGTATCGCTAACATCCCAAATGACGACCAGGACTCAGCTCCAGTATACATCAAGTTTAAGTTCTTTGAGCAGCAGAAAGAATGGACCCTACCGTTTGGAACTAAGAAACGTGAAGAGCCAGACTATTCTGCCAAGACAATAGATATTATTTCTATTCCGGCTGTATCGAAGTCATCAGAAACTCCATTGTCCCAGGAGTAATTATGACACTGTTGGTGGGGCTTGGGCGCGGAGGTTTTAATTAACTTCCGCGCCCTTGACATTTTTGTTTGAAAGGATATCGTTATGTCAAACGCTAAAGATAAAATTACCGCTGCTAATTTAACTCAGGCAGATATTACAGTTATACAAGAATTCGTTGATAGGAAACTAATTGCTCCCAAGCGCTCAATGCCTAGCGGAGACATTTACTCCGGCGTTAAAGCCAGTCTATTAAAAGATTTAGGTGAGCCTCTATTTAAATTAGCCTTTAGTGCAAACGTTAAACTTGGAATTATCGTAGGCATTGAATCAGCTAGACGCGCAGGTTATACACCCTGTAAAGTTTCTTCTACTTCTCCTATCGTCACCAAACCCGAACCAAAAGAAGAATCAACGGAAGAAGATGGTTCTCCTATTGTTGTATCTCCGGTTGAGTTAGTAGCCGGTGCCCATCAGCCTGCCCCATTGCCTGCGCCCAAACCTGTAAACAACAATATCTTTAAACACGCCCATCATCTTTGGATTGGCAGAAGAATGTTTAAGGTAACCAGAACCTTCAAAGATTTAGAGACCCTTGTATGTGAAGTATTGGGCGGAATGAAATCTGAAGAAGGCAATGTGGTTTTCAATGGCGAGAAATATAGTTGTAATACTAATGCGTTTGTACTAGAGAAGTTTATTACTACTTTCTTCGGCGCTATTGAGGTTGGCAATACGGACCCAGAACTGAATAATGACTCGGGTGTTCCAGTAGAATTAAGAATTTAAATGTTACAATTCCAAGGCAAGTTTAAAAAGAAGTCGTTTAAGAAGATAGTTCCTAAGGCTCCGGAAAAAATTCTTCCTTGGAGCGATCATCAAAAGGTAATTTTTAACAACATTGAGAACGGAGATGGGCATACGGTTATTCAAAGTTCTCCAGGTTCAGGCAAATCAACTACCATTCTTCAGGGCCTAAGACATGTTCCCGATCAATATAAAACGGATAACAAAACTTTATTTACTGCGTTTACTTCTTCTTCTGCTAAACACCTAGAGAGTCATATTCCAAAAGGTGTCTATTCTAAAACACATCATAGTCTTGGATTTGCTCCTTTGCGTAAAGCCTGGGGTCATGTATATGGTATAGGCGGAATGGGTAGCGTAGATATAAAGAATGATTCTGCTTTTGCTTTGGCCACAGAAGAAGTTGGACACAAAGCAAACGAAAACAAACTACGCCAAATGCTTGTATTTGCTATGGATTATGCCAAGATTAGTTTAGCAGATACGGTAGAAGATATAGAAAAGGTGATTGATCAATTTGGTATAGACCTTTGTGGAATAGATTCTGTCAGGTTTTCTAATCATGTTCTTAGTATGATGAATAAATGTGCGCAGGCTCCTAGAAAATTAAATGGGCGCAGCGTTATAAGTTATGCGGATATGATTTATTTATGGTGGAAAAATGGTTGGGACTTACAGAAGTTTGATCGTGTGTTTGTAGATGAGGCCCAGGATCTAAGCCCAGCAAGAACTACCTTAATTATAAATTCATTAGCTTTAGGTGGAAGGATATGTGCAGTATTAGATAAGAACCAAGCTATATTTGGATTTGCCGGAGCCAGTGATAATGTTGTTGATATGTTTATGAATGAGTTAAAAGCTAAACAATTACATCTAAGTGTTTCTTATCGTTGCCCTAGAAGTGTTATTGAGTTGGCCAAAAGAATAAATCCATTAATAGAAGCGGCTCCAAATGCTATTGACGGAACTATAGATTCAATTAAATCAGAGGATCTATATGCTTCCGTTAAAGAAGGGTCTGTTATATTATCTAGAACCAATTGGCCGTTGATTCGTGCGTGCTATAAGATGCTGGCAATGAACATGAAGGTTTGTATTAAAGGGAAGGATATTGGAGATAGGTTTCAGTGGCGCATAAATTGTTGGGCTAATGATACTGTAGAATCTTTGATAAATTCTATTAATGGTTGGCGCGAGGAAATGTGTGATAGATTAATTCGTAGGAAGCAAAGTACAGAAACGGTAGAAGATGAGGCGCGTTCATTAGAATTATTTACTGAAGGGGCTAGTACTATAGAAGAAGTTAAAGATAGAATTAATAGTTTCTTTAGTGATAGCCCGGCACAAATTACATTATCTACTGTTCATAAATATAAGGGCTTAGAAAATCCTAATGTTTATCTTCTAAGCAAGACACTCCATCCAGATAGAGGTGGCGAGGAAGAAAGAATATATTACACTGGGATAACTAGAAGTTCTAATTGTCTTACATTTGTTGAAGGGAAAATATAATATGCAGGATTATTTAGGACTAACAGAAGATCAGGTTACAGAGGCGGCATTACAAGAACATACGTTTGAAGTGCTCGTTAAAGATTGGTACTTGGATGCTCCGGGGAGACTCGCGACGCAAGTGGTAATTGTAAAGAAACAAAATAATGTATTGGTATTAACGGTCGATGAAGTTAAAAAAATAATTAGTTTATTTTCGGCATAAAAGAAAGAAGTTACAAATGGTTGATTCATCTGTTATTGAGAAGATTGCGAAACTACTACAGTTAGCAGAAGGAAATGCTAACGTTAACGAAGCTTCTGTTGCGGCACAAAAGGCACAGGAGCTTCTATCTAGATATCGGTTAACTCAGGCAGATATTAATTCTGGGTTTAACAAAGAAGATATTCATGTTGAGGAAGTTGGTTTATTATTTGGGAAGAAGATTGCTAATTGGAAGTGGAGTATAGCATCTGCGTTGGTTAAGATTAATGGCTGCAAGTGTTACTCAGCCCAAAACGCCGCTGGTATTTCTCATATAAAACTAGTAGGAAGAGACTCTGACATCCAAATCATACGTTACTTTAATGATTATCTTATCCGGGAGATAGACAGGTTGGCTGCTGAGTCTATGGCCAGAGGTGAGATATATGGCAAAAGAGGCAGTACTAGTTTTAAATTAGGGGCTGCTAATTCGGTACGGTCTAGACTTCTTGATGCGAATAAGAAGATTAGAACTGAGGCAGCAACTAGTTCAGCAATAGTTAAGCTTGATAGTGCGGAATTAGAAGTTGCAGATTTCTATGATAACTTGTCAAAGAAGCTTGGTTTGAGGGCGTCTAGCAGGGCAACAACGTCTCCAGAGGCTGATAGTTATAATCGTGGACAGAAGGCTGGTAGTGGGATTGCTCTGAACAAAGGTCTTGGCGGTAGAGAGGTTAAACAATTATCATGAGTTACGTAAAAATTAATGATGAAGATGCTTATGACGCGGCGATCAAATTAACTAAGGGGTGTTATCAAAGATCCTTGTTAAGAGGCGAGGCTAGGTTATCAGGTGGTGAGTTACGTGGGAAGGCTCGTAATTTTGGAGGATCATATGCTAGAAGTAGAAATAATCTTTTAGCAAGACTTAAGGAAGCCGGAATTAAAATTAGCGAAGAGACTGGCTTTCATCAGCGCAGAATATTGGTAATAGGATGAAAGTTGATAAAGATCCTTTTTGCAAATGTTTTTTCGGAGGTAGCCCAGGAGAAAACGTATGTGAGAAACATCCTTTATGGTCTAAGTGTCTTTGTAATAGTCATGGCGTTTATCAATGTAGGTTTCACACCGGAACTGTATGTGAAGGGCCTCATAACGTAGGTTTAATTTAGATGAAAACACTTCAAACAATAATTCCAGCTGCTCTTAATCAAATCCGCCAAGGCTCAACTTTCTTATCAATTAAAAACTACATTGATAATTATGGTGGACAATCTAATTTTGGAATTGTTTTTCATGCTAATTATATTAATGCTGTGGAGAATGCAATTAATACTTGGATTGTTTATAGGCCAAAAGATGATATTGAACATAGAACTAGAATTGATTTAATTAATTCTTATAGAGATACACTGAAGGGCCATAACCCAAGAGCATTATCAGCACATGCCTACAGTCCTATTACTGACGGAAAGCAATTGATAAAGAGTGTTAAGTGGCATGATGCTGGTAAGACGGTTCATTTCTGGGGCTTCTTAGTTCATAAGGTAGAGATTGTACCGGCCGTTTATCCTTATGATTCTAGAGGCGCATCTACACTTGCTCGCTCTAGATTAATTCATATGACTCAGCTTGGAAGATTTAGGCAGTTTGCGATACAAGATGGTAGGTTTGGAAGCATTGGTGTGGATAATTTAACTCTAACTCAAAAGGATTTACTAAGAAGTGTCTCAAGCTATAACGGATCCGTATAATAAATTGTATAGTTTTCCTAAGCGTCCTCTTCCGGTTGGCACTTATGTTTATTATGATTACTATATAAATGTGTTGTTGTCTGAAATAAAACCAGCTTCTCTATCTAATGAAATGATAAAACCAAGGTTAGCTATACACTGGCTACGTTCAGAAAAACCAAAATCATTATTTAGTAGAATGGCATGGTGGGCCAGGGTTTTAAAAGAATTATACTTGACAACTTAATAGACTTAGATTAACTTAGACATGATTTGGCAAAGTTGAGAATAACCTTGAACTTTGCAATATTAGATACCAAACAATAATACAAATAAGAAAGATAGAGTAAATAAAATGGCAACTAGCAAAGAGTATGTACATGCGTTTTCCAATGAGTTCTGTAATGCGATTGCGCGAGTCATTGAGGCTAAGGCCAAGAATGGTGACTGCGTAAAGAGAGCGATTGTAGCTCGTGAGATTCGTAAAGAAGTAGGTATCAAGAACATGACTCTCTTGACGGTCATGGTTGGATTGGCCGTTCAGGAAAAGAGCGTCCCTGGCGTTGCGGCTACTCGCGGAAAAAACGGAGGCCTGTATAGCATTGCTCAGCTCGAAGCCTGGAACGCTGCGGTTGATGCTGAGGCTGCTGCGGGAGTTGTTGCTGAGGCCCCCTCTGTTGATGTATCTGCTGCTGTTGTAGCGGCGTGAATGGGAAGTTCCCCGGAGGTTCAAGCTTCCGGGGAACGCAATAATGTTGTATATTAGTGAGCAACAAAGGTGAACCGTGTCAGTAACTTTAGGTTGGTGTAATACTGTGAAGTCTTCTTTTTTACGGTTTCTGGAGATTGAGTTACGTTTCAACGAGTAATTGAAATCACTGACCTAAAGTTAGCTCGCTATGATAAATTCTTCAGGGGTTTTAAAATACAATTATAATGCGGACTATGGCTATAAACTAATTGTAGAAATAGATCCTGGTATTGTTGAGTTGGCTCGGTGGTTAGTGCCCAAAACAATAACGTTAAACAAACAGCGTTATACTCCTCATATTAGTGTGGTTAGAAAAGAAGTTCCTAAAGAAAATTGGGAGTTTAAAAGCGGCGAGAAAATACAGTTCAATTATGATTCGTATGTGTATAATGACGAAACATATTACTGGCTTAGAGTGTATAGCGAAGATCTGATTAAAATTAGAATTGCGCTAGGGCTAACTCCATTCAGTGAAAAATCAAGACCGCCAGATGGCACTGATTGTTTTCATATAACTATCGGTAATATAAAGAAGTTATGACGTGGTTTGTATATTTGCTAGAATGTTCTGATGGTTCGTATTATACAGGAATCACAAATGATTTAGAGCGCCGAGTTAAGCAACATAATAAAGGTGTCGGGGCTAAATATACTAAAGGTCGAGGCCCAGTTAATCTGAAGTGTTACTTATCTACCGCGACCAAAAGCGAAGCTCTGAAGCTAGAGTACAAGATTAAACAATTAACCAAATCTGAAAAGCTAAAGTATTTCGAAAGTAGCAAATGATTAAAACAAAAGAAGCGGCAGAAGTAGAAGCAAAGAAGCTATGGGGTATTAATGCTTTCGTCGGAGTATTTGGATCTGATTATGTAGTGGGCGAAGTTAATGGTATATTTCGTCAGGCGTATGGTTATGGTAGTTCTTGGGATAAGGCCTTTAAAAGTGCTAAGTTTAATATAAACTGAGGTTATTATTCTTGCAGGAATATATAAATGACCAACATAATTAAACTTGAATACAGACATAAGAATAGCACAATAGCAGATTCTATAAAGGCTACTTTAGATCTTGATACTTTCGATATTCTTGATTCGTGGCCAAAGACAGTAGATAATTATTGCATCTCCGTATTTGCAGAAGGAAAGGGGATAGAAATTATAAAGAGTATTTTTTCAAATTTACCAATCCTCAGCCTTCCAGGGCGCCGTAGCAGAATAATTTGGCGCGGTGAGTTTGCCAGATTCATAGATGACAATATGCAGTTTCTGATTAGGGATTAAAATGAACAAGTGGATTAATATAAATTTGCCATGGAGCGTTAGTGTATCTCCAGAAACGCCAGAGTTTCCACACGATATAATTAATCCTCGCGCAAAAATAAAGTTCGGCAAAACAAAATTCGAAGCAAGAGATTCCGTAGCTGCTTTGTCCAATGAGTTTGATGTGCTATGTTACGCCGCTAAGGATTATGATAAAGAAAAGAATAAACTATATAAAACAAAGAAGTTCAAACCATTATTGGAATTTAATTATTTCTTAAATGATTATGAGGACTGGTTAGACAAACAACCGGAAATAATATCCTGGAATAAAGGCTGTGATGATGCGTATCTTAATGCAACAGTCAAAGAAAAAGGCCTTTCATTCTGTGGCAAAGGATTAAATAAACCCGGCACTATGGTAGAAGTAGACGGTAAAAAATATTTGATTGGCGATATAAATGCTAATCGTGGTGTTTGTGATGATTGTACTGCCTTTACTTCAGACTCCATTGTAAAGAGATATAAAGTAATAAAATGAATTTAATTAAAATATTAGTCAGCCTAGCACTTATATTATTTTGCATATCTATTAAAGATGATGCCGGTGTTAAATTAGATATTGGGAAACAAGTAACATTTTCAGATTGTTTTAAAGAGGTTGATTATTTCGATGTTTACAATTCTAAATGCGTAAGTAAATATAAAAATCCGAAAACTGGTGTGCTTCAAGAGTCAGAAGCAGATGTTTGTTCGGGCCTTCTTGTTCCGCCAATATCCAACGACAATCTGGAATTAGTAGATGCTAACAAGTATACAACTATTAAGTATGGTTGTGGTGATGATGGAGAAGAAATTTGTGAGTTTAATGCTATCAATAATGTTTCTTTTTACGCTGAAGAATATTTGTGGCCTAAGGTAGCTGATATTAATGGCAAAGGATTCTATGTTAGGGCTCCGTGTGGTGGCGCAACTAGCTGCTATAATTTGCTACAGGACAGGGTTTATTGTGTTGCGGTAATAAATGATTGTTCTCTAACGTATTCAAATCTAGGAGGGATTACAATTGGAGTTCACGTTTTAGATTGTTTGGCTACTAAGGTTTGCAGAATAGAAAACTTAAAAGCTAATGAATGTTGTACGGAAATAAATGAAAACTAAAACCATATATTTTTGCGAGACCTGTGGATATGAAAGCGATGAATTGAAGTTAGTTCAACTATGCGAAAAGAGAGTTCATTTTAATCCTGACGCTCAATTCGCCACAATAACAAAAGAAATAATAGAAAGCTTTCGCCCAAGATTAGAAGCGATCAGAAACAAAGATAAGCGCGCATATGTAGATGGTCCTTATATGGGGATCTATAGCGCATTATATTGTTTGTTTACTAAAGGACAATATTCTATTCTAGAGTCCGCATTAAAAGAAATTGAGAGATTATATGGATAACGTTATTGTTATTAAACATAAACCGCATTGTACTATTCATAATAAAGAAGGAACGTATAATGAAAAGTTTGACTCTTACCATTGCTCTGATTGTAATAGGTGGCTAGAGAAAAACTGCGGAGATATAGAATGTTTCTTTTGCCAAAACAGACCAGGGAAGCCCAATGACTGTTGATGGAATGACTTTCACAAATTCTCTTGATCCAACTAATAATACTACCGGACATCAATGGTGGGACTCAGAGCAAAGAACGGATAGATACTTGACGTGTGCCTGGTGTAAATGCGTAGAGAACACGAAAGAAGCTGCCACTAGATGTCCAGAAGCATATAAAGCTAAATGTGGAAGTAGTATAGTAGAATGGTATCGACGTAGTAAATGGCTTCCTCCAGATGGGAAAGAGATTAAATCATGAGTAATTGGTTCCCTAAAAGAATCAGGTTAGATAAGCAGGCCAATGTTTGGGTTGCTAAAGCAGGATCAATATTAACACAAGGAACTACTATTATCGAAGCTTGGAAGGCACTTCGATCCGCAGTAAATACTTTGCGGCGTATTAAAAGAAAACGTAGCCAAGTTTAAATAGGGACCTCAACTCGTCCCAATGTTTTCGTATAACGGCAGCTGTCCCGATCAGCATAAGTCCAATCGGTAGGGTAGATCGTGGTAAAAATATCAGCGCACTAAAGCAATTTATATTTTTCCATGAAAGCATGACACGCTTCATTATCTGCTATCCCAGACCACGCCGCATGAATAATATGACCTAACTCATGTGATAATGCTGTGGTCTTTAAGTTTGGTTTAAATCCAACCATCATATCATTACCTATTGTAAGCCCGGCATATTTCAATTCACCTTTAACAATCGGGTATTCTTTAAACTCTAGTACAGATCCTTTAATAGAATCTTTTACTCCTGGCCATCCCGTAGCAAACTCCCATTGAGACAGGGTAGTTTTAATTATTCCCTCTACCGCAATCTTCGGAGCAATAAACCCATTAGTAAATACCGCTACTCCATCCGATGTAATATAATCTATTTTGCTTAAATAATTGTTTCTTTTGTATAGGGTAATTCCGTATGCAAACCACATCAAAATACTTACCGTAAACATCATTAATTTAGCCTGGAGATCAACATCTTTTGTCGCAACCCAAATTGAAATTGCAGTAGAGATCGGTCCAAGTGAGCCAGGCATTAAAAAATCTATCAAACGAAATAACTTAAAGTTCTCTTTGAATAATGATAACATGTTGTCTCCTATTTATATAATGCAAGTTTAGTGCTAGTCATAATTTAGTATAGTCTTGATGTTAATTTTAAAGCTAGCTAATATTTATATAATTGCAGTTCATGGCATGTCTGTTGCGGAGGCTCTATCTATTATTGGTATTTCGCAGCCCTTTAGCAAAGAACAACTTTCAAAGGCTTATAAGAAAAAGGTGTTGGAATATCATCCTGACCGTGCTAGAAATGATATAGAGTATTCTATTTTTTCAGAAAAATCAGTAAAGATTAATATTGCTAAATCTGTTCTTGATAACCTTGCGAGTGAATCAAGTACTAAAGAAGAGTCTCAGGATGAATATGATGATTTAGATTTGGGAGATCATGAGCCGGAAGATATAGATAATCCTGATTTGTTTGATGTTCGAATATGGCCTAAGGATAAATATTTTTATTTTAGGGATGTTAGGGAAGCCGTTGATTTCTTTCTTGAATGTCATGCTAAAAAAATTGATGCTTCTATTTCTTCTGACGCTAGGAATTGGCTTGATACTCGTGATGGTATAATAAAAATTAGAAAATGGAGGGATTTTTATTTAGGAAAACCTTCTCATGCTTATGCCATGCTTATGAAAGAGTTTCAGAGGCGACTTTAATGTTAATTTTAAAGCTAGCTAATATTTATGTTAATGCCGTTCGTCGTCAAAATGTAAGCAAAGAAGAGGCATTATCTCTTCTTGGACTTAGTATGCCGTTTTCAACCGAAGACCTTTTAACGGCTCACAAAAGGGCATTACGTAAAAATCTTCAACGTTCCCCTCAATTATTGCCGGCAGAACATCCTCATTCTTCTCTAACGTGTCCTGGGTGCTCGCTTCATCCACAGCCCTTGCCAACTAAGAACTTGCGATATACCGAAGAACATGCTACATATTCTGAGCGGGCTGAACGCTGGGCTATCAAGGCAATGTCCGATAAGATTGATGCCGCTAAATATATACTAGAGAATGTTGCTGAAGAACCAATAGAAGAAATTAAACCGGAACCAATTAGCGAAATAAAGCCAGCGCTTATTAAGGGTCGCCAGCCAAGACGCCGCAAGCATTCCGCCTAGACTGGAATTCCGCTCAGCCTGTAACTCCGGCCCACTAATAGTCCCTTGACAAATAGTGGGTCGTGGCTATATTAAGAAGATATTCGGGGCAGCCCTCACGCCCTATTAACAAGGAGCCCCAATGATGCCATTTGCTGCCACTGTAATAGCCTTCATGGCTTTCTTGATATTCCGAGCCACACTAATCCCAATTCGCCCCAAAGCCCCTTCAATCCACGATTAGAGGCTTTATGCCCCACCCAATTATTCTAGGTGGAGTCATAACCTCAATAATATTAATATCATTCAAGTCTGATAAGAAAACCTCTCGGACTGCCTCGATGCTAAATCGATAATAATCATTAGGATATGCATGAAACATTAATACTGTTGTGCTGTATGGGCCGGCTTTATGTTTTGCGCTAGAAGAGAAGGCAGGAATACCAATCATTAATAGTCCGCCAGGTTTTAAAACTCTTTTCATTTCAGATATTACTTGCCAAAATTTAGATTCGTGTTCTAAAACCGAATTACAAAGAACTAAATCGAAAGTGTTATTAGGAAACGATAAAGCCTTGGCGTCCTCTTTAAGTACTGTAATATCATCTATTTTGTAAGGGCCGGCTTTATCTACCCCGATTCTGACTGGAGAATTTATAGTAGCGGGCAAAAATAGTAAGCTTTCATTACTAGAGTTACATGGCCCAATTTCTAATACTGATCCCCAAGATGATTGGTAATTGTTTAATATAGAAGAGAAAGTTCTTAATATATCTATATGCATTTAACGAAACCACAAGACTTAATAGCATCTTGTGTTTTGGCATTGGTTAAACAATTCATATTCATTGGGGTTAAATTAGATTGTAGATTGTGCTGACAAACTGCAACACAACTATCTTTATAATCATTAGGACATAAAACTTTAATATTGTCACAAGATGATTTGCAACCTACTACAACCGGTGCTGGTGGAATTACCGTTGGGGCCGGTGGAGTAACAACAGTAGGATCAGGAGGCGGGGTAACTGGAGGAGGTACAACAACCACAACAGGAGGAATCACCACAGGATTAGTAGGATCATTAGGACATCCAACGAGAAATAATCCAAACAATAAAGATAGTTTTTTCACTTATGCTCCTTTAATACTCATTACATAGATATCACTTAAGCCGCCAATAAATGCTTCATCAGCTTCAGCGTCTCCATTTTGCCCCCAGTTTCCCCAAGAATTTCTAAAGCGTAATATTGTTTTGCTATTTAGAGTTCTGTATGCTAATCCATAAAGATAATGTCCACCCAATATGTTACTTGGGTCGGGAGCGGTAATAGGATTAGTTCCATCATAGGCCTCGAAAGCATTATCTACCTGGGTGGCAAATACAATAGGATAGCCTGAACTAATTGCATTCTTAATGTCTTTTATTTTTTGCGCACCAGTAGAGTTAATAGCGTAGTAACCAATTATTTTAGTCAAACTATCTGTTTCTAGAGATAATAGATCCGGCTCGTCATTAATAGTTTTAGGATCAGCGTCACTATATAAATCTGTTCTGGGCTTCATAGGACTAATTCCCCACTCAGTTAATCCTCGTACTGCTTGATTAGGCATACTCCCTTCATCGGTTAATTTAGGAAGCAGCCCATTACTACCTGGCACTCGGTCAATGCAGCGGGCTAAAGTATATATTCCAACCGGAGACGGGACGAACGATAAAGGCTTGCCTGCTGAAGCAAAAGCTGTTACAATGGCTCCTGAGTTCGCATGACCGACACAGCTTGAGCTATTATTTTGATTCATTACCTTCGGAGCATATTGTTCTAGTGAAAATGTATTTGGTATAATTCCTACGGACGCAATTAAATGATACCCGGAAACTTTATGCCCTACTGGATCTGCAACATGACCGTACCCATTAACTCCGCCATATATTCTATTTGCCATATTTTTACCTCTTAAAAGGAATGGCTAAATATGAATAGAATAATTAACTGGAAGAAAGTAGCTAAACGTCTTTATACTAGCAATAAAGAATTGGAGGCTATGTGGCATAATAAATGTGACGAGATAAGAAATATTTATTATGTTATTGCCAAGGCCGCCGGAACTCCACTATGTTCTGAGACACAAATTTCTGCGCATGATATGGTTGTTTTGGCGCTAAAGAAAATAGGAGCAGATATTCCAGAACATTTAGATCACCCATATCAAAAATCAGAAGCTCAAGCTAGATTAGATCAGTTGATATATCGTTTAAGATGCGGTGATAAATTAAATGCAAATCCATATTTATATTCTGCGTTGAAAATAAAACTAATTGAAATATTATTAAAATGAAAAAAATTACACCATTTGATTTAGAGTTGGATGAGTTTGTTAAGGAGGCGTTAATTCCTTTTCTGAAAAA
>Ga0315291_10005273_pt1 | contig 16216 bp, 11 predicted proteins | sample YL17G12_20_MG_FD_203070 | JGI IMG/M metagenome (GOLD analysis project Ga0315291, IMG submission 203070) | Sediment microbial communities from Yellowstone Lake, YNP, Wyoming, USA - YL17G12_20 | ecosystem: Environmental > Aquatic > Freshwater > Lake > Sediment | place: USA: Wyoming | collected...
GTTAGACAACTGTCGGCGTCCCGGTGCGTCGGGAGCCACTTACCTGTGCCTCCTCCGCGTCAGTTCCCCGCCATCTCCCAATAGCGCTCCCGGCGGGCGACAAAGGCCCGCACCTGCATGGCTATTCGCCGCGCCGGGGTCGCCTGCCTGCCCCGAAACCAGATTATCTCCCGTTCCACTGGCTGAAGGCTTGGGCCGCGTCAATCGGCGAGAGTCGAAGAAGCACGTCAGTCAGCTTTGCCAGCCCTTGCGAAATCGATAGAGTCACCTTCTCTGATTCCGTGCATGTCACAGAAACCCGCGTTCACTTCGACGACGTACATCGCGTCCCCGTGGGAAGGTATGAGCGCTTGTGACAGAGGAGTCGTGTTTCTCGCTATGGACACAATTGCCTTGACATGGTTGACGAAGACCATATCGAGCGAGATGAAGGTGTCTTTCATCCAAAACGCCAGGGGCTGGGGGGAATCAAAGATGAACAGCATGCCGGCATCCGGGGGCAAGAAGCGCCTGTGCGCTAACCCTTGCGTGCGTTTCGCGGGTGTATCAGCTATCTCAATATCAATCTGCGCAATCTTCTCTGCGGCGGCTTGCCGGAAGAAAGACAGCTCGCCCTCTTTCCTGAATGGCACTTCCTGAGCATTGGTAGTGAGGATCGGGCCGCAACTCGTCACCACTGTCAGGAAGAGCGCGCCTATAACAGCGAGTGTCGCAGCCATTTGTCGGTCCTCAGCGACAGTGGGACAAATCCGGGGGTGAATTACGGTACAGTTGTTGTGTCCCCGCACCCGCATCTTGATTGGTCCCGCGCTGCCTGCGATGGTGCTCGCGCCGGGCCACGAACGCGCGAATCTGCAAAGCTTTTCGCCGCGCCAGGATCGCTTCCCTGCGCACAAGGGTAACTGTTCGAGATGCGGCGGTGACGGGGTGCGACCGGCTGCACTGATGGAAGGGGCGGCTGGAGGCTCGCGGCTAACGGATCAACTGCTCGAAGCTCACCCCCGCCAGCACCCCGGCGATGCTGGCGACCAGCAAGGTGGTGGCCGGCGCGCCCGGCAGCGACTTGAATCCGCCAATTTGAATCCGCCATGGGGTTGACAGGCGAACCGGGGGTGTGATATTATACGAATAACAGATGCGAGTATATCCCTTTTAAGGCTGGTCCCGCGAGGCTGGCAAGGGGCGCGCATGACGTTTCAACCTGGAGTCAAGAGGCCTTTCCACGTCGGAGGGGCCTCTATTTTTTGTGCCTGCGGAGCCTAGAGCATGAGCAATCAGCCGCCCGAAATCATGGACGCCGACGACATCCGTCGCGCTTTGACCCGCATCGCCCACGAGATCATCGAGCGCAACCGGGGCGCCGAGAACCTGGTGCTCGTCGGCATACTCACCCGCGGCGTGCCGCTGGCGGGCCGCCTCAGCGACCTCATCGCCTCGATCGAGGGCATCAAGGTGCCGGTGGGGGCGCTCGACGTTACCCCACACCGCGACGACCGGCGCGACCGCGGCGCGCAAGCCGCCGACGCCACCGACCTTCCTTTCCCCATTGACGACAAGCGCATCGTGCTGGTGGACGAAGTGATCTATACGGGCCGCACCGTGCGTGCCGCCATGGATGCGCTGATGGAGCGCGGGCGCCCGGGGGTGATCCAGCTCGCCGTGCTCATCGACCGGGGCCACCGCGAGCTGCCGGTGCGCCCCGACTACGTCGGCAAGAATGTTCCCACCTCCCACCGCGAGCGCGTGACCGTTCGCCTGCGGGAGCCCGACGACGAAGAGCGCGTCATCATCGAGAAGAGGGAGGCGTCGAGGTAAGGCCATGGCACTAGTGGGACGGGACCTGGTCTCGGTCTTCGATTTCACCAACGCGGAAATCGAGGCGATCTTCTCGCTCGCGGATGACATGACTCGACACGTGCGGTCGAAAACCGACCTCGCGCACGGCAAGCTCATGGCGACCGTGTTCTACGAGCCCAGCACCCGCACGCGGCTCTCCTTTGAGGCGGCGATGCTGCGCCTCGGCGGCGACGTGATAAGCTGCGCGGACGTTTCCTCCACCTCGGTGGCCAAGGGCGAGACCATCGCCGACACGGTGCGCATCATCGAGAGCTATGCCGACCTGATCGTTGTCCGTCATCCCCTCGAGGGCTCGGCGCGGGTGGCCGCCGACTATGCGGCGGTACCAATCATCAATGCCGGCGACGGCGCCCACGAGCACCCCACGCAGACGCTCCTCGACCTCTATACCATCCGTAAGGAGAAAGGCCACATCGAGGGGGTGTGGGTCGCGCTGGTGGGGGATCTGAAGCACGCGCGCACCGCACATTCGCTGGCGTACGGCCTGGCGCGCTTCGGCGCCAAGATCGCGTGTGTCGCGCCGCCCGGGCTCGAGCTGCCACGCGAGGTCGCCAACCGCATTCGCGAGCGCTACAACGCCGTGACCTACGAGTATCGCAGCCTCGATGAGATGGTGGACGATCCCGAGCTGGTGCGGTCGCACGAGAGCGCAGCCGGCGAGGAGCAGTTGGCGCTGACGTCGAACGTCATCTCGCTCTTCGACGCCCTTTACGTCACGCGCGTCCAGCGTGAACGTTTCTCTTCGCCGGCCGAGTTCGAGGTCGCGCGCAGCTCCTACAGCATAACCGCGGACCTGCTCAGTCGCGCCCGTCCGGATACCCTCGTCATGCACCCGTTGCCCCGCGTTGACGAGCTGCACTATGACATCGACTCCGATCCGCGCGCCGCGTACTTCCGCCAGGCGGCGTATGGCGTGCCGGTTCGCATGGCGCTGCTCGCGGCGATACTCGGCGTCAGCGACGTCAAGGTCGCGCGCGATGCCGCGGCGGAGCGGCGGCCGCCCAAGCACGTCACCGTACCCGACGTCACGTGCTCCAACCCGCGCTGCGTCACCACCCAGGAGCGCTACCTGGGGCCGCTGTTCGAATCCGTGGGCGCCACCGGCCGCAAGCTGCGCTGCGCGTACTGCGAGCACATCACCGTCATCCCGCAGGAGGCGAGCGCTTGAGCTACCTCATCCGCGGCGGCAGATTGGTGGACCCGGCGACCGGCCTCGACGCTCCGGGTGACCTCCTCATCGCGGATGGTGAGATCGCGGCCGTCGGAGAAGTCCCGCGCACGCGCGCAGCCGCCGAGGCGGAGGTTATCGCGGCCGAGGGCCTTGTGGTCTGCCCCGGCCTCATAGACATGCACGTCCATCTGCGCGAGCCGGGGTTCGAGCACAAGGAGACCATCGCTTCTGGCACGGCCGCTGCGGCGGCGGGCGGCTTCGCCGCCGTATGCGCGGAGCCCAACACTAACCCGCCGGTGGATGCGCCGGAGCGGGTGGTGGATGCGCTCGCTCGCGCCGGCCGGTCGGCGCTGGTGAGGGTTCACCCCAAGGCGTGCCTGACCGTGGGTCAGAAGGGCGAGCACCTGTCCCAGGCGCGGGCTCTGGCGGCCGCGGGCGCAATCGCCCTCAGCGATGACGGCGAGCCGGTGCTGGACGACGATGTCATGCGCGAGGGGCTGCGTCGGGCGGAGCAGGCCCGTCTGCCGGTGACAACCCATTGTGAGGAGTCGCCCGCGTCGCGCGCGGTCAAGCCGTGGCCGCAGCCCTACGCCGCCGAGGCCGATCGGGTGCGGCGCGACCTCGGGCTCATGGAGGGCCTCTCGACCCGGCTCCATTTCTCGCACCTCAGCATGCAGCAGTCCGTCGCCGCGCTGGCGCAAGCGAAGGCAGAGCGCCTGCCCGTTACCGCCGAGGCGACGCCGCACCACTGCCTGCTCAGCGCCGACGATATTCCCGACGGCGACACCAGCTTCAAGGTCAATCCCCCTGTGCGGTCGGCGCGGGACGTTAAGGCGATCGCGGGAGCGCTGATTGAGGGCGTGATCGACGTCATCGCCAGCGACCATGCCCCCCACGCCGCGCTGGAAAAGGCACAAGGGTGGGACCAGGCTCCCTTTGGCGTCATCGGCCTCGAGACGACCCTGGCGGTCATGCTCACAGAGTTCGTGCACTCCGGCCGCGTGACGCTGATCGATCTGCTCGCCAAGCTGACGTGCAACCCGGCGCGCATACTCGGGCTGCCGACGGGCAGGCTAATGGTGCGGGCGCCAGCGGACGTCATGCTCATTGACCCGGACCGGGAGTGGGTGATCGACCCGCGCGGGTTCAAGTCGCAGGCGCGCAATTGCCCGTTTGCCGGCCGGCGGGTGCGCGGGCGCGCGGTGGGCCTGTTCGTGGGCGGGCACGCGGTCGTGAGGGACGGCGAGGTGCGTTATTTCGCAGCAGGGCAGGTAATGTGAGGGCGATACTGGCGCTCGCGGACGGGACGGTGTTTGAGGGCGTGAGCATCGGGGCGCCCGGGCGCGCGGTGGGGGAGGTCGTCTTCAGCACCGGGATGACCGGCTACCAGGAGATGCTGACGGATCCGAGCTACCGCGGCCAGATACTGGCGCTTACCTTTCCCATCATCGGCAACTACGGCGCCAATGCGGACGACATGCAGTCACATCGCCCCCAGGCGGAGGGTTTCGTCGTACGCGACATCTGCGACGAGCCCAGCAACTGGCGTTGCGAGGAGAAGCTCCGCGATTTCCTGTGCGCCCATCGCGTGGTGGCAATCGCCGGGGTTGACACCCGCGCCTTGACGCGGCGCTTGCGCGAGCACGGCGTCATGATGGGCACCATCTCCACCGAGGAGACCCCGGACGAGGCGGTTGACCGCTTGCGCCAGACCCCTCGCTACGGCGAACTCGATCTCGTGCAGGAGGTCACCACCGCCAGCCCTTATCAATGGACGCCCGGGGCGCGCCACGGCGCGGCGCAGGCGTGCATGCCGCTGGAGGAGCGCCTGCGCGTGGCGGTGGTGGACTACGGGGTCAAGCGCAGCATCCTGCAGTTCCTGTACGACCTGGACTGCGAGGTGATGGTGCTGCCGTGCACGGTGACCGCGCCGACCATAGTGGGGCTGCGGCCGGATGCGCTGGTGCTCTCGCCCGGTCCCGGGGATCCGGCGCGGCTGGACTACGCCGTGGACGCGCTGCGCGCGGTCATCGGCCAGCTTCCCATCCTCGGCATTTGCCTGGGGCACCAGTTGCTGGGACTGGCGCTGGGTGGACGCACCTACAAGCTCAAGTTCGGCCATCGCGGGGCCAACCATCCGGTCAAGGAAGTGCTCGACGGCGGGCTTGCCCCCCATAGCCTTGGCGAAGGGGGGCGCACCTACATCACCGTTCAGAACCATGGCTACGCCATCGACGACGACAGTCTGGCCGGCACCGGCGCCGTCGTATCGCACGTGAACCTGAACGACGGGACGGTTGAGGGGTTGACACATCCGGACCTGATGATCACCTCCGTCCAATACCACCCCGAGGCCTCGGCCGGGCCCCAGGACGCGCAGCATGTTTTCGACGAGTTCATCACCGCCGTGCGCGCGAGAAGAGGTTGAGCTACGGAGAACGTTGACGGACTTGGTTAGCGAGCACATAGTCACAAATCCGTTGTTCTCTGTGCTCTCTGTGTGCTCTGTGGTTAGAGCCGGATTATGCGCAGGCCCGCGATGATGTCATTCTGAGCGCCAGCGAAGGCTTGTCCCGAGCGTAGTCGAGGGAATCCCCTATCGCCCTTCACTAACCCCGGTAGGGGACCCCCGCCAGAGGCGGGTAAACTTCGCGGAGTTTATCCCTTCGTTTCACTCAGGGCAAGCTCTGAGCGAAGTCGAAGGGCTCAGGGTGACAGCACCCTCGGGGTGAAGGCATCACGCCCAGTACGCATAATCCGGGTTAGAAGTCATCACGGAAGCGAGAGCAGATGCCCAAGGATCCCGAGCTTAAGAAGGTGATGGTGATCGGCTCCGGCCCGATCGTGATCGGCCAGGCGGCGGAGTTCGACTACGCCGGCACGCAGGCGTGCAGGGCCGCGCGCGAGGAGGGGCTGGAGGTGGTGCTGGTCAACAGCAACCCCGCCACCATCATGACCGACACCAACACCGCCGACCGGGTCTACATCGAGCCGCTGACGGTGGAGGCGCTAACGGCCATCATCGAGCGCGAGCGCCCCCAGGGGCTGATCCCGACCCTGGGGGGCCAGACGGGGCTGAACCTGGCCGCGCAACTGGCCAGGCAGGGCATCACCCGGCGCTACGGCGTGCGCTTGCTGGGAACGCCGCTGGAGGCGATCGAGCGCGCCGAGGATCGCGAACAGTTCAAGGCGACCATGCTGGCCATCGGCGAGCCGGTGCCGGACAGCCGCATCGTCACGTCGCTCGCGCAGGCGCAGGGTTTCGCGCGGGAGATCGGATTCCCCGTCATCGTCCGCCCGGCTTATACCCTCGGCGGCACCGGCGGCGGCATCGCTCACAATCCGCGCGAGTTGGCCGAGATAACCGGCCGCGGCCTGCGCATGAGCATGATCGGCCAGCTCTTGATCGAGCGCTGCGTCCTGGGGTGGAAGGAAATCGAGTTCGAGGTCATGCGCGACGGCGCCGACAACTGCATCATCGTCTGCAGCATGGAGAACCTCGATCCGATGGGGGTGCACACGGGCGATTCCATCGTCGTCGCGCCCGCGCTCACCCTTACCGATCCCGAGTACCAGATGCTTCGCACCGCCTCCATCAAGATCATTCGTGCGCTCGGCATCGAGGGCGGCTGCAACGTCCAGCTCGCGCTCAGCCCGCACAGCTTCGAGTACTACGTGATCGAGGTCAACCCGCGCGTCAGCCGATCGAGCGCCCTGGCGTCCAAGGCCACGGGCTACCCCATCGCGCGCGTCGCCACCAAGATCGCGGTCGGTCTGCGCCTGGACGAGATCGCCAACGCCATCACCCGCAAGACCACCGCCTGCTTCGAGCCGGCGATTGACTACGTCGTGGTCAAGGTCCCGCGCTGGCCGTTCGACAAGTTCGCCACCGGTGACCGCAGCGTCGGCACCCAGATGAAGGCCACCGGCGAGGTCATGGCCATCGACCGCACCTTCGAGGCCGCGCTCAACAAGGCCCTGCGCTCGCTGGAGATCGGCGTCTTCGGCCTGCGCCTGCGCGGCATCAACCTGTGGAGCGACACCCAGCTCGAGGAGATTCTGCGCCACCCCACCGACGAGCGCATCTTCGCCGTCGCCGAGGCTTTTCGCCGCGGCACGTCCGTCGCCGACGTCCACGAGCTATCGTCCATCGATCCCTGGTTCCTGCACAAGCTGCGCAACCTGGTGGGGATGGAGGAGATGATTGCCGACGCGGGCCGCGACGGCCTCACCGACGACCTGCTGTGCGCCGCCAAGCGCATGGGGTTTTCGGATCACTTCGTCGCCGAGCTGACGGGGCAAGGGGAGGCCGCGCTGCGCCAGCGACGCCGCGCGCTTGGCGTCAATCCCGCGTACAAGATGGTCGACACCTGCGCCGCCGAATTCGAGGCGGCCACCCCGTACTACTACTCGACCTATGAGCGCGAGACGGAAACCGGCATCACCCACCCGCGGCGCATCATCGTCATCGGCTCCGGCCCCATCCGCATCGGCCAGGGCATCGAGTTCGACTACTGCAGCGTCCACTCGGTGTGGGCCCTCGCCGAGGAAGGCTATCAATCCATCATCATCAACAACAACCCCGAGACGGTAAGCACCGACTTCGACACCTCCGATAAGCTCTACTTCGAGCCGCTGACCGAGGAGGACACCCTCAATATCATCCGCCAGGAGCAGCCCGAGGCGGTCGTCGTGCAGTTCGGCGGGCAGACCGCTATCAACCTCGCCGACGTCTTCCACCGCAACGGCGTGCCCATCTTGGGCACCGCCTTCGATGACATAGACCTGGCCGAGAATCGCGATCGCTTCGAACACCTGCTGCGCCAGCTCGACATCCCCAAGCCGCCCGGTCGCGCGGTGAGCTCGATCGAGGCGGCGCGGCGCGTGGCCGCCGAGGTCGGCTACCCGGTGCTGGTGCGGCCGTCTTACGTGCTGGGCGGCCGCGCGATGGAGATCGTCTTCTCCGACGAGGAGCTGCTGTCGTACATGCGCATGGCTACCGACGTCTCGCCTCACCATCCCATCCTGGTTGACAAGTACATCCTCGGCAAGGAGGCCGAGGTGGATGTCATCGCCGACGGGCGGGAGTGCCTGATCCCGGGCATCATGGAGCATATCGAGCGCGCCGGCATCCACTCCGGCGACAGCATGGCGGTGTGCCCGCCGGTGACGCTGTCCGAGGCCGCGCAAAGAACCATCGTCGATTACTCGACGCGCCTGGCGCGCGCGCTGCACGTCAAGGGGCTCATGAACATCCAGTTCGTGCTCGAGGGCGACCAGGTGTACGTGCTCGAGGTCAACCCGCGCGCCAGCCGCACGGTGCCGTACCTGTCGAAGCTTACCGGCATTCCCATGGTCAATGTGGCAACCAAGGTCATGCTGGGCAGGTCCCTCGCCGACCTGGGCTACGCGCCCGGCCTTGGCCCGCCGCCGAAGCATTACGGCGTCAAGGCCCCGGTCTTCTCCTTCGCGAAGCTCACGCGCGTGGATGTGAACCTCGGGCCCGAGATGAAGTCCACGGGCGAGATCATGGGCGTGGATGAGGTCTTCGCGCGCGCCCTGCACAAGGCGATGGTCGCCTCGGGCGTCGCGGTGCCGCACCGCGGCACCATGGTGCTCACCGTCGCCGATCGCGACAAACCGGAAGCTGCCGAGCTGGCGCGCGGATTCAGCCGGCTCGGGTTCACCATTCACGCCACGCGCGGCACTGCCGCGTATCTCGAATCCCAGGGCATACCCGCGCAGCGCGTGGGCAAGATCAGCGAGGGCAGCCCCAATATCATAGACCTCATCACCAGCGGCGCGGTCGATCTGCTCATCAACACCATGTCCAAGGACCGCAAGCCCGGCCGCGAAGGCATCCGCATCCGCCGCGCCAGCGTCGAACACAGCACCCCCTGCCTCACCTCCCTCGACACCGCGCAAGCGTTGCTCACCGCGCTGTCGTCGTGGCAGGAGGGCGAGCGCTACACGTACAAGACGATCGACGAGTACCTGGCGGATGGGCGCGAGCGCCTGGGCGCGAAAGCGCCCTGACCGCAGCCTGCAGGGTGCGCATGTCCATGCGCGCCGCCTGGATGTCATTCAGAGCGGAGCGCGCAGCGCGCAGCGAAGAATCTCGGCTCGGCGCGAAGGAAACAACAGATTCTTCGCCCCGACTGCGTCGGGGCTCTGAATGACATTCTGCCTCAGCCGGAGACCCGCCATGCCCAGGCTGTTCGACCCCTTCGAGATCCCTGGAACCCCTCTGCGACTGCGAAATCGGGTCGTAATGCCGCCGATGAACATGGATCATGCGGGGCCTGGGGGCATAGTGACCGACGCGGTCATCCGTCACTATGTCCGGCGGGCGCAGGGCGGCGTCGGCCTCATCATCGTGGAGGCGGCCTACGTGCGCGAGGATGGCAAGCTGTCCCCAAACCAACTAGGTATCTCCGGGGACGAGCACATTGAGCCGCTGTCGCGCCTCGCAGCCGCCATCAAGGGGCACGGCGCCGCGGCCGCGATCCAAATCCACCATGCCGGGGGTGTTGCCGATCCCAGAACCATTGGCGGTGCTCCTGTCGCGCCCTCCGCGGACCGCGCGGTAGGGGCAAGGCATGCCTTGCCCGTACAGCGAGACCTCACCGTCGCCGAAATCGGGGAGTTGGTTCGCGCATTCGGGCAGGCGACCGGCCGGGCGCAAGCGGCGGGTTTCGACGCGGTCGAGCTGCACGGCGCGCATGGTTACCTGGTCACGCAGTTCCTTTCGCCGGCGACGAACCACCGCCGCGATGAATACGGGGGTGGCTTCGAGGGGCGCCTGCGGTTCGCGCTGGAGTGCATCAGCGCGATGCGCGAGGCCGCGGGTGCCGAATACCCCTTCTGCGTGCGCATCAGCGCAATCGAGGAGCGGCCCGGCGGACTGACTTTGGAGGAAAGCAGCCGCATCGCCGCCGCCTTGCAGCAGGCCGGCGCACGTCTCATACACGTGTCCGCCAGCTTGGCGGCCGGAGAGCGCGAGCTCGGCTACCTGGTGCCGCTGGCGCAGGAGATCAAGCGAGCGGTCTCGATACCCGTGATCGCCGTCGGGAAGCTCGATGCCCCCGCCCTTGCCAACCAGGTCATCGAGGACGGCAAAGCCGACCTCGTCGCCGTCGGGTCGCGGCTGCTGAAGGATCCCGAGTGGCCGCGGTCGGCCGCCGCCGCGCTGGGCCAGGAGATGGCACAGTGATAAGCGCGCAGGCTGACTTCGAACGCTTCCGCACCGCGGTGTTGTGCCGCGAGCCCGATCGCGTGCCATTGGCGGAGCTGAAGGTGGAGGACGCCGTCAAAGCGGCGTTTCTGGGTCGGGCGCTGGCGGACCCGGCGAGCGATCCAGCGGGGTACCTGTGCGACGACATCGAGTTCGCGGCCCGAGCGGGCTATGACTACGTGCGCATCACCGCACGGCTTGACTACCCCGAGGTCAAGGTTGCGCACAAGCATCGCTATGGCGCATATGAGGCGGACACCGAGCGCGCCTGGGTGCAGCTCGGCGGGGGGGCAATCAGCACCTGGGAGGACTTCGAGTCGTTCGCCTGGCCGCGGGCGGAAGAGGCCGACATGCGGGCGCTCGACGCGGCCGCGTCCCTGCTGCCGCCAACCATGAAGGCGGTCACCGCGGTGCGGGGCGGCGGCATCTTCGAGCGCGCGTGGACGCTGATGGGCATGGAGCACTTCGCCTTTTGTCTCGCGGACGCCCCCGACCTGGTGCGCGCCGTGGTGCAGCGCGCCGGACGCCTCTACGTGGACACCTGTGCGCGCGCGGTGGAGCACGAAGGCGTCGAGTGCATCTGGCTGAGCGATGATCTCGCTCACTGCGGCGGGCTGCTCGTGTCGCCGCATTTCCTGCGCGAGGCCGTGTTCCCGTTCTACCGCGAGCTGGCCCAGATCTGCCGCGCAAGGAATCTGCTGTTCATCTTCCACTCGGACGGCAATCTGTGGGAGGTGATGGACGACCTGGTGGACATCGGCTTCAACGCCCTGCATCCCATCGAGCCCAAGGCGATGGACATCGTCGAGGTCAAGCGCCGCTACGCCGGCCGCCTGTGCGTCATCGGCAACATCGATCTCGGCTACACGCTGACACGGGGAACGCCCGAAGAAGTGGAGCGAGAGGTGCGCGAGCGCATCCGCGCATTGGCGCCCGGCGGGGGGTACTGCGTCAGCTCCAGTAACAGCGTTACCGAATACGTGCCCCTGGCCAACTACAAGGCGATGATCGAAGCCACGCTGCGCTACGGGACATACCCCATCCGAGCCTAGCTCCGGGCTTCCTCCCAACTCCGTCAGGGGATTGGCCAATTGTCGGCTGCGTCTGACATCAGCCCGTTGCTCCAGCCAGCCCGCCGCGCACGCGATATGGTAGTATTGTTGCGCGTTTGGACGGGCTCCTGGTAGTCGGTGGCGTTCGCCGGACCTGGCGCGTGCCGTCCTGATATCGGCATCAGGAGGCATGCGCAAATGCAAGGGTCGCTCGACGCAAACGTAACCCTCAGTCCGCGGGTTCAACCCGCGGAAGTACTCGGACGCCTTCGTCTGACGGCAGGGAAGGCGGCCGAGCTGTGTGGCATCAGCCGTCGTCAGCTCTGTTACTGGACGGACAAGGGCATCATCCCCTGTCGTAACGGCGGTAACAGCCCCGACTCCCCCCGGCGGATCTACGATTTCGCCGGTCTCCGCAAAGCCCTCATGCTCAAGCGCCTCATGGACGAAGGCCGCGGACTTCGGCGCGCGGTGCGCGAACTCAAGGCGCGGTGGGTGGAAACCCCGCAGGTCGGCGCCAGCGACAAGGAGGGGAGCGAGGAACACGTGCTCCTCGAACAGGCGGAACGACTGTCGAATCTCGGCCGGCAGGCTCGCGACCTTGGCGCTCAGCGGGAAAAGCGCGAAGCCCTGGTGCGTCTGGCGCTGGCGCTGCAGCCCTTGGCGGAGCTATCGCAGGCCGCCTGCGACGGACGCGTTTCGTTCACGGGCGCGAACCGGACGTGCGACCTGAGGTCGCTGCTGTCGGAAGCGGAACGGACGCTCAGCCAGGCACGGTAGCCCGCTCCGGCGCCGGCCCGTGCCTGGGCGGGCAGGGGAGGCCCGCCCAGCGTCGAAGGTATCGTTGCTGCTGTGCGAAGCAGTTTCGCCGCACAGCACGAGCACGGCGGTGGACGGGTGATCGAGATCGGCATAGTGGGGCTCCCGAACGTCGGGAAGTCCACCATCTTCAACGCCCTGTGCAGTGGGCAGGCGAAGGTTTCCAACTATGCCTTCTGCACGGTTGAACCCAATCGGGCGGTGGTGCCGGTGCCCGATCCCCGTCTGGCCCGGGTCGCGGAGGTTTTCGGTCAGGCAAGCGCGGTGCCCGTAACGGCGGTGTTCGTGGACATCGCGGGACTGGTGCGGGGGGCGAGCAAGGGGGAAGGGCTCGGCAACCAGTTCCTCGCGCACATCCGCGAGGTTGACGCTATTGTCCACGTCGTGCGCTGCTTCGCCGATCCACAGGTTGCGCACGTGGAGGGCGAGGTTGATCCCCGCCGCGACGCCGAGATCGTTGACATCGAGCTGGCGCTAGCCGACCTGGGTACGGCGCAACGACGTCGGGAAAAAGCCCTCACGGACGCTAAGAGCGGCGCCGCCGAAGCGCGCGAGCAGGTGGCGTTACTCGAGCGGCTGGCGCAAAGCCTGGGCAGAGGAGTGGGCGCCGCCCGGTTTGAAGCCACCGAGGGCGAGCGGCGGGTGATGGACGAGCTGCATCTGCTGACCGCCCGGCCGGAGCTGTACCTGGCAAACATCGGTGAGAACCCCGACGAGTCGCGCGCCTGTAGTGGCGCGCTGCGCGCCTATGCCGCGGAGCGCGGTGCGCAGGCCTTGGAGCTGAGCGGCAAGGTGCAGGCGGAGCTGGCGGAACTGCCGCCGGAGGAGCGCTCGCAGTTCGCAAGCGAAATGGGCGTGGCAGCCGACGCGCTCGACCGGGTCATAGCGGCAAGCTACCGCGTGCTCGACCTGGTCACCTTCTTCACTGCGGTGGGCAAGGAGGCGCGCGCGTGGTCGGTGCCCGCTGGCACTCCCATCGCCGAGGCAGCCGGCCGCATACACAGCGACATGGAGCGAGGCTTCGTGCGCGCGGAGGTGGCCAGCTTCGACGAACTGGACCGGGCCGGGTCATGGGAGGCGCTTCATCGCCTGGGTCTGCTGCGCTTGGAGGGCAGAGACTGCGTCGTGCAGGACGGAGATGTCGTGCACGTGCGCTTTACGACCTCATGACATTGTACGCCGCGGCCCCGAGGTGTTATAATGCAAACAACCGTGTGGCCGTCAGTGCTTGGTGTCGGCTGCGATGGCCCGACCGGCAGGACTAACAGGCGGGCGCGAGGGGAATACTTATAGCGGGGCTGGGACGGCGATGTGACCTTTTCGAGGTCGAATGTCGTCTAAATAGGTGGAAGGGGAACGAGTCGGAGAGGAGACTGCCATGAGGCACAGCAGGCTAATGCGCGCGATGGGTTGGCTCGCCGCCGTATTGGTTCTGGTCTGGATGCTAGGCGTTGTGCCGATGGTGCCCGCGCCTGTTGACCGCGCCCAGGCGGGATTCTTCGACAAAGTGAAGGACAAGCAGGCCAGCAGCAGCGCGCCGGCGGCACCTGCCAAGGACAGTTCGAGCGCCAAGCAGGGTGACAGCGGCAGCGGGTTCTTCAAGGACGTGAAGAGCAAGCCGCCGTCGTCTCCCGCCCAGCCGTCCCCGTCGCCTACCGCGCCGGCGCCCCAGAACAAGCCAGGTGGCAACGGCGGCTTCTTCAACCCGGCTGGCGAGCGGCCCCGTCCGAGCCCCGTCATTACCCCCGCGCTGAGCCGTCCGACCGCCCCTGGGGGCAGCTACCTGCCGCGGCAGCCCGGCGGAGGTTGGCAACCTGGCGGCGTGCTGGAGGGGGCGAAGTCGCCTCCGAAGTATGGATGGACGAGCCGCGGCTACTTCGAGGAGCTTCGCCGCGAGCGGGAGGCCCGCCGCCACAGCGACGTCCACCTGTACTACTGGTACTATCCCTACGATTACGCATACTACTGCTGGAACCGCTACCACTATGATCCGTGGTACGTGTGGCCGTACTACTATGCGTACGCGTATCCCTCGTACTTCTACTACTACGTCACCCCCCCCGTCGTAATCGTTAACGAGCCCGTGGACTGGGTTTACGGCGAGTCCTATATCCCCTACGTCACCTGGCCCTCCGACGGCCTGATGGACGCCAGGGGCGACATCGAGCAAGCGTGGCGCCATGAGCGCATCGAGCTCCTCGACCGGCATCTCGACCCCGATCATACCATCGCCAGCTACTTCCGCGACGAATACACGCACGGGCTCTCCAGCGATGAGTTTATCCAGCTCACCCTCGACGCTTTCTCCGGCATTCGCACCGTCAGCTTCGACCTGAGCTCGGCGCGCTACGTGTCAACGCGCTATTGGGCGCGGCTGAAGGGCAAACACGTCTTCTACGATCCGTCCGACCAGCGCACCGAGGTGTACGTCAGCTACCTGATGCGACTTATCGACACTGATGGCGGGCGCTCGCGCTGGGTGATCTGGGAAGTGCGCCAGTCGCCGTACCCGAGCTGAGAGCGGCCGGGGGCAAAGACGGCCTCGGCGCGGGCCAACCACGGGGGAGCGCCGGAGCCGCTTTCATGGCATCACGGATCGGCGCGAGGTCCGGATGCCGGCGAGATGGCGCAAGGCATGATGCTTGACGCCTGCGCGTCCCTTGCTCTACAATGGTAGCCGTCGAGCGAACTCATCTGTCCGTCGTCGAGAGGTAGAACATTGGCCGACCAAGCCTACGTGCAGGTGCGCGATCTGCAGGCGGAGATCGAACGCCTGCGCGCGAGACTGGTGGAGCTGGAGCGCAACAAGCGCGCATTGGAGGAACAGCTAAGCGCGACCTCGATGGCGACCGAGGCGCCCCCGCCCATCACCACCGCGAGCGAACTGCAGAATACGCTGCGGCTCTTCGTCAAGAAAGTCGCGATGATCCTGCAGGCCGACAAGTGCGTCATCATGCTCTACGACAAGGAGTCGGGCGAGCTCCAGGCGCAAGTGCCGACCTTCGGGCTGAGCGACGACGAGGCCAGGACCTTCCGCGTTCGCGCGACCCAGGGCATCACCGGCGAGACTTTCCGCGACAACGCGCCTATCATCTGCGATGATCTGCTCGCGGATCCCCGCACCATGAGGGAGAACGTCGCGCTGCTCAAGGTGCGCAACAGCCTCAGCGTTCCCCTGGCGGTCGAATACAAGGATGAGAACCAGGAGATCGTGGATCGCCAGACCATCGGCGTTCTCATCGTCTTCAACAAGCGCGGCGGCGGCGGCTTCGACGAGGAGGACGTGCGCCTGCTGACTGTGCTGGCGCGCAGCGCGGCGTCGGTTATCTCCAACGCCCAGGTCTACATCGCCGTTACCACCGCCAAGCAGCAGTTGGAGTCCACCTTCCAGAGCATGCTCTCCGGCGTGCTCGTCGTCGGCACCAGCGGCCAAATCCTGCTCATCAACTCGGCCGCGCGCCGCATCTTCGGCGCGCGCGAGGACGGCGACGGCCAGGCTCTCGCCAGCGTCGTGCGCAATGATAAGGTCCACTCATTGGTGACCGCGTCTTTGGAGGACGCCGAGGAGAAGGTCGAGGAGGTCAACCTCTTTACTCCCGCCGAGCGCGTGTTCCAGGTGCAGACGGCGCTGCTGCGCAACGAAGACACGACGGTCACCGGCGTGGTCGCGACCTTCAACGATATCACCGAGCTGCGCAACGTGGAGCGCATGAAGACGGAATTCGTCGCCAGCGTATCCCACGAACTGCGCACGCCGCTGACCTCGATCAAGGGCTTCGTCCGCACCCTGCTCGATGACACCGAAGGCTATTACGACCGCGATACCCAGGTGGAGTTCTACCAGATCATAGACCAGGAGTGCGATCGTCTGGTGCGCCTCATCAATGACCTGCTTAACGTCTCCCGCATCGAGGCGGGGCGCGCCCTGGAACTCAACCTCAAGCCCATCGACCTGCGCAACCTCATGGCCCGGGTCGTTACCAGCCAGCAGTCGTATACGACGCGCCACACCCTGGTGCTCGAGGCGCCCGAGGACCTCCCGGCGGTGGTCGCCGACGAGGACAAGGTTGACCAGATCCTGAC
>Ga0315291_10005277_pt1 | contig 16212 bp, 22 predicted proteins | sample YL17G12_20_MG_FD_203070 | JGI IMG/M metagenome (GOLD analysis project Ga0315291, IMG submission 203070) | Sediment microbial communities from Yellowstone Lake, YNP, Wyoming, USA - YL17G12_20 | ecosystem: Environmental > Aquatic > Freshwater > Lake > Sediment | place: USA: Wyoming | collected...
TTAGTCACTTCTTAGGTCTCCGTGGTTTACGCGGCGGACAGATGCAGTCCCAGTGAACTCGCCAGCAGACTCGACAGGATCCGACCTTGGTCAATGGTTTGTAGGTCATTTTGGCTCTCCATATGACCCAAGGGCAAATCCTAGTGGAAGTAGTGGTCGATGTGGTGGGTTTTGAACCGCACTACCTCTACTTTATCAGAGTAGCGCTCTACCGATTGAGCTACACATCGTCATCACTCTTTTACCATTGGAACTCTACGCGCTCAGTTTCGCCGGTTTCAGGGTTGTGCCTAATACAGGCGGCACCCTGCTCCCACGACTGGACGTATAGACCATGCTGATGTTCACACTGTTTACGCATGCTGCGGTCAATCAACAGGCACAGCGGCATCGCCAGAACAACGGCCAGCCCCATACCAATAGTCACCGCCTTGAACGTCTTTAATATCATGACTTCTCTCCTTGGCTCTCTGGCCGTCCTATCCCTGATCCGCTAAGCTTCTTCAGGACTATATCGTAGCGCTCATCCTTGGGGTCGCTACGTGGTGTCCAATAACAATCACCCTGCCACCAAAGCTGATCTCCAACCCTAATGGTCTCTTTGCCAGGGTCGCAATAGACCGCGCACTCCTGCTTACGCTCCCTAACGTTGACCCACACCTTATGTGGATCGACAATGATGACCTCGACAACGATGCCACCCACCATTAGGGCCTCCCTAACATGGAAAATCTAATAGTTTTTAGATAGCGACTGATTATTTTGGCTAGGACAACTTGGAGGCCAAAATGGGTGCTGAATTCAAGGAATACTTCTTTGTCGGGCTGGAGGCCCACCTAAGGAACTCTAACAAGTTCTTTTCCCTGGGGGAGGCCGTTAGGGTCGCCGCGCTAGCGTCGAAGAAAGCAATCATACCTATTAGGGTCTTTAAGCTTTTGCCCTCACGGCACGCACAGTTGATTGGATTCGTCGATGAGAGCGGGGAATTCACAGCCATGGATAATGGTTATGTCATCACCTAACCTCTGGTACTTTTATCTTTTGGTTAGAGGTGATTTTGATGAGAGCAGCCCAGATGCTACGCAGCATAGAAGCTGGAATGAATGCCGTTATGCCCATGTCTTGGCTGGAGCGGTACTACCCCTGGCGCAACCGGATGGCCGTGTGGCTCAGGGACACCCGGCTCCGGCGTTGGCTTCCCCTGCCCATCATTGGGGACATAGCTTCGGACTACTTAGCGTGCCGCTGGGCAGGGCCTTGAAGGTTGCTAGGCGTAACACATGAACCTCATCGCCAGACTTAGGGCCGCAGGTATCCATCAGGTTCACGTCGGTGACCTGGACATGGTCTTGGCGCTGTTGGTGCCTGTAACATCCTCTCGTCGCGCCAGTGATAACCTGGTGAGTCAAATGGGCCGCATTGCTCAAGACTGGCACTTCGTTGACGCGTGGATGAAAAGCTATGGCGACGAGATTCATGACTATATAAAGGAAGGCAAGGACGAGGCAGAGCGACACGACAGAGCCGACACTGAGGTGCGGGAGCAGTTCGAACGGTTCGCCAGCGAATTTTACGACAAACACGAAATGTCCTCCGACAACCGCCTAATGGTCTGGAGATGCATTTCTGTAGAAGATGTGGACGCCGCCATCCGTGCCTTAGAGAAGGGTGAACCGTTGACCAAGGACCATAAAGGCCTTGGCATCTACTGGTCTTGGGACCACAAAGCAGCAGACTGCCACTTGGGAAAGCACCCGCAGAACATCATCATCGAGGCCGAGGTTGACACTTCCTCCATCAACTTGGAGGAGACCACCAAGGCGAACATTAGTGATGAAAATGAGCACGAAATAACACTGGACGTGGGGTCGTCTATTTACGTTCTCGGCGCTTGGAAGAAGGGCGGAGGGAACCTTCTCGACGTATCCAACGACCCAGTGGAGTATCGGGCATGAATTTCGTCGCCAGACTCAAGGCCGCAGGTGTCAACCAGATCCACCAAGACGACCTTGATTCGGTCTTGGAGGCATTGGCTGCGGAGTCCATCGACGCCGACCTCATAGCCTGGGTGTACGCTCAGGAAGTGGTTCTGCTGTCGGACATCGCCGCGCACTTCAAGATCAGCGCCGATAAGGCCAGACGCATTCTCAGGAAGTATCCGGGTCTGGTCGAGGCCGCCACCGACTATGGGGCCGGCAGTGGCTCTCACGAGCGCAACCGCAGCGGCTCTGGTGGCAGCAAAGGCCAATTCAAGGTATCTTACTGGCAGTCGGCGTTCGGTCCTGGCCAGTCGGACGAGTTTGAGGCCGCCTACGAACAAAAGTTTGGCGCGAGTGTCAAGCACACCTACTCTGTGTTGGCTAGCGACTATTTGAAGCCCAGTCAATTACCCAAAAAGGCGGTAAGTTGGGCCGAGAAATACAGGGAATCTGACTTTAAGGAGGCCCTGTCCGTTCTTGATGAACCGACAGCAAAGTTTGTGGGTTATGAAGACCTGTTGCCTTGGGAGTTCACTTGGAGCGGTAAGCCAGCGTACCCCAAGGACACCTTTGGTTGGGGGAAGAGCGTCTCGGCTGAAAAACTTGACCGTGCATTCTACGACAAATATGAGAGATATCCAGAGGCGCTTTATCAACAGGCAGCACCAGTGATTATTATCAATGGCAAGATAGGTGATGGCATGGGGCGTGCTGCCGCTGCTCATGCGGTGGGACAGAAAGTAAGATCAGCAGTATTTACTACGACTGGCTGATTGGCCAACCCCTTATATTGATAGGGGGAGATATTCGATGCTTGTCAAGCTTTTTGATGAGAAGAGTCTGCTTCAAGATCTACTCGCTGAGTCGCTTACCTTAGTTCATTCCACCAGAACCGTCCGCGCTATCAAACTCGTTCTCAGCATTCACGACATTCTAGAGTTGAACCTTTCTATTTTGGAAAAGTTCAAAGAACTGGACCGTGCCTGGGAAGACCATAGCTTCGCCTGGTGGGATATATCGTCACTAAAACATCTAAATCTTACCAGATGCGAGTTGGTGCTGTTTTACCGCGTGGAGTTCAAGCCCTTGGAAACTATTGACACCTTTAACAACAAGATCGTCAAGTTCATCAACTTGGCCGATCGTGGCGTCGGCGGCAAAATCGCGTCTTAGGGGTTTCAATGTGACGGTTATTGATATCAAATTCAAAAAACACGACCGCGAGTCAAAGCTGATGGTGGAATCGTCGAACAAAATCGACGCCATCATTGAGCATATGCTCCTTCACGGCCTAGACTTGAAGATTGTCGTCGGTCTGCTGGCTCACCGCGTTGGAACCCTGGTAGCTGCCTCAGACGACCCAGATCGCCTGGCTGATGTAGCATGCACCGTGCTAACCGACCGCGCCAAGGCTATGAAAGTCGGCGACTAGCCCAGCTGCAGTGCGGCCAGCAGTTTGCTCTCTGAGAAGTCTCTCAGCATATCAACTACCAGCGAGTTAGAATCGAACGTGTCGAAGTTGGCTTTATAGGCCTTGTGGAACACGCCGACTTCAGTAACTCGATTCTCGATGTAGTTGACTGCGAAAGTAATCTTCTCCTGGGAGTGCCCGGCCTCAGTCACTGCCTCTAGTAAGGCAGTGTTTCTATCGAAGTCTTCTTTGGAAGGCGTGAGGGACGGGTCAAGCATGACCTCTACGGCCTTGAGTTTCGCCCTTGAGAGTCTTGAGTATTTGCTTTTGTACTTGCTTCTCAGTAATCATACGCCTCTCCAGGAATACCAGGCCGGCGACTCTGGTGGTTCGTTCTGGTGAATCAGCCGCATCAAATAGGTCCTCTCGACTGACCTAAGCCACTCTCTTAAGAGACTCATAGTCGTGGACTCTAGGGTTATAGGTGGTCCACTTGACGTACACGTGCTTGCATTTGGGGCAGTCGTATACCTGGCACGGCGGAAAACCTGTGGGAACACTTCAAACATTGGAACGATTCCATATCTTATTTTACTGCCAGGCTACGTAGGTGGTTAGCCCGTAAGCTACTTGATCCACGAATCACAATGTAGTGTTTGCAAACAAGTAGCGGCATGATGAATAGGTGGTTTTTGTCTCAGCATCCAGTCATTGCTTGGTGGCTTAGATACAATCCACTAACGCAGAAGCCGAAAGCTCTAGAGCCGTTTAAACTATGGCACTGGTATTCGTACTACGGTCCGGACCCCAGCGCAGGCGTTTCTTACGGGCAATTCGTTGATGAAGACTCCGGTACTATCGTTCTTAGTGAGGCCAAAACGGTGATCTACTCACCGGTCAGCGGCAAAGCGATGAAGATGGTTGGAGAAATCCCATACGAAGAACTAGAGGCGGCACTCAGTGAAGCCAAGTCCAGTTGTGAATCGATGTCGGTAGAGTGTACAGCCTGTAGAGCTAGTCACAAAGTCATGGCGACTGAGAACCCGGTGTTTTGCGTTGGCTGTGGATCTAAGACTCTGAAGATTGGTTCTGATACTGCCACTGCAAAGGAAAGAAAGATCATGACTAAGGACGAACGGATCGCGGCGATGAAGGCTCGCATCAGAGCGAAAGTGGCTCTAGCGAAGAAGAGCAAAACCCTTGAGGAGAAGGCTTACGCCAAGATCCTCGCTCGCAAAAAAGCGTTGGCCGATAGCGCTGACGGCGACGGCGATGAAGGTTTTGTCCCTCTTGACGACATCGTTGATGAAGTCAATAAGGCCCAGGATGAAGAGGGCGACGAAGGCAAGAAGGACAAAAAAGACAAAAAAGAAGCCAAGGCGGACCCGCTGGAAGGTTTTAGTCCTCTGATCGGCGGCGGTGGCGGTGCGGCCAAAGGCGCAGCCGGCGACGACGAGGAAGAAACCGAAGAGCCGGCTGAGGAGCCAGCGGCCGAAGACGAAGGTGGCGATGAGCCGGCCGAAGACGAAGGTGGCGATGAGCCGGCCGAAGACGAAGGTGGCGACGAGCCAGCAGCCGATGCCGCACCGGCGCCAGGCAGCGAAGAAGAATTCATGGACCTCGACATGGTTCTGTCTATCGCCCGCAAAAAGGATGCCCTGCGCAACCTCAAGCGTGCCCGCGTCAAGGCGAAGATCCGTAAGCTAGCGGCGGCCCGTAAGGCTGCAGCGGCGGCACCCGTTGCTCCGGCGGCGACCAAGGATCAAGCCCGCGCCAAGCTGAAAGAGCGCATCCGCGCCAAGATCCTGGCCCGCAGGAAAGCTGCGGGCATCGACCTCGGGTCGGTTGGTGCTGATAATGAAGTTGGTGTCAAAGAAGTTCCAAACAAGCCGGCAGAGGAGTCGCCTATGCCGACCCCGAAGACTGGTAAGCCTGCTGAACCCACTTCGCCAACCAATAGCCTCCCGGTTCCGGTAAGTGATGGCGAAGGCGGCGGCGCCGCAGCTCCGGCCCCAGGTGCAGCGGAAGCGGTCAAGTTCGAACCTCTGGCCTCCCTGGACAGCGTCAAGGCTGCCAAAAAGGACGAGATCGACATGGCGCTGTTCGGCGAAGATAGCGAGAACCCGACCTGGAACATCTCGGTCGCTGGCATTCCTGCCTGTCGTATCGAACTGAAAGACCAAGCGGCTTCAGAGGAAATCCGCAAGGTATTTTGTAGCGATGCATATGCGCACGAACTGCTGGAACACTGCGACAAGAGCGGTTTCCTTGACACCATGCAGAAGGTCAATGCGAAATTTTGGGCCAATGAGTACAGCAACTCAAAGGCACTCGCCAAAATCCGCACTGAAGTCAATGCTGGCGCCCAAGTTGAGCGCAAGAAGTATCTGGCCAGCTATCAGAACGAGTTCCTCAACTGCCTCAGCGTTGCCACCAGTGGCATGAACAAGAATTTCTACCCAGGCGGCAATCCGCTGAAGGAGCAATTCTTCTCGGCCATGGTAACGGTTGGTCTGCCAGAGGAGACCGCCAAGTCGGTTATCGAGTCATCGTTCGCGAATGCGTCACCAATGTACTTCAAGACGCTGTTCGAAAAAGCAACCGAATATCTGAATCTGGCTCCTGAGACTCGTCGTGAGATCGCGCAGGCGATCACCAGCTCGCCGACTCTCAACCACACAGACTTGGCTGACTGCGCCCCAGCCACCCTGGCTGACCGCGTTGCTCAAGCCAGTATCCCGGCCCAACTGGCACCTAGCTCTCCGCTAGCGGTTCGTGGTTCAACCATGGACTCGGACAGCTACAAAGAGAGCCTCCGCCAGTCATGGCGCCAGACTCGCCGGTAATTGACTGTAAAAATTCAATGACGGGAGGGCCGCTCAACCTGGGCGGCCCTCACTTTATCTGGGGGAAATAGAGTGAAACCAGCGGACATTTCGGTACATCTGCGACGGATCAAGACCAACCGATTTATCGCTAAAGATGTTAATCATAGCGAGCTAAGAGCGTACTACGATGGTCTTGATTTAGACAATAAGAAAATCAACATGCTGACGTTGCTGTTTCTGCTCTCATCGTCAGGGATGTTCTCGATTGAGGAAAGCTTGGAGTATGTGTCCAACATCAACAACGGCATCATGCCAGACACGAACACCTTTCTAGAGTTTGCTGATTTAAGCTACGAGCTTCTTGAGGAACATCTGTTCGACTCGGAAAAGAAGCACGCCAGCGTCGTGCATTAACGCCTAAGTGGAACGCCTCTGGCGTTCAAACCAAGCACTGGACAACTGTTACTGTTCAGCAACAAATCCTCATGCACACCAGGCACGGATAGTGCTTCTGACAGAATAGCCCACATGACGGACAAGACTTGTGTTCTATAAAAGGTTGCATGGGTTTTCAATCTTAAATTGTTACCCTAGGTCTACCAGGGCTTGCCGAGGCCGAGATTTTGCACTCTTGGCCTGCTGTTAGAACCCTCTGAATCTGCCTAGTTTGTCCCGCCGCATCCGCCCGAACGTTTGAATCACCCTGGAAAATTGACCCCTGACGGCTCACTGCCGTCAGGGTCAGTGACCTGCCAAACGGCCTTCGACTCCTCAAGCAGCTTCTTGATCACAACCATTCCCGCCTCAGCGGTGTAAACAAACGTGGTACCGGCAATCTGGCGTACCAGTGTAAGTAAGTCGCCAACAGCAGCGATAGGTGCAGCGCCCAGGTGCAGAACGGCTTCATCTCTTAGAGACCGCGCTTCCTCAGCAGCCGGAAATTGAACCTGCATTTCCTCGATGGCATCGTCAATGTCGTTGTTGTATTGATTGATGGACGACAGGTCCATTTTGCTATTCTGCAGTTCCCAACGAATTGAGTCGAGCAGATTTCCCCATGAATCCAGTTGATGTGTAGACAACTTAATCAGCATTAATACTCCAGAGAAGGGTGACGAAAACACTTACCGGCGTTCTCAATCACTTGACGATGTGCCCACTGAGAGTGTTGTAATAGCAAACCGTGTTGCAGACGTCGCCGTCGATGGTGTAATCGAACGACAGTTTGTCCACATCGCCAACCGGCTTGACGGTCTCGGTAACGTAGCCCGGCAGATCAGGCTTCCACTCTGGCCTCTCCAGGGCGGTGCCACGCAGATCAGCGATATGAATGTTCCATTTTCCAGCCGTCCATCCCTCAGGCGCTTTGATCTTGAACCGGAAAATGATGGTGCCAGATGGCGAATACAGATGGCTGGTGTCAACCGTCACCTTCGGCGCGGCATCCGCATGAGCAAACGTGCTAAAGCACACGGCCAGACTAAGCAGTAGCCTCCGTAGTTTCATCACTGACTCCTTTGGGCTTCTTCGGTGGTTTGGTCTTTTTGGGAGCCTTTGTTTCCTCTGCGACCACTGGGTCTGCCGGTTTCGTCGTAGCTAAGTTGCCAAAGACAATGGCTTTCGGCCGCTCCAGGACCGCCACACGCTCTTCTAAAGCCGCCACCTGGCCTCTCAGGCCACTGATTTCCAGATTCTGAGACTCGATATGCTCAATGCACAGCGCGATTCGCTGCTTATCGGAAACGGCGTGCTCGCCTGAAAGAATGGTCTTGGTGGTCTTCATTGCTCGCCCTATTATACCAGAGGTTAACGCACTGTGTCAACTATAGCCCATCTTCTATCACAAAGTCAAACTCGTGGCCGCAGTTAGGGCATCCGGCACCTTTGATTGGGCCACCCTTGGCTACTGTGGGCAGATGTTCGAACCCTATCTCGCTGAAATGATCGGTCTGGATATAGTCGAACTCCTCCAGGCAAATCGGGCATTCGACGTCAATGGATGCCGACCAACGACAGGTAATAGTCATTCGCACCCCAGCACGTCTCTTATTGTAACGTGTAATATCATGTACAGCACGCTGACCACCATCACAGTTATCAACGCGACAGCTATCAAAAACCATGTCATACTCCTGGCCCACTCAATCGGATCTGACAGCGAGTAGATAATCATCTCAACTTGCCCTCCATTTGATGATTGACAGTTTGGTCATAAACTCGTTATACGTTAATGTCCCCTGAACGAGTTAACACCATTCAAGCACCAAACCACGTTATCAGCTGTGTAACCGACCGAGGGACTAAGCTTATCCAGCGAGGGGGAGTCCCATCTGGCAAATCCTTAAAGTCACGACGCCATACATATTAATCCCCTGTTGACCCAAAACCAGACGTAGACCTATCTGAGTCTACAGACACTTTGCCCTCTACCATGGGTCGCTGCACGGTTCTAGCTAAGATCATTTGGGCCAGTCGTTGACCGTGCTTGACTGGGACTGGATAGGTGTTATGATTGGTGCACTGCGAAAACAACCAGCCTCTATACCCGCAGTCAATAGTTCCCTCGATAATCCTCAGCCGACGCTTATGTTCAGTGCTGCTTCTGTGGCTGATGCGCCCCCATATCCCAGGCGGAAACTGCATTTTCATTCCGGTGGGCAGTTTATGGCGCTCATTTGGGTAGATGACGATACCATCCTTCCGATCTTCTGGGGGCAAACAGACCCGGAGATCCATACCAGCATCATCATTTTTGGCGAATGTGGGTAGGCCTAATCGTTCGGACTCCTCATTCTCAAACTCTACTTTGATAGGCATTGGCAAATATTGGTCTAATATCTCGCCGACGCACCCAAGCAAAATGTCCCTTGGATCTTTGTCTGGTAGCAGTCCCTGTGTTTGGCGAGTCACAATGTGCGCTATCGCAGCATTAAAAAACGCTCTGGACACGTAGTCATCCTTCAGATGTTCCAAGCTTTTGACTCCTTCCGCTTGGTGATTTCATACATCGCCAGGCGAAACAGGTTCCTGAAAGCCGAAATATCCTCATTGAATGGTTGAACGACGTTGGCCAGTTCCTCTTTGAACGCAGCCAACTCTGCGGAGACCAGCTCTTCTTTCTTTTGCTTGAATTCTTCCTCAAGCTTTTTGTACTCAGGGTTCTCTTTGACCTCAGCGTTGATGTCCGCGATTGACCTTTTAATGCGGTCAATCGACGGGTCATCCTTTTTGTATCGCTGAGTGGCGACCCAGTTCTTGTACTCTAAGTGGGCTCGATTGACGAGGTCCGTGTTGGACAGTTTGAAGATTTCATCTGCTTTGTCTGAAGGAACGTTGAAAGAGTTGTTAAACTTCTTACGTGATTTGCCCTTCTTGAAGGGTAGTCCCTGGAGCATTGGTGCCTCGATGCGTTAGGATGACGGACCGCAAATACTGGTTCTTGAGGTCTGACTTTTTTAAATTACAGTATTTTTTAGCGCCGTTGACCAAAGCACCGAAGTTATTGGTGTTGACGTTATTCTCTTTGACCCAGACGTGAAACCCGTCAAGGTCATCTGACTGCTTGCTCGTCACTATCTTTACGAACGATACGATGCGGTCATTCACCTTCTTTTCATGGGCAGCCTTTTGCAGCTTCTCAATGATGCCATTCACCCATAGGTCGTCATCAAGGACGTCACGTGGATTTTGTTGGGAGTATGCGCTGAAATTGCTTTCGGCATCAGTAGCTAGGTCGTCCCCGCAGAACTCCCGTTCATGGCCGGTGTCCTCATCTCCGGAGTAATATTTCATTGGAACAGCAATTGAGTGATAGTCTGTGCTGGTGCAGTTCTTGATATTAAACTCATTGACGGCCCAAGCGATTCCCTGTGGGGACTTAGAGGCCGCCATCTGAGCACGCTCTTTGACTAGCTTCTTTTTCTCTTTTTGTAGAAGCTCCATTTCCTCGGTGGCGCCAACCCGACGACGGGACTCGCAGGTAAAGTAGCCCTTGATGCCACTAACTTTGTAGTTGAGTGAACTCTCAACATACATCTGGATAGCCAAATCGACGTCGAATTTGCCTTTAGGCAAATTCTTTGCCAATGACCGTTGGTAGACGTTGTGGATACGCACCACCTCAGCAGCGAGGTCCTGTGCGAAATCCTCTAGAGACAGCCCTGGGTCATACTTGGTAAGAAACGTCAAGTTTTTGATCTTGGATTTGACGTAAGCTTCTAACTTGCGTTTTTGGTTCTGGCCGGTTTCCCATGTATTCAGGTCAATGTGGTCCAGATTGAAATGCTCGTTGGTCTTGATTTCCTTGATGTTTATGAAATCGGCATCTTTCAGGAATCCCTGCATATAAACGATATCCATCGCGACCGGGGCACTGGGTGGGACGTTGTCCCGAAAATATTTGACCGTCTCTATCCAGAATACCCGATGCAAATAGTAAGACACATCCAGAAATATGGACTTGAAGAACGTAAACTCCTCGATACACCCCAGCTCGAAAGCCAAACTGCGGAGGTTATTAGGGCCATCTTTTTCTATGTCTTGGTTGGACGTAGCCATGACGCTAGGAATCCGCAGGACATGGCGAATTATTTCTGCAATGAGTAGTCGTTTTTGTTGTTCACTGATAGGAATGGTAGAGGTAAAATTGTCTAGTTTTTGGGACAAAGATGTAGAATACGACATAAGTTCCCTTCCAACAGAGAAGTCAGCTATCAAATTTAGGGGCGCATGTGGAATGTTATCGGTCTTGTGATTGCTCGGAAACAGGAAACCACAGGCCGTGGCGCGGCGCAATAGGCAGATGAGAACGCGCCTCGCAGGCCGCGACGGACGCGGGCTCTGGAGTTAAGGTTCTGTTAAACTGAATGTTTTTTGCTCAAGGACTTGACGATCTGTCGTTCATCTACAGGATTCACTCCGTGCTTTCTGAGCAAGTCTTTGCATATCAGCCCACGCAGATAATCTTCCATGGAAACACCGTGGTCTCGACAATGAAATCTAACAATATCTTTGTGTTTGCGTCTGAGTGTGGTGGATATTTCAACAATTGTGTTTGGGTCCTGCGTGGACTCCTTGGCCAGAATCATTTCGTTTCTTACTTGAACCGCCAACTCTAAGCATACCTTAATGGCTTTAACATTTTCTTTGTATATCATCTTTACTGAGTCTACAATCGCTGTTCCGTTGGCCTTGCGGTTAAGCATTTTCAAAGCAACGTTGTGTAAGATTCCGTGACATTCGGAGCAGATGTCTATCAGATTGGAGGGGTCGTTGCTGCCGCCCAATGCTCTAGGCACTCTATGGTGAGTGTGCTTGTTTAATTCGTTTGTCAATTTTGAGCAAACGCCGCAAGAGCAAATTGAGTTCATACAGGCGGAACTCTAAATACACCGAATCTGACAATGGGGGTATTGAGTGACGTGTTGGCCATACTAAGTGACCCAAGGATTGGGTCGGCCACCGTTTGGTTTATTACTACCACCTGCGGATGTGAGGAAATTAGAGCGTTGTTGATATAAAACTTAATGTTGTTACCATCAGCAAATACGCCGTAAATAACTTTTTCTTCATCATCCAAACTGAAAGAAGCACTCATTTTGCTAAATGTCACTGATCCCGTTGACGACAATTGTTTCAAGAACAGCGTGTCAGCAGATGCGTAGAATTGAATGCCATTCTTCAGAGCAGTGGTCGTGTCAAGAATGCCGCGAATAGAGTTAGCGTTTTTATGGTGTGTTTCTAACGCAATATAAAATGGCAGATTAATATCAAAACTGCTAGGTGTGGTATAAACATCGGCCACCGGCCTAGACACCAAAGTTCTGGACGACGGTTCATTAAGGGTTTCCAGCTGCGGAAAGTATAACAACACTACAAAGTTGTCAGTAGACTCCACTGGCCCTGAGGTCATTGACACTTTAACAGTGTTGGCAGATGGTGGAATTTCAGATCCGGTCAGCGTCGAGTGCAATAACTGCCACTCATCTAAACCACTTACATCCACCGTTTTGGCAACACTCCCTACCAAAGCCGCGTCGTTGAAAAACTGCCAAGTTAAAGAAAACAGTGAAAAGGGAAACACTAGCGCGTCAGACTTATAACGAGCATAGACACTCCAAGTCCAAACATCAGATCCGGTAGGGACAGCAGCCGAACCAAATGAAACATCTAACGAGTTAAACGCGTTGAACGTATTAGGATTAGATGCTGAAATGCGCCAAATGAAAGTGTCTGTAATATCACCTGGTTGAATGGTTGAGTCGATAATAAACCCTGGTGCAGATACCCCATACCCCTGCGGAACAAATATCATGCCCATTCGCTGGGTGGTGCCAAAACTCGGATTGGGTGCATAATTAATAACCGGGTCCTCTACAAACCCATCATTAAACTGGTCTGTAAATCCATCAGACCCAGGTAGAATCTTAGTCTGTGGATTTTCTGCAACAAAACCCTCCTCGACGACGGGTGCAACGACATCCTTCATTACTGAAATATTATCGTTAGGTGCTTCTACTTGAATTGCTGGCACATTTTCCGAGAAAGCGTGGTCTTTAATTGGATTACTTGGTGTGGGGGCCGGGTCGTCTAGGTCGCTAGCAACAAGGACTGGGACGCGCTCAGAAAATACCGGAATTGACTCCCGTATTTCTGACGACTGAATAAATAAACCTGCTGCATATCTAAGATTGATGACAGCGCTGGTGATGGTGTGCTCAACAGACCCGTCAACAAACCGCCGCACCTTAACATAGGCAGCTGGAATGATGATTGTCTTTAGAAGAATTGACTGGTTATCAAAGTTAGACGACTCGTAATCGTGATAAACCTTGATAGACAAATCCACCGGAGTTGCGTCTTCCGATGGGTCGAAGTCGTGTTGGTATCCAATCTCGATGGTGTTGGATACACTATTTGCCCAGAGTGAAATTCCCATATTGACCCCTAGTCAAATTAATGATTGAAGGCCGCTCTGAGCATCCTAACTTGTCTGATCAGGTCTGCAAACTCGCAGACCGTCTCTGGCTTTTTGAACCAGGCTTTGCCAACAGCAACTGAGTCGTTGTACACTTTGACTTTGAATTGCTTCTCAAGAACCTCAACAAATCGGTCAGGTGCAGGTACCCAGTCCAAATCCTGCAGGTAATATATTGGGTCAGCCCCCTCAAGCAGGACTTGAGGTTGACTTGGGTCCAAGACCCTCATCAACCGATAAATATCACCAGACACAGTCTTCACCTCATCTCCAACCTTAGGTTCCCAAAAGTTTTGAAGATATTTGGTGTCGATTGTCAGTTGGTCCTGCAAATCCGTCGCGGTAGGGAACACCAGTAACCTCCTCAAAAATGACTACCAAAATAGCCTTGGTTTCAGGACTACAAATTTCGATGTTTTGAATAATCAGCGAGTGGACTCTCTCAAGTCTTTCGCGTGCCAACATAGGTCACTCCACACATTAAAACTAGACTGAAGATAAGAATCTAGTGACTTATGTTTTAACTTGGGTAGCCATCTAGCGTTTCCATTCACCTGCGAGAACTGTCGATGAGTACAAGATTTTCTGGAATCCTGGACATTTCCGCAGTAACGGTGCTAACCAACCCATACACTGTAGTCGCCACCTTCTCGGATTCACGCAGCCTGTATGCTGCCAGCGGGGTATCAATAGGTCAGATCGTCGTCGATGCTAACCATAACCGCTACAAAGTCCTCAGCATCATAACCGTTTCGCCCCTGAAAGTCCAGTTACTGTGGGACGATCTTGGTTCAACGGTGACACCATCGGTGGGGACGGGTATAATTGGTGCTGCTAGTGCCAACAAAAACCTCATGGAGGTCACGCCAGACGCCCCTGAAGACCTATCCAGATATTCAGTCAATATTGACTTTGTTAAAAATCTTGACTTACTGCCAACGGCTACAGGTCCCCAAGGGGCTCAGGGGACTACCGGCCCTATTGCGATTGGCACGCAAGGACCAACTGGTATCAGAGGCGCTACAGGGACTCAAGGGACTCAAGGTACAACCGGGTCAATCGGTGTTGCTGGACAAAATGGTGTTACGGGGTTGGCCGGCCCTGGCGGCACTACTGGAGTTGCTGGCCCTACCGGCTTAGTTGGTAGTCAAGGACCAACTGGGGTAGCCGGTACAAACGGGTCCACTGGTATTTCAGGCACCCCAGGTGGGCAGGGCGTTACTGGTCTAGTTGGCTTGATGGGATTAACAGGTGTTGGTCAAATTGGTGCTACAGGCATTCCCGGTCCTGGGGGTCAACAAGGTAGCACTGGTTTACGTGGACTCACTGGCTTGGTTGGGTTAGCCGGCACCCAAGGACCAACAGGTGTGCCAGGTCCAGTCGGTCAACAAGGTGCCACCGGTACTGTCGGTTCCACCGGTGTCGGTGTCACCGGTATCATAGGCCCTACTGGTTCTCAGGGTGAAACCGGTGCTTTAGGAAGCACTGGTGCTAGAGGCGTCACTGGTATTGTTGGGCCCACCGGTGTTCAAGGTATTGCTGGTACTACCGGTGGCTCGGGCCTTACTGGTCTCCGTGGCCCCACAGGACTGATGGGTCCCACAGGACTAGGTGGCGGTGATGGCACTCCCGGTGACACCGGCCCCCAAGGCGAAACTGGTGTTCAGGGTATACGCGGTTATACTGGCATCCAAGGCGAAACTGGTTCTGATGGCATAACTGGTCTGGTTGGCGCTACTGGTGTTCAAGGCCAACAGGGAATAGTCGGCTCAACAGGTATTCGAGGTACGACAGGCCTGAATGGCGTCACTGGTTTGACTGGTGGTGTTGGCCAACAAGGGTCAACAGGGCTGCCTGGCAGCAATGGGGCCGTTGGTTCGACTGGTGCAGGTACTCAAGGCGTCACCGGCAACCAAGGGTTAATTGGCAATACTGGTTTAGTTGGTACCACAGGCCTGAGAGGCCTGACTGGAAGCATGGGCGCTCAAGGCGTCACCGGGGTCCAAGGTGATGTTGGGTCAACAGGTGTTGATGGACCGCTGGGTGTTACTGGAATCAGAGGCATCACTGGTCAGAGGGGCGCTACAGGCCCTAGGGGCGCCACTGGAATTCAGGGTAACCTTGGTGTTACTGGTATTAGAGGAGGCACGGGTGTTGGCCCTAAGGGTGCGACCGGTGTTCAGGGAGCAACTGGAAAAGGTGCGACCGGTGTTGCAGGGGTTGCTGGAGCCACTGGAGTAAAGGGCGTTACAGGTTCAGAGGGCATTGGTCAGCAAGGGTACACAGGGCCGCAAGGCATTAAAGGCGACACCGGTCTGCGCGGGCCAACTGGTGGGCAGGGTATTCCAGGCTCAGTCGGTTTGACAGGTCTTCCTGGTCCAACAGGGACTCGCGGATTCACTGGTGCTATGGGTATGACCGGTGTTGGGTCGGTCGGTCCAGCAGGGTCGGCCGGCGCCACTGGTTTGATGGGGCCTACTGGTGTTCGCGGCTTCACTGGTCTTAGCCTATCAGGCCCGACCGGTCTGCGCGGTACTACGGGTCTTCCAGGCCCGACAGGCATTATTGGTCCAGCCGGTACTACTGGCCCCACTGGGGCCGCAACGTTAGCCTACGACTGGACCACCAATTTGGCTGGTGGTTTGGCGATCGGCCCCTACGTTATTTTCAGGGCGTTACAGGCATTCACCATCACTCAAGCCTCTATCACGATGCTAGACAGCGGCTCTGGTGGTATCGGCGCAACTCTCTGGGAGATCCACGTTCTGCCGGCCGGCGCATTGCCTGCCATCCCGCCAGTTGGTGTGGGCGACGTGTCGCTGGCCGTGTCGGCAGCCGGTAGCGGTGTGATGAATACCGCAGCCTTGACTGGTCTATCGAGGGCAGTGCAACTCAATGGTTTCATCGTTGTGACGATCCGTAATCAGCCGTCCACTCTCGGTAACTACGCCACCATCTCCATCAGAGGAACCTGAAATGACAATTGACAAGGCTAGACTAAAAGCCAACCTAAGAGAT
>Ga0315291_10005278_pt1 | contig 16209 bp, 15 predicted proteins | sample YL17G12_20_MG_FD_203070 | JGI IMG/M metagenome (GOLD analysis project Ga0315291, IMG submission 203070) | Sediment microbial communities from Yellowstone Lake, YNP, Wyoming, USA - YL17G12_20 | ecosystem: Environmental > Aquatic > Freshwater > Lake > Sediment | place: USA: Wyoming | collected...
CGTTCTGGAAATCGGCCAGATGATGGAACGCATCCTGAACCGCCGTCTCCGTTCGGAGTGCATCCGCACCGGGCGCATCCCCAAAAAACCCACGGGCCGGTAAAAGAACTGAAGATTCACCGCAGAGAGCGCAGAGGACGCAGAGATAAAATACAAATTCTAAATCCCAGGAACGAACCCCGCGAAGCGCGGGACCAAACGAACACAAAATACAATTTTTTGATGTTCTCGTAAAAAATCAAAAACACACCCCTCTCCCTTGACGGGAGAGGGTCAGGGTGAGGGTGAAGAATCAAGAAATTTCAAAAAGTTATTTATCCCCCTCCCCTTCATCGTTCGACTGAGCTCACGCCGAAGTCCCCTCCCGCCAGGGGAGGGAAAATTTTACTTTTTACGATTTCATCAATAATTTAAACAAAGAAGTTTGGAAATTTTGAAATTGGACTTTTGGATTGGTCTCGTCCCGCGTTTGCGGGATTAGAAATTGGAATTCAGAGTTTCATTTCTTTGCTCTGCGTTCTCGGCGATCTCTGCGGTAAAGGATCTTTTGAAGGAATGACGGCGAAGATGGAAATGCGCATTCGGCAGACCATCCGTACCGGCCAGAAAATCCGCATCACCGGCGAGGTAAAGAAGAAAACCCGAAAGCTGGTGGAGACCTACGCCAAAGCGGAACTGGAGGATGGCACCCTGGCCGCTGAGGCTTGGGCCTCCATGTATGTAACGAACCAGGAATTTCTCTGAGAGGGGGACAAAAAATCCTTAACCCATTTAATCCCGAAAAGGTATAATAGGAAAAACCTCGAGGGGGTGGGCCATGATCCCAAAAATTGGGGAGACGGCGGGGAAAGTCTGGAAGTTCCTGGAAGAGAAAGGGGAAGCGAATCTGACCCAGATGAAAAAGGGCGTGAAAGCGGACCCGAATTTAATCCTCCAGGCCATCGGCTGGCTGGCCCGGGAGGATAAGTTGCAGATCCATAAAAAGGAGCGCTTCGTCACCTATACTCTGAAAAAATGAATGGAGCGGAGGAGTAAACGAATTTGGACTTCGACGGTTCGAGTTTCAAAGAACGGGTAATTGAATTTTTTTTAATGGTGAGCGGCTATCTTTTCTACCATCTCATTCTTCGGCCCATAGATTACTGGCAATCCCGGAAGAAGGAAAAAGCCTACCCCCAGACTCCCATGAGAGAGAGGGCCGAAAAGAATTTTTCGCCTTCCGCACCGAAAAGAATCGAATTAGAATAGATCGCAGGGAGCCGCTGAGTTTATTTTCCCCCCATTCCCCTCTGTTCCGTGGCTTATTTTCTGGGAAGACATTTTGGGGGCTCTCATTCCACGTTTTTTCCCGGTAAAAGGTGAAGATCCAGGTTATCGTCAACCCGGCTTCCGGGGGCGGAAAAGGGAAAAAGCTCTTCCCCAGCCTCCTGTCCCAAATCAAGGACCTTTGCCCTTCGGCGAATGGCTTTCTGTCCCGCAATCCTCAGGAAGCGTTGACCATCGCCCAACAGGTCTTGCGTCAAGGATGCGACTGCCTGGTCGTCGGTGGAGGGGACGGCACGGTGCATTCCGTCCTGCCGGCCTTGGTGAACCACCCCGCCGCCTTGGGAGTAATTCCTTTGGGGGGAGCCAATGACCTGGCACGAAACTGGGGAATTCCCCTGGATCTTCGTGAAGCCCTGGGGGTACTCCGGAGAGGTCAGCCGCGGGCCGCAGATGTGATCGCAACCGACTCCGGGTCTTACATCGCGGGCGCTGGAGGAGTGGGGTTTGACGTGGCCGTCATCGAGCAGGCCCAGTTGTGGAGACGTCGGTGGAAAGGGATTTCCCCTTTTTTCCTGGCCGTTCCGCTGGAATTTCTACGGTACCGGTTTCCCTGGATTTCGATCCAGGCCCAGGATTGGCAATACAGCGGTCCCGCCTGGCAAGTTCTCTTCACAAAAATTCGGCGCTACGCCATGGTAATAAGAATTACCTCGACCGTCAAGATGGATGACGGGTTGATGGGAATTTGTGTAGTCCCCTCCACGCCTAAATTACGTCTCCTGGCCCGGTTTCCCTTAATCCCTTTTCTCGGGTTCCAAAGCCTCCTGGCCGTCCGATTTGCCAAGGCATCTTCCTTGACGATTGAATCTTCCCCGCCACTGCCATTTCATGGAGATGGCGATGTAATCGGAAGAACTCCGATGTCCCTCCGTGTCCTCCCGCGGGCGCTAAAGGTCATGATGCCGGCGGCCAGCCATCACCCGTAAATCCAATAACCGCCTTTCATCCTGCCCCCTCACCCTACCCTCTCCCGCGAGGGGAGAGGGTAAACGTGACGGCAAAACAATTGCGCAAAAGCGGCGATCCCTCTCCCGCGAGGGGAGAGGGCAAACATATCGCCCTAAGAAAGAAATTCCCTCCCCCTTGATGGGGGAGGGAGAGGGTGGGGGTGGGGGTGATTTAGGGGATTATCTCACATCTTCGGGTCCCACCGGGAGGCTTCTTGTATTCCGAGCTGTCTCGCCTCGCGGCAAAGCTCCGTCGGGGCAGCCCTCCCTTCCAACGCTATTGCTGCGGAATATTGGCCTGCTTGACGATGCGCTGGTTGGTAGCGATATCGTCGCGCACAAACTTGGCGAACTCCTCGGGCGTCATGAGGATCGGGGCGACGCCGAGCGTGGCATACTGCTCACGCAATTCCGGCAACTGCATGACGCGGTTTACCTCGGAGTTTAACTTGCGGATCACCGGCTGCGGCGTTCCCGCGGGCGCCCACATCCCGAACCAGAGGGTCATACTGAAGCCGGTGATCCCCTGCTCCGCAATCGTCGGCACGTCGGGGAGCACGGCGGCACGACGCGACGACGATACGCCCAGCGTCGCAACTTTCCCGTCCTTGATCAAACCAATGGCCGTGTTGATCGGCGCCATGTAAAAGGCGACCCGTCCGGCCGCGGCGTCCCGGATCGCTTCCGGCGACCCCTTGTAGGGAATGTGCAGCATCTTGATCCCGGCCATCTGCAGGAAGTACTCTGCCGTAAGGTGGGCCGCCCCGCCCATCCCCGCTGAGGCGAAGGGTATCGCCTCCGGCTTGGCCTTGGCCGCGTCCACCAGAGCCTTGATCGAGCGGTACGGGCCGGTGGCCGAGGTAACCATGACATAGGGCGTCATGCCGAGGATGGCGACGTCTATGAGGTCCTTGAGCGAATCGTAGGGCAGGGTCTTGTAGATTGCCGGGTTCGCCGCGTGCGAGGCCGATTGCACCATTATGGTATACCCGTCCGCCGGAGATTTCACCACCGCCATCGTGCCGATCTGTCCGCCTGCGCCGGGACGATTCTCCAGCACCAAGGGTTGCCCCAACCCAATGCCCATGTACTTGGCCACGATGCGGCCGGCGACATCGGCGCCCGATCCCGGCGTGAGCGGTACGATCACATGGATCGGCCGGGTCGGGTAGCCCTGTGCAAAAGCCGTTGTGCTTCCGCCTGCGACAAGGCAGACGGCAACTGCCACCAGTAATGTCTTCATCTTCATCTTATTTTCTCCTTTCATACGCCTGGGTCTTGTCAAAATTCAACCACAGAGAGCCCAGAGAAATTATCCATATTCACCAAGTTCAAAAAACGTTGCTTCTCTCCTCTCTGTACGACTAACCTTCAAACTTTTTAAATTTTGTAAGGACTTTTTGTAAATTTAAGGCATTTAAGGCACTTAAGCGCATTTAAGGCATTTCGAACTTTAGGCCCGAGGGAAGGAGGGCGGGCCGGTCACTCTTCTTCGACGAAAACCACCTCGCGCTTCTTTTTGACGGTCGGCAAGAGAACGATCACTAACAGCACAACGGCCATCAAAAGCATCCCCGCGGACAACGGGCTGGTGATGAAGACGCTGGGATCCCCGTGGGACAGCAGCATGGCGCGCCGCAGGTTCTCCTCCATCATCGGTCCCAGAATGAAGCCCAGCATCAGCGGCGCCGGCTCGCAGCCCAGCTTGAGGAACAAATAACCCAGAATGCCCAGCGGGATGGTCAGCAGCACATCGACCGTGTTGTTCTGGACCGTGTACACCCCGATCGCGCAGAAAAGCAGGATGGCCGTATACAGCAGACGATAGGGTACGGCCAGCAGCTTGACCCACATGCCGATCAGCGGCAAGTTCAACACCAGGAGCATCAGGTTGCCGACCCACATCGAGGCGACCAGCCCCCAGAACAGCTCCGCATTCCGGGTCATCACCTGCGGGCCCGGCTGGATGTTGTGAACGGTCATCGCGCCGACCAGCAGCGCCATCACCGCGTTCGACGGAATCCCCAGCGTCAGCATCGGAATGAAAGAGGTCTGGGCCGCGGCATTGTTCGCCGATTCCGGGCCCGCGACTCCCGCGATCGTTCCTTTGCCGAACCTCTCGGGCGTCCGCGAGACTTTCTTCTCGACCGTGTACGCCGCGAATGACGCGAGGATCGCGCCGCCGCCGGGCAGGACGCCCAGCAGCGAACCCACGACCGTGCCGCGCAAGACCGCGGGCGCGGATTCTTTGAACTCCTCCCGGCTCAGCCACAGACCCTTTATCTTGCTCGTGAAAACCTCGCGTTTCCGGGTATGCTCGAGGTTCGCCAGGATCTCGGAGAAAGCGAACAGGCCCATGGCCAGGGGGACAAGGTTGATTCCGTCCAACAGTTCCGTCACATTCAACGTGTAGCGCGCGACGCCCGAGTTGACGTCCATGCCGACCAGGCCGAAGAGGAGGCCCAGCACAATCATCGCGACCGCCTTGATCAGCGAGCCGTGCGCCAGCACGACCGCACCGATCAGACCGAGAACCATCAGCGAAAAGTACTCGGTCGGACCAAACTGGAAGGCCAGGTCCGACAACGGCGGCGCGAATCCGGCCACGACCATCGTGGCAAACGTACCGGCGAAAAAAGAACCGAGCGCGGAGACTGCCAGCGCGGCGCCGGCCCGGCCGTTGCGGGCCATCTGGTAGCCGTCCAGGCAGGTCACGATGGAGGACGATTCGCCCGGCAAGTTCACCAGAATCGACGTGGTCGAACCGCCGTACTGCGCGCCGTAATAGATGCCCGCGAGCATGATCAGCGCCGGCACCGGCGACAGCGCGTAGGTGATCGGCAGCAGCATCGCGATCGTCGGCACCGGACCGAGGCCCGGCAGGACGCCGATCAGCGTGCCGAGCAGGACGCCGACGAAGCAGTACAGGAGATTCTGCAGCGACAGGGCGGTTTGAAACCCGAGAACGAGATGATTCAGCAGTTCGATTCCCAAAGTGGGCGTCCCCTCTTATTGCGGGATGAATGCCGGCCACACCGGGATCTGCAGCTTCAGGCCGTACACGAAAATAGCGAGGCTGACGATACACAGCACAACCGCACTGATCACCGATTCTTTGAAGCGCGCCTCGTGGCTGGCGAAACTCGAGACCAGGATAATCTCGAAAATCGCCACCACCAGGCCGGCGGGTCGCAGCAGCAGCGCGAAGGCGGCGATGGAGCCGAAGACCAGGATTGCGGGCTTGACGATGACTAACAACCCCACCTCGCCGTCTGCAGCCTCGACCACGAGGCTCTGGATAAGAATGATCACTCCAAGGAGGGTCAGCAACCCGCCCAGGATCAACGGAAAGTACCCCGGCCCCATCTTGGCCGCTGCCCCCATGCTGTATCGGGTTGCCCCCCAGAGGAAGGCCGTGCCGAACAGCGTGAACATCAGGCCGGCATAGAAATCCTTGAAGTTCTTGATTTTCACTGTTTGCCGGATATCCTTTGGGTCAGAACTGGTCTTACGGTGCCTCTTTGGGGAGACCTTTTGCGGACCGAATGATCGTTGAAACGAATGAATGAGCCGTGACAAAAAACTTCAGTTAAATTCGTTACCCTAACCTGGAAACGACTAATCCCCTTCCTTAAAAGATGACATAAGGAATTCCAAAAATCAACCTGAAAATTCGGAGACGGATTACGCCTTCGAATTTTGATACCTTCGTAAGTAGCCCGTAAATTCGTTCTTCTGTCATTCCCGTGAAAACGGGAATCCAGTAGGGGCGGTTCGCGAACCGCCCCTACATCGCGCCGATACAGGAGCTTATGGCCCGGCATAGAAGAAGAATGGAGCGGATCTACGGGTTCATTTTTAAGCGATACCCGACACCGAGTTCCGTTAGAATATAACGGGGGCGGTTGGGTTCGGGTTCGATCTTTCGCCGCAGATTGCTGATATTGACCCGCAACAAATGCGGTTGTTCCGTATACGCGGGCCCCCACATCTGCCGCAGGATTTGGTTATGAGTCAGCACTTTGCCGGCATGAGTGACCAGCAGCCGCAAAAGATCATACTCGGTTGGCGTGAGCTGTACCTCATTCCCTTGAACGAATACCCGGCGATGTTCCAGGTCCACTTCCAAGCCATCCACCCGGTAAACGGGCTCCGGAGATTGAGGAAGGAAGCCTTGCTCCGATTGAGCTTTCTGGGAAAACTGAACCCTATGACCATCCTTTTGAGAACCATTCGTTCAACCCGAAGGGCTTCACCCGATGGCCGTAAATTGCAGGGAGCCGTTCGGAAAAACCGCCACCCTTTGGCGTGTTCCCCCATTCTGCAATTCTCCCAGGACGTCCTCCCATGTGTTCCGGATGATGACGTTTCGGGGATACCGCGTGTAGAGATCCGCCGGTGAACAGTTGGGGGATAAGACAATCATTTGATGCTTGGCGAAAATCTCCGCAGCTCCCTTGCCATGATTCGCCATTTGGTACAAACGCATCCCCGGGTCGGTGAGGGAGTGAAAACCTACCCCATCCGAGGTGGCCGAAATAATGACTACCTTCCCTCCATCCCGGACCAGGCGGCGATTCATATTTCCGGTCCAGACGTTGAGCGCCTTCCGGGCTTGGCAGAGCTCCGTATCCTCGGGGAAGGCATTAAATACCCCGATATCCACATCAGTCGGTGCTTCCGTGATATACACCCTCCGGGCCAATTCCACGGCGGCCCGGTGGGCTTTAACCAGGTCTCCCACAAACACACCCGCGGTACGGCCTTCGGTGTTTCCGACGGAATTCACAATCACGTCGAGCCCGGCCATGCGGGCGCCCTCTTCCATATCCAGGCGGAGGTCGTTCTGATTCAAGTCATACCCTTGCGAAAACCCCGGACCCCCTATCTTTCCCTTATGGGCGGGGCGGTGATTGCTTTCAATCGTCCCCATACTTCCCAGACCCGGAATGACAATCTTCCCGCCCCCTCCGAAACCGGCGGTTGGATGCGGAGTAATGAAACCCACACCAATCTTCAGGTCCGCTTCAACGAAATGGCGATTGATCTGCACCGGCGTTCCCCGAGAGGTCCTGCCCAAGTCCACAAAATTTTCATAGGGATGATTGTTGACCACGGGAAACCGATTGGCCATCCTCTTGCCCAGCTTCTTTTCCTGATCGACTTTCATCAACGGCCGGTGGCAACCGATGGCCATAATGATTTTAACGCCCTCTTCGCCGATCCCTCCTTTTTTGAGCTCATCCACGATGAAGGGCAGGAAGCGGAACGCCTGGGTCGGCCGGGTCAGGTCGTCCACCGCGATGGCCGCCGTTTTCTTCCCCTCCGCCAGCTTGCGAATCGTCTCCTGACCGATCGGGTTGGCGAAGGCTCGCCGGATTTCCGCCTGGCTCACATCCTCCCTGTCGGCCATGGAAGCCATGGTCACTTTCCAATTCTTCGGGAAACTTAGGTGCTTCTTCTTGTTCCCTCGCCAAGCTCCCCAAGGAATTTCCACGTTTTGCATCTCGCCCTCCCGTTCAAATATTTTAGGGGTACTCCGGGAATACTTTACTTACTACCTGAAAAAAGCACGAGAAATACTTTTTTAAAAAAGGGACCCGCGTAAATACTGGAGATTCAGTCTTCTTATTCCTAAAGTTTTTAGCAAATGGCCTAAAATCATAGCGTATCCATCTTTCTGATATTCTCAATAATGTGATCCATCTTTTTTTCGCAGGCCATAGATGATAGCAAGAACTAAATCCAGGGGGTAAAAATAGGTTGAACGTTGAGGGAAGGAAAGAATTTTTTGCAAATGCCATTTTGATGTCAGGCTTTTTCAAAACCGATGAATCAGGAAGATGCCCCCAAACTGAGTCAGATTGCGCTCTCCAAGGGAGAGATGTAAAATTCTCAGACATTTTGGGCATCGGGCACAATGTTCCTTTTTAAGGAATGTTCTGCCAGGGAGGCATTTTCAATATCGTATGCAATTCCCATTAGTCTTTAAAGGGTATCCCGAAGTTCGGTCATTCTAAAAAAATTACTTTCGCGCTTTTTTCAAGTGGTAATTAACTTTTTCATGATTCCTCTTTGGAGCTTGGCGATTACTGAAAGGGTTATTTGCTGGCCGCATCGTACTCTTCCTTTCTATGGTTTTTTCCTGGAGGTTATTCGAAAAATGCGTGGTAATTTCAGACCGGAAACCCCCGGGTCCAACACGGCAAGAAGAAGCCAACGGAGCCTGCGCTCAGCCCATCTCCACTCGGCTTAGGTTCTTGCCGGAAGATCCTTGGAGACGGACCTTCCTTCCGTCCCGATAACATGATAGCCCACATGAACCAGACTGCTGCGTTTGCGCAGATGGGTCGTGAAAAAGAGGGGCACGCCGAAGCCTCCGGAGTGTTGCAAACTTCCTGGTTTTATCACAGGGTGATAAATTTCTTTTATATTGTGGTATTTTCCGCTTGACCTGTGGGTTTCTTATTGCTACCATTCCACGCAACGGATGTTTTGGAGCATACTCCCTTACAAAGATCGCATTATCGATCATATGGAGAAGAATTCCATAAAAAGCCCTGAATATAGAAAGGGAGCGCAGAGTATCCAGCGGGCCATTTCCCTGATCCGAGCAGTAGCCAGGCATAATGAGCGGGGGATATCCCTATCCAGAGTTGCCACAGAAGCAGGACTTCATGTGGCTACCGCCCATCGTATTCTTTCGGTTCTAGCACAGGAAGGCTTCATAACCCACGATCCGATTTCCAAGCTTTATTACTTAGGTATTGACCTTTTCCTGCTGGGGAATGCGGCCCAGCAATTCACCATTCGAAATCTATTCCGCACCGCATTAGAGCGCATTGCCGCAGAAACCGGCGACACCGTTTTTTTGTTGATGCGTTCGGGGAACGATGCCCTATGTATCGATCGGGTCGAGGGTAAATTTCCCATTCGCACCATCATGATTGATATTGGTGTTCGCCGTCCTTTGGGGGTCGGGGCAGGGAGTTTAGCCCTGATTACTTTTCTGCCGGCGGATCAGTTTGAAACCATTCTTTCGGCCAACGCCTCCCGCTATCCCCAATATAAGAATCTGACCGCTGAAGACATCAGGAAATTAGCCGCCATATCCCATCATCATGGATATGTTGTCAGTGAAGGGCTATTCCACGAGGGCGTGACCTCGATTGGGGTGCCGATTTTCAACCGAAAAAAAGAAGTCATTGCCTCGATCACGGTCTCTTCTATTTCTCAAAGGATGGATGAAAAAAGGCGCCAGGAAATTGTCCAGTTGGTCAGAAGGGTAACCCGATTAGAGGGGATGATTGCCCTCCGCAAGGATCCCCGGCGAAATAAATAGCCAGGGAAAGAAGTGATGCGTCGAAGAGAAAGCTCAGAAATTCACGGCCGAGGTTGGGTAGCCCGCGACCGTATGATTGCTTAGATATGGAGACAGGCGATAATCGTAAAGGAGGTAAATATGGCTAAAGGCAAGATCTATGTAATGGGAGTTGACCAGATGGTTCTTCCGTTAACTCAACATTTCATTAAAGAGGGGTCGGTCCCTACGCTCGCGAAGCTCTTCGCGCGTAGCTCGTATGGGCAGGCGCTGGCTTCCTTTCCATGCTGGACCCCAAACAACTGGGCCGTCATCTCTACCGGTGCTCAGAGCGGAACCCACGGAGCCTCGTCGTGGTTCATCCGCATGCCCGACGGCGAAGATGTGTCCTCCCTGACTTCCCTGGGCATCAACGCCGAGACGATCTGGGAGGCCGCAGAACGGCAAGGGCTGAGGAGTGCAGTCCTGCACTATCCCGGGAGTATGCCTTCCCGTCTAAAGAATGGCTATATTATCGACGGCAACGCCGGCCCGGCCTACAATGCCTGTCCTTTCGAGCTGGCCGCAGCAGAGGCGTACACCTCGGACCGAAACGTCGAGAGTGACAGTCTTAAGGAGATCGTCCTGAAGCCGGCGGAGGGCTGGAAGGGGCTACCCAGCGCGGGGATAAAGCCTCTCGCCACATCCCTTCCGGTGAGTGCCAAGAACCCGGAGTGGTGCACAACCTGGCACGCAGTTGCGCTGGGCAGTGATCAGGGCTACGACCGGGTCATGATCTGCCGAGAAAAGGATCTTTCGACCGCCATGGGCGAATGCAAGTTGAACCAGTGGAGTGAGTGGGCCACCGTATCGATCGGGGGACGCGAGGGGAGTGTCCGCTTCAAACTCACAGCTCTGGCCCCGGATGGCAAAGCCGTCAAGCTGTATCGTTCCCAGATCATGCCATACAATAATTATTCCGATCCCGACGAGATCGGCCCGGAGCTGATCCAGGTCATCGGCCCCTATCAGGAATATGTGAGCCAGATGTTCAACGTCTTGGGCATCATCGACTACACCACGTGCGTGGAAGAGGCTGACTACCAGGGGCAATGGATCTCCAAGGCCGCCCTGTATCTCACGCAGAATAAGGGGTGTGACCTCTTCTTCTGCCACTGGCACTTCCTTGACGACGTGAACCATTTTCATCTGGCGCATCTGGATCCGACCTGGATTCGCTACGACCCGAAGGATGCGGAAAAGCACTGGGATATGGTCCGGCAGGCCTACCGGGCAATCGATCACATGATGGCCACGCTGCTGGCAGGGGTTACGGCGGATGACTATGTGGTAATGGTTTCGGACCACGGCTGCTCGGCCATTAACCGCAAGGTGTCAATGGAACTGTTCCTCAAGGAGCGCGGGTTTTTAGTGATGAAGGATCCCAATGATACCCCCACATGTTTCGCCCGCGACTGGTATGAGAGAATAGACTGGAAAAAGACCAAGGTCTGGCTCCACGAAGGGGTCTTTCTGGATCCTTTCAATATCTACATCAACGCCAAGAGTCCCGAGGAATACAAGACCATCCAGCGGGATGTGATCCGGGAGCTGCGGACCTTGGTGGACGACAAAACGAATCAGACGGCGGTCGCCATGGCTTTGTCCAAACAGGATGCCGAGATGATTGGCCTTTGGGGAGACCAGGTGGGTGATGTTGTTGTGGTACTTGAAACGGGTTATACGTTGGCCAAGAAAGTCGGCGAAGCGGTAATCGAGGACAACAAAGGTCAGGTCGCCTCGGGTCACGGCCGCATCAAACCCACAAGCGAGACCCGGTACGGGACGGAGAAGGCGATCTTCGCCATTGCCGGCCCCGGGATCAAAAAGGGTTACAGCAGACCGGTGGAGAAGCTCGGTCATATGCGGCTGATTGATGTCACCCCGACCCTCTGTCACCTACTGGGAATTCAACCACCCGCTCAGAGCCAGGGGGCTATCGCCTACGACCTGTTTGAAAAGAACGAGATGGTGCGCGAGCGGCCCAAACCAACCCCGATATATGGGCCTACCAAGCACTACAAGAAATGGATGCAGGGCTACCTGTACGATTTCGGGCTTCTTAAAGACGAATCGAATCCTTGCTGATCGGGCGCCATGCCGCTCAAACGATCATGAAGAATAAGCAGAAGGTCGCCAGCGGGTCGACGGCACCGGCAGCCAGATAATGATTCTTCTCGACAAGGGACTCCCCCCAATCCAAAGTTGGCGATGGAAGGGGGGCCGCGGGTCAAATGGAGCATTGAATTTGGGAGGGAAGCCTTTACCGGGAGGTACGAGATGGCGGTAATGAGTGCGGTCGTAACTCTTCAGGAGAAAGTCCGGTGGGAGGGCGTGGCGGATTCGGGTCATCGCCTGACTGTCGATGGACCGGCGGAGGCCGGAGGGAGCAATGCGGGCTTTCGGCCTATGGAACTTATGTTGCTTGGCCTGGGATGTTGCCTGGGGTTTGACATGGTGATGATCTTGCGTCGCATGCGCAAGGAAGTCACGGGCTACCAGATCCGCCTGACCGGCCAAAGAGCCGATGAACCACCGAGCGTTTACACCGAAGTAACCCTGGAGCACGTGATTACGGGAAGAGGGATCTCCAGGGAGTCTGTGGAGCGCGCGCTGGACTTGGCCGAGAACAAATATTGCTCGGCCTCGGCGATGTTTTCCAAGACGGCAAAACTAATCAACAAGTACCGTATTGAGGATATCCAGTAGTCAACACTCAGTACGCGGTATAAAGTCAGTACGCGGTATAAAGAAGGGTACGATGAAACAGGCGTTTCTTCTCGTCCGAGGCAGTTCCGCACGAGTTTCCGTTAGTAAGAAGGGTGGAAGGGAAGTGGGGTAAAACGTAAGGAACTTAATTCTGGAAGGAGGTTTAAAAATGGCACGGAAAGGGAAAAGTACAAAGATAATTTTAGCGGCTTTCTTGGGTCTTCTTCTTACTTTTTCGTCGGCAATAGCCCAGGATTACCCGACACGGCCCATTACCTTGATCGTTCAGTTTGCTGCGGGCACGACCACCGACATTATTGCCCGAAGGCTTGCCGAAGAAGTTTCCAAAAATCTGGGGCAGCCTGTAGTCTGTATGAACAAGACTGGAGGTGGCGGGACAGTGGGGGTCGCAGAAGTGGTTCGGTCAAAGCCGGACGGATACATAATCGGCTGTATGAATATGCCCGCCTTGGCCATTATCCCCCACATGCAGAATCTTCCTTATGATCCGTTAAAAGATATTGCCCATATTTGTGTAATCCAGCCCTATGAATATGGGCTTTATGTAAAAGGGGATGCCCCCTGGAATTCGTTAAAAGATCTGGTTGAATTTACCCGCAAGAACCCGGGGAAAGTCATCTACGGATCGGTTGGAATAGGAACGACCAATCACTTGATCATGGTGCGCATCGGCCAGGAAAATAATCTGAACTGGAAGCATGTACCGTACCGAGGGGATTCTGAAATCATCCCCGCCATGTTGGGTGGCCATGTCCATGCTGCGGTTGGCAGCCCGGCAGCGCTTATGCCCCATGTTCGGGCTGGGAAATTAAAGGTTCTGGTGGTCACAAACAGAGATCGTTGGCCATATCTCCCTGAGGTTCCCACAATCCTGGAAAGTGGTTATAATTTTTATCAATCTTCCTATCTTTCATTGGGCGCCCCAGCCGGGATTCCCGAGGCTGTGCGGAAAAAACTTGAGGATACTTTCCGTAAAGTCATCCAAGATCCGGCCATCAATGATGAATTTCAAAACAAACTCTTCGCCAAACTGGGTTACATGAGCGGCGCAGAATACGCCAAGTATATTCAAGAACAGCTTTCCTTTTACAAAGAGTTCCTGATAAAACACGGGATCAAATAGCAATGAAAATGGCCGAACAGGTAGCCTGTTTTTTCTGGATCACTTTGGCCGTGTCGGTGTGCTGGGGGTCATTCATCCTCAAGCTGGGTACCCCCTCCGAACCCGGCTCTGGCTTCCTGCCCTTCGGGACCGCCTTTCTTCTCGGGATCCTGGCCATCGTCCATTTGATTAAGGTAACTTTCCGGCAGGGGCCTCAAGATCGCGCGGGGGCTTTCATCGGCGAGGTCAACTGGAAGAGAGGATTATGGATTGTCGCCTCTCTCCTCCTGTATGCCTTCCTGCTGCCCCATTTGGGTTATCTGGTGGCCACCTTCTTTCTCATGCTGGTTCTATTCTCTTTATATGAGCGCAAAAAATGGTGGATCCTCCTTGTCATGACCGTGCTTGTGAACGGCATAAGCTATGTGGTCTTTCATAACTGGCTGAAGGTCCAATTCCCCATGGGATTTTGGGGGTTCGGCTAATGGACTTGTTCAGTTCCATCTTGATGGGATTTCAATCGGCCTTGCAACCGATCAATCTTTTATATTGCTTCATGGGCGTATTGCTGGGAACCTTGATCGGAGTTCTGCCCGGAATAGGGCCCGTGGCAACCATTTCCATTCTTCTGCCCATTACTTTTAAGGTCACTCCGATTGCCGCCATCATTATGCTGGCAGGGATTTATTACGGAGCCCAGTATGGCGGCTCCACGACTTCGATTCTGCTGAATATCCCCGGAGAGGCAACCACGGTGATCACTTGTCTGGATGGATACCAGATGGCCAAGCAAGGCCGGGCTGGCAAGGCTCTGGGAATAGCAGCCATCGGTTCCTTTATTGCGGGGACGATCAGCCTGCTCGGGTTAACCTTTCTGGCCGTTCCCTTCTCCGAAGTCGCTCTAAAATTTGGCGCCCCGGAATATTTTTCCTTGATGATTCTGGCCCTTGTCATCCTGGCTTATCTCGCCCACGGATCCATGCTCAAAGCCATAATGATGGCCCTCTTTGGCCTGCTTTTGACTTATGTCGGGACGGATAACGTCACCGGTTCCATGCGCTTCACTTTCGGGCTGGTCGAGCTCTCCGACGGTTTTGATCTTGTTCCCATGGTCATGGGCTTGTTCGGGATTTCCGAGGTTTTGCTGAATGTGGAACAGACGATCCGCCTGGATGTTCTGCAAGCGAAGATAAAGAACATCCTCCCTACGCTTCAGGATTTGGCAAAATCCAAAGGGGCGATTCTGCGCGGGACCATCATCGGCTTTTTTCTCGGAATTCTCCCGGGGGCAGGACCGGTGATTTCCTCTTTTGTCTCCTATTCGGTGGAGAAGAGAATCTCGAAACATCCGGAGAAATTTGGTACCGGGCTGATCGAAGGGGTAGCCGCTCCGGAATCGGCCAATAATGCCTCGGCCCAGGGCGCCTTTATTCCTTTATTTACCTTGGGGATCCCTCCGAACGTAACTATGGCCATCCTCTTTGGGGCCCTGATGATTCACGGCCTTCAGCCTGGGCCGCTCCTGGTCAAGGAGCATCCGGATTTTTTTTGGGGAGTGGTGACCAGCATGTACATTGGCAATATCCTGCTGCTCTTCCTCAATCTCCCGTTGATTCCCCTTTGGGTGAAAGTTTTGAAGGTGCCTTATCCTATTCTCTTCCCTTTAATTGTACTGTTTTGCGTGGTTGGGGCTTTTAGCTTGAACAATTCGCCCATGGACATCCTGGTCATGACCATTTTCGGGGTTGTTGGTTATTTGATGAGGAAACTGAAATACGAAGGAGCCCCCCTGGTGATGGCCTTTGTTCTGGGGCCGCTGCTGGAATTAAATCTTCGCCGGTCCTTGATTGTCTCCGATGGGTCCTTTGCCATCTTTTTTACCCGGCCCATCTCCGCGGGGATTCTGATCATTGCTTGCCTGATTCTTTCCCTATCCTTTCTGTCCAAGCTTAGACAGAAAAAACCGGACGTGGAAGAAATAATATGAAATTATATTAAAGAGTATTTGGTGTTTTCGATTAAGGATGCAGAGGCAGGAATAGAAATGGTCCTGCTTTTTTTATTCTTGGCGAGAAAAGTTACGAGTTGCAAGCCCCCCAATTTAAGGATCTGAAAATACTCACTACATACTGTGGTTCTTTAAGATCTTGAGTTTGGAAATTGATACTTGAAACGAACACCAAAAAGCCCGCTTGACAAACTTTCTTGCCCTGCTAAAATTCGTTAGCTTTCTCATCCCCTAAAGCAAGACCCTGAAAGTATATCCTCCTGGAGGATTTATGTAAAGGATTTTCCAGAATTGGCCAATAGGAAAGGCTCCGGAAGTTTTTCTTATTCGGGGGCTCTTAAACCATTCCAAAGGCAAGACATGGTAGAGAACTGCCTCCGCTGTTAAAAGGGGGAGATTTCCTCCTTTTGGCAAAGGGAGGTCAGGGGGATTCCAAGATACGATCCCCGAACAAAGGAGGAATTTATGCGCTACGGAACCATGGGGGTTGATTTCGAAGAAAGAGTTAATTTTGAAAGACTACGGAACGAACGCCTGGCCAAAGCGAAAACGGCCCTGGCCGCGAGCGGCCTGGGAGCGTTGGTTTGTTACGATTTTGATAACATCCGATACATTACGGGAACCCATGTCGGAGAATGGTGCCGGAACAAGATGAACCGGTACTGCATTTTGCCAAGGGAGGGAGAGCCGTTGCTTTTCGATCCGGCCACGCCAGCGAAGAAGATCTCCTGCCCGT
>Ga0315291_10005279_pt1 | contig 16207 bp, 10 predicted proteins | sample YL17G12_20_MG_FD_203070 | JGI IMG/M metagenome (GOLD analysis project Ga0315291, IMG submission 203070) | Sediment microbial communities from Yellowstone Lake, YNP, Wyoming, USA - YL17G12_20 | ecosystem: Environmental > Aquatic > Freshwater > Lake > Sediment | place: USA: Wyoming | collected...
GCTAATTCGTTCTAAAGATAAAAAAGTCGAGATCGAAGCCTCAGGCAGGGTCAACCTTAAAAATGTGAGAAAGATCGCCTTGAGTGGAGTTGACTATATCTCAGTGGGGGCACTGACCCATTCAGTCAAACCTTTAGATTTAAGCCTGATTTTCCCAGTAAACAGTACCAGAGGAAAAGAGAGGCGAAGATGATCGAGGGGATTTTAACCCTGCTTAAAAGAGAAAAAAAATCTACGTCAGATGGATTAAGTACCAGTTTCCTTTCTTCCTCTCTGAATCTGCCTCTACATTCAATTTATGACGGGATTGTTGAACTAAGAAGACTCGGGTATAAAATCGAAGCTGAAAAAGGGAAAGGTTACAAACTTGTTTCTGTGCCAGATGCCTTTATCCCCTTAGAGATTAATTATAATCTGAAGACTAAAATCTTAGGGAAAAAGATTTATTCTTACCGGGTATTGAAATCGACCAACGATTTAGCCTATAGATTAGCTGAGGAAAAAGCTCCAGAAGGAACTTTGATTGTGGCTGAGAAACAGACCTCAGGCAAAGGAAGATTAGGCCGAAAATGGTTCTCCCCTCCAGATAAAGGTATCTGGATGAGCTTGATCTTGAGACCAAAAATCCCCCCAGCTAAAGCTCCAGGACTCTCCCTCTGCGCTGGCTTAGCTCTAATTCAGGCAATAAGGGATAAGACCAGGCTTGAGGCAGATTTGAAATGGCCCAACGATTGTCTGCTTGGTGGGGAAAAAGTGGCTGGCATCCTGCTTGAGCTTTCAGCGGAGTTAGATAAAATAGACTTTATCATTATCGGGGTGGGAATAAATGTAAATCAGACCCAGAACGATTTTCCCAAGAATTTAAAAGGTAAAGCTACCTCAATTTTTCTTGAATCAAAAGATAAATTCTCCAGGGTAGAGCTTCTAAAAAGCTTCTTGGAGAGATTTGAAAAGATTTATTTGAATTTCAAAACCTTTGGATTGAAATTTTATCGTGAGGAGATAAAAAAATCTTCCTCTTTATTAGGGAAAAAGGTGAAACTTTTATATGGAAAGGAGAAATTAAAAGGGGTGGTAAAAGATATTGACGAGAACGGCTCATTAGTGCTTGAAACCCGTAAGGGAGAAAAAACTGTAACCGCCGGGGAAGTTACTTTGATTTAAAGAAAATCTGGAGTGTAAATCTTTCCTATGGTAGCTACGAACCAGCCCGCCCGTGGAGCGCCAGACGTAGTCTCCGTTTCTCGGACAGGTTTACTTTGGTAAAGCTTTAGGTTTACCAGAAAGCAGAGCTGGGAGCCCCGCCTACGAGAAACAAAGTTGATCATCTCGTAGGTCGGGCACCTTGCCCGACTACTATAAGTTTTTCAAAGATTTCGAATTTACTTTCAGGAGGAAATATGCTTATATGTATAGATATAGGGAATACCAATACCGTTATAGGGATTTTCATAAAAAATCTTTTAAAAAACTATTATCGGGTCTCTTCTAACCATTTTCTAACCGTTGACGAATGCGGGATTTTAATGCGGGAACTAATCAAAGGGACCAAAACCGAAAAGATCGAAGGAGTGATTATAGCCTCAGTGGTCCCAGCTCTGACCTCGGTTTACCAGGAGATGAGCCTTAAATATCTTCATTCTGAGCCAATTTTAGTCTCCTCCAAGCTCCACTTAGGAATTAGCATCCTTTATGATGACCCCGAACAGGTAGGAGCAGACAGAATCGCAAATGCAGTGGCCTCATTTGAGCTTTATGGAGGTCCGGTTATAGTGGTTGACTTGGGCACAGCTACTACTTTTGATGTGGTTTCCCGTAAGGGAGATTATCTCGGAGGAGCAATTTCCCCTGGAATAGAGACCTCCTCAACTAACCTTTTTCAAAAAGCCGCTTTACTATCCAAGGTAGAATTAAAAAAACCTAAAAAGGTTATAGGTACAAACACTCAGGATAGCCTTAAGTCCGGGATAATCTTTGGTGCAATAGGCCAGATAGATGAGATAGTCAGAAGGATAGAAAAAGAGCTTGGAGAAAAACCTAAAGTCATAGCAACTGGAGGCTTAGCGGAGTTAATCTCCAAAGACTCTAATACTATTCAAAAGATAGACCAAACCTTAACTCTTCAAGGGCTTAGAATAATTTACGAAAGAGTTAAAAAATCTAAAAAAACTAAATAGAATTACTCTTCTAAGTTATTTTAAAAACTTGACTTACTTTAACTCTAAAGAGTTCAAATAAAATAATTGTGGCATTAGTAATTATAAAAATGGGCATGCTTAATATTATTTTAGTCATTTTCATATAAATAAATATTTTTTAATTTTTTACTTGCTTTTTAAAAATTGATATTATATAATCCAAGAACATTTAGCAGTCTTAACAAGAGAGTGCTAAGATTTAAAATTGTCAAACAGCATAATTGATTGATACTTAACATTTTAAACTAATAGAAAGGAGGAACTATTATGTCCATAGGTAAGATTAAGCCCTTGGGAGACAGGGTTCTGATCAAATCCTCAGAGCCAAATGAAGTAAAGAAGAGCGGGATTATAATCCCGGACACTGCTAAAGAAAAACCCCAGGAGGGGGAAGTAATTGAAGTCGGACCAGGAAGGGTGTCTGAGGAGGGAGACAGAATAGAAATGGAAGTTAAAAAAGGGGATAAGGTTTTGTATGGAAAATATTCCGGCACAGAGGTAACCATTGATGATGTAGAATACCTGATAATGAGAGAAAGCGATATATTGGCTATAATTGGATAATCCGCCAAAAGCGAGATAAAGGAGGTAAATGAATATGGCTAAAATCTTGGAATTCAACACCGCAGCCAGGGAAAAGTTAAAAAGAGGTGTGGATAAATTAGCAGATGCAGTAAAAGTGACCTTAGGTCCCAAAGGTAGAAATGTAGTCCTTGATAAGAAGTTCGGATCACCCACTGTAACGAAAGACGGAGTCACAGTCGCAAAGGAAATCGACTTAGAGGACCCCTTTGAGAATATGGGTGCCCAGATGGTAAAAGAGGTTGCCTCTAAGACCTCAGACGTGGCAGGAGATGGAACCACCACTGCCACAGTTTTAGCCCAGGCAATCTACAGGGAAGGTTTGAAAAACGTAACTGCTGGTTCAAACCCTATGGCTTTAAAAAGAGGAATCGAGAAAGCTGTTCAGGTTGTGATTGAGGAAATCAAGAAGCTTTCCAGGCCTCTACCCGGTAAGACTGAAATAGCTCAGGTAGGATCGATCTCAGCCAATAATGACAAAGCTATTGGAAATCTGATAGCTGATGCTATGGAGAAGGTAGGTAAGGATGGAGTGATAACTGTGGAAGAGGCAAAAACCACAGCTACAACTTTAGAGGTGGTCGAGGGGATGCAGTTTGATCGTGGTTTTCTCTCTCCCTATTTTATCACCAATCCGGATAGTATGGAAGTTCTCTTAGAAGAACCCCTGATCTTAATTCACGACAAGAAGATCTCCGGGATGAAAGACCTGCTGCCCGTCCTGGAAAAAGTGGCTCAGTTGGGTAAAACTCTCCTGATAATTGCAGAGGAGGTTGAAGGTGAGGCTTTAGCTACTTTAGTGGTAAATAAACTCAGAGGCACTTTAAAGGTCTGTGCAGTTAAAGCCCCTGGTTTCGGGGATAGAAGAAAGGCCATGCTTGAGGATATAGCAGTTTTAACTGGCGGAAAAGTAATCGCTGAGGAATTAGGATTAAAATTAGAGAACACGGTGATATCAGATATGGGAAAAGCCAAAAGGATAACCATAGATAAGGATAACACCACCATAGTAGAAGGTGGAGGTAAAAGTGCGGATATAAAAGGGAGAGTAAACTCCATAAGAAAGCAGATCGATGAAACTACCTCAGATTATGACAAAGAAAAGTTGCAGGAAAGATTAGCCAAGTTAGCTGGTGGCGTAGCGGTTATAAATGTTGGAGCTTCAACTGAGACGGAGATGAAGGAGAAAAAAGCCCGGGTGGAGGATGCTCTGCATGCTACCAGAGCCGCAGTTGAGGAAGGAATAATACCTGGGGGTGGAGTTGCTTTCTTAAGATCTATTCCAGCCTTAGAAAAATTAAAATTAGAAGGGGATGAGGCAATAGGAGTTACGATTTTGAAAAAGGCTTTAGAGGAGCCTATTCGACTGATAGTAGAAAATTCCGGAATGGAAGGCTCTATTGTGGTGAATCGGGTGAAAGAAGAGAAAGGCGCTTTCGGCTACAATGCTGAAACCGGTAACTTTGAGGATTTGATGGCATCTGGTGTTATTGACCCGACCAAAGTAGCCCGGATCGCCTTAGAGAACGCGGCATCTATCGCCTCCCTTTTAATTACGACTGAGTGTGTGGTAGCGGAGAAACCCGAGGAGAAATCCGCCAGAGGCGGACCGATGATGCCACCCGGTGGTGGATACGGGGATATGTATTAATCCGCGATTCGCGGTTGACGATTAGCTATTTGAATAATTAATGTAGGGGCGACCCGATGGGTCGCCCTTTTTGTTTGTAGCGTCCCCACTCCTGTGAGGACGAGTATTCGCTACCACAGTAATAGTAACTCTACCATTTTACTTTTTGAAGCGCAAATAATTTTAGATGAACACATAGGTTCACCCCTACATTATAAAAATATTTTTGCAACGAGTTATCTTCCTTCTTCATTATATAGATAATGCACTTAAGAAAAGGAGAGAAGATGTTGAGATCTTTTAGAAATTGGAAAATTTGGGCTTTACTATTTTTACTTTTTATTATTACTCCGACTTATCTTTTAGCTGAACAGGAAGGGCAAATCACCGATCTAACCCTGAATAACGGGTTGAAGGTCTTATTAAAAGAGGTTCATGCCTCGCCGGTAGTCTCAGTCTGGTCCTGGTATAAGGTCGGCTCGAAAAACGAGAGGCCAGGAATAACTGGTATTTCCCACTGGGTAGAGCATATGAACTTTAAGGGGACAAAAGAGTTCAGCAAGGGCGATATGTGGAACTTAGTAGAAAGAGCAGGTGGCTACGAGAATGGATATACCTGGTTAGATGTAACCACTTATGTAGAGACTTTGCCAAGGGATAAACTGGACTTAGGATTAAAGATGGAAAAGGAGAGGATGGCCTCATCTCTTTTTGACTCGGCTGAAGTTTCAACTGAAAGAGGGGTTATAATCTCAGAGCTTCAGGGAGGGGAAAATTACCCGGAGACAAACTTAGATGAGAAGCTCTGGTCCTTAGCTTATGATGCTCATCCTTACCGCTTTCCCACTATTGGCTGGCTCTCAGACATAGAAAAGATTACCCGTGAGGATTTATATAATTATTATAAATCGTATTATATGCCCAATAATGCCACCGTGGTCGTAGTCGGAGATTTTGAAACCGAGAAGATAATACCCCGGCTAAAAGAGCTTTTTGAAAATATCTCTCCAGGTAAAAAGCCTGAAACTCTAAGAACGGTGGAGTCAATCCAGAAAGGTGAAAAAAGATTTATCTTAAAAGGCGGGGGAGATACCAAATATATGGAGATTGGCTATAAGATACCTGAGACTTTCAATCATGACTTTTACCCATTATTGGTCTTGGATGCTATTCTGACTGGAGCAAAAGGGGCAAATACCTGGTCATCTGACTACTGGTCCCAGGCCTCTAAAAGCTCCAGATTATATAAGGCTTTAGTGGATGAAAAATTAGTTACCAGAGTTAGAGGCGTTCTAATCCCCTTTGCCCATCCCAATCTTTATACCTTTAATCTTACTCTTGCAGAGGATAAGGATTTCAAAGAGGTAGAAGAGAGACTATATAAGGAAATCGATAGATTAAAAACTGAGCTTGTACCAGAAGCTGAATTTGAAAAAGCCCTTAATCAGCTTAAGTCTAAATTGTCTTACGAGAGTGAAAGTGTAACTGACCAGGCTCATCAATTAGGTTATTATGAGACCATATCGTCATACAAGCTTTATTATTCCCTTCTGGATAGCTTGAATCAGGTGAAAAAAGAAGACATGAAAAGAGTGGCAGAAAAATATCTGAACGAAGACCAGAGGACTGTGGGATGGTATATCCCGGCACAAGATGATAAGGCTTTATCCTCTGGAAGTTCAGAGGGTTTTTCAAAGTCCTATTATAAGAGCTACTCTTCTGAAAAAACCAACTCCCAACCTGGAATCAAGGTAGAAGTTACTGAATCCAAATATCCCCTTCAAGCCAAAAAGGTAGTTTTAAAGAACGGGATGGTGGTTTTGATCAAAGAAAACCATTCAACCTCCAGTGTTAACATTTTATTTAATCTCAAAGCTGGAAGTTTTTTTGACCCGAATAAAAAACATGGCTTAGCCAATTTTACTGCTTCGACGTTAGACCGGGGCACAGATAATCTTTCCAAGGATAAGATCGCAGAAGAGATAGATTTTTCAGGAGCTGAGCTTTATATAAATACTGCGGTCCAGACAGTAAATATCTCGTCTAAATCACTTTCCTCTGATTACAAAAAAATCTTAGCCCTTTTGGGTGATATGATTATTAATCCCTCTTTTCCTGAAGAGGAGATGAAAAAGGTAAGAAAAGAAATCTTAAGCTACATAGATGAGAATCTAAATAATACCAGTTCTGTGGCAGAAGATAATTTACATAGGCTTCTTTATCCTGAACAAAATCCCTATCACTGGCCCGTTATTGGTGAAAAAGATCAGGTCGTCTCTTTGACCAGGCAGGACCTGGACAATTTTCATAATCGCTTTTATCTGCCAAATAATACTGTCCTAGCGATAGTAGGTGATGTCAATGTTAATGATGTAATGGATTTAATCGATAAGATTTTCAGCAGTTGGTCACCAGGTAAAAAGGCTATTTATAAAGCACAAAATCTTTATCCCTCTGAAAACCCTGAAGAGATAAATTTAGATTTAGCTGATAAGACTCAATCAGATATAGCCTTAGGATATTTAGCCCCCGCAAGGGAGGATAAGGATTTCTATCCTTTCTTGGTGATGAACCATATCATCGGACAATTTGGTATGGGCGGAAAAATGGGGAGAATAATTCGAGAGGAACAGGGTTTTGCTTATTATGTTTACAGCTACTTCCCCGGCTCTTTTACCCAACCACCCTGGCTGTTAAGAGCTGGAGTTAATCCCAAGAATGTTCAAAAAGCTGTCGAGAGCATGAAAACGGAGCTGGATAAGTTAAGGAATGATTTGGTTGAAGAAGATGAGCTTCAAAAATCCAAAGAGGCAATGATAGGAAGCCTGCCAGTTAGTCTTGAGACTAATGGAGGAATAGCAAATCAACTCATAACCCAGGAGTTTTATAACTTAGGTATGGATTATTTAGATAAATACCCTAAAATCATAAATTCAGTAACCCGGGAAGACATAAGAAGAGTAGCCAGAAAATACCTCAAACCCAAAGCTTATAAATTAGTCATCTCCGGGCCGGAAGATAAATGAATTTGGTAGGGGCGACCCGCCGGGTTGCCTTTTTTTTTCTTTCCTCTCCTTTTAAGGTGAGGAAAAGGTTGAAAATCCCGCCACAGGCGCGGGTGAGGTCATTTTTGGAGTGCATTGACCGTGTCAATGCTAACAATATGGCATCGTCATGGACGATACACTCCAAAGAAAAAACAGTTACGTCGGACGCTTAGATTTTCTTATTCTTCAATAGATGCAATAAACTATGTCAAAACGAGAAACCCCACTTAACAAATTTGGTATTTGAGAGAACGTCTCCAGAGTATTTAGCTTGGTCATAAGAAACATCTAAACTTTTAACAATGTGCTCTAACAAGTCATTCTTTATATGAATTCTATCTAAAGTAAATAACCAAGACACAAGGCCATTCAAGCTAATCCCATAGCCACTTGTTTTGACATTTCTATCAGGAGGATCGTCTTTGAATCTTCCTCCACGAACATAGAAGACTCCCAAAAGACCAAACTCATAGCCATTCTTTTTTACCTTAAATGATTTACCCACCAAATCCTTTTGTGTCTCTTTAGTCAGCGTGAAACAGGCCAATGTTGAATTTTTGATTTTGACAGCCCCATTAACTGAAATCCCGGTCCTGCTCATTTTTGGAAGAGGGTCGGATTGGGCGACATTAATATAATATATGTCGTCCCCTTTATTAGCTCTGACATATGCAACAGATGGAGTAAGTGCGAATTTCATAAAATACTTGTTCGATTGATCTAAGGGTATCTGATATTGAATGATATCAAAAAGTGGGAATTCGGCCATCACGCCTAAATCATAGGCATTTGCTTCACCAGTGCCACTACGTCGACTCGGGCCAAGGCGCGAATTTATTTTCTTGTAGGTGTAGCCGATTCCAAGTCTCACATAGTATTCTACGCCAGCACCAATAGTGTAATTATCGGCCTTTTCAACAGGATTAAAGTAGCTAACAACGTTGCTTGATTCATTAGTGCATGCTATCGTGCCATAATCAATTTTAAGATTCGAGTAAGCCAGTGCTAGACTGAAGGTAAGTTTGCTCTTCCAGTTTTTCCATAATAGTTTAGACGATAGCCCTCCACTAACGCTATAGGAGTTTACCTGAACATCTTCAGCCAGTTCCGGAAGCCATTTTGTGTTATTGGGGAACGACACCCCCAAAATCTTATTAAGGTGAAACAGGCCAAGTATGCCTGGGTTATAGAGAGCAGCCTCTTCGTCTACCAAGTTAATCACACAATCGCCCATGGCATTTGCTCTTGGGAAATTCACTATTGTAAGAAAAAGAACTCCTGATACGCTGACTTGGCTTTCTTTTGAATGTACCCAACCAAACATACTCAAAACAAACAGGGCACAAAGAATTATTGACAACAACAGACATCTTCTCATTTCTATCCCTCCTGTTAATTATTAGTGATAGTTATTAAATGCCAAAGTGATTAAAATACTTACAAAAAATTTATCATAAGCACCTCCTCTTCTTCCAGTTATAGAGTTAACTTTGTAAGCTAAGCAAGTTTTGTAATTCTTTTTCAATTTAACCCTCCCCATCATTGTTGTCAAATAAGAAATTTAAAATTTTGAAACTTCTTTTATACTATAGACTTAAACGGTAAACCTGGTTGCCATCAACAGGGGGTCACAAATCCACCTTGGGGGACAAGGTGGGCTTACCAATATGCTCATCTCGGATGATGCACTCCATAAAAATAGTGATTGACTAACCCTTAAATATTATTTTGATTAAACCAAAAGAGATTTAGTTTCGTTTAATTGGAAGATAGTAAAGCTAAAGTCTCAAGACCCTAAGGCTTTACGCTCCAGAAAAAATCTATGGACCTTTTCGAGAAACAAAAAGAAAAAAAAGTAGAAGAAACCCCTTTGGCTGACCGGATGAGGCCCAGGAATTTTGAGGAGTTTGTGGGGCAGAAACATATACTCTCTGAGGGTAGTGTTTTGAGAAAGGCAATAGAAAAAGGGGAGCTTCAATCCTTAATTTTCTGGGGACCTCCGGGAACAGGTAAAACTACTTTAGCTTTTATCATTGCTAATTATACAGGTGCAGACTTTGTCGCCTTTTCTGCAGTTACCTCAGGAATAAAGGAGATCAAAGAGATAATAGCTCATGCTACCAGACAGAAGAAACTCTATAACAAAAAAACAATTCTATTCATTGACGAAATCCACCGGTTCAACAAAGCCCAGCAGGATGCCTTCTTACCCCATGTTGAAAAAGGGAATGTAATCTTAATTGGAGCAACCACTGAAAATCCATCCTTTGAGGTAATCTCCGCTTTACTTTCCAGAACCATAGTATATACCTTAAATCCTTTAACTGAAGAGGAGCTGAAAGAAATTTTAAATCGAACTTTGCAGGATAAGGAAAAAGGCCTCGGTAATTTAAAAATAAACCTGGAGGAAAAAGCCAAAGATTTCATAGTCCAGATGGCAAATGGAGATGCCCGGATCGTTTTATCCACTTTAGAATTTGCAGTTATGACCACATCGCCGGATAAAAATGGAGTAAGAAACATCACTTTGCAGATAGCCCAGGAGGTAATGCAGAAAAAGGCTCTGGTATATGATAAAGCCGGAGAGGAGCATTATAATGTAATTTCCGCCCTACATAAAAGCCTGAGAGGGTCAGACCCGGATGCGGCTTTATACTGGCTGGGAAGAATGTTAGCTGGAGGAGAAGATCCTTTATATATAGCCAGAAGATTAATCAGATTTGCCACTGAGGATATTGGAAATGCAGACCCGCAAGCATTACAGGTAGCTATAGCAGTCAAAGAGGCATATCATTTTTTAGGAACACCTGAAGGAGAACTTGCCTTAGCTCAGGCAGTGGTCTATTTAGCCACAGCCCCAAAGAGCAATGCCATCTATAAAGCCTTTGGAAAAGTCCAGAAAGATATTCAGGAAACACAGGCTCTTCCAGTTCCCTTGCATATTCGCAATCCAGTTACTGGACTGATGAAAGAATTAGGTTATGGTAAAGATTACAAATATCCACACGAATTCCCTTATCATTTTGTGGATGAGGAGTATCTGCCAGACAATTTAAAGGGAAGAAGATATTATCTTCCCACAGATTTCGGGTTTGAAAAAGAGATTAAGAAGAGGATGGAGTGGTGGAGGAAAAAGAAGGAAGAATTGAGGAAGGAAAGAAACAAGAACAAAGAGTAGTATTTATGTAGCGTCGGGTTTTATACCCTACGATTGAAAAAAGAATAACGTCGGATTTGTTTTCGTAGCGCGACCCTTTCAGGGTCGCATTGCGAGGCTAAAAGCCTCAAGACCTTGACGGCCTCGCACTACGAAAAACAAAAATTCAATAACAAACCAAATAAATTGAGCAACTAAATCAAAACAGGTGATCCGATGTTTAGAAAAATTATAATATTTGCTTTTATTTTCTTTTTTATAGTAATCCTATTCCCTATATCTTTAAGGGCTCAAAAGCTTTTAATCCCAATGGACCTATCCCAGACCGACCATCTAAAAGCCTATGGAGTAGCCTTCTGGTGCTTGAGACAGGGTTATAATGTGGAATGGCTCTTGAATTATAGAGCTGGCTCATTTATGGCAGATTACAGGGAAAATATTGCTGACCGCTGCAGGCTGCAGGGTGTCTCTTTTGAAAAAATAGACCTCTCCCAAGCCGGAGCTATCTATAAAGAGATTGAGGAGAATAATATGGATGTGGTCTTATTGGAAAAGGCACCAGAGATAGCAGTATATGTTCCACCCAATAAAGAGCCCTGGGATGATGCGGTCAGATTAGCTTTGGCTTATGCTGAAATCCCCTATAAGACTCTCTGGGATGAAGAGGTCTTAAAAGGGGAGCTGGAAAAATATGACTGGCTACACCTACATCATGAGGATTTCACCGGCCAATATGGGAAGTTTTATGCTACCTTCAGGAATGAGCCCTGGTACAAAGAAGAACAGACAATCTGCGAGATTACCGCAAAGAGATTAGGATTTAAAAAAGTCTCAGAGGAGAAAAAAGCGATTTCAAAAGCTATAAAAGATTATGTTGCCCGGGGTGGGTTTCTCTTTGCTATGTGCTCAGCTCCGGAAACTATTGATATAACCCTATCCGCAGAAAAGACAGATGTAGTGCCACAGCAATTCGATGGTGACCCACCTGACCCGGATTGCCAGAATAAATTAGACTATACCAAAAGTTTCTCCTTTACCGATTTCTCTTTATCCTTAAACCCTATGGAATACAGACATTCTGATATCGATACCTATTTAGACCGTTTAATGTGGGGATTAGATGCGCAGAATGATTATTTTACCCTGTTCGATTTCTCAGCCAAATTAGACCCGGTTCCCTCGATGTTGGTCCAGGACCATGTGAATGTGGTCAGGGGATTTATGGGACAGACCACCGCCTTTAGAAAATCACTTCTAAAAAAATATGTAACTGTCTTAGGAGAAGTTGAGGGGGTAGATGAGGTCAGGTATATCCACGGTAATTTCGGCAGAGGGACTTTTACCTTTTTAAGCGGACACGACCCGGAAGACTACGAGCATCGGGTAGGAGACCCCCCCACAGAGTTAAACTTACATAAAAACTCACCTGGCTATCGTTTAATCCTTAACAATATTCTCTTCCCCGCCGCCAAAAAGAAGGAAAGGAAAACCTGAGATAAAATTAAATTGGAAACAGGAATTTTTACAAAAACAAACATCTCCAAACAAGTAAGGAGATTTAAGTCCCCTCTCCACTCTTTGGAGAGTGTGTGGGAGAGAGGAAAACATTCAGAAAACGCTTGTTAATTGACTCGAATTTCAGTAACTTGGTATCCAGTTTTATTTAAGTTGGGACTTATGAAGAATGCATTACTAATCTATCCTGAATTCTCGCCCTTTGGATTCTGGAACTATAAGGAAGTTTGTAAATTGGTCGGTTCCAAATATCCAGCCGCACCGCTCGGGATGATAACCTTGGCAGCACTTCTACCCAAGGAATGGAATATCAGGTTAATCGATATGAACATAGCCGAATTGTTTGATTCTGATATCGACTGGGCTGATCTGGTATTCATCGGTGGAATGCTATCCCAGCAAGTTGGGTTTCTGAAGCTGATTGACAGAGTTCATGCGCGCGGTAAAAAGGTCGTTTCCGGCGGTCCTGATCCAACTTCACAACCGGAGGTTTATAAAGGTTCTGATTATCTGGTTCTTGGCGAAGCCGAAGATACTATCACACCATTTCTAAATGATCTTCACTCGGGCGCACAAAGTGGGGTCTATTTCCCCTCTGAGAATAAGCCTGATCTTATCACCAGTCCCGTTCCGCGTTTCGATTTACTGTCTTTAGATGATTATCTGATGATCGGTATCCAGTTTTCACGTGGTTGTCCATATAACTGTGAGTTCTGCGATATTATTGAGCTTTACGGCAGGGTGCCACGCACTAAGACACCACAGCAAATCGTAAACGAGCTTAGTGTACTTTATGATCTCGGGTATAGGGGTCATATCGATTTTGTGGATGACAATTTCATAGGACATAAAGGAAAAGTAAAACAGACTCTAAGAGTGCTCAGGAACTGGTCGCAAGCCCATAATTATCCATTTTTCTTCTCGACGGAGTCGTCTATCAACCTTGCAGATGATGAGGATCTCCTTGGATTAATGCGAGATTTAGATTTCAGGTACGTATTCATTGGCATCGAATCGGTGAGCGAGGAGGTACTACTGTCCAATCAGAAAATGCAGAACCTCAATCGAAAGCTCTATGACGATTTTCATAGAATCTACCATTATGGAATGGTGGTTAACGGTGGCTATATCGTAGGATTTGATAATGAAACTAGTGAGACAACCAGGCTGATTGCCGACTCTATCGAACAAAATAAGATCTGTATGGCTATGGTAGGTTTGCTATATGCACTCCCCGGTACTCAGTTGGCTCGCAGGCTGGAACAAGAAAAACGGCTGTCTGGATATTCAAACCTGCTGGATCCAAACAATGGGGATAACGTTGATCAAGCCACCAGTGGACTTAATTTCGCCACACAAAGGCCCAGGAAAGAGATAATAAACGATTTTGTTTACATACTAAAAGAAGTATATGATGAAAAGAGATACTTCAATAGATGTCTGAGGCTGGGCCTGGTGTTGAAAGTTAGTAGAAAATACCGTCTTTCATTTTCCAAGAAGCTGAACACCATACGTGCTTTAATCCGGCTGATCAAGCAGCTTGGATTTTCGCCGACAACTGCTTACTATTTTTGGAGAAACATCCTTATCATATTGCTGGCCCGTCCATCTGCCGTAGAAGAAGTAGTCAATCTGATGGCAATGTACATTCATTTTCACAAACAAACAAAATACATCGTTGAGTTGATGACTCGTAGTTCGCAAAATATTAGCGAATATGAAATAGCGTCCACTGCTACTGTGACGAGTGATGCAGAAGAGATTCCTGGTGGTCATGCCTAACCCTCCCTGCCAAGAAAGGGTAAACTGAGGATCTATTTCTTCCTTGTCAAGTAGTTCTACAGTTCAGCTTGGTTCACTGCCCTGAGCTCGTCGAAGAGCAGTTCGACTCAGCTCACCGCCCTGTCTTCGACCCTGACCTTCAGTTCTGAGCTCAGGTCGAAGAAGGCTCAGACCTAAATAGAGCTCGTGGTTCGAGCTTACTCACCACCCTAAGCTTGTCAAAGGGTCTAAAGGTGAACATCCTTATCCTGCAACTTAAATCCTTGCAAGATCAAAATTAGCAAATAGTTATGCTCTTGCGTATTATAATTAAACTTTTAGATAATGATATGTGTCAAATAAAATAGAACTTTTTGTAGCGATGATTGTATGAAAATATAAACTTTTTACACTTTTTTGAGTTTCTGAACAGAAAGGAAATCTTATGAAAAAGCTCTTCATTATAATCCCTGTCTTTGTGTTGATAATATTGTTTTTCTTTGTTTTTAAAGCTAAAAACAAGAAGTCTGAGGCAGCATTTCTTACTGCAGAAGTAACCAGGGGAGATATTACCATTATGGTGAGTGCTACCGGGACCTTGGAGGCTGTGACCACAGTTCAGGTAGGGAGTCAGGTCTCCGGAACCATATCCGCCCTTTATGCGGATTTTAACTCACAGGTAAAAGCGGGGCAGGTTATTGCTCAGTTAGACCCAACCTTTCTAAAAGCTCAGGTTGCCCAAGTTCAGGCAGATTTGGAAAGAGCTAAAGCCTCAGCCGAACTTTCAAAAAAGGAGTATGAGCGCTCTTTATCCCTTTTCCAGAAGAACATGATCTCCGAGTCTGAAAAAGATATCTCTCTTACCAATTATGAGCTGGCAAAATCTACAGAAAAATCAGCCCAGGCAAATTTAGATCGGGTTAAAACTAATCTTGACTATTCCACTATAACTTCTCCCATAGACGGGGTAGTTATCTCCAGAAACGTAGATGTAGGGCAGACAGTGGCCGCCAGCTTACAAGCTCCTACTCTTTTCACCATCGCTAAAGACTTAACTAAAATGAAGGTGAATGCCAGCATTGATGAGGCGGATATAGGGAAAATAAAAGAAGGGCAGGAAGTAAGTTTCACGGTGGATGCTTATCCGGAACAAAACTTTAAAGGAAAGGTAAGCCAGATAAGACTCTCCCCTGAAGTCGTGCAGAACGTTGTCTCCTATGACGTGATTATTGAAGTTTCAAATCCCGAACTTCTATTAAAGCCGGGCATGACCGCCAATGTAACTGTGCTGGTGGACCAGAGGGTAAATATACTTAAAGTTCCTTCAGGAGCTATGCGTTTCCGTCCCTCTCTTGAAAAAGAAAAAAAGGAATCCTCTTCTAAGAGTAATGAGGGGATGAATATAGCTCGAAATTTACCTCCTTCAGAGAATATGAACCCTGATAAAATGAACCCTTCCGGTTTAAGAAAAACTGGTCAAACTGCACTCTGGATTTTAAATCAGCAGGGAAAACCCGAACCGGTTCCGGTTCAAACCGGCATTTCGGATGGCACCTTTACCCAGGTTATCTCAGATAATCTTAAAGAGGGGGATAAGGTGATCACCGGGCAGAAAAATTCAGAGCAACAAACCACAAATAACCAACAGGTAAATCCCTTTACTCCCAGGTTCGGCGGTGGCAGGAGGTAAAATTGGATCAACTTATCAATACAGACCACTTAGTCAAAATCTATAATCTCGGTGAGTATGAGATTCATGCTCTGAGAGGTATAAATTTAACCATTGAGAATAGCGAATTTGTAGCTATAATGGGACCATCTGGCTCAGGAAAATCGACATTAATGCATATCCTGGGTTGTTTAGATCGACCTACCCAAGGGAGATACCTACTTGAGGGTAAAGACATCTCCTCTTTAGACCGAAACAGCTTAGCCCAGATAAGAAGCCGTAAGATCGGATTTGTCTTTCAGTCCTTCAATCTTCTGCACCGAACTACTGCCCTGGAAAATGTGGAATTACCCTTGCTTTATAATAACAGCTCTCCTAAAGTAATAGCCGAAAAGGCTAAAAAGGCTTTATCCCTGGTGGGTTTAGAGGGAAGGGAAAATTCCTATCCAAATCAACTCTCTGGCGGACAACAGCAGAGAGTAGCTATTGCCAGAGCTCTGGTTAATGACCCTGCTATAATTCTGGCAGATGAGCCTACGGGAAATTTAGATACCAGAACCTCTATCGAGGTAATGGATATATTTCAGTCTCTGAATGAAAAGGGAATTACAATTATTTTGATCACTCACGAAAAAGACATTGCTGCCT
>Ga0315291_10005280_pt1 | contig 16206 bp, 15 predicted proteins | sample YL17G12_20_MG_FD_203070 | JGI IMG/M metagenome (GOLD analysis project Ga0315291, IMG submission 203070) | Sediment microbial communities from Yellowstone Lake, YNP, Wyoming, USA - YL17G12_20 | ecosystem: Environmental > Aquatic > Freshwater > Lake > Sediment | place: USA: Wyoming | collected...
CCACGCACCCGGGGGCCAGATACGGAGTGTGTCTATGCCGGTCAACGTGCCTGAACTGATCGAGACTGAGGAGCAATTGGACGAGGTGATGACCCGCCCCAGCCCGGCCCTGCTTGAATTCCTGCGCCCCTTGCCCGGCCCACTCGTCGTGCTGGGCGCGGGTGGCAAAATGGGGCCAAGCCTGGCAGTCCTGGCCAGGCGGGCAGCAGCAGCGGCAGGAAACGACCTGAACGTGATCGCCGTCAGCCGTTTCAGCGACAACGACGCACGGACCCGGCTAGCAGCCCGGGGGGTGCAGACGATCTCTTGTGACCTGCTCGATGAGCACGCGTACGCCGGCCTCCCAGACGCCCCCCACATCGTCTACCTGGTCGGCGTCAAGTTCGGCACCACCCAGAATCCGGCTCGCACCTGGGTCGTCAATACCCTGGTGCCAGCGTATGTGGCCCGGCGCTATGGCGACTCCCGTATCGCCGTTCTCTCCACCGGCAACGTCTACCCACTTACCCCGGTGCAGGGGGGGGGCTCACGCGAAACGGACCCACTCACGCCGCTCGGGGAATACGCCAACGCCTGCGTGGCCCGTGAGCGCATCTTTGAGTACTTTTCAGACCAGGCTCACACACCTCTAGTCCTGCTGCGACTGTACTATGCCCTCGACCTGCGCTACGGAGTACTGGTGGACATCGCCACCAGAATCCACCGGAGCGAGCCTGTGGACGTGCGCATGGGTTACTTGAATTGCATCTGGCAAGGTGATGCCAACGATATGGTCCTGCGCGCTCTGGGCGCCGCCGCGGTCCCTGCCAGAGCGCTCAACCTGGCCCGACCGGAAGTGTTCTCAGTGCGCGAGATTGGGGAGCGACTCGCCCGCTTAATGGACAAGCCGGTGCACATCGCTGGCGTAGAGTCCCCCACCGCCTACCTGGGCGACACCAGTGAACTGAGACGCACCCTGGGCACTCCTGAAACTCCGCTGGAAGCCGTGCTGCGCTGGACCGCCCACTGGATCCAGATCAACGGGCGCACGTTGGACAAACCCACCCATTTTCAGGTCCGCGATGGGCGGTATTAGTGCGAGGAACCCTCGTATGGGCGAGTACCCCTATCCTCCCACGTGGGTCAAGGAGGCTCTGCATGCCGGCCTCGTCATCCCGGCCCACCCTCTGGCCCTCACCCCGCAGCGCACACTGGACGAGCGTCACCAGCGTGCGCTCACCCACTATTACCACGCGGCCGGCGCCGGTGGCATCGCCGTGGGCGTCCACACCACCCAGTTCGAGATCCGCCAACACGGCCTGTTCCGCCCGGTGCTGGAACTGGCCATCGAGACGGTCACTGCTTGCGATCGAGCCTCCGGTCGCCAGATGGTGTGCGTCGCCGGGATCTGCGGCCACACCCCGCAGGCGTTGGCCGAAGCCCGGTTTGCCCGCCAGGCCGGCTACCACGCCGGGCTACTCTCCCTGGGGGCGCTGGGTCAGGCCACGGAAGACGAGTTACTGGAGCACTGCCGGGCCGTCGCCCACGAGATTCCCCTGATGGGGTTTTACCTGCAGCCGGCCGCCGGCGGGCGGGTGCTGCCGCTGCGCTTTTGGCGGCGCTTTGTCGAAATCCCTAACGTCGTCGCCATCAAAATCGCCTCCTTCAACCGCTACCAGACCCTGGACGTCATGCGTGCCGTGGCTGAGGCAGGCCGCGCCCCTGAGATCGCCCTCTACACCGGTAACGACGACCACATCCTGCTCGACCTGCTCACCAAAGTGATCATCTCTACTCACTCTGGGCCGGTGGAACTGCGCATGGTGGGTGGGCTGTTGGGCCAGTGGGCAGTATGGACCCGGCGGGCAGTCGAGACGTTGGAGGAAACCAGGCGCCTACGGACACAAGACACGCTCCCGGCCGAGTTACTCACCCGAGCCGTGCAGTTGACCGAGGCCAACGCAGCCGTGTTCGACGCCGTCAACGGCTACGCCGGCTGCATCCCCGGCATCCACGAAGTGCTGCGCAGGCAGGGGTTACTCGAGTTCACCGGCACACTCAATCCACAAGAGCGTCTCTCACCAGGCCAGACCGAAGAAATCGAACGTGTGATTGATGCTTATCCCTTCTTGACAGACGACGAGTTTGTCAGAAGCAGATTGCAGGACTGGTTATGATAAAGTACTCACGATACTGCACAGGAGGTAGGAAATGGACTACGTTCAGATGGGAACGAACAAGGTGAGTCGGTTTGTCCTCGGGAGTAACCCCTTCAGCGGTTTCTCACACCAGAGCCCCGACATGGATATGCTGATGAAGCGTTACTATACGGTCGCGAAAATCAAGGAGACCCTGTTTGAGGCGGAATCGCTCGGCATCAACACGTTGATCGCACGCACGGACCACCACGTCATGCGCCTCCTGCTCGAGTATTGGGATGAAGGGGGCAGGCTCCAGTGGTTTGCCCAAACCTGCCCAGAGGTCGGCGACCACGCAGCCTGCATCAACCGCGCAGCCTCTATGGGTGCAAAAGCCTGCCACATTCATGGCGGTGTCATGGATTTCCTGCTTGCCCAAAAGAGACTCGACGAGATTCCTGCCGCTGTTGACATGATCCGCCAGAAAGGCATGCTCGCTGGTATCGCCGGTCACGACCCTGAAGTCTTCACATGGGCGGAGGACCATCTGGATGTGGACTATTACATGTGTTCCTACTACAACTCGGCACACCGGGACAAGAGCGCTGAGCGTGTGAGTGGCAATCAAGAATGGTTCCTGGAGGAGGATCGCAGGGCGATGACCGCCTTGATTCAAACACTCTCCAGGCCCGTCATTCATTACAAGATCCTGGCAGCGGGCCGGAACAAGCCCGTTGAGGCTCTTGCCTACGTTGCCAGAAACCTGCGCACAGGAGATGCGGTCTGCGTAGGTGTTTTCACCAAGGAGGCCCCCCACATGCTCAGGGAAGACGTCGAATTGTTTGAAAGGTTCATTGCAGACCGAGGATGTCCATGAGAATTCAAGCTCGTACGTGTCCGACACAGCCGACCCGCACTTTGGCAAGGGGATGTACTTTGGACTTTCAGGCTCGGTGGATTGGATGGTGGAGATAATGAAACGCTCACAATCTTTGGTTCTGGTCGTCATCATGCTCTCGCTAGTCCCGCTGGCCGGCTGTGTGCCTGGGGCGAACCGGCCATCAGCGGGGGCCGTGATGTACCGGCACGACGCGCGGCGCACCGGCGTCTACGATACCACGGGTGTCCCCGCACTCAGCGGGCTCAAGTGGAAGTTCCAGACTGGCGACGCGATCTACTCATCGCCGGTGGTGGCTGGCGGGGTAGTCTACGTGGGAAGCGACGATGATTTCTTCTACGCCGTAGATACGCAGAGCGGCGAGGAAAAGTGGCGCTTCGCGACGGGCGGCGACGTGCGCTCCTCCGCCGCGATTGCGGACGGCGTGGTCTATTTTGAAAGTTTCGATGGCTATCTCTACGCCGTGGATGCCAGGACCGGCCAGGAAGTGTGGAAGGTGCAGGTGATGCCGCCGATCGAAGAGCGCGGGCAGTACGACGATTATGCCTCTTCTCCGGCCGTGGTGGACGGCGTGGTCTACGTCGGGAGCCTGAATCGCCAGTGCCTGTTCGCGCTCGACGCCGGCACCGGCCAGGAGAAATGGGCCTTTGCGCCGGACAAGGTGGACTTTGTGAATGCGCCCCCTGCCATCTCAGGGAACATAATCTACTTTGGAGGCTCTCTCCGGGGGAACGTATATGCGGTAGATGTGCGAACCGGCCAACAAAAGTGGACCTTCAGAACCCAGGTGACGGCCAACTATGCCCCAGCCATTGGCGACGACGGGACGGTCTACGTGGCGAGCAAGGACACCTACCTCTACGCCCTGGATGGCCAGACGGGCCAGGAGAAGTGGCGCATTAACCTGGCGGGGACGTCGTGGGTGACGGGCGGCCCGGCGCTGGCCAACGGCATGGTCTACGTGGGGACTTCGGATGGGCATCACCTGCACGCGGTGGACATGGTCACCGGGCAGGAGGTGTGGAAGTTCGACACCGGCGGCTGGGTGTGGTCCTCGCCGGCGTACGTGGATGGCATCCTGTACGTGGGTAGCGGGAGCAGAAAGGTCTACGCCGTGGACGCCCAGACCGGCCAGGAGGTGTGGCAGTTCAAGGCCGGCGGCGCGGTCTATTCCTCCCCGCTCGTGGCGGATGGGGTGGTCTACTTTGGCAGCGTAGACGGCTATCTCTACGCGGTGAACTAGACTCAGAAACCGGGTTTTTGGCGAAAACCCGGTTTCTGTTTTCGGTTGACATCCTCCCCATTCGTGTTACAATCGCCACTTGATGGACACACAGACGACTGTAGAGGTTGCAGGCTACCGGTTGCCCGTGGTGATCGAACGGGTCAACGGTTCCTATCAGGCCACCAGTCCGGCACTGGATGGCTTCCTGGTCCTGGCCGATACCCTCGACGAGGTGCTGGCGCTGGCTCCAGGCGTGGCCCGTGCGCTGCTGGAGGCCATGCTGGCCAAAGGCGTGACACCTCCCGTGCCCATCGAAGAGGTACGCTTCCCCACCCAGATAGAAGTCTTGGTTCCCGCCTGACCCTGCTGCCATCACTGATTGGTGACCGCATGAACTACCGGAAGCTGACGCGCCGGCTGCGGCAACTGGGATGCGAGTTTGTACGCCAGGCTCCCGGTTCCCACGAAGTCTGGTGGAACCCCGCCAATCGAAAGTTCACCGTCATTCCTCACCATGGCGGCCGCGACCTCCCTCCCGGTACGCTACGGGCGATCCTGCGCCAGTTGGACATAGAACCTGACGTGTTCTATGGACGCCGCGAAAACTGAGAATCTCAGAAACCTGGTTTTTGGGAAAAACCAGGTTTCTGGCGCTCATTCCACCGGGTACAGACGCACCCCTCCAGCATAGTTCAGCATGCACAGAATGGACCGGGGGCGCTGGCCCAGTAAGCGCTCCACCGCCGCCACGTAGCGCCGGGCCTGGACCTCGTACTTCTCCTTCGCCAGCACCCGCTCCAGGTCAGCCTGGTCCTTCACCCGGTCCGTCTTGAACTCGACGATGGTCCAGGCACCCTCCCGCAGATACAGGACGTCTATGATCCCGCTTTCGACCCGCCCATTTACCTCGAGGCTATAGGGCACCTCGTGCAGCCGCCGCTCTGCCCCGTCCATCTCGCCGTACAGCGGGTGGGCCTGGAAGCCCCGCAGGAGCCGGCGGCTCTCACGGACGGCGTCGGCCAACTCTTGAGCATCGGTGATACCGTACCCTCGGGCGCGCGCCTCGGCCCAGCGCCGGAAGCCGTCCCCCGGACCGGCCAGGGCCTCACCCTCTCCCTCCCAGGGAGAGGGCAGGGTGAGGGTAGGACTCGACCACTTGGCAGGGACATCGCCGGGAAAGCGCCAGGCCGCCAGCGCCTCGTGCACGACGGAACCGACCACCCAGGCCGGGGCGCTGGGCTGCTTGGCCGCCGGCACCACCCGCCAGACCCGCTGCGGCGGGATGCGCTCCTGCTCCGCCACCCGCGCATCCACCGGCTCCACCCCGGCAGGAACCGGCTCCAGCAGGGGCGGCGGCAGAACCACCGGCCCGGCCTCTGTCTCCGCCCGGCGAGCGCGGCAGGTCCTTCGGCTTCGCTCAGGGCAGGCCCAGTCGTACCCCGGCTCGTAGAAAGTGCAAGAGACCGCCGTCCCGCCCACCGGCAACTCCAGGCATAGGGAACCCGTGCCCCCTTCGTCGTAGTCAATGCTTCGCTCCGCCAGCCCCAGCGGCCCGGCGACCCTCCCCAGCCAGCCGCCCGGTTTGCCGGAGACGCAACCCTGCTTCAGGCTGACGCACCCGCTCACGATCAGTTTCTCGCGGGCGCGGGTGGCCGCCACGTACAGCAGCCGGTCCGCTTCGGCCGCCTCCTGGTCGCCGTCGCGCTGCTTACCCAGCCGGTAGATGGCGGGCAGCGCGTCGTCCTCCCCCTTCAGCGGCAGCAGGACCCCCAGCCCGGAAGCGATCAACACGCCACCGCCCCCTCGCCCGCCGTAGGTGGCATCGCCAATGACGACCACGGGAAACTCTAATCCCTTGGCGGCGTGGACACTCATGACCTGCACCGCCCCCTCGGCGGTGGCGCGCGCCTCCCCCTCCCGCGTGCCGCTATCGCGCAGGCCGCTCACGTATTCCAGGAACTCCCCTACCCCCACGATCCCGCTGGCGTGAGCGTCGGCCAGGAGTTTGGCCACGTTGCGCGCGCCGCGCGGCTGCCCGGCCTGGACCAGCGCCGCCCGGTAGCCGGTAGCATCCAGCAGCGCCTTGAGCACGTCGGCCACAGGAGAACGCCCCACCCGGCCGTGCAGGTCGGCGATCAGGCGCACCGCCCGTGCCGCGCGTTGGCCATCCTCACCGTCCAGTCCCGCCCCCGCTCGCTGCAGCACCGCCCACAACGAGCCTCCCCCCTCGCCCCGATCGCGCTCCAGGCACAACCCGTACAGCGCCGCATCCGAGAGGGCGAAGGCGGGCGAGCGCAAGGTACCCGCCAGGGCCAGGTCGTCCGTCGGGTCGGCCAGCGCCTGCAAGGAATTGAGCAGGTCGCGAATCTCGGGGCGGCCGTAGAACCCGCGCCCGGCCACGGTCAGGAAGGGCACCCCGGCCCGCTCCAGTCCGTCCTCGTACGGGCCGAACGAGGTCGAAGCGCGGCACAGGATGGCCACGTCACCGTAGCCCAGGGGGCGGGCCTGGCCATCCTCCACCAGTTGCACACCTCCCCCCACCAACTGCAGGATGCGCCCCGCCACCGCATCGGCAGCCCGCTCGAGCGCCCCTTCCGCCTTGCTCCCCACCGTCAGGTGCAACTCGACGTAAGGCGGCGCAAAGCCCGGCCCCGGCTCCTCCCGGTGATGGAGCAGCCGGGCGAAAGGCTCTACCCAGGGCCGCTGCACGTCCCCGGCCTCCCCCAGCACCGGCCGCAGCAGGTCGTTGAGACCCTGAACCAGGTCCCGGTGAGCACGGTAGGAAGTGTCCAATGGAAAGGCGGCCCCTTCCCGCCCGATGCGCTCCCGCTCGGCGCGGAACACAGTCACGTCTGCCCCCCGGAAGCGGTAAATGGACTGCTTGGCGTCGCCGACGATGAACAGTTTGCCCGCGCCCCCGTTCAGGAGCGCCACCAGGTCGCGCTGGCGGCCGTTGGTGTCCTGGAACTCGTCCACCAGGATGGCGCGCACGTCCCGCTGCCAGCGCGCCCGCACCGCGCCGTCTTCTCGCACCAGGGCCAGCGCACCCTGCTCCAGGTCGTCAAAGTCGAGCGCGTTGCGCTCCCGCTTGAAGCCATCGTAGCGCTGGCAGGCCAGGGCCCAGGTGACGCGCAGCGCCGGCAGCGCTTCCGCCAGATCCCGGTCCAATTGGCTCAGGCTCAGCCCCAATACCTCGGACTGGGCCTGCCAGAGTGCCCGCAGGGTCCGCAGCGCCTCCTTGACCGCCCCCAACTCGGCCTCGCCCCCTGGCCAGGCCCCCTTCCGCCCGCCACTCAGGTTGATCCCGTCCAGGCGCGTTAGGCCCGCCAGCCGGTCGGCCAGGGAACCTGCCGCTCCCTGGATCGCCGCCAGTGCGGCCCGGCGCTGGACCTCCATCCGGTCGTCCGGTTCCGTCGCCGCGCTGCCTCGCAGGATGGCACACGCCTCTGCCCACCCAGGGCCGGCCAGGAGGGAATCGAGCGCTTGCTGCTGCCGCTCGGCGAGCACCTGCTGCCAGTGGGCCAGCAGGTCAGCGGGGAGACCGGCCAGGGCCTCTTGAGCGTCCAAGCGCTGCCGGAGCAGCACCTCGAGCACCCCCCGCAGGCCGCGCTCGCCCAACAGGGCAAACAACGCCACCGCCTGCTCGTCGTCTGCCGCCCAGGCCAGCGCTTCGTCCACCGCCCGGCCGCGCAGGATGTTGGTCTGCCCTTCGTCCAACACCTCGAAGCGCGGGTCCACGCCCGCCTCGGCCGGGTGGGCGCGCAGGATCTCGGTGCACAGGCTGTGGATGGTACCGATGCGCGCGGCGTCCAGCGCGGTGTAGAGGTCCTGCCAGCGGGCGCGCTCCTCCGGTGGGAGGTCGCTCCGCACCAGGTACCGGCGCACCTCCTCGCGTACCCGGTTGCGCATCTGGCGCGCCGCCTTGCGGGTGAAGGTGATGGCGACGATGGAGCGCAGGGGCAACCCCTCGGCCAGCAGCGACAGGTAGCGGGCGACCAGGGTGAGCGTCTTGCCGGTGCCGGCCCCGGCGGTGACCGCGACGTCGCACCCGCGCGCCAGGATCGCCGGCCGCTGCTCGGGACTGGGATGCATCTGGGCCACAATGCCGGCCCCGGCCTGGTACAGTTCTGGTGGTACCATCACGCCTCCGGCAGGCTGGAAAGCCTGCCCCACTATCTCCACCTCACGCGCCATCCCCGGCTACCCTCCAAAACCCGGCCTGCGCTGCCAGCAGAAGGCCACCGCCGGACAATAGGGTGGACAACCCCCGTCGGGGGGACGTGGAACAAAGGTGCCGCCGCGGGCAGCGCGCACCACCTCCCAGGCGTGCTCCACTGCGACGCGCATCGCCTCCTCCGGCCCACCCTCGAAGCCATCCAGCGTGAAACTGCTCACGCTCGCCTGCTGGACGTGCCAGTAGAACCCTTCGACCGGCTCCCCCAACCCCAACGCCTGACGGGCCGCCAGCGCGTAGAGCGGCACCTGCAACTTTTTGCCTTCCGCGACCGCCCGCCTGGTGAAGGCCGCCGGGCCGGCGGTCTTGTAGTCCACGATGCGCAGGCGGCCAGCGGGCGAGCGGTCCACCCGGTCAATCAGCCCGCGCAGGCGGAAATAGTCTTCCCCATCGCAAACCACCAGCGGGGGCTGGCCGCGCAGGCCGAAGGTGGCCTCGTACCGCCAAGGGACAAAGCGGATGAGTACATCCGTCTCCTCCTGCATTTCGGCCAACGCCTCCACCGAGCGCCGCACGTTTTCCTCGATCTCGGCGCGGGTCTGCCTCCACCAGGCAGTCGCCCGGAACCCTTCTTGCTGCGGAGCCTCGTCCAGCACCGCTCCCGCCACCGCCGGCAGCGCCGCCAGCAGTTGCACCAGGTCGGCCGGGTCCTCGACCGCCGGGTAGAGCCGTTCGAAGATGCGGTGGTAGACGTTGCCCAACTGCCGCACGCCCAGCCCCTCGGCCGGCTCCTGGCGCGGCTCCAGGCCCAGGACGTTGCCGACGAAGAAAAAGAACGGGCAGGCGCGGTAGGCTTCAAGGCGGCTGGTGCTCCAGGCGTGCACGGGGCCGAAGCGCTGGGAGAATGGTTCGGCCAGGCCGCTCAGATCGCCATCGTAGGGGGAACCCTGCGCACCCTCTCCGCGCAGGCTGAAAAGGCGGGCGGCCGCCTCCAACGCCGCCAGGCGGGGCGCATCCACCTGGCCTACCCATGCCAGGACGTCACCGTGGCAAGGAAAGGTCGCCAGGCTCTCCATCAACTCCGGCCACGAACCGGCCAGGGCGGGCGCGGGGACGCTCTCGCTGGTCAAGGTCTCCGGCTCCACGTCCACGAGGCGGCGCACCTCCTCCCAGAAGGGAGAGGCCTGCCATTCCGCACCATTGTCGGCCAGGCGGGGACGGGTGAGGAGCAGCCGTTCGCGGGGGCGCGTGACCGCCTCGTAAAAGAACTCCGCCTCGGCGCTCTCGGTGGAGGGCTCGAGGGGCAGGCCGAACCGCTCGCGCAACTCCCGGCGGTCGGCGTCGCGCAGGAAAGGGTCTTCGTCCAGCGTGGCCGGGAATTCCCCTTCGGCCAGCCCCAGCACGGCCACCGCCCGGAAGGGCAGGCCGCGGGCCTGGACCACGTCGGCGACGAGGACCTCCTCCCGCTCGGGGTGGACCGGCAACCGGTAGGAGGTCGCCTCCACGGCCCCGGCCAGTTCATCGAAGAAGCGGGGAAAGTCCACGGCGGGCGTGCCCAGCGCCTCCTCGGCCCACACCAGCCCGCGCAGGACGTCCTTGAGGGCCTGGAGCGCGGCCACGTCCCGCTCCGCCGCCGCTGCGTCCCCTTCCCAGGCCCGAGCGACGACCCGCAAGGCCGCCGGTTCCTGGGAAGCGGTACCCCGCTCGGACTCGAGGGCGGGGTCGGAGCCGATCAGGGCCTCCAGCCAGCCCACGAATTCCCGGTAGGGATGCTGCCCCGGAGGCGGCGTGAGCCGCTGCACGAAGCGCTGGAACTTGCCCCACAGCGCCCGAGCCGCGGGACCGGCCGGCACGCCAGCGGGCAGCCCCCGTTCCTCGTCCAGCCCCTGGTCGGACGAGCCCGCGGCTGGCCTCTGGCCGGACGAGGCCTCGCCTGGTCCTGGGCCCGCCGGGGCCTCGTCCGCCGCTTCCCCGGAGCGGGCGGCCAGGCTGGCCAGGGCCTCCGCCCACTGGGCCAGCCCGCCGATGACGCCCCCCCAGCGGGCGGCCGCGTCGAGCGCCTCGGCGTCCTGGGGTGCGATGCCGATGGGCTCCGCGCCCGGCGTACCCGCCGTACCCTCGGCGGGCAAGGCCGACGCGGATGCAGCGGGTGAGTACACCCGTGAGGACATCCAGTCGAAATAGGGCGAACGCCAGGCCTCGATCACCAACCGGCGCGGAAGGGCCGGTCTGGGGTCACCTGCGGCGAGGGGGAGCAGCAACCGCAAGAGATCGAGGAGCGCCGCCACGGCCGGGTTCGTTCGTAGCGGCAGCCCATCCACCAACCGCACCGGCAGCCCGAACTCGGCGGCGGTCTGCAAGAGAAAGGGGCGGTAGGGGGCCACGTCGCGGGCCAGCAGGGCGACCTCGGCAGGGCGCGCACAGTCCTGGACCAGGCGGGCCTTGAGCCAGCGCAGCGCAGCGCGCACTTCCGCCGCCCGGTCGGGGGCCGCCGCCAGTTCGACGGCCCCGGCGGCCGCGACCCGTTCCACCTGCTCACCACAGAATAGCGCGGCCTCCAGGTGGGCCAGCGGCGCGGCCTGGCAGGAGCGCTGCGCGGGCAGCGGCTCCGCCCGCACACCCAGCCTCTCCTCCAGTTGTTGGCGCGTGCGGTCGAAGCGGCGGTGGGCCAGCGCCCGCCCGCAGCCCACGCCGGTGCCGGTCAGCGTGACGATCAGGCTCCCCACGCGCGGGGCCAGGACCTCCAGCAGCGCCAACTGCACCGGCGTGAAATTGTCAAAGCCGTCCACGGCCAGCAGCGGCCAATCGGCGGCCACAGACGGGGCGCGCTCCTCCAGCGCCTCCACCGCCAGCCAGCCCAGGCCGGCCCGGTCGGCCCACCCTTGCGCGCGCAGGTGGTCCTGGTACGCGCTGTAGACCAGCGCCAGTTCGCGCAGGCGGGGTTCGTCGCCCAGGGCGGCCACCGCCTGGGCAAACAGGTCGGGCCAGGCGCGCACCCCCTTCAGTTCGCCGATCAACCCTTCCAGGACCCGGACGAAGCCGGGGCGGTCCACCAGCGGGGCGTAATGGGCCAGCGGCAGTTCGTCCACCACCGCCCGCACGAGCCGGTAGCGGACGGGGTCGCTCAGTTCGGTGTAGACCTCACCGGCGGCGCTCAGGACCTCGGCGTACAGTTGATCGAAGGTGAGCACCCGCACACCGATGGCGCCGCCGGCCTGGGCCAGGCGGCGGCGGAAGGCGCGCGCCTGCAAGGGGGCCGGCACGACCACGCGCGGGACCGACCGCAAATCGCGGGCCAGGTCGCGCGCCAGGTTCAGCACGTAGGCGGTCTTGCCGGTTGAGGCCGGAGCCACGAGAATCCTGGTTCCCAACTCGTCCTCCAACTCCAGTTGCTGCCTGTAGATTCGACTGCTGGCTGCGGATCTGGCGATCCGCAGCCAGCGCCCAACAATCACAATCTTACCACATATTGCCAATCCTCCCAAGTGCCAACAGGACCCCGACGGTAGGCAGTTTTGTGTTTCAAGAGAGAATATGCTATACTGAGGTACAGCACGAGGACATGTGCAGTGAGGAGTGACAGGATGACTGCGGAAAGAGTGACCCAGAGACAAATTATTGAGGAGTTGCGTGACCTTGAGCCAGGTCGTTGGCTCGAGGTGCTGGACTTTATCGGCTACTTGAAACATCTTGCGACGTCGGAACATGAAAGGGCACGCCCACGCAAGATGACTGCCCGTGACCTATTGCAGTCAGACCTGACAGGAATGTGGGCCGACAGGGAGGACATCGGCGACAGTCTGACGTTCGCCCGTCAACTGCGCCAGCAGGCGGAGTATCGCTGGAGAGCTACCAATGATATTGGTTGACACGGACGTCATGGTAGACGTGATGCGACGACACAGTCCTGCCATAGCCTGGCTAGATTCGCTGGGTCCTGAGGCGATGGGAATACCTGGTCTTGTCGCCATGGAGTTGCTGCAAGGATGTCGTAACCGACGAGAGCAAAAGCGCGCAGAAAGCGTGCTGCGCTCCTATACGCTGTATTGGCCCAGCCGAGAGGATTGCGCGCGGGCTTTCGATGACTTCACTGCATACTACCTGAGCCACAACCTGGGCATCTTGGACGCACTGATCGCTGAAACCGCGGTGGGCTTGGGCGTACAACTGGCCACTTTCAACGAGAAGCATTACGGAGTTGTAAGCACACTGAGGACGATCCTGCCATACACGCGATAGCAGTGCGACCTCATCGCAGTACTCGCCTCATCACCGAAAAAAGCATGCCCTGCCCAGCCTCTATATGTCCCACAGCGTAGGAATCCTGGACTCGCAAGGCACCCCCGTCTGGCACAGGCCGCACCCGTAGCCGCCGAAGCCATAGTTGGCCCTCACGAACTCCTCCGTGGCCGGCTTGAGGTGCCGGGAACACGCCACCTTGTCGTGGCCCGCCTCCGTGATCGCCCCCACCGGGCAGCGCGCCATGCACCGTCCGCAGATGCCGTGGCTGAAGAACAGGCAGTACGCCCGGTGGTCCTCGTAGGGCCGGGGCGTGGGCGGAATCTGCATGCGCGCTACCACGGAACCTACCCGCACCGCCCTTCTCGTTGGCCGGGTCCTGGAGCGTGTTCTCGGGGCTTTCGCGGATGAAATCCTGGATGACGCCCGTCACCCAGGCAGCAGGATCGTCGAATTGTCTCACGTCTGGAATCCTCATGACCTCCCAGGGCCATGGCTCCCCAGACAGGGGCTATGAGCCACCGTATGGGGCATCGAAGTACGAGGCGTGCGGTTTGATGTCCAGCACGGGTGAGCCGTCCAGCGCGTCCAGTCCGACGACCTCCAGGACGTGGTCTTCGACGCGCTGGACGCGCACGACGGTCAGGCCGATGGGGTTGGGCCGGTATTGGCTGCGGGTGGCAAACACGCCCCGGAGCGGCCGGCTGGGGTCGCCCCGGGGATGGAGTTGCAGGTCGTAGCCGGTGGATTGGTGGAAGTAGAAGAGCACGACGACGTCGCTGCCGGGCTCCAGCCCCACCAACCCCTCGGCCAAGGCGGGATCGAGCACGATGCGGGCCGGGCGGGCGCGCAGTGCGTCGTCCGCCAGCCCCGTCCCCTCATCCCGTTCCACGTGGCCGATGGGATGCAACACGATGGCCTGGGGCCTGGAGTGTGGGCTCTGGCCTGTGGCTACGTTCCTGCCTCCCACGACGACAGGTATTTCTCCTGTTCGCGCGTCAACACGTCAATCTCGACCCCCATGGCGTGCAACTTGATGCGAGCGATCTCCCGATCAATCTCTTCGGGGACCGGGTAGACGGTGCATTCCAGTTCGTCGGCGTGGTTCCGCATGTACTCGGCACACAGCGCCTGGTTGGCGAAGGACATGTCCATCACCGCGCTGGGGTGCCCCTCGGCGGCGGACAGGTTGACCAGCCGGCCTTCCGCCAGGAGATAGATGTGGCGCCCGTCCTGGAGGGTGTACTCGTCCACGAAGGGGCGCACCCGGCGCGGCGCTCCTGTGGCCATTTTCTCCAGCGCCGGGATGTTGACCTCCACGTTAAAGTGGCCGGAGTTGGCGACGATGGCGCTATCCTTCATCACTTCCAAGTGCTGCCGGTCCACCACGTTGATATCGCCGGTGGAGGTGATAAAGATGTCGCCGACCGGCGCAGCCTCCGCCATCGGCATGACCCGGTAGCCATCCATGACCGCTTCCAAGGCCTTGAGCGGGTTGACTTCGGTGACGACGACGTTGGCTCCCAAGCCCTTGGCCCGCATGGCGATGCCGCGGCTGCACCAGCCGTAGCCGGCGACGACGAAGGTCTTGCCGGCGATGAGGACGTTGGTGGCGCGGATGACGCCGTCCAGCGTGGATTGCCCGGTGCCGTAGCGGTTGTCGAACAGGTGCTTGGTGAGCGCATCGTTGACGGCGACGATGGGGTAACGCAACACGCCGTCGCGGGCCATGGCCCGCAGCCGGATGACGCCGGTGGTGGTCTCCTCGGTCCCGCCGATGACGTTGCCGATCAGTTCGGTGCGCTCCTTGTGGAGCGTGCTCACCACGTCGGCCCCGTCGTCCATGGTCATGTGGGGCTTGTGGTCGAGCGCGGCGTGGATGTGCTTGTAGTAGGTCTCGTTGTCCTCCCCCTTGATGGCAAAGACGGGGATTTCATAGTACGAGACGAGCGCCGCCGCCACGTCGTCTTGGGTAGAGAGGGGGTTGGAGGCGGTCAGCACTACCTCCGCCCCACCCGCCTGGAGCGCACGGGCCAGGTTGGCCGTCTCGGTGGTGATGTGGAGGCAGGCGGCCAGGCGCACGCCTACCAGGGGCCGCTCGCTCTTGAAGCGCTCGCGGATGAGCCGGAGGACCGGCATCTCCCGCTCGGCCCACTCGATGCGCAGGCGGCCGGCGGGGGCCAGGTCGAGGTTTTTGATGTCGTGGTCAATTGGCATGGGAATCTCCTTCTGTCAGCATAGTAAGAAGTAAATGAGCAATGAGTATATGAGGACTCTCATCAGCGGGTATAGAGCACCCTTCCTTTGGTCAAGATTTTCTCGATGAATTGGTCCCCTCTGGCGCATCTGTTTTCCAGTTCAGCCGGCGTGAGCACTAGCGGCGAGAACGGAATTGCGCCTACAATGTCTGCAGCCAATTCACAAACCTCTGCCCAACGCTTCGGGAACGACTTGTCGGTTTCCTTCAGGATCAAGAGGTCAATGTCGCTGGCCGTGCCAGGTTCGCCGTAGGCGTAGGAACCGAAGAGGATGATCCTCTCAGGCTGGTAGGTCACTTCCAGCACTTTAACAATCTGATCTAAGAGAGGCCATATGTCTTTCGCCATATTTCCACCATTGTTCCCCTCGAATGCCCAGCCATAGACGTTCGGTGATGTCGAGTGTCTTGCGGCTGGTGTGGAAAACGTACAGTTCGCGTTCCGGGGCTTCGCGATGCAGTTGAGCATAACTTCTCATAGCGGTGACCGAGTCAGGGAAGGCAGCCACAACTGCCAATTGCTCCAGGACCCGTTTGTTTGCCTCAGAATGGGCTTTAGTAGCCTCGATCAGAATCCATCGCTGAGGATAGTGCTCACGGATTTCCTGCCATTTCATAACGTAGATTCTCCTTCAGCGAGCATAGAGCACCCGAAGGTATCCTGCCAGTGTGCCGAAACGGTCTCAAAGCTCAGGCCCCTCCATCCCCAACACCTTCAGACTTCGTCAAAGCTCGCAAAACCGCTCGTTAGACAGCAACGTCCCGCCGCACTGGCTCATCGCAAAGCGGCGGGACGTAGTCATTGAGACCGCCGGCTTACCGCACCAGCAACACATCTAACGCCCCGCCATCGTCAAAGTGCTCGCGGAAGCGAACCACGAACTCGGCCAGCGTATAGTGGTGGCTCTGCGGGCCGGGCTGCTCCAGGGCGTAGGTGGCCGCCAGCGCGCCCAGCCGCCCCACCAGGTCCCAGGACAGCCCCAGCGCCAGCCCCTTGATCAGCCCCGCCCGGAAGGCGTCACCCACGCCGGTGGGGTCATCCATCTGCCGGGGAGGCACCGGAGGAATAGCGTGCAGGGTGCCCTTCTCCCACACGCGTGCGCCCTCCGCCCCCAGCGTGACCACGCAGGCACGGGCAGGGGCAGCGCGCATGGCCTCGGCGCTCAACCCCGTCTTCTCCCGCATCATCTCGAACTCGTACTCGTTGACCACCAGCAGGTCGCACCCCTCCAACCCGGCGCGCAGGTCGTCGCCCGAGAGGCGGATGATCTGCTGGCTGGGGTCATACAGGTACGG
>Ga0315291_10005284_pt1 | contig 16200 bp, 9 predicted proteins | sample YL17G12_20_MG_FD_203070 | JGI IMG/M metagenome (GOLD analysis project Ga0315291, IMG submission 203070) | Sediment microbial communities from Yellowstone Lake, YNP, Wyoming, USA - YL17G12_20 | ecosystem: Environmental > Aquatic > Freshwater > Lake > Sediment | place: USA: Wyoming | collected...
GCGACCCGCGCGCGAGTTTCAGGATAGGCATTCTTTTCGTCCAAGCCGATTCTTCCCTTGTCCAACCCCTTCTGCTTCAACGCTTTGACGATCGCTTCGCCGGGAGTCGCCGCGTGCTTTCCGCGGTCATCCAAGATCTCCTTGAATTTCTTTTCCCCCTCGCTCAGGGTCCCTTCCGGATAAACGAAATAAACGTCGTTGCCGAAGGTGTAAACCTCTTTCATCCAGGAGGGGTATCTGGCTGCCCAGGCGACATCCCCCTTGCCGATGATCAAGGCGGGAGCGATGTCCGGCCTCCGGGCAAAGAGGGCGAAACTCTCCACATTCAAAAACCGATACATGTACGGGAGATGGCTCTGAAAATCTGCCAGGTAACTCACGTTCTCCGGGTGAGAGGCAATAATTGCGTCCAGATTAAATTCTTCCATCTTCTTCAGCATTCGTTCCTTATTGACTAGCACCGCTTTTCTCCTTTCCCTTTTTTTGAAAAAATATGTTCGTTTCCGCTTTCGGGTTTCAGGATCTAAATCTGATGATCTCGCAAAAAGTCTGAAAAGACGTATTTCCGTCATTCCGGCGAACCCCGGATCGGGTCCGGGGCAGGCGCCGGAATCCAGTTATTTCAAATACTTAAAAATTCTCTGGACTCCGGTCTTCGGCGAGCTCAGCCGAGCGGTTTCCACCGGAGTGACGACTTTTTACGAGACCATCAAATCTCAATTAACTCGAAACTCGCAACCCGAAACGTAGTCCTATTTATCGAACCACGTCCTCACAAACCCTCCCCCGTGATAGCCAAACCAAGTCGCCATTCCCGCGCCGAACCCTTTGACATAGTCCCGGTAGGCGACTGGGATGATGGATTTAACCAGGTATAGAATGGGAAGGTCCTCTTTTATGATTTCCATCGCCTTCTGGTAATAGGGCAGGCGCTCCTCCCATTTCCAGGTTGTCCTCCCCTTCTCCAATAAATCATCGAGCTCCTTGTTCTTGTACCGAGACCAATTATTCTTATCAACCTCCCCCGAATGAAGCCACAGATAATAGGCGTCATCCGGGTCGAGCCGTTCACTGTCTCCCCTTAATGCGACGGAATATTCCCCCTTGCGCGCATACTCCCAGAAAGGTGCCCGATCGATCACCTTGATCGTGGCCTCGATTCCGATATTTTTCAGTTGCCCCACTGCCGCGTGGCAACCATCGACATACGTCGTATCGGAGTAGGTCAGCAATTCCACCTTAAACCCGTTGGGATAGCCGGCTTCCGCCAGAAGCTGTTTCGCTTTCGCCACGTCATATTCCCTGTCTTTTATCGGAACATACATCCGGGAGCGGTTGGAAAAGGCTTGATTGTTGACGGCTTCTCCCAGCCCCCAGTATGCCGCCTGGATGAATTCTTTCTTATTCATCCCGAAGGCCACCGCCTGCCGCACCTTCTTGTTATCAAAGGGGGGCTTGCTCACATTGAAAATAATAGCCACATAAGCGACCGGTTGGGGCATGACTGTAATCATACCCGGTGTCGGTTTCTTCAATTCATCCAGGACGATGTTCCGGGGCGGGCAATTGATGTAATCGAGATCCCCCGCCCGCAGCGCCGTCCACCGCACCGTCTCATCGACGATCTTTTTGATGTAAATACTGTCTAAATAGGGAAGGCGGTCTCCGGTTTTTTCATCCACCTCCCAGTATTTGTCGAAGCGGGTCAATTCCGTGGTCTCGTTGGGAACGAAGGACTTGAAGACGAAAGGTCCCGTGCCCGGTGCCGGCTTTACCCCTGTTGGCTCCCAGCCGGCCGGAATAATCGGACAATTCTGGATGGTTAAGGTGCTCAAAAAGGGGCCGAAAGATTCTTTCAACCGGATTTTCAGGTTATACTTGTCGATGATTTGCACGGAATCGATCCAGCGGTAGGCAAAAGCCCGGGGCGATCGGGTGGCCGGGTTCATCACCCGCTCGATCGAGTATTTTACATCCCCGCTGTCCAGCTCCTTCCCATGATGGAATTTCACCCCTTCCCGCAGGGGGAAGATGTACTCTCTCCCATCCGGAGATATGTCCCATGACTTGGCCAGGCTGGGATACATCCTCACCTGCGGCAACTCCCCCATCTCCGTGAGGGCGTTGTACATCAGCACATAATTCTGGAAATCCATGAAATATTGATTTCTATGTGCGTCCAGTCCGGTCGAGCCATAGCGCTCACCCACGCGCAATCTTCCCCCGTATTTCGCCTTTTTCTCCGCCCCATGACCCAGGTTCGAAATGCCGGCCAGAACCATTCCGGCTGCGCTCGCTCCGCTCAGGTAGAAGAATTCCCTCCGCGTGAGACCCTTAAAAATTTTTTTCTCCTTTTTCATCATTCTCTCCCCTTCCCGGAAAATTTTTCACGACGGCTCTGCCGTCTTCGAAGCATAAATCTTCCCTGCTCAATGGACCAGAGGGTCTGGATGGGCCTTGCCCATCATCGCAAGGAGACAAAAAAAATCAAGCTGCCTTCCATCCAAAAACCTCCTCTCCCCTTGCGGGAGAGGGCTTCGTCGCGAGCTCAGCCGAACGGCTAGGGTGAGGGGGATCAAAATGGAAGGTCTTGAAATTCCAATCCATTATCACCCCCACCCTCGCCCTCCCCGAAGCTGTGAAATAATCCCCTAAATCACCCCCACCCTCGCCCTCCCCCATCAAGAGGGAGGGAATTTCTTTCTTATTTCAATATGTTTACCCTCTCCCCGGGCGGGAGAGGGTAGGGTGAGGGGGGTATATTCCAAATTTTTCACACCTTCCCCCATCGAGGGGGAGGGTAAATCCGAGTTTCCGAATGGAAACTGGCGAACTCTGGAACTCCAAAATCTGGGGCATTGGGAACTTGAGGGTCTTTGGGGATAAAGAAACCGGCTTTATCTATCCAGCCAAACTCTCGAAAACCCACCGCCGTAATAACCAAACCAGGTGCTGGCTCCTACCTCATGTCCTTTGACAAAATCCCGGTACGCCACGGGGATCACGGATTTGGTAAGATACAGAATGGGCAGGTCCTCCTTGATGGTCTCAACTACTTTTCGGTAGATCGGCACCCGGTCTTCCCACTTCCAGGTCGTCCGGCCCTTTTCCAGCAATTCGTCGAGTTCCTTATTAGAATATCTGGACCAGTTATTCTTGTCAATCTCTCCGGAATGAAGGTATTGATAAAAGGCGTCATCCGGGTCCAGCCTCTCGCTTTCCGATCTTGCCGAAAGATAAAAATCCCCCTTGCGCATGCTGTCAAACCAGGGCGCCCGGTCCACAACTTTTATCGTCCCCTCAATGCCAATCTTGCTCAATTGTCCCAGCATGGCTTCGCATGCGGGCAATTCGGTCCCGCCGGAAAATTGCAAAAATTCCGTCTTAAACCCGTTCGGGTATCCCGCTTCAGCCAGAAGCTGTTTGGCCTTGACCAGATCCACCTCCGCCTCTTTGACTGGAATATATAGCCGGGAGCGGCTCAGGAAGGGTTGGTTGTTGACCGGCTCCCCCAGCCCCCAGAAAGCGGCCTGGATGAGTTCTTTCTTGTCGATCGCATGGGCAACCGCCTGCCGCACCTTCACCCGATCGAAGGGAGGCCGACCGACGTTAAAGTAGATCCATACACACCCCACCGGCTGGGGAAGAATCACCTGAACACCCGGGGTCGGTTTCTTCATTTCAGCCAGAACGATATTCAACGGGGGAAGGTTTATGTAATCCAGGTCTCCTGCCCGGATGGCCGTCCAGCGCACGATCGGGTCCACGATCTTTTTAACGTAGATACTGTCTAAATAAGGCAGGCGATTCCCCGTTTTCCCATCGACCTCCCAGTATTGATCAAATCGCGCTAATTCCGTCGTCTCGTTTACGACGAAGGACTTCAGGACAAACGGGCCGGTACCGGGTGCCGGCTTTGTGGCGGTCGGCTCTACCCCCGCCGGAATGATGGGACAGTTCTGGATGGTCAGGGTTGTCAAAAAGGGGGCGAACGGTTCTTTCAACTTGACTTTCAGATGATACTTATCGATAACCTGGACGGTATCGATCCAGCGGTAGGCAAAGGCCCGGGGCGACCGGGTAGCCGGGTTCATCACCCGCTCGATGGAATACTTTACATCGCCGCTGTCCAATTCCTTCCCGTGGTGAAACTTTACGCCTTCCCTCAGGAGAAAAACATACTCTTTCCCATCATGGGAGATTTCCCACGATTTGGCCAGATCCGGGTAAATCCGCACCTGGGGCAAAGGACCCATGATGGTCAGGGCGTTGTACATGAGTACGTAGTTCTGGAAATCCTGGAAATACTGATTCTTGTGGGCGTCCAGTCCCGTTGACTGGTAGCGCTCTCCTACGCGCAACCTTCCTCCGTATTTGGGCTTCTTTTCTTCTCCCCGGGCCAAGCCGGGAAAGCCGCCCAAGGCCAATCCGGCCATACCGGCCACGCCCAGATGGAGGAACCCCCTGCGAGTGAACTCCCCGAAAGTCTCTTTCTCATCTTTCATCTCGTTCCCCTCCAGAATAAAGAAGGTATTTTCAGAATCTAACCGCAGAAGGCACTGAGAAACTATCCTCGGGCTATCTACGAATTAGCTCGTAGGGGCGATTCGCGAATCGCCCCTACAGAAGAATACGCACCTTTCTATTTTCTTGAATACACAGACGTTTCTATGTGACCTCTGTGGCCCCTTGGAAAGACGGCCTATTTATCGAGCCAGACTCTTCTCATCCCACCGCCGTAATACCCAAACCACGTCCCGGCCCCGGCCTCAAAATCCTTGACGTAGTCCCGGTAGGCAACGGGAATCACGGATTTGGCCAGATACAGAATGGGCAGGTCCTCCTTTATGATCTCGACCACTTTTTGATAAATGGGCACTCGATCCTCCCATTTCCAGGCTGTCCGCCCTTTCTCCAGCAAGGCATCCATTTCCTTGTTGCTGTATCTGGACCAGTTATTCTTATCGATCTCCCCGGAATGAAAGTACAAGTAATAGGCATCATCCGGGTCAAGCCTTTCGCTGTCTCCTCTTACGGTGATGGTAAACTCTCCCTTCCTCAGGTTTTCATGGTACGGGGCTCTGTCGATGACCTTCATTGTCCCCTCGATTCCGATTTTTTTCAACTGCCCCACGACGACCTGACAGCCATCCAGATAGGTCGTGTTGGAAAATTGAAGAAACTCGGTCTTAAAGCCGTTCGGATATCCAGCTTCGGCCAAGAGCTGTTTGGCTTTTGCGGGGTCATATTCCCGGTCTTTCACGGGAATGTACATCCGCGAGCGGTTCAGGAAAGGCTGGTTGTTCGTGTATTCCCCCAACTCCCAGTAAGCGGCCTGGATGATCTCCTTCTTGTCAACAGCGTAGGCCACGGCCTGCCGCACTTTTTTATTATCGAAGGGCGGCTTGCTGACATTGAATATGATCCATACGCAGCCTACCGGCTGAGGCATTACCGTCACGACCCCCGGGGTCGGCTTCTTCATTTCCTGGAGAGCAATATTCTGGGGCGGGCAGTTGATGTAATCCAGATCTCCAGCCCGCAGCGCTGTCCAGCGGATGCTCTCCTCCACGATTTTTTTTACGTGGATGCTGTCCACATAGGGAAGACGGTTGCCCGTCTTTTCATCCACTTCCCAGTATTGGTCAAACCGGGTAAATTCCGTCGTTTCATTGGGAACAAAGGATTTGAAAACAAAAGGCCCCGTGCCCGGCGCCGGCTTCACCCCCGTCGGCTCCCAGCCCGCCGGGATGATCGGACAATTCTGGATCGTCAGGGTGGTTAAAAAGGGGCCGAACGGCTCTTTGAGCCGGATCTTAAGATGATACTTGTCGATGATATGGATGGAATCAATCCAGCGGTAGGCAAAGGCCCGGGGGGACCGGGTGGCCGGATTCATCACCCGTTCGATCGAATATTTTACATCCCCGCTGTCCAGCTCCTTCCCGTGATGAAATTTCACTCCCTCTCTCAGAGGAAAGATGTATTCTCTCCCATCCGGGGAAATTTCCCATGACTTGGCCAGATCGGGATAAATCCTCACCTGCGGCAGAGGCCCCATGATGGCAAGGGCATTGTACATCAGAACATAATTCTGGTAGTCCATGAAATACTGATTCCTGTGGGCATCCAGTCCCGTTGAACCATAGCGTTCCCCGATACGTACCCGGCCCCCGTATTTGGGCTTCTTTTCGGCGCCCCCGGCTATTTCGGGGATACCGGCCAGGGCCAATCCGGCCATGGACGCGCCGCTTACGTAAAGAAATTCCCTGCGGCTCAGCCGCGCGACTCCATCCTTCCGATTCTTCACGGTCCTACCTCCTTCCCTTTTCAAGGGTATTGTCAAAAGTTATCTTCCCTCTCCCCTTGGGGGAGAGGGTCAGGGTGAGGGGTGCTCTTGCTACGTCCCTCAGTTCTTTCACCCCCACCCCGTCCCTCCCCCCTCAAGGGGGAGGGATTTGCTTGTCTTCCTTTGTCTTCCCGAGTGGTTTTTCATAACTTTTTTGACATTACCTTTTCAAGTTTTTCCTCAAATTCCGGGATCGTCAGCACCCAGCCCAAACACCGGGATATGTTCTGCAGCGCAAAAACGTGCAGATCGTACCCGTAGGCGCTGGCCACGCAGTCTGAAATGACGACCAGCTTAAAACCCCGGTTTACGGTTTCGAAGCAGGCGCAGAGATCACAGGTGTTGGTATTGATGCCGAAGATCACCACGGTTTCCACTCCCAGCGTCCGCAGGAGATGTTCCAGGTCCGTCCCCAGGTAGATGCTGTAGGTTTTTTTGTTATTGATAACATAATCGTCGGGTCCCGGGGCGACCTCCGGCATGATCTTGGGCAGCCACCAGCCACCCTTCACCCTGGGTTTGCCAACCCAGCTCCTCTCTTCCGGTTTCAGTTTCTCGTTGACCAAGCGGGCCGGTTTGCCGAAAGGATTGAACCCCCGGTCGTTCTCAATCGGCCGCAGCTGAAAGATCACGTGGATGGTCGGGATCTGGTATTTCCGGGCGATCTCGATCAGTTTCGGAGCCTGGGTCAAGACCCTTTTTCGTTCCTCCTCCGGAACGAGCATGGGGCCCACTTCCGGGTCCAGATGTCCCTGGTGCATGTCGATGGCGACCAGGGCGGTTGTCTTCGGGTTGATCTCGAGAAGCTCTTTCACGCCATCGATAAACCGGGCCCGATCTAGAATTTTCACCTCCATTTTCCCTCCCCCTCCAAATATGGATAATGTCAAAATCTTTCACCGCAGAGAACGCGGAGAACGCAGAGTAAATCTTGATGATCTCGTAAGAAGTCTGAAAGGACCTATTTTCGTCATTCCGGCGAAAGCCGGAATCCAGGGTTCCCGGTGAAAACCGGGATCCAGTCTCTAGAATGGCTCCCGGCTTCCGCCGGGACGGCGTCTGGACTCCGGTTTCCACCGGAGTGACGACTTTTTACGATTCCATCATTATTCCATTCTTCCATCATTCCAACGTTCCGGTATTCCTCCATTCCATTCTTCCAGTTTTCCAGTTTTCTTCGCTCTCCTATTTTTCCGCAAGAAAATAGGAAAACCCCCTGGGGATCTTGTCTTCATCCACGGGGTGCTCCATTCGGTTCCAGTCTACCATAACGATTCTTCGTTTCTGTTTGGGAGGAACCCCATTCAGCCGGTCCCGTAACCAATCGGCGGACATTGTACCCACCTCGTCCACAAACCGGGAAACCCCATGATATTCATTCTCATAGATTCTGAACTCTTTAATCTCTGAAGCCAGGTTGTTGAAATACTGGTAGACCTCTTCCGTATCCGTGAGATGGTCAAATTCCCCGTGAAAAATAATGTGGGGGCACTTGATCTGCGACTCCCGCCCCTGCAGGGTCATCTTGGCGGCCATCCGGTCGAATTCCTCGTCGCTCAGGTTTCCGGCCATCCACAGGAAGCGCAACCTGAAGTTAGGGGAGGTCTCGTTGAAAATATGGTCCTTGTTGTAATGGCAGCTGGCGTAGGTGGAGAGGGCTTTGACTCGAGGATCCTGAATGGCAATCAACGGTCCCCAGTAGGTTCCCATGCTTGTCCCATGCAAGCCAATCTTATCCGCATCCACTTCGGGACGCTTCACGAGGAAATCGATCGCCGCCTTCCCCGCGCGACCGTAATTCTCTTCATCCACCCAAATCTCCCGCAACAAACTTTCTCCTTGTCCCGGGCCGTCGATCGCCAGGGTGTTCATCCCCCTGGAAACGTAAGGATTCATCAGATGGTTCATCACGTTTTCTTTGTGCAGGTCCATCCCCGGAATTAATAATATGGTGGGAGTTTTTTTCTTCCCGGGGCTGAGCGTAAGGATACCCGGTATGGATTTTCCTTCGAAAGGAATCTCCACCCGCTCCATCGGGTATCGGCTGTACTGGATGACCTTATCGAAGGTAAACTTGATCTTTTCCGTGAGCCAGATCAATTCCTCGTTTTGGGAGTCGAAAATGCCCCAGGCCGCCATTACATAAAAATGACAGGCTCGGAAATAGTAATCGCAAGCCGTCTCCGTATGTCGCGCCTCCTCCTCTCTGCGACCCAATTTCTCCAACCGGCTGGCCGTCCGGATGTTTTCCTTGGGATATTCATCCAGACACTTTATCCGGGCCGCCGTGTCCTTCAAATCAAAATAGTTTGAACCCCGGACGATTCCCGCCCCCACAGCTTCTTCCGGGTTGTCCCAGAAAAAGCAGCTCCGGCCCATCAAACGGAAAAAACGATCCGCAATCCACCTCTGAGACTTGATGTCCACCAGAGTGCGAGTATAGGGAATTTCAGCGGTCGATCCAATACGGTCAATTCTCTTGATCCTCGGTTTCTTGTCCATCCGTCACCCTGCCTTTCTCTTCAATTTGTAGTAGGAATATTTCCAGTATTCCCCTAGCCCTCGTGTGGAGCTGTGAAAGAATCCCCTAACTCACCCCCACCCTCGCCCTCCCCCATCAGAGACTGTGTCGTAATGAAAAAAAAGAGCCGTCATTCCCGCGAAAGCGGGAATCCAGTCGCGATTTTATTCAAGATTTAAGCCCCCTGGATGCCCGCCTTCGCGGGCATGACGAATTCTGACACAGCCTCTCAAGGGGGAGGGAGTTTCTTTCTTATTTCATAATGTTTCCCCTCTCCCCGGGCGGGAGAGGGTAGGGTGAGGGGGGATATTACAAATTTTTCACACCTTCCGTGTAAGGGGAGGGGTAAAAGCTTATGCCTCATTGTTATATCCCTTTGGGATTCCCCCCAGAATTTCCGCAACCCAGTCGGCCATATAATCCACGGCCATGGAATAGTTATCTGCCTGACAGTGTTCGGCCCCCCCCTCGGCCAGGGTAAAGACCTTCAGCTTCCGACCCGGGCTGTTTACCGCCGCCTCGATTGTTCTTTCTGCTCGCCACAGAGGAACTTGCCGGTCATTCTCCCCGTGGACGATCAGCAAAGGGCAAGTGATCTTTTCCGCGACCCCTTCCAGAGTCAGTTGGTTGGCAACCGCAACTGCCTCCTCCACTGTATCTCTCCCGAAGACCCACATGGTATGATCCGCCAGACCCGGAACCGAGGGCTCCCCCCCTCTGCCCACTAACTGCTTGGAGATCAATTCTCCGAATTCCCAAATCGCTCCCCAGGCCACGCAACACTTGAATCGTTTCTCAAAAGCCGCGGCCCGTGGGGCATAATAGCCCCCCAGGCTATTGGCCACGATTCCGATTCGTTTTGCATCCACATCCGACCGCTTTTCCAGGTAATCTACACAAGCAGCCGCAGGGACTTCCGTGTCTGGGCCGCTGGGCATACCCCGCAGGCGCAAGGCCTCGCCCACGCCGGGATGATCCACGAGTAAAAGAGAAATTCCCCGCCGGCGAAATTCATCGGCGGTTCTGAGGTAAAGGACCTCCTTCATCATATCAAAGCCGTCAAAGTGCACCATGCAAGGGGCAGGGCCTTTGACCGGCGCCTTCGAGAAGAGGGCGGGCAGGGATTTTCCCTGAAAAGGCACTTCCACCCATTCCACCGGCTCCTTGCGCAACTGCAGCGCCTTCTTGAAGGCCGACAACGCCTGCCGATACGTCTGCACCTTCCGCGGGTCCCGGTGGCTGGGCATACGCTCGGCCGCAAAATAGTAGGTGCTGGCTCGAAGATACTTTCGTCCGGCGCTCAAATACTGCCCGGCCTCCTCATGCGTAAGCGCGAGCTTCTCCACCCTTTCGGCCAGTTTCTTCCAGCTTTCATACCAGGCCTGCTGCGCAAAAACATCGTTGCGTACCGATGCTTCTTTCAGCGGACGGCAGGCCTCATCCATTTCGCTGAGCGCCCCTCCCGAATAAAGAGCCGACATAAAGGCTAAGTTCCAGGTATAGTTCTCCCGAAAATACTCAAACACCCTATTCTCCTTTCTTGATTGATGGTTTTGTCAAAAACTAACCACAGAGACCTCAAAGAAATTATCAATTTTTCAGAGAGAAAAAAATACCCTTCCCTCCCCTGTACTACTAACGTGCAAACTCTTTTAATTTTGTAAAGATTCTTGTAAAGAAATGTATCTTTGATGTTCTCGTAAAAAGTCGTCACTCCGGTGGAAACCGGAGTCCAGAGAATTTTTAAAAATTTGAAATAACTGGATTCTGGCGCCTGCCCCGGACCCGATCCGGGGTTCGCCGGAATGACGGAAATACGTCTTTTCAGACTTTTTACGAGATCATCATCTTTGCTGGTCGTGGGAATCTATGCATTTCATTAGTTTTTGCTAATATCTCTGTGAACTCTGTGCCCTCTGTGGCTAAAGTTTTTTGGTTGTGGCTCTGCCGCGCTGTGACCTCTGTGGTTTCATATGTTCTTCTGTTTTCCATAAAAGTTTTAATAGTACCCACGAACCCAGAAGCTTCGATCCCTATTTATCCAACCAGAGGTACCGGATACCACCCCCATACCACGAAAACCGAACCGAAAAACCCTTTCTGTACCCTTGCACATTCTCCCGGAAAGCAACCCCGACTACCGGCTTGGAAATGTACAGTATCGGGAGGTCTTCCTTGATGATTTCAACGACTCTCCGGTAAATCTCTACCCTTTCTTCTATTTTCAGGGTCACCCGGCCTTTTTCCAAGAGAGCATCCATTTCCGGATTGGCGTACCTGGAAAAATTACTCTTCCCTATTTCCTTGGAGTGTAAGTACATGTAAAAAGCATCATCCCATTCATATCGCTCCGAGTCTCCCCGGAATGACAGAGTGTAATCCCCCTTCCGCAGCAAAGGCCAATAAGCCGCCCGGTCGATCACCCTCATGGTCGCCTCAATCCCCAGGGCCTTCAATTGGCCGATCGTGGCTTCGCAACCCCCCGTGTCATAGCTCACAGGTGTTTCTATGAATTCGGTCTTGAACCCATTGGGATATCCCGCCTCGGCCAGAAGCTGTTTGGCTTTGGCTACGTCCACCTCCCGATCCTTGACGGGAATGTAAAAGGGGGAACGATTCAGGAAGGGCTGATTGTTGACCACCTCCCCCAAACCCCAGTAAATGGCCTGCACGACATCCTTTTTATTGATGGCTTGGGCCACCGCCTGGCGCACCTTCTTATTGTCAAAAGGGGGTTTGCTGACATTGAAAAAGATCCAGTTGTTGCCCACAGACTCATAGTCCATGAAGATGCCGGGGAAGGGTTTTTCCAGGACCGCCTTGGCCATGATGTTTAGAGGAGGGGTAGCCACATAATCCAAATCACCCGCCCGCAGGGCATTGAAACGAACGCCGTCGTCGAGGACTTTTTTCACATAAAGGCCGTCCAAATAAGGAAGGCGATCCCCCGTCTTTTCATCGAACTCCCAGTATTTGTCGAACCGGGTAAATTCCGTCGTTTCGTTGGGAACGAAGGATTTGAGAACAAAAGGTCCGGTTCCCGGTGCCGGTTTGGTCCCTGTCGGTTCCCAGCCCGCCGGGATGATCGCGCAATTGTGGACCGTGAGGGTCGTCAAAAAAGGGGCATAAGGCTCTTTCAGCCTGATCTTCAGGTGATATTTATCGATGACTTGAATGGAATCAATCCACTTGAAAGCAAATGCCCGCGGGGATCGGGTTGCCGGATTCATCACCCGTTCGAACGAGTACTTTACATCGCCGCTATCCATTTCTTTTCCGTGGTGGAACTTCACCCCCTCCCGCAGGGCGAAGACGTATTCGTGCCCATCATTGGAGATCTCCCATGATTTGGCCAACATCGGGTTCATCTCTACCTGGGGCAATTTCCCCATCTCCGTCAGTCCGCTGTACATCAAGCAATAATTTTGATAATCCATCATGTCTTGGTTCTTGTGGGCATCTAATCCGGGGGAACCATAACGTTCTCCCACACGGAGTAACCCGCCATATTTTGGTTTCTTTTCTGCCGCCCGCCCGAATTCCGGCGTCCCGGCCAAAAATAATCCGGCCACCCCGAATCCGCTCAGATGAAGAAAATCCCTTCGGGTTAGTCTGCCAAACTTTTCTCGCTCATCTGACATCCCCATTCTCTCCTCTCTTGGTAGCTAGTACTTGGTTGTGAAATTTCGCGTTATATTATCTGGCGAGATTTGCTACCACTTTGTCGTGGCCCGGGGGGCAGGGTGCTGAGCGCGGGCAGCATCGGCCGGGAGAATACCTAACCCATGCTCCCGCTGAGTCTCCGCAAAAGCAGGCGGGGAGCCCTTTCCCGCCTCATCCATGAAAAGACCACCGCCTCATGATGCCAAGCGAAGCGCCCTGGCCTCCGGGCCCTCTGACCACCTATAAATTATGACACCAACTTCTGAGACCCGAAACTGGCTGGGAACCCAAATACTCATCAGCGAATCGGAACGTAAACTCTGAGCGGAGTAAACATCCAGCGATTCGCTAGATTGGGGAACGCGCCATTGAATCCCCCCATGCGCAAGACTTCTTGCCCGGGCTTACTTGTCAAGCCACCAATACTTCGCCCCGCCGCCGTGCCAGGCAAATCTCATGGAAAAACCTTTTCTGTACCCTTTGACGTAATCCCGTAAGGCAATTCCGATTACGTTTTTGCAGACATAGTGGATGGGCAGGTCTTCCTTGATAATCTCCACGACCTTCGTATAAATGGCCGCCCGATCTTCCCACTTCATGGTTGTCCGTCCTTTTTCCAGCAGCGCGTCAAGTTCTTTGTTCGCGTAACGCGACCAGTTATTCTTGTCGATTTCGCTGGAATGGAAGTACATGTAGTAGGCGTCGTCCCAATCAAACCTTTCCGAGTCTCCTCGATAGGAAACGGAATACTCCCCTTTTCTCATCATCGCATAATAGGGCGTTCGATCTACAACCCGAATGGTAGCGTCAATCCCGATTTCTTTCAATTGACCGACGGTGGCCTCACAACCCGCCACATCATAGGTGGTGGAATAGGTAAGGAATTCAGTTTTAAGCCCATTCGGGTAGCCGGCTTCGGCAAGAAGCTGTTTGGCTTTATTCAAGTCCAGTTCCCGATCTTTTATGGGGACGTAAAACCGAGAATTCTTCAGAAAGGGCTGATTGTTCTCGATTTCTCCCAGACCCCAGTAGATTGCTTTAAGGACCTTTTCCTTATCCAGGCCGTAGGCGATTGCCTGGCGAACTTTTTTGTTGTCGAAAGGAGGTTTGCTCATATTGAACCATATCCAGCCATTCCCCATTGAGTCGTAATCCATGAGGATCCCGGGGACGGGCTTCTCGAGTATCGCCTTGGCAAGGATATTGAGTGGAGGAACATCGACCATATCAATGTCTCCCGCCCGCAACGCCGTCCAACGAACGGCCTCATCTACCATTTTTTTCTCGTAGATCATATCCAAATAAGGGAGACGGGCACCTGTCTGTTCGTCCTTCTCCCAATACTGATCAAATCGAGTAAACTCAATGTTTTCGTTGGGAACAAAGGTTTTGACGATGTAAGGCCCCGTACCCGGTGCCGGTTTCATCCCCGTCGGCTCCCAGCCTGCCGGTATGATGGGACAATTGGCAACGGTCAGGGAGGCCAAAAAAGGAGCGAAAGGCTCTTTTAGCCGAATCTTAATATTATATTTGTCGATGATTTGAATTGAATCCACCCATCGGAAAGCAAAGGCTCGAGGAGCTCGGGTCGCCGGGTTCATGACCCGGTCCAAAGAGAACTTAACGTCGCCGCTGTCCAGCTCCTTCCCGTGATGGAACTTCACTCCTTCTCTCAAGGGAAAGGTGTATTCTCTCCCATCCGGGGAAATCTCCCAGGATTTGGCCAGCAGGGGGTAGATCTCCACTTGAGGCAAATTCCCCTGCTCCGTCAGTGCCCCATACATTAAACAATAATTCAGGTAGTCAGCAAAATCTTGATTCTTATGGGCATCCAATCCTGCGGATGCCCAACGTACGCCCGCACGCAATCGGCCGCCATATTTTGGCTTTTTTTCTTTTCCCTGAGCCCATGCGGGGAGACTGGTTAAAGTCATTCCGGCCATCCCGATCCCGCTCAGGTAGAGAAATTCCCTCCGGCTCAGCCCTCCAAAATTTCCTTTCCCATCATCCATATTGTTCCCTCCTTCCAAAATTGATGTTTTCGTAAAAAGTCCATCAGTCCCGCTCTGAGCGGGATTGCGCTTCAACTTCGTCGTTGCAGCGTACCTGTAGGGGCGGTTCGCGAACCGCCTCTACTCGTTAGATTATGCGCGCCTTGCATTGTAGGGGCGAGCTGCGCTCGCCCGGACAGGGGCGTCCGCAGGACGCCCCTACATCGAAACCATCGTTCTGCTGACTTCTTACGACTTCATCAAAATTAGAGTGGGCGTATGGGTGCGGTGAGAATTTCTTCCCCACCGGGACCCTTCCTCAAAAGAACCCTTATCCCTTCACTCCTTATTATTCTATGGCCACGGCGCGAATCGGGAAGGATTCCAGACCTCCCATTTTTGCGGGGAAACCGAAGAAAAGGAATCTTTGCTTTTTCAGCTCTCCTAAATTGGCCAGCCCTTCAATGATGGGGATATCGTTGAAAAGCATAAGGTCGTGGGTGAAATAATTATTCAAAATCGGCGGGCGGTTTATCAGCGGATTTTCGGGAAACACCGTATCATCCACTCCCACCATCTTGATCTTCTTCCGCAGGAGGTATTCCACACCTTCTTTCACGATATAGCAACGACCCTCCCCCGGATGCGGGCATCTTCCGATCAAAACGATGTCATTTTCTTTTATCTCAAATCGTTCCAGAATATCCGGTCCAATGGCAGTTTGGGGAGGAAGATTCTTGCAGTCCACCAGAACGGCCATACCGAAGAATTTGGTCAGCGCCAGCTCGCTCACATCATTGCCGCTCTTCCCTCGCCGCACAGGGACAAAGTGGGAAGGCGCTTCCACATGGGTGGAAATATGGCTTTCCATGTCAATGTAGTGCATGAGCTCACCCGGCGGAAAGGTAAACATTTTGATTTCATACTTCCTCTTTCCGGTATCCAAAGGCCCTTCCGCATTTCCGGGGGTAACCTTCTTGGAAAGGTCAATCACACGTCCTTGCGCCAAATATGCCGCCACATCTTCAATAGTCATGATTCCTCCTTTTATCCCCTCTTCCTCTTTGCAATACGATGTTCGAACTGAAGAAAAGATTGAAAAAAACATAGTGAAAAGCCAACGAAATGTCAAGGGAAAAAGGGGGAAAGTTAATACTGTAAACAGACCGGAGTCACACTTCTTGGGGATAATTCGCGGGCTTATCAATGATGCTCTTGCTCGACGGCCGCCAGCGCGACGTCGCTCGGGGGCCAGAGGGGTGAGTCCCCCCCGGCCAGGCGCAAACAGGCCCAGAAGATCAATGCGTCTTTCCGTTAGTTCTGTTGGAAGAATCGCCTGTTCGGCAGGGGGTTGAAAAAAATGCCCAATTTTGCTTAAATGATCGGGGTACTGTCAAAATTTTTATTAAAAACAGGAGAACATATGGAACCACAGAGGTCGCAGAGAAATACTCTGTGTCCTCAAAAAGACAAACGAACGAGAGCGGTGCCTGGGGGATAGACTCGTCGGTTAGGGGCGAAGTTATTGTCGAACGAAGAGGTGTCAGGAAATGCCCAGGATGAAGTCCAAGCAGGTACTTATTGATCGGGGCCAGGTAAAGGATTGGGGTTGTTGATCGATTTTAATGGGGGTTGGTTAAAAGAAGGGCTAGAGAGATTAATCGTTTAGAGGGCAC
>Ga0315291_10005286_pt1 | contig 16195 bp, 20 predicted proteins | sample YL17G12_20_MG_FD_203070 | JGI IMG/M metagenome (GOLD analysis project Ga0315291, IMG submission 203070) | Sediment microbial communities from Yellowstone Lake, YNP, Wyoming, USA - YL17G12_20 | ecosystem: Environmental > Aquatic > Freshwater > Lake > Sediment | place: USA: Wyoming | collected...
TTTGTGCTCGAAACATCGGTCGCGATTGCTCAGACCACTGTCGACGCTCAAGACGTTTTTGCAATCTTTGCTTGCGTTTTTTAAGAATTTTGATATCTTTCTTCTTCACTCGAAATGCCCTCCTTTGTGGTTAGTGTTTTCTTGTTTAAATTCATTTTAACCGCTATTGACGGGCATTTCGAGCTTTTTTTTGCATTTCTTAAATTTAATTGCACTTATTTAGAGTCTAGTTTCCTTAAAGCTCCAGCGGTAATGAGGTGATCTTTTCCACCATGAAAGTGATCATCATGGTGGTCTGCATGATCGTCGTCATGGTAATCCATGAGGTGGAGGTGAACTTCAATTCGAAATCCTCCTTCTCCATTCACTGGATGAAAATGGATAAAAGGACAGATCTGGGCGAAATAGAGAAAATGGAAGATTACAAAAAGTACACCCAGCCTATCCTTCATGATTCCTACACCTCATTACTACCGCCTGATGCATTAACCTCTCAGGTGCCTGCCTCCCAGGATGATAAATACTCCTTTTGTTCTTCGGTCAAGGTATCAATCTTAATACCCATCGCTTTTAACTTCATCTTGGCAATCATCTCATCGATTTCCGTGGGTACTCCATAGACCTGCTTACTAAGCTGCTTTCCCTTCTTGAGCAGGTATTCAGCCGCCAGCGCCTGGTTGGCAAAGCTCATATCCATTACACTTGAGGGATGTCCTTCGGCAGCCGTGAGATTAATCAATCTCCCCTCACCCAGCACATAAATCCTCTTCCCGTTCTTTAACCGATACTCCTCAACAAATTCCCTCATCTGTCGTCTGCTCTTAGTGAGCCGGGCAAGTGCCTCAAGGTTGAGCTCAACATTGAAGTGCCCCGAATTGGATACAATGGCGCCCTCCTTCATCAGGAGAAAATGTTTTTTGTCTATCACATGCTTATCACCGGTAAGGGTACAGAAAAAATCACCAATGGTAGCTGCTTTAGTGAGCGGCATCACCATGAAGCCATCCATGGTAGCCTCGAGTGCCCGTAAGGGGTTTATCTCCGTTACCACCACATTGGCTCCCATCCCTTTGGCTCTCATGGCCACTCCCCGACCACACCACCCATACCCGCACACCACAAAAGTACTTCCCGCCATCAGCCTGTTGGTTGCTCTGGTAATGCCATCGATGGTACTCTGCCCGGTACCGTAGCGGTTGTCAAAGAGATGCTTGGTATGGGCATCATTGACCGCAATAATAGGGAAACGTAACACCTTCTTTCGAGCCATATCCCGAAGCCTGATCACCCCTGTGGTCGTTTCCTCGGTACCTCCAATAATCCCTTGTACCAATTGAGTTCTTTTAGAATGGATCGTTGAAACCAGATCTGCCCCATCATCCATAGTAACCAGCGGCTTCAGATCAAGCGCCGCATTGATATGTCGGTAGTAGGTGGTGCGGTCTTCTCCCCTGATAGCAAAGACAGGGATTTTATGATACTTGACCAACGCGGCAGCAACATCATCCTGGGTACTTAAAGGGTTTGACGCACAGAGCGTCAATTGCGCGCCACCCGTCTTCAAGGTATCCATGAGGCTGGCCGTTTCAGTGGTCACATGGAGGCAGGCAGCAAGTCTTAAGCCTTTGAGGGGTCTTTCACGCTGAAACCTCTCTTTAATCAGATTCAATACCGGCATACTCTGGTTAGCCCACTCGATGCGTAACATCCCCTTTTTAGCCAAACCTATATTTTTAATATGATGATCCATTAACCTCTCCTCTTATATGTTTCATCAAAACAACTCCGAAATCGGAATCCAGTACCTCGTATCTTATTTTCGCATACCTAACCTTACAGTCATTGCGAGCCCGAAGGGCGTAGCAATCTCATTTCTAAAGATTGAAGAATATAGTTTGATCCTTGTAAAGAGATTGCGTCGTCGGCTGTCATTGCCTCCTTGCAATGACAGTTACTCGTTCGTATAGTATGGAACACTATGATACAAGATGCTAGAAACTTGAAATAAATGTGAATATCTAATGTTCAACACCTTAGATACCAGCTGCTTTCTTTAGTTTATCAGCCATATCTGTCCGTTCCCAGGTAAACTCAGGTTCGGTTCTTCCAAAGTGTCCATAGGCTGCGGTCTTCTTATAGATTGGTCTCAGCAGATCGAGATACTTGATCATCTCCGCCGGCTTAAGAGAGAAATATTTCCTCACCAGTTTTGCGATATCATCGGGTGGAATTTTACTGGTACGATAGGTATTAATCATTACGGAAACCGGCTCAGCAACGCCAATGGTGTAGGATAGTTGCACCTCGCACTTTCTCGCTAACCCTGCAGCGACTACGTTCTTTGCAATGTAGCGTGCCATGTAGGACGCTGAACGGTCAACCTTTGAAGGGTCTTTCCCGGAAAATGCACCGCCACCATGGCTCCCCTGTCCCCCATAGGTATCACAAATGATCTTTCTTCCAGTTAAGCCGCAGTCAGCTTTAGGTCCCCCCACCACAAAACGACCAGTGGAGTTAATGTGAAAATTGGTTTTACCATCTAACATTTTCGGGGGTATGATCTTCTTGATAACCTCCTCTACAATACCTTCTCGCAATACCTTATATTTTACGGTTGGGGAATGCTGAGCTGCAATTACCACAGTGTCTACTCTTTTTGGATGCTCATTGAGATACTCAACAGTAACCTGAGTTTTACCATCAGGTCTTAAGAAATCGAGGACACCGGTTTTCCTCACCTCAGCGAGTCTGCGGGCAAGCTTATGGGCGTAGATGATGGACATCGGCATCAACTCTGGAGTTTCAGAGCAGGCATAGCCAAACATCAGCCCCTGGTCCCCTGCACCCTGCTCTTTCCCCTTTTTCACATCGACGCCCATGGCAATATCAGGCGACTGGGTATCGATGGAAGTGATGACCGCACACGTTTCCCAGTCAAACCCCATGCTTGAATCGTTGTAACCAATACCCTTTATCGTTTCCCTCACAATATCAGGAATATGAACATAGCAACTGGTAGTTATTTCACCCGCCACGATCGCCATTCCGGTGGTTACCATTGTTTCACAGGCTACATGAGCTTTCTTATCCTTGGCAATAATCGCATCAAGGATCGAATCAGATATCTGGTCAGAAATCTTATCCGGATGTCCCTCAGTCACTGACTCAGAGGTAAAGAGAAAATTGGTCATTGACATAGTGTGTCTCCTCTTTATTGGTATTAGATTTTTTTTAATCCCTATTAAAGAAATGCGTAATGTAACAGCTAATTATCTTCATTTCAAGAAAAATTTTAGCCCCTGTTAATTAGTGGCTGAACGAAAACCCTCACACATTATATCAGCTGTCATTTCGAAAGAGCGAAGCGACTGAGAAATCTCAAGCAAATTCATGGATTTCTCCCTTCAGTCGAAATGACAATAGGGCCAAAACAGGGGTTTTCGTTCAGCCACTAATTAAATTCTGAATCCAGTTTCCCTCTCATCTTAATCATGTCTACTGCTATTGCGATGTAATTTTTCGCCATCGCTCTCCTAAAACGGTTTCTGGAAAATAGATTTTGAATCTGTTTTGCAAACACCTTGGGACGAACATAGGTTCCGGTCCAGAACCCGGTAAAAATCTTGGCTATCTCATCAGGAGCAACAGCCGTTCGTATCACTGACTTGCCAAACCCATAATCTTTCCAGTTAAAACTGGTGATGTTCCCCTCTCTCTTCAACCCCTCAAACAACTCCGTCCCAGGGAAAGGAGCCACGATAGAACCCACAATGAAGGAACAGTGATCAGGATAGAGATACCTCCCATAGGTGAGGTTAGCCTTCATTGATGCTTCCGTATCCTGTGGCGATCCAAATAGGAGGTACACCGCAACCAGGACATCCAACTCTCTTTCCAGAATATCAATCATCTGCTCGACAGAGTCTCTTCTGAAACCTTTCTTTCCATAGAGTGCCCTCATGGCAGGATCAGGTGTTTCAAGCCCGAATACCACTTTGAATAACCCATTCTTTTTCATTCTCTTCCAGAGATCTTTATACTCAAGAAAGACATCTTCCCGCGTCTCATAATACCAGAAGAGCTTCTCTCCACACTTTTCCAGTTTGGCCAAAAAACCTTCCATCTGTTCCCGTGATAAAAACGAGGCATCATCCTGGAAGAAGAAGGTATCGTGGTTAAAAGTTCTTTTTACCCACACCATTTCTTCAACTATTTTCCTTGGACTCCTGAGCCGAACACCCCGGTGAATCTTCCAGGTCACACAATGGGGACAATGGTAAGGGCAGCCCCTTGATGAAGAGATGCCAATAACCTTGTTTCCCACCCAATGGTACTTCTCCACGGGAAAGAGGTGCCAGGCGGGGAAAGGGAGGGCATCAATGTCAGCGATCGGTTCCCGATCCGGATTTCGAATAATGGCTCCTTCCGTGCTTCTATAGGTAATCCCTTGTATGCCCTCTATCCCCTCACCCGCCTCTCTCTTCTCGCAGAGCTCTCTAATAGTCTCCTCCCCTTCACCACGGACTACAATATCCAGTCCACTGCACTGCTCCAGAGATTCCCTATCAGTAAAAGTGAAATGAGGGCCACCAGCGATGGTCACTATTCCCGGATCGATCTCTTGCTTAACTCTCTTAAAAATGATGAGCGAGCGAGGGCTCACCGGAGTCTGCCCGCCCGCTCCTATAAGATGAGGTCTAAAACGCTCTATGCGGGCGATAATCTCATCAAAAAAAATCCCCTCCGCCGCAGCATCTAACACCTTTACCTCTATCCCACTCCTCTCAAGCACTGCTGCGATATACGCTAACCCTAAATTGGGAGCAATATTAACCCCCAAGTGAAACATGGGGGGCTGAATCAGAAGTACTCTCATATTCCTTTTCTACATAAAAGAAGGGTCTACCCTTGATCAATGGCGATGACGCATGGGCACCTTTGCCTGATCCGTAGGCTGCTGACCTTCAAAAGGCGGGTAAACTTTAATTGCCTCGTATCCACAGTGGAATTCACACATGTGACATTTCAGACAAAAGCTCTGATCAGGGGCACTGGTCTTTGTCTTAACACCTACCTTTTTCAATTGTAAAAGGTTAACCGGACAGACCTCCACACAGGTACCACATCCCACACACTTTTCTTCATCGATCCTGATTTCAATCTGGACAATATCTTCTTGAGAAACTTTTGGCATGTTGTTCCTCCTTACTATTGAGGCTTTAATAATAACTGTCTTCCCCCCACCTTTCTTCTCTCCCCGATGGGGAGAGAAGGGGGTAAGGGGAAATTTCAAATGTCCTTGGCTGGCTTTAAGCTTCAACTATTGAGTTTACCCTACACCCTGACCCCTAACCCTTAGACCCTTACTTTAAGAAAGCCCTTTCATTACCAGCGAACCAAGCTCTTTTCCATAGCAGCGAAGCATGACCGACGTCACCGGGTCGCGGACAAAGAGCCACTCCTGGAGTACCCGCTTCCTCTTGATGCAGTACTCTTTATGCGCGGGATCTGTAATGGGCTTCGCTTCTTTTACGGTGTCTGCCCACATCTGGAGATACTTGAGGGGAAGATTCAGAATGCGCTGCCGATATTCAGGTGTCCCCCCTGCCTGAGTGCGGAAGAAAATGTAGTAGGGACTGGTTAACGTTCTAAACCACACGTGGAGTGAAGGTGGCCCAACGATATCATAGTATTCCCTAAATATGTTATCCAGCTTATCGAGATATTGCAGCCGGTACTCTTCATGGAGCACAAGGTCACAGAGCGGCATGTGGTCAACCATGCCGTGTCCTGGCCCTCTTCCCTCATCCCAGTCAATCAGCATCACCGGAAAATCATACTCATCCCGAGGAAAGCCGATGACCGCCCCTGAGATAGAACGCCCTGAGAGCACCTGCCACCAGATGCACACCTTCTCAATCTTATCTGACTCAAATACCCGTACCGCTCCCTTGGCCATAGGCGAATCCATGTTCTCAAGTAAAGGGTCCATATTAAAACCTTGATAGTTACCTCTTAAGGGTTTGAGGTTGAGGGTGCGAAGAATCTCCCAGCACTCCTCAGGGAAAGGCCTAATCTCAGGGACATTTTTTGCAGGCCAGGTACTACAGTTAAAGCCGACCTCTTCTTCTAGGTGATACTTTTTCATCTCTTGTCTCCTATCTTTAAAATTTAACATTATACCAAAATGGCTAAAATCGTCTCCCCTCCCCTTGGGGAGGAAGTATGGTAATCGCCCCCACCGGGCAGTTGTTCTGACACCCGTGGTCCTTCATACAAAGTTCTGTATCACTTACCCAGGGAACCTTTTCCCCGCCTTCTTCTACGTACTCTATGATATCTGGCGGGCAAATACGTGCACACACCCCCCCGCACTTATCTGCCCCTATGCACTTCTCTTTGTCGAGTACAAACTGAATCTCCGTCACCTGTCTCTCCCCGCCACTACATGTTTCGCAGTGCATCCTCCACCTGGGGATACACCTTTATTGCACCCTCCGGGCAGTTCTGCTGGCAACTGTGGCACTCGATGCAGTCCTCGAGCGCCACCACCTCTACCACTCCTTTCTCCTCGTTAATCGCAATGGCATCAACATTACAATAACCAATACAGATACCACAACCAATGCACTTCTCTTCATCAATGATGATAGTATGCTCCTGCTCATTGATAGTCATTACCCGCCGACCTCTTTCTTCTTTTCAACCACCATTTTTTTGAAGGCTTCGTTAGAATCGTAGTAGTCCTGCATGCCATAAATATAGGGAACCAGTGCAAATACACGGTGACGGGCTAACTCTATATCTCCCTTCACCAGCTCAGTATGCGTATACATCATCTTTGCTTCGAGAGAATTATCGATGACATCCAGAAGTACCTTGGCCTTAAGCTTCATCCCAACCTGGGAATTCGGGTTTTCCCCCTTCTCAACTACTATTACCCCTTTGTCCAAACGGGTGGTAACCGCAGGTTGATCATCTTCAAAACGCCAGAAAATGATATCTCCATCCAGTTCTACCATTTGGGCTTTAAACTCTTCATCACTATTGACCAGTTCTGCTCCCCTTCTCATAATCTCTATCATTGATGGCATAACCTCCCTCCTTTCATCTAAAAGCTGGCAAGCATGCAAGCCGGAATGATTTTCTAACAATTGAATCTGTTTGCTTCGGATTCCGAATTTTAGGTATATCCTACAATACTCTTCTTCCCTAACTCATCTCCCAGGGTACGGATAAGCACCGATCCCAGAGGGTCCCTTTGCCGTAGCTGGGTTTGCATAATCTTTTTCCTTCTATTGACGTACTGTTTATAGTGCTCATCCTTCACCGGTTCAGCTTCTCTCACCACTTCCACCCATTTTTTAATGTACTCAATCTCACAGGTAAGTGCACGATCTCTCTTCTCACCAGGACTATCAAAAATATGGTAGGGACTCTGCATTGCCCTGAACCACCGGTAGGTAGAATTGGGACCAATGAGATCCTTGAACTCATTGTACACTGGCTCTATCCTATCCAGATATTTCTCACGATACCACTCATGTTCCACACAATCAACGATGGGCATCAGGTCGATGATAATATGGAGCCTTTTCTTTGACTCTTCCCAAGCTATAATTAACGCGGGAAAATCATACTCATCATTGGGCCAGCCCACCCAGCTGCCACCGGCGATGCTCTTTGATATCAAAATCCACATTAACGCCAGTTTCTCAATTTTTTCATTATAGAAATGACGAAAGGTCCCCTCAGCCATAGGGCGTCTAATCATCTCCTGCACTGGGGATAAATCTTCTTCTTCTATTGCGGCAAGCTTCTTCAGATTTAAATCCTTAATCAGTGGCCAGGTGCTCTCAGGGAAAGGATGTGGCTCAAACCCTTTTGCCTGCCACAAGCTCTTCGAATCAAACCCAATATCAGTAATTATTTCACTCATCGCATCCCCCTTTGATTTTTACGAGATTATACACACCTGAATAGGTGCATGGACCTCTAACTTCTCCACTGTCTAAAGTTCAAACACCTTAGTTATAACTCCCAGCAAACCTATAATCACCCCGGCAATGATATCTCCATACTCATCGAAAAACTCAAGCTTAATCCAGGAGAGCCCTAGGTATCCAAGCCAGGTAAACAAGACAATGGTTCCAATAGTAGCGGCAGCAAACACCACATTAACTAATATAATCGCCATCGTTCCATACTTAACCGCTGCAAAGGTTAAAGGCAACAAAGCAATACAGGGTGTTAACCCCAGTATAGTAACCAGCCCCCATCCCGCTTTTTTATCCTTGAGGCTACCCTTTGATGCACCATGCTCATGGTGCTTATCGGTATGACCATGGTCTGAGTGCCCTCGCGCGTGATCGCCATGACTGTGCGCTTCATGAGTAGGCAAATGCTCATCATGGGTATGGTGAACACCATCACCGTGGACATGTCCCTCAAGACCCTTCACCCGGTGCTGGTGTTTATGATTATGTACCACCTCATCACCGTGAGCATGGGCGTGGTCATGATCCTCCTCTGATGTTGCATCGTACCCATGGAGGTGGTCATCGTGAACAAAATTTATATGCAATTCCATGTTATGAAGGTAAAGCTCGACACCGCCAATAGTGAGATCAATTAGATGATCATTACTATGGGTATGACCAGGCAACTCATAGGCATGAGGATCAATCCCGAGCCACTTATTAACAAAGGGAATACCATGGGAGTGACCATGCGCTCCCACCCGCTGTTTATAAAAGGCATAGGCAGCATAACCAAAACCAAAGACGATGAGGAGCATGGGGGTGGTATTTTCCAGAAAGGTAGCAATATCCTTGGAAACCCCTTTCTCAGCAAACACACCCATCAGCCCAATAAAAGCTGATGTTCCCACATGCCCTATACCCGCAAGGATGGCGAGACCCAACACCCAGGAGACCTTCCACTTATTCGCCCTCCCCACCATGATAAAGGGAAACCAGTGGTCCGGCGATACCGTATGAGTGGCAGCAAGAATAAAAGTGGCCGTCAAGAGGGTCCAGGCCCCTACACTTGAATAATCCATTTCCATTGTGATACTCCTTTCACAATAGGTAGACTCCTCATCTAAATCTTTCTTAATATCTCAAAGGCACCCTTAAGGTGGTTAAGGAGTGCTTTTCTCTCTGTCTCACTCAACTTTGAAAAAGCTGCTTCAATATCTTGCCTGGCCTTTTTGGTAAATGCCCTCTTAATATCTTTCCCCTTACTGGTGAGGCAGACCTTAACCACCCTCCTGTCCCCATCATCTCTCACCCGTTCTGCGATACCCTCTTTCTCCAGCCGATCGATCATGTCAGTCATGGTTGAACTCTTTACCCGGGCATTCCTTCCCAGTTCTCCTATGGGATAGTCTTTATTATCCTCTTTAAAGGCAAAAAGAAATTTGATCTGAGAAGGGGTCAGATCAGAATTGAGGATTTTCCCACTTTGAAAGAGCGTTTTGTTATAAAACTCATCAATAAAGTCTTTTACCACCAGCATCTGCATATCGAGATCATCGCCTTCGGTTCTGCACTTCTTCTCTTTATCTGTCATGGTAGCTCACCTTTAATCCGCATCCGTATATTACGATATCGGAATTTTATAATATACAAACTAATTTGTCAAGCACTTTTTAAAATCCCAGTTCCCTCCTATACTCATCAACCACCTGACTAGTGATACGCAGGTAGTGGTGTTTTTGTGCATACGCTTCGGCCCCAACAACAGCGTTTGCCCTAAACTCAGGAGGAACCATCTCGAGCATCTCTTGAGCCTCTTTATCCCACTCCATCTGAAAGGGAAGCTCCTCCAGACCACTCTTACCTGTTCCCTCCTCTTCAATGTCAGCAAAAATAGTAGAATATTTCGCTTTAAATCGAGTAGGCGTATACTTGAGCGCAACCTCCCGTAAGATTTCTAGGGTAACCTTCGTTTTCCTCTCCACCGCAATCTCATCCGCTACCTGATGGAGCTTTTTAATCGCAATGGAACGAATGAAGTGGGGAAGTAACTGGGCAATCTTACCCAATGCCCTTTCAGCATCCAGCTCCCAGGGTACCTCCCCTGCTGAGATAATCCCTTCCATCTCGCCCTTGGTTTCGATAAAAATCTTGGTATAAATTTCGTTCCCAATCGCTTGGACGAGATGCTTTGCCCCCATAAACCCCATGAAGGGAGTAGTCTCCGAGAAGATGTGTCCGATAAGGGGAATGTCAGCAAAGAGAAAGTTCTTGAAACCCAAATCGGTTGAGAGTTTCAGATCATAGTAGTTTCCCAGGATGATGGTAGGGGATTTCTCTAAGAACAGTCTTTTCTTATCGTCAATGCTCGGATTTACCAGAACCGTTGAACACACCTGATCAACCTTCTCTTTAGCCCGATCAGTACCTACCGTTACCAGACCAATCTCCATGCCCAGCTCCCTTTTAAGAAAACGGCTGATTCCCACGCTGTAGCTATCACAATTATCAGTGGAGAGCGCTGCGCTGGACTCAAAAAAGGTATTGGTAACCAAAAGGGTGGTGATAAAATCGAGACCGCTTTGCATCTCTTGAGCGAGATATGATTTTGCATCGATGTGAAAAAATTGAGCAATCTCCTCAAGCCAGGCAGCTGACTCTCTAAACCCTATAGGAACATGATCTGCAACATAGGGGATGTTGAAGCGTTCCTTCATCCTTTCCGCGACCACTACCCCCCAATCGTAGGGATACATGCAAATGTTAAGGGCAGCGCGAGGTGCATTCTCAATTTCACTTACGGTACAATCCGCAGTTAAAACTGCATGAACGCTGACACCGATGTGGGACAACATCCTCTTGATCTCAAAGGCATCCGCTCTCCAGTTGAAGGTGTTATAGGTAGGACCAATCAGGTTAATCGTTCTCTCTGCCTTTCCCACGGAAGAGTCCATCAAGTCTATAAGGGAGATAAAGGCTTTTTCTTTCCCCTCTGCAAGGGAGCCTCCAATGGGGGGGCGGACGGTGATCGTCTTATCAAAACCAACCTTGCTGACTACTCCTTCCACATCATCTCCGGTGATTTCAACCACTGGCGAGGTGATGACAAAAATAGCTTTGGGGTTTTCAGCAACTACCTTTTTAAGAACATCCTCCAGTTGTGTCTCTGTACCCTGCATCACATTCCCATAGGAGACCAACGTGCTATAAAAATCAGGGTGCCACTCGTTGCAGAGGCTATTCATATGCTGCATCATGTAGCATCCAGGAGGTGCGTGGAAGATCATCCTTGCGTCCTTAATACCCTGTGCAACCCATACCGCCCCCTCAAACGAAGAAGGTTTATGGATCTCCTTCATCTTCATCTTCGCTGCTTCTGGATAGTCTGGTGTGCGGTCAATCCGCTCAGAACCCTTAGGCACAGATACCTCCTCCATAGTGAGCCATTAAATCCCGCCACTCCTCAAACACTGGTCTCCTGAGATTGTCAAAGAAATATTCACCAAAATCGAGTGCGTAGTCATACCCGTACTCATTCAGGTAGTTCTCATTGATATGACAGGGGATAAGTTTTCTTATCACCTCCACTCTCCCCTGAAAATCTGCAAAGATGACCTGAGGCTTATAGAAATCAGCCAGTTTTGCAACCGTATCAAAGTCCTCTTCGTGAAAGGTAATCTGGGACCGATAGCGATCCAACAGTATCTTTTTCTCCTGCTGGGCAAACTTATTACGCATGGAGGGAACAATAATTACCTCCGCCCCTAGCTCAGCCAGAATTTTACCAATGGAAGTCTCATTGGCAGGACCTGAAACCAACAGGACCCTGATCTTTTCTCGTTTGAACTGCTCTTTAATCCTCTGCCACCGGGGAAGAACTCTCTTCTCCTCACGGGCTACAATCTTTCGGAGCTTTTGACTACCGGTGAGATCCGCAACACCCCGTAAAAAATTTGAAGTTCCCTCTACCCCCACCGGCAGTTCAATATACTCTACTTTCGAACCAAATCTCTCACTCAACCTCTTGCTGGTGAGGTAAGGAACCAGGTGAAGAGGACAGAGGAACTCTGCCTTGACAATCTTTGCCATCTCATCTATATGCCCGGCAGGAAAGGCATAGGTGGTAATCCCCGCCTCTCTCAAAGGTGAGGTGAGTGTTCCCAAACTGTCTGCATCCTGTCCCGCCCGCCCTAAAAGCCCCACTGAATTTTTAACTACCTCCTGTGGTTCAAGGACATCGACAATAGCCTTCCAGGAGACATCATTCCCCATGGGAGTTGACCTGGGATGGTTAAACCCGGTCTCACAGTAGGTTACCTTCAAGTCAGGGATTTCATTTTGCAGATCTGTGCTCACACCCTTTACATCTTCCCCAATCAGCTGGGGAACGCAGGTGCTGATGATGACAATGATCTTTGGTGTATACTGTGCATAGACATTTCTGATCTGCTGCTTGAGATTCTCTTCACCACCAAATATCACCTCACTCTTTTTGAGTGTGGTTCCAATGGTGAGCAATCGAGAAGGCCTGCAGAACATGGAACCTATCTGATTTCCAAAGGTACACGCCTGCGGACCATGTAAAATGGGGATTACCCCTTCAATCTTCCCTAAGTTGGCGAGTGCAATACATGAAGAGCAGCAGTGTTCGTAGCACTTAAGAGGCACTTACTTCTCCTTAAAATGGGTAAATTGTGAATGGCAGTTTTTTAGCTTACAAGCATGCCAGCCCGCAAGCTAAAGATAACCCGCAACTCGTAACCCGGAACACGCAACTTCTTATTGTAAACTAAAGGTTATCAAACATCGAGTCAAAGTTTTTCACATACTCCGCGGTAGATTTTATGTGGGGCGCTATCTCAATCAGCTTCTCATAGGGGTAGGTAACGGTCATTTCATTCTCAGTAAGTCCAATAAACATCCTCCAGGAGAGGTCACTGGTAGAAAAAGTGGGCTCTCTGTTGGTAAAGGCGTAGCGGATATTAAAAATGCATCCCCCACTGCCACCGAATCCTTTAAAGAGATAACCTAAGTACGCCTGGATACGAACCAGAATGTCAGCTTGTTTGGGATTACAGAATATCAGAACCAGATCAGGGTCATCAATTTTACTGAGAGGACCTACCAGGAGGCATTTGTACTCTACTTTAGGAGGTTTAATTTCGTTGATACAAGTCTCGTAAAAGCTCATCGCGGTGGGGACATCCTTGTGGTAGGGAAAGTTCTCTATAAAGCTTTCAATGGCTTTTTGGTACTCCTCCCGTGAGACCTCGCACGCTCCGGTTGCGATCAACCCCTCGTAGCACTGATGATTTTCTCTGGTGGTATAAAATACCTTGCCCTCCCTGACCACTTCACCAATCTGGGCACAGAGACCAGGCGTTGCCACACCCTCATAGTGAGGAATATCTTTAGGGAAAACTTTCAGTGGCTTGAGCGCAACCAGTTCTTTTTTTAAACCCAGGTCTTCCTTTACTGTCTTTTCAATCGCTCTTTTGTCCATTACTACCCTCCTCAGTATAGAGTGTTTAACTCTTCTCACTACACCTTTAATTCAGATTCGGATATTTCGATATCGAAACGTTAGAATGAAAAAATAAACAAGTCAACCCTTTTCTTTGAAGTTCCTTGATTTTTCCCGAGAGAGGTGTACCATTATGAAATAATGATGAGATGAGAGAAGAAAATGCAGTTTTGTCTGAAATAGCTAACCTCTGTGAACAAATTCTGAGGATATAGTAATCTTTAAAATGTGAGAACCCTTATAGAAATGTAAGGTTAATTTCGAGGCTTTTTTCACTACAATTGGAGGTTACGTATGACAATTACCGATCGGATTGAGATCAATCCAAAAGTAATGATGGGAAAACCTGTAATTCGAGGAACTCGTATTACCGTGGAGCTTATTCTTAAAAAACTTAGTGAAGGAACAAGTGACTCAGAGTTACTAGAAGCCTATCCTAAACTTACTCGGAAAGATATCCAGGCTGCGATAAGGTATGCAGCCGATATCTTATCTCATGAAGAAACAATCATTCTAAGCTCATCAAAACGGGTAGCAAGGAAATAAGACGTGCGTTTTCTTGGCGATGAAAGCTGCGACTTTTCAGTAGTAAAAGCTCTTAGAAAAGCTGCTTATGACGTGCTTTGTGTTTCAGAAATTAGCCCAAGAGTAGATGACACTGACGTTATAAAACTTGCTGTTCAACAGAAAAGAATCTTGTGGTATTTCAAACTTTTTAAATTTGTATTTTGGGTCATGCATTACAGACGGTTGAGCCTGTGGGAGACTTTATCGAGGATGCCGCAGATGAAGGGGGCGTAAAGAATTTAAAAGTTGACTTTTTAGACGGCTACCCGTATTTTGACCAATACTATTGGTCAACTAAAATGGAGGTCTATTAGTGAAAATATTATCTTTGTCCGAAGCAAAAATGAAGCTGAGCAAACTTGTAGAGAATGTATCTTCAACCGATGAAGAGGTTATTATTACCAAGAATGGTCGCCCTGCGGCAGTGCTGGTGAGCCCTGATGAATTCGAGAGCTGGAAAGAAACAGTAGAAATAAAATCCAGTCCTGATTTAATGAGTGAAATTAAAAAAGGGCTTTCCGCTTTGAAGAAAAAAAGCAAACTCTATACCCTGGAGGAATTGTTTAATAGAGGATGACAGCTACACAAGAGAAAAGATATATAATCAGGATGCCTGATGAAAAAGTAAAATTCATCAGGGGGACTCACCCTCAGCTCAAAAAAAAGATTAGAGCAGCCTTAGAATTGATTGTTTCTGACCCTTATCTAGGGAAGTCACTCAGAGATGAATTAGAAGGTCTAAAAAACTTTAAGGTGAGTAAGTTTAGAATAGTCTATCGAATATCTCCACAACGTATTGTTGAGCTTGTTGCAATAGGACCTCGCAGGATCATATACGAAGAGACATTCAAAATAATTAAGAAGGAAAAGAGCTAATAGATAAGGCACAGCTAACAATGCCAATAAGAATTTCTTTCATAGGCTATTTTCAAATAGGGGGCAGGCAATCATAATACAATCCCTTATAAAAAACTTGTTCTAACAACTAAGCAATCCAGTTAAATCCTCATACTTACTTTTTTTCTCTAACCTCAGACAAATCATCTAAAACTTTTTCTAAACCTGCAACTACACGCGACATGCTTTCAAAATTTATTTTGTCCACCGTATCCTGAGCAGTGTGATAATAAGGATACCTTAAAAATGCAGTATCGGTAACCATGAGTGCGTGATAGCCCATCTTCCAGAATCCCCAGTGGTCTGACCAGAACATACCAGGGGTAATCCCAGGGAATGCTCCACCCTCAGACGGAAATTGTGTATGCCGACGAAAAGAGCCTATTACTTCTCGAAGCAGTTTGCGAGATGACAGGTTAGAAACAAATCCTATAAAGTTTCCCTGTGAAGGATAGAAAAAACCAAGAAGGGGAAAATAGTGTTGCGATTTTTCTTTATCTGAGTAACACCCTATGGTTTCTAGGGACATCATGGCAATAATATTTTCCTTTCTTTCTTTGCAACGCTTTGCGTAAACATAGCTTCCCATCTTTTTAGTCCAGAAAAAGGGAGGTTCTTCATTGGTAAAGGCAACAAATCGAATGGTACGTGAGGGGCTTTTTGAAGAAAACGCTCTAGCAAGTGACAGAACACCTGCAATCCCTGAACCATTGTCATTAGCACCCGGGGAACCCAAAACAGAATCATAGTGTGCACCAACAACAATAATTTCATCAGGTTGATGGAGACCCTTTTTCTCTGCTTCAATGTTATAATAAATTTTATCCTCTATGCTGTATGTTTGACGTTGAACAGATAGGCCGGTATGTACAAATGGTAATACTTTAGCTCTTTGAAAAAATAATTGAGAAAAAGTTAAAAAAGTACTGGCGTCGGGGAATGAAATAATGTATATAGTTCTTCAACACACTGGAGGACTATATGGATACTATTATTTTTCGCTACCGATCTCGCCAACTTTCATTATCTGACATAGAAAATATCAAAGATACCATAAGCCAGTATTATACCAAAGGAAGAACCCATATTTCCCAACAATTGTGCAAGAAATGGGGATGGGTGCAGCCCAATGGAAAACTTAAGGAATATGCAGCGCGGGATCTTCTATTGCGTTTGGAAGAAAACGGCTTCATAGAGCTTCCCCCACGTATTAAGCACAACAACAACC
>Ga0315291_10005288_pt1 | contig 16192 bp, 19 predicted proteins | sample YL17G12_20_MG_FD_203070 | JGI IMG/M metagenome (GOLD analysis project Ga0315291, IMG submission 203070) | Sediment microbial communities from Yellowstone Lake, YNP, Wyoming, USA - YL17G12_20 | ecosystem: Environmental > Aquatic > Freshwater > Lake > Sediment | place: USA: Wyoming | collected...
GGGGCCCCACCGGTACCGGCAAACGCCACCGCGGTGCCACCCACCAAGGCGGCGCCCATTCCCAGCGTCATCGCGCCGACGCCCAGCCACGCGTAGGGCTGAATACGGCGGTGGGCGGCTCGTTTGCAAGCGGCTTGGGACATAGGTTCAACCCTCCAGCGATCTGCGGTAAGTACCTTAAGTTTTGCTGAGATGTCTACCACACTTTTCTGAGGGTCGATTTATCGATCGCTGGCTTCAGGGCCGGTACACCGCGACTGCGCGGTACCGGGCCAGCAAAGCGCGCGCCCGGGCGAGGGTGGGCTTGCCGCCTAGCTCCTGCGTCGCATCACTTCGACCTGTTTCCCCTCTTCAAGTCCCTGTCCCGGCTGGGCTGCACCCGCTTGGGTTCGCCCGGCATCTTCGGATAGTTCGGGGGGTAGGGAAGATCGCCCAGTCCTCGTTCCGCGTCCGCGTCGGCCATCACCAGCAACGGCTCGATCGACTGGGCAATCGAGTCCATCCCGGCCATCGGGTCACCGCGGCGGGCGAGAAGGGCCGGCACGGTGGCCATGGTGTAGTCATCGGGGGTTTCGGCGGCGGCGAGTTCGGCCCACGTCAGCGGCGTCGACACGGTGGCGATCGGGGTGGGCCGGACCGAGTAGGCGGCGGCGAAGGTGCGGTCTCGGGCGTTCTGGTTGTAGTCGATGAAGAGACGCTCGCCGCGCTGTTCCTTCCACCATGAGGTCGTGACGCGGTCGGGCGCCCGGCGCTCCACCTCGCGGGCCAGGGCGATGCCCGCCCTGCGCACCTGCACGAAGTCCCAGTCGGTGGTGGTGCGCAGGAAGACGTGCACCCCGCGGCCACCGGAGGTTTTCGGGTAGCCGACGAGCCCGAGTTCGTCGAGCAGGGGCTTGAGGATGTCCACAGCCACGGTGCGGGCCTCGGCGAAACCGGTGCCCGGCTGCGGGTCGAGGTCGATCCGCAGTTCGTCGGGATGGTCGGCGTCGGGGCAGCGAACCTGCCAGGGATGCAATGTGATCGCGCCCATCTGGGCGGCCCAGACGATCGCCGAGGCGTGGGTGACCATCAGCGCGTCGGCGGTGCGGCCGGACGGGAAACTCACCCGGCAGGTCTTGAGGTAGTCGGGGTGCTTCTCGGGTACCCGTTTCTGGTAGATCTGCTCGCCGTCGATGCCGTCGGGGAAGCGCTGCAAGTGGGTCGGACGGTCCCGCAGTGCGGTGAGCATGGGACTCGTTGTCGTCAATTCGCTGCGCTCGCCCAGGCAAGCAACGGACCGGTAATAGTCGAGTAGCGCACCCTTGGTGCCCCCAGCGCCCAACTTGGGGAAAAACACCTTGTCGCGATTGGTGATTCGCACACTGACGCCGTCAACGTCGATCTCCTCAGCCGCACCCATCAGCGCGTCTCCAGCACGTCGTTGAGGTCGTAGTTCAGCGGAACGTCGAGCTGGTCGAAGGTGCAGCTGTGCGGGTCACGGTCGGGTCGCCACCGGAGCAGTCGCACGGTGTGACGGAACCGCCGCCAGCCGGCCCCTTCCGTCTGGCCGCCCTCCATCTGGTCGTAGGCGACCTCGGCGACCCGCTCCGGGCGGACGGGGATCCAGCGCTTGTCGGCCTCCGCGTTCCACCGGCTCGGTTCGCCGTCCTTGATGGTCCCCTCGCCCAGCGGTTCCAGTTCGGCCAGCAGGCTGATCCGATCCTTGGTGGTGAACGACGCTGCGCCGCCGACCATCTGGAGTTCGCCGTCCTCGCGGTACAGACCCAGCAATATCGAGCCCACCCCCTGGCCACTCTTGTGGATGCGGTAGCCGATCGCCACACAGTCGGCGTCGCGGCGGTGCTTGACCTTGACCATGTCGCGCCGGCCGGGAAGGTAGGCGCCGTCGAGGCGCTTGGCGATCACCCCGTCGGGGCCGGCGCCCTCGAAGGTGGTCAGCCATTCCGCGCCCTTCTGCGGGTCGTCGGTGGTTCGGGTGACATGACACCATGGGCCGGCGCCGACCGACTCCACAAGAGCCCTGCGCCGCACCCGAAAGGGTTCGGCCATCAGGGGCCGGTCACCGGCGGCAAGCGCATCGAAGCCGATGAAATGTGCCGGGGTCTGCTCGGCGAGGATCCGCACCCGGCTCTCGGCGGGGTGGATGCGCTGGGAGAGCGAGTCCCAGTCCAGCCGGGTGCGTCCGTCGACCTCGCGCGGCACCACCACCTCGCCGTCGAGCACGCACCGCGGCGCGAGTTCGTCGCGCAACGCGGCGACCAACTCCGGGAAACAACGGCCCAGTTCCTTGCCGTTGCGGGACTGGACAACCACCTCGCCGCCGTCGTGGAACACCAGCGCGCGGCTAGTTGACTGAACTTCAGTGGGCCCGTCTGAGAACGAGGATGATGCCGTGATGGTCACCGTTGGTCGTGTCGAGCCCTCATCGACTGGGCTGGCCTGGCGGGTCATCTTCCCCGACTCCGAACATCTACCGGCATCGTCGTATCTCCGAGAGTTGGCGGCTTCGGATTGCAATACCCTCACACTGCGAAGTTACGCCTACGACCTGCTGCGATGGTTCCGATTTCTGCACGAGCGGTTGGTCGCTTGGGAGCGAGCCGAAAGGCTGGACGTCAGGGCTTTCATCGAGCACCTGCGGGACACTCCTAATCCGCAGCGGCTACGGCGCGGCGTTGGCGCGCCTCTTCCGAGATCAGTCAACCCCTTGACTGGAAAAATCGAACTTTCGGGCAGGTACGCACCGCGGACGATCAGCGCGCCAGAGGCTCGCTCGCGGCGAGAACCCATTTGCGGCGGAGAAGGCAGAATGAGCTAGTGAAGTTGCCTGTGCTGCCGCCGATATCGCCCATGCTGGCGAAGTCGGTGACGGTCATTCCCGAAGGCGCCTCCTATGAACCGAAGTGGGATGGCTTCAGGTCGATTTGTTTTCGGGACGGCAACGAGGTCGAGTTTGGGAGCCGCAATGAGCGTCCGCTGACCCGCTACTTCCCGGAGCTGGTTGCCGCAGCAATAGCCGAACTGCCACAGCGGTGCGTCATCGACGGTGAAATCGTCATCGCCACCGAGGCAGGCTTAGATTTCGAGGCGTTGCAGCAACGAGTGCACCCGGCGGCGTCACGGGTGCGCATGCTTGCCGATGCAACTCCCGCCTCGTTCATCGCGTTCGACCTCCTTGCGCTCGGCGATCGAGACTTTCGCGCGGAACCGTTCGAATACCGGCGGGGGGCGCTGGTGGAAGCACTGGCCGTCGCTGGACCCGCTTTTCATGTCACCCCGGCGACGACCGATCCTCGGACTGCACAGCGGTGGTTCGAGGAGTTCGAGGGTGCCGGCTTCGACGGTGTCATCGCCAAAACGCTCGATGTTCCCTACAGCCCCAACAAGCGTGTGATGTTCAAGATCAAGCACCAACGCACTGCAGACTGCGCAGTCGCCGGCTACCGGCTGCACAAGGGCAGCAGCGACGCGGTGGGCTCGTTGCTCTTGGCCCTCTACCGTGCCAACGGCACCCTGGCGCTGGTCGGAGTCATCGGGGCATTCCCCATGGAGCGACGCAGGGAGCTTTTCGCCGAACTGCAGCCGCTGGTGACCACATTCGACGATCATCCGTGGCAATGGGGGTCCACGGAAACAGCCGGCGTGACGGGCCGCAAACCGGAAGTCTCACGCTGGAACGTCGGCAGGGACCTGTCGTTCATACCCCTTCGACCGTTGCGGGTGGTCGAGGTTCGCTACGACCACATGGAGGGAGAACGGTTCCGCCACACAGCTCAATTCAACCGCTGGCGACATGACCGCAACCCACGGTCGTGCACGTTCGACCAACTCGACGTTCCCGTCGCCGCAACCCTCGACACGATCATCCCCGGTCTTCTCCGATAGTGGCCCGAGCCGGCCCACGGCGGGCCTGAAGCCCAAACATGCTGATGGAGATCTGTAATCAACTCACTCGAAGGGTCCAGGATCGACTGCGATAGTGCAGGGTCGTTCGGCTGGCCGGCAGGATGTCGATGCGCCAGATCGCTTCGGGTGGCGCGTCAAGGGCGGTCACGATTGCTGCGCGGATGACTGCGGGATGGGTCACCGCCACTATGCGGCCGGGCTGGTCGCTGATGGCGTGAAGCCAGTTCGCTGTCCGCTCGAGGAGGGCGGTGATGGACTGCCCACCGTGGGGTGCACTGGTGGGGTCGGTCATCCATTGGCTCAGTTCGCCGGGGTCAACGCTGCTGAGAGTCCCGCCCTGCCAGCGGCCGCAGTCCAGGTCCGCCAGGCGCTGATCGGTATAGGGTTGGCAACCGAGGCGCTCTGCGGTCTGGCGGGTCCGCGTTTCCGGGCCGACAAGCACGCGGTCCACAGCTCCGAGGTCACCGATCGCATCGACTTGCCGCAAACCCAGGTCACTCAGGGGTTCGTCGATGGGGAATCGTCGGGCTGACATCGCTTCGGTCATACCGTGGGCCAGCAGTGTCAGCCGGACGACTTCGCTCACACCGGGATTGGTTGTCGGGGTTGGCCTTCCAGCAGTCGCGACGCCAAATTCCCGAACACCAGACCGATGATCACCCAGATGACGACCTGGGTACCGACCGCGTAGAGCCGGAAGTGGTAGAGGTCATCAGCGGGGAAGCCCGGATAGCGGATCGTCCCCGAGGTGTCGGTCAGGGGCTGCGGGGTCTGAGCCACCGGCGGCAGTGCCCACATCACCAGCGCGACCGCCACAAGGTAGCCGCCCATCGCCAAAAGGGTTGCCCCCCAGGCTCCCAGTCGGGGAACCAGTCGGCGTCCCAGCCACAGGGCGCCCAGCGCGAGGGCCACCGAGGTCAGGATCATCAGCAGGTAGAGCCCGGTGCGTTCCCTGATGGTGTCGGTCTCCCCGATCGCCGGCGGGTTGGCCGGGTACTTCACGAACGGCACCAGATAGACCGTCACGAACGCCCCCGTGGCCAACAGCACTGACAGCATCCGCACCGGCACGCCGGAAAACCGGGTGTAAGCCACGACGAAGGCAACCGCGAACAGTCCACCCATTGCCACGCTGAAGGCCAGCACCCCGAAACCCATGCCGGCCCAGGACTGCACGTCACGGGTGAACAACTCCATGTCGTGTTCGTGCGTGCCGCCGCTCATCGCGGCATGAACCCCACCCCGGCCCTCTTCGTAGTCGATGGCGCGGCTGATGACCGGTTCGACGAAAATTCGGGCGTAGAGAAATGCGGACACCCCAGCCAGGGCACCGGCCAGCAGGCCCCGGCCGATGATTCTGGATTCCACGGGTCAGTGGCAGGGGAAGCCGAGCAGATGCCGGGCGTCGTGGAGGAACTCGTGGACGTACATGTTGTCGCCGAACACCGAGTTCGCTCCCTGGTCCACGCCGATGAAATACAGCACAACCAAGGCCAGCAGCGCCGTCATCGCCAGCCAGGCTGCGGCCCTGGCCGCTGACAGTTCAACAGCGTGGGCGTTGGTCCCGTGGGATGTCGTCATGGCAGTAATCCTTCCCCGGGATGGTCGCGTCCGGATCAAGTGGTGACGGGCTTGGGGTCTGACTGTGACAGTGGCGCGACCGCCCGGAGTTTCACCGGATTCCTCCACCCGTCGGGGTGACGCGATCGAGCATAGCCCCGCGGTGAGGTATTGAGTCCGTTTCCCGCTTGGTGTCACATGGTGGCCGGGGCACACTGGCGCCGCAGGCTTGCCCACCGTCTCAGCCAGCTCGCTCACCGACAATTCCCGATCCACCAACGCCCACAACAGCCGTACCCGGGTGGCGGCCGAGAGCATCCGGCACACCTCGACAACCGCGAACGGCTTACCGCTGTCCAGTCGTCGGCATCGGCACCGGCATCGGCATCGTCGAGGGCGGGGTCGATGCCCTGGCCCCACCCGGACCCATGCCACCGGGACCCATGCCCCCCGGACCCATGCCACCGGGGCCCGTGCCGCCCTCCATCTGCATCATGGGACAGCCGCCGCCCATGGGACCGTCGGGGCGCATCTGGCCGCTCTGATATCCGCGGTGCCACCCGTAGCCGCCGGCCGCCCGGGCCGCGAGGAATCCGGAGAAGAAGACCACCGCGACGATGAACAGAATTCCGGCGACGATGCCCACCCACGCCAAGACCTGGTAGAGGCGGGTGTTTCGGTGAATGACCTGTTCAGTGGTGTCGGTCGGGTCAATCGTGTCGGTGGCTGGTGCCGATTCGGTCATTGTGGTGATCCCTCCTTGTTGAAGATCCGGGCCCGTGGACCCGGGGTTGCTATACCCGTGTGGGTATGAAAACGAACGTCGACTCCTTGTCGGCTCGCGCGAATCAGTTGGGGCAGTTCAGGAGTGGCCCATCCCTCCCATCCCGCCTATCGCCGCTGGCATGCCGTCGGCGAAGAAGCCGCTGACCTCGCGAGTACACCCAGTGCCCGTAGCACCGACCGGTGGTCGGATGCCGGAGCGCCGCCCGCGTGGAGCGGGTGGTCGGCGCCCCGGCGTGGGCGGTGGGAATCGTTGCGGCTCAACGGTGGAGCTCCGGGTGGTCGCTAGTGGTGGGGGGTGCTGCGCAGGACGTCGAGGCGTTGGCGGTACTCGGTTTCGTCGATCTCCCCGCGGGCGAAGCGCCCGGCCAGCAGCTGCTCGGGGGTCTCGTAATCGCTGTAGTGCGGGGGCGCGGAGATGACGCGCGTCTGAGTGGCGCCGGTGGTGTAGCGGACCAGGGCGACGATCCCGACGATGATGAGGATCCAGAACAGCACCATTCCGATTGCCATGCCTGCGTATCCCCATCCGCCCATGTCGTGGTCGGACCAGAACATCATGGGAACCTCTCCTCTCTTCTCGATTGCGGTCGGTTGAGCCGGTGTCAGCCGGTGTAGTCGAGGGTGGTCATCATCCCGGCGTCCATGTGATACCCGTTGTGGCAGTGCAGCATCCAGACACCCGGGTTGTCGGCGACGAGCCTGACGGCGACGGTTTGCATGGGTTTGACGATGACGGTGTCCTTGCGCGGTCCGGGGCTGCCGTCGGCTTTGATGACCTGGAAGGTGTGGCCGTGCAGGTGCATGGGATGCCACATCATGGTGTTGTTGGTGAAGGTCAGGGTGGCATGCTGGCCCTGCTGGATCGTCAGTGGCACGGTCTGGTCGTAGGGCCGGCCGTTGATCGCCCAGTCGTAGTGCATCATCGTGCCCGACAGTCGGGCCTGCAACGCCAGGTCGGCGTTCGTGGGCAGCTGAACTTGCGGTGTCGCGGTGAAGGTGTCGACGGTGCCGACGAGCCGGGTCAGCTCCGGTGGCCGGAAGGCGGCGTCAGGTGCACTCCCGGTCGCGGTGGACAGCAGGGCGCGGGCCATGGCGTTCTTGCCTTCAGCTGAGGCGACCAGGGGGAAGACGCCGTCGCCGGCGGTCACGATGACGTCGTAGCGCTCCCCCATGCCGAGTAGGACGGCGTCGACGTCGGTGGGCACGACGGGGAATCCGTCGGTGTGGGTGACGGTCATGCGGTGCCCGGCCAGGGCGACCCGGAAGGCGGTGTCGGCGGCGGCGTTGATGATGCGAATGCGGATGCGCTGCCCGGGCTTGGCGGTGAATGTGGTTGCGGCTGAGGGGATGCGGCCGTTGACGAGGTAGTAGGGGTAGGTGACGTCTCCGCCGTCACCGCCGAGCAGATTGCCGGTCGCTGCACCGCCGACGCCGGGGGTGCCGGGCATCGAGCCCATGCCCCCCATCCCGGGCATGTGTCCCATGTCGCCCATGCCGGGCATCTGGCCCATTCCGCCCATTCCGGGCATCCCGGCCATGGGGCCCTGGCCGGATCCGCCGCCCATCGACCGCAGTCCCTCATAGATCTTTTCGGGGCTGCTGCCGACTCCGGAGGTCCAGTCGTCGAGCATGACGATCCACTCGGCGTCGTAACGGCCAGGCTCGGCCGGGTCGTCGATGATGACCGGTACGTACAGGCCGTAGTCGGTGTCCAGGCCGGTGTGCGGATGGGCCCAGTAGGTGCCCGGGTAAGGCGAGCTGAAGCGGTAGGTGAAGCTTGCCCCCGGATCGACGTTGGGGGTTGCCGGGGCGGCGCCGTCCATGTCGTTGCGCAGCGCCAGTCCGTGCCAGTGCATCGATGTCGGGTGGTCCAACGCGTTGTCCACAGTGACGGCGATGTCGTCGCCGACATTGGCCCGGATCAGCGGACCGGGAACCTGGTTGTTGTACGCCAGGGTGCGAGCCCTGGTTCCGCCCAGGTCGATGTCCGCCGACCCGGGTGCCAGTCGGGCGGTGACCGTCTTTCCGGTATGCGGACGGGCGGCTTCGGCTGCGGTGATCGCATCGGTGGCGCCCCCGCCGTTGGGGGCGGTGGCGGTGGTGGACCGGCTGCAGGCGACCAGCGCCGCGCCACCCAGGACGCTCGCGGCCAGGAAGCCACGCCGGCTCAGGGCCGTAGCGGCAAGGGTCTGCCTGGTCATACCGATCCCCTCGTCGATGACTTCTTTCTTCCACTGTGCTCCGCACCGCCCGGGGGTTTGGTGTTGGTTGTGTGAAGATTCGCTCAAGACGCGGAAGCGGCACGCCGGCACGGCACGATGAAGGCATGGATCTCATCTCCGAGGCGGGTTCGGGTGGTGCCGACCTTGGCTATCGGGCCTTGGTGGTCGACGACGAGGCACCGCTGGCCGACGTGGTCGCCAGTTATCTGCACCGCGAGCACTTCGAGGTGACGGTGTGCCACACCGGAGCCGAGGCGTTGGCGGTGGCGCGGGAGGTCGACCCCGATGTGGTGGTGCTCGACCTGGGGTTGCCGGGTATCGACGGGCTGGAGGTGTGCCGGCAGTTGCGGACGTTCTCCGACGCGTATGTGGTGATGCTGACCGCGCGCGACACCGAGATGGACACCATCGTCGGACTGTCTGTGGGAGCCGACGACTATGTGACCAAGCCGTTCAGTCCCCGGGAGTTGGTCGCCCGGATCAGGGCGATGCTGCGACGGCCCCGTGCCGTGGGCCCGGCGGCGGCGGTCCCGCACGCCGATGGGGCCCCACCCCGGGTGTTCGGCCCGCTGTCGATCGACATCGCCAGCCGCCAGGTATTCCTCGACGGCGAACTGATCCCGTTGACCCGCACCGAGTTCGACATCCTCGCCGCCTTCTCGTCGCGGCCGGGTGTGGTGTGGAGCCGCCGCCAGCTCATAGACGCCGTGTGGGGCGAGCCGTGGGTGGGCAACGACCACCTGGTCGACGTTCACGTCGGGCACCTGCGGCGCAAACTCGCCGACGACCCCGCCGACCCGAGATTCGTGTTCACCGTCCGCGGCGTGGGCTACCGGATGGGCAGCGGAGAATGACCGCGCCCTGGCAGCCGACAGGCTTCGGGATGCGCCGGCGGTTGCTGCTCGCCCAGACGCTGGTCCTGCTCGCGGGCGGGGTCACCACCTGGGTGGTTGCTCTGGTGGTCGGGCCGCCGTTGTTTCGTGAGCATCTGCACCGGGCCGGGGTGGCTCATGACTCCAACGAGCAGTTCCACGCCGAACAGGCCTACCAGCACGCCACCGCGCTATCGATCGCGGTGGCGACCACGGTGGCCGCCCTGACCGCATTCGTGGCCACCGCCTACCTGAGCCGGCGCCTGCAACGCTCCGTCACCGAATTGTCGGCAGCCGCGTCGGCGGTCGCCGAGGGGCGCTACGACATCCGGGTCGACCCTCCTCAGCTTGGCGACGAATTCGACGATCTGGCAGTCGCTTTCAACCGGATGGCCCAACGCCTCCAAGCGGTAGAATCCACCCGCCGGCAAGTGTTCGGCGATCTCGCCCATGAGATCCGCACACCGGTCTCGGTGCTGGAGGCCTACCTGGAAGCCGTTGAGGACGGCGTGAAAACCCTTGACCCGCAGACCATCGCGATGCTGCGTGAGCAGACCGGCAGGCTGGTGCGGTTCGCCGCCGACGCGGCCGCCCTGGCCCAGGCCGAGGAGGCCCACTTCGCCATCGCAGCGGGATGGGTCGACGCCGGGGAACTCGTCCGCGCGGTGGGCGCCGCGGTCGCCGACCGGTGCACCGCCAAAAAGGTCACCCTGACCACCAAGGCCGGTGACGCCGGCCGGCTGTGGGCCGACCGCCAACGGCTGACACAAGTGTTGGGCAACCTCCTCGACAACGCCCTGCGCCACACTCCCGCCGGCGGGCACGTCACCCTCACCGCCGCCCGGACCGGCACCGAGGTGGTCTTCACCGTCGCCGACGACGGCGAGGGCGTCGCGGCCGAACACCTGCCGCACATCTTCGAGCGGTTCTATCGCGCCGACTCCGCCCGCGACCGGGGCCGGGGCGGCTCCGGGATCGGACTGGCCATCGCCAGGGCGCTGACCGAGGCCCACGGCGGCCACGTCAACGTGGCCAGCCGTGGACCCGGTCACGGCAGCACCTTCACCGTGGCGGTGCCGATCCACGCGACGGCAGCGACGCGGGATCAGCCGGGGGCTGTTCCCATCAGTTCGTAACCGGCGCGCGCCACGGCATCGCGCACCACGTCCTGGGACACCTCGGTGGAACTGATCACCGTGACGGTCGAATCACCTTGCGGGACAACATCCACGGTCACACCGGTGACCATGTCGAGTGCTTCAAGCTCGCTGGTCACCGCGCCCGCGCAATGCCCGCACGTCATTCCCCGCACCTGATATGTCGGCGTCTGCGGCATCGTGATTCCTACAGCGAGCCCAGGATCTGGTTCATGGTGTCGATCTCCTTCTGCTGGCTTTCCAGGATCGACTTGGCCATCGCGACGGCATCGGGGAACTGACCGTTCTTGACTTCGTCCTGCGCCATGGTCAGTGCCCCCTGGTGGTGCTTGACCATCCCGGTCAGGAAGAGCTTGCTGGCCTCAACCCCCTGGGCGTTCTTCAACCCATCCATGTCGGCCTGCGACATCATGCCGTCCATGCCGGGCATGTCACCCATGCCAGGCATGCCCGGCATCATCGAACCGCTGGGCATCATCGAGCCGCCGGGCATCGGCATGGTGGTGGTGGAGGGCGAACCGCTCTGGGGGCCGGAGCCCTGCATGCCACCGTGATCCATTCCCGGCATGTCGCTCATCCCCGGCATGTCGCTCTTCCCGGGCATTCCACTCATCGGCATGCCCCACTGGCTCATCCAGCCCTGCATCTGCTCGATCTCCGGGCCTTGCGCGGCCTTGATCTGCGTGGCCAGGTCGACCACCCGCGGGTCAATGCTCTGCTTGGACAGGATGACGTCGCTCATCTCGACCGCCTGCTGATGGTGGGGAATCATCATGTGGACGAAGTTCATGTCGGCCTGGTTGTGCGCCCCCGCCGGTGTCGCCGACGAGGTCTGGGTCGTCGACGGAGCTGCCGATGAGGTCGCCTCCTTGGTCGCCGAGTTACTACACGCCCCGATGACGGCCACCGCGGCCAACGCTGCCACCCCGGTCGCCACAGTCCTTGTCTTGTTCACAAAATCCCTTTCGTCGGTTCCAAAGTCGGTTCACCACTCAGCCTTGCCTGCCGCGATAGGGCTGTCCTAGCCGTTCTGTGAAGATTCGATAAAGAACGGCGCCGTCGGCTGCGGCCTGGGGTTTCGGGTGCCAGATTCGGGGAAGGAAGCCCGTGTGAACATCGGAGGGGGACACCCGCATGAGCATTGCCATCTCGACATCGCTGCAGTCCACGTTCGCCGACGCGGTCGCCCGCACCCGTGAAGCACTGGCTGCTCAGGGATTCGGCGTCCTCACCGAGATCGACATGAAAGCCACGCTGAAAGCCAAACTGGACCAGGACATGGAGAACTACCTGATACTCGGCGCCTGCAATCCCCCACTGGCCCACCGCGCCGTGAACATCGACCGCCAGATCGGACTGCTCCTGCCCTGCAACGTCATCGTCCGCACCGATCCAACCGACGACAGCCACGTGCTGGTGGAAGCGATGAATCCCCAACTGCTGGTTCAGGTCACCGGGGAACCTGCGTTGCAGGAGGTTGCCGACGAAGTCACCGGCAAACTGCGCACTGCGATCGCATCATTAGGCCCCACTTCGTCGTAGAAGCCGGAAGGCGGAGGCTGTCAGGCAGCAGTAGGAGCCGGCTGCCGGGGGTGCAGGCAGTTTGAGGCGTTTGAGCATCAGCGCGTTGACGGCGACGATCAGGCTTGAGCCCGACATCGACAACGCGGCGATCTCCGGGCGCAGCACCAGGCCGAACAGCGGCTTGAACACCCCGGCCGCGATCGGCAACGCGATCACGTTGTAGCCGACGGCCCATCCGAGGTTCTGGCGCATCTTGCGCAGCGTTCCGCGACCGATCCTCGCGCCCGGCGACACGGTCATCGGGGCGTCGATCAACACCACCGGAACGCTGCGGGTCCGGGCCACCAAGGTCGGCTCGGACACCCGTGCTGGCCCAGATCGTGGCGATGGACGCCACCCGAATCAGCACCGACGGCATCTATCTTCACGAACTCGAGGACACCGTCTGGGCGCAGGGCAACACCAATGTCTCCCACGGCTGTTTGAACCTCAGCGCCGACAACGCCCGCTGGTTCTATGACTTCTCCCAACCCGGTGACGTCGTCGAGGTCCGTGACACCGGCGGAGCCCCACTGGAAATCTGGCAGAACGGCGACTGGGGTGTGCCCTGGCAACAATGGCTTGCCGGCAGCGCACTCGAGGTGGCCCCGCAACCCGCTGGGGCGCCAATCATCGACAGTGCGGTATCCAACCCATCCGAGAGACAGGGAGACAATGGGAAGCCACCACGGTGACGGGCCCAAGAGTCGCCGCCCGCTGTTCGTAACGGCCGCTCTGGTCGCGGCGGGCGCAGTTCTCGTCGCCGTCGCGGTCGCCACCGGATTGCTGCAACTCGGGAAGTCCAGCCAATCCACACCATCCGCCGAGCAGTCGGCTCAGCAGCGTTGCCAATCCGACGTGCTCAAGCGGTTGGTATCCCCGTCAAACGCGACTCTTTCCGAGGTCCGAACCGAGACCAGCAACCTTGACGTCGACGGCCGGGACTTTTCCTCACTGAATGCAAGTGAGCCACTTAGAGGTATCGACATCTCCCGAATCACCGTTCTGAACGTCTCCGGTGCTGTCAACGCGCCCAGCGAAATCGGCTCCACGATCCAGGACCATTTCGACTGCCGCGCCTACTTCGTCGATGGCTCGCTAGCTCACGCACTTGTCGTCTTCGACCACGGGCACTGAGCCCCCGTGCTCGCCGGCAGCGCCGGGTGCGGGCACGGGCACTGGCGGTCAGCCGATAGGCGGGGTGATCTCATTCATTGTGATCGTGGTGATGACCGTCGGATTCCAGCGCCATATCCGTCACCGGTAAACCAGCCTCGGCGGGCGCCGGTGCAGGCGAAGGCTGCGTCACCCCCTCCGAAGGCGGAGGCAGAGCCTCCGAAGGATGGTGATGGCCCTCCATGTGCGCATCACCGTCCATGTGTGCCTCCTGCGTGGCGTGACCTTGCGCCTCGGCCGCACCTCCGTGGTGATGCTGGTGGTGACCCTGCAGGCTGGCCGCCAAGCCCACCGTCACGGCGCCGGCCATCACGGTGTTGGCGCCCATCAGCACCAACGCCCTTCCGAAACCCGAGACCTCTTCTGGCTGATGCTTCCGCGACCACGCCCACCCTGCGCCCATGACGACGTAGCACTGCAACAACAGCACACAAATGCCCGCGGCCCCCACTGCTTCAGGCTGACCAGCGGACGGCCCGACGGGCGGTCCTGCGATGCAGGACGTCACCCACAACGCGGCCGCGCCCGCGTTGGCCGCAATCCCGGCCGCGAGGACCAAGGTGCCCGGCCGCGACCAAGCGACAAAGGCCCAAATCAGTTGGAACATGGCGAGTGCCGCAAAGAAGACCCCCGACGGCAACCAATCCCCCCAGTGCATCGGCGTGACGGCGAAATGGATCACGGCCGCACCCAGCGAAGCGACCGCCGCGCAGCGAGCAGCCAGCCGGCTATCGGTCTTCGACGCTTCTTTGGTGGCCACATCGTCGACCATCACACAACCGCCGAATCAGCACGAGCAGCAGGACATAGCGGTCGCGTCCCAGATCAGCAACGCACGAATGCCGACGTTCGGTCGAATGCGTCGCGGTGGAAAACCGCTGCTTCGCTTCCGGCGTGCGCTAAAACGGGCTGACGGGGAGCCAGGGGAGTATTGACGGCGGGCTGGAAGGTCCACGCCCTCCATCGTCGTACATTCTCTTGCCATGCACACCACACCGGACCAGGCGGCGGGCCGGTTCGCGCCCAGCCCGTCGGCGGATCTGCACATCGGCAATCTGCGCACCGCGGTGCTGGCCTGGCTGTTCGCCCGGGCGGGCGGACGCCGCTTTCTGGTCCGTGTCGAGGATCTCGACGACCGCACCCACGACGACGTTGCGCACCGGCAGCTGGCCGATCTGGCCGCGATCGGGGTGACGTGGGACGAGGAGCCGGAGTGGCAGTCGGCGCACCGGGAACGTTACGACGCGGTGATCGACCGGCTGGCCGAGCGCGGTCTGGTCTACGAATGCTATTGCAGCAGAAAGGATATCCTCAACGCGCCGCGTGCTCCGCACGCGCCTGAGGGGGCTTATCCGGGCACCTGCCGGACCCTGTCGGATGACCAGCGGGCGGAGCGGCGGGACGCCGGCCGGCCGCCGGCGCTGCGGCTGCGCGCCGATACCCGCGAGTACACCGTGACCGACCTGCTGCACGGGCAATACACCGGGGTGGTCGACGACTTCGTGCTGCGCCGCGGCGACGGGGTGCCGGCCTACAACCTCGCGGTTGTGGTGGACGACGGGCACGCGCGCGTCGATCAGGTGGTGCGCGGGGATGACCTGCTGGCGTCCTCGCCGCGGCAGGCCTACCTCGCCGATCTGCTGGGCTACCCGCAGCCGGCGTACGCCCACGTCCCGCTGGCACTCAACGCCGAGGGCAAGCGGCTGGCCAAGCGCGACGGAGCGGTGACGCTGGCCGAGCTGGGCGTGCCGCGGGCGTTGGCGCTGATCACCGAATCGCTGGGTTGGCCGGCAACCGGCATGCCAGAACTGCTGGCGCGATTCGACCCGGCCCGCCTGCCCAGGCAGCCGTGGACTTACCAATCAGGCTGATCGGAAAGCTTGGCTACCGCCCGCCGCGTGGCTACCGTCCGCCGGGAGCGACGTCTGTGGCAGATGCTCGCCACCCTCCTGGCGGCTGGGCTCGCGTGACAAGCCCGACGAATACCCGTATCAGCTGATCGCTGTAGGCCCGCCGACTGTCAGGGCTTGAGTTCCTTCTGCCCCCACGGCGAGCCGTAGGCGGTCAGCAGGTCCAGGAACGGGACGGAGTCGAAGCACTCGGGGCCGAGGAGGCCGACCCCACTCCACGTCCCATTGGCCAGAAGTTCCAGTGCCACAACGGGATTGATGGCCGTCTGCCACACCACGCACTGATGCCCGTACTCGGCCATCGACCACTCGTTGTCGACGACGTGGTACAGGTAGGTGGACCGTGGCTTGCCGTCCTTGCCGGTGCCGGTCACCCACAGGCCCGCGCAGGTCTTGCCTTTCATGTGCGGACCCAGTGTGGCCGGGTTGGGCAGGCATGCCGCCACCACGTCGCGCGGGCTGACCTGCACGGGGCCTTTCTCGGACCCGACCTTCACCTTCTCGGTGCGGTCCAGCCCCAATTTGTGCAGCACCTTGAGGACGTCGATGAACTCATCACCCAGGCCGTACTTGAACGTCACCCGCTTGCAGTCGATCCAGCGCGGCATCAGCAGCACTTCCTCGTGCTCGACGTTCACACACTCCACCGGGCCGATGCCTTCCGGGAAGTCGAAAACCTCCGGCTCGCTGAAGGGCTCGGTGACGAACCAGCCGCGGCCCTTCTCCCAGATGACGGGCGGGTTGAGGCATTCCTCGATCGTGGTCCAGATCGAGAACGACGGCGCGAACTCGTATCCCTCGACGGTGAGGTTGGCGCCGTCGCGGACACCGAGTTCGTCGATGTCGCTGAACAGATGGTCCGATGCGTAGCGGGCGAAGACGTTGGCCAGCCCGGGCTCGACCCCGAAGCCGACGAGGGCAAGCCGGCCGGCTTCGAGCCACTGCGGCTCGGCCTCGAACTGCTGGTCGCCGAGTTTCACCCCGGTCAATTCGTAGGGCTTGTCGGGGTGCCGCTGGGACAGGCTCATCGCCATGTCGAG
>Ga0315291_10005289_pt1 | contig 16192 bp, 11 predicted proteins | sample YL17G12_20_MG_FD_203070 | JGI IMG/M metagenome (GOLD analysis project Ga0315291, IMG submission 203070) | Sediment microbial communities from Yellowstone Lake, YNP, Wyoming, USA - YL17G12_20 | ecosystem: Environmental > Aquatic > Freshwater > Lake > Sediment | place: USA: Wyoming | collected...
CGAAGAGGATGGAAGAACGGGGGTTCCACATACTGCGCAACCATTGCCTGGGCCTGGAAGAGCGCGGGGCGCGACTGGCGCTGTTGGGGATGGAGGACTCGGGCGCGAACTGGACCGGCGCCGACCCCTGGGAGGAAATGATCCCCCATTACCTGGCCGATTGCCCTGCCGGCCTGCCGGTGATCCTGCTCGCGCACCGACCTTCCGCCTTTGAACGGGTCCAGGGCCGGCCCGTCGCCCTGACCCTGGCCGGCCACACCCACGGCGGCCAGCTCCGCTTGCCCTTCGGGCTGCCCGGGCTCGCCCACCTCGGCTTCCAACGTCCTTCCGGGCTCTACCGCGTCGCCGGCCAGACGCTCTACACCTCCCGCGGCACCGGCACCGTGGGCTGGCCGTTCCGGCTCAACTGCCCGCCGGAAATCGCCCTCTTCATCCTCCGCGCGCCGGAAAGAACCGGCTCGCGCTGATCTGAAAGCAATTCCCGGCCTTAGAGCCCGCCCGGGGAGTCCGCGTCGCTGGTCGTCTCGATCAGGCGGCGGAACTGGTGGAAGGTGTCAATGGCGCGGAGCTCGTGGCGGAATTTCTCGTCATTAAAGCGGCGGGCGATGGCCGACAGGATTTGAACCTGGACCAGATCCTGCTCTTGCGGGGTGAGGAGCAGGAAAATCCAATGGCTGGGTTTGCCATCGGGCGCGTTAAAATCAATGCCCTGAGTGGAACGGCCCACGGCCAGGGAGGGTCGCTTGATCCCCGCGCATTGCCCGTGGGGAAGCGCCAGCCCCTTGCCTAAGCCGGTGCTCATGGCTTGCTCGCCGGCGATGACCATTTCGGCCAGCGGCTCGGAGGGCAAACCCGTTTTGCGGGCTAAAAGCCGGGCCAGCGCCCGAATCGCCTCGGCCGGATTCGCGGCTTGCAGGTCCGTAACGAAGAGATCAGGATCAAGGATTTCCAACAGGCCTTTTCTCTGGCCCAGCCGAAGGATCGCGGAAAGCAGCGGGCCGCTCAAGATCGAGGTGACCAAAGCCATCACCACCAGGGCCACAAACAACTCGCGGGTGATGAAGCCCTTCTCCAGTCCCACCAGGCCGAGGATGATGCCCATGATTCCGCTGGAGAGGAGGGCCGCACTGGTGGCCTGGGTTTCAGGGGGTTTGAGCCCGGCCAGCCGCGCGCCCAGGGAAAAGCTGATCCATTTTCCGATGATGGCCAGGCCCAAGACCGCGGCCATCAGGGCTGGCTGAAGAGCGGTGATGAAGTTGGCCTGAAAGCCGATGGAAGCAAAAAAGATCGGGGCAAAGATGTTGGTGATGAACTGTTCGGTGATCTCGCGGGTTTTCGCCTCAAAACGGAGGGATTCGCCGAAGAGAATTCCGCCGAGAAAGGCCCCGAACACGGCATGGACGCCAATCCATTCGGTCAAAGCGGCCAACAAGAGCGACCCGGAGATAATTAAGGTCAAGATCACCCCCGGCCAGGGAAACTGCTTCTGCACCCAGGGGAGAGTTCTCTGGACCAGTTTTCGACCCAAGGTGAGGGAGAGGGCCACGAGTGTCAAAGTGAGAAGAATGGTGAGCGCCGGTGAGCGATGAGGAACACTCGCGCCGCCGGCCAGGGCCATCACCACCGAAAACAAAAACCATCCAAACAGGTCTTTGAGGATGGCCACGGCCACTACCATCATGCCAAAATTGGATTTGAAAAGTCGCAGATCCGTGAGGATGCGAATAATTATCGGGAGCGCCGAGATGGAGATAGCGGTCGCAAAGAACAGAGCGAACACATAACGCGAGGTTTGACCACAGCCCCAGAAAGAGGGGAAACCATAGCCAAGCCCCAGCGAGATGAAAAGCGGGAGCGCGGTTCCCAGGGTGGCGATGATCCCCGCGTTTTTGCCCTGGCGCCGGATCATGACCAGGTCCACGTCCATGCCTGCCACCACCATAAACAGGCAAACGGAAAGGGTGGCCAGGGCGTTGAAAGTGGCGCGCACGTGATCGGCGCTCGGGAAAAGGTGCTCGCTGAAGGCGGGCCAGAGCGAGCCCAACAGAGTGGGACCGAGTAAAATTCCGGCGATAATCTCGCCGACCACGGAGGGTTGACCCAGGCGGTGGGCCAGATGTCCAAACAGGCGAGCCAGGAGGATGATTACCGCGATCCCGGCCAGGAAGGCGGCGATTTCGGAGGGGGTCATGCGCCGGCTTTGACCAGCAAATGCTTGACGCCCATTTCCGCCAGGGCGTCGAACCTGAACTCCGCGAATTCAGGCGCGGCGATCACCTGGGCGAGCGGAGGCAGGGGAACGCCGCTCCGGTAATCCTGCAGAATCTTCTCGAGCTGCTCGGCCCGGCGCGAGCAGGCCTGAATGAGCCGGCCATACCGCGCCAGGTTCAAGTCCAGGTCCGAGCGCTTGGCCTGGTCCAGCCAGCGCCGCTCGAGGGTCGCGGCCGCCTCCTGGATCAGGGCCGGCAACTCGCGAAAGCCCTGGGCCAGGCCGGTCAGCACTTCCTCCACCACTTCCGGCGCGGCCTGGGGCAAGCCCGGATAGTCGGCCTGGAAACGGGCCAACAAGGAGAGCTTCGCGGCCAGCACCCGGACCTGCGCGATGGGCAGCTCCAGGTCGCGCAGCCAGCGCAGGTTCTTTCCCTCCCGGGCCAGCAGCTCTTGCAATTCTGCATGGGCCTGGTCGGCGAGCGCCCGGAGTTCCGCCGCCTTGGCGCCCGGGTCCGGAACTCCTCGGATCAAGTCGCCGGCGAGCGGCTCGTCGAAAAAGACCAGGAAGCCCACGTCGCCCAGTCCGGCCGGTCCGGCGAGGATGCGGTTGACCCCATGCAGCTTGCGCATGAGCTTCGCCACCCGGCCCTCGCCGTCCCCGAACATGGCCCAGGAATAGGCCCGGTCCACGTCCGCCTGGGACCGTTCCCGGCCGGCCCAGGACCACTCCGCGGCCAGGGCCAGCGCGGGCAGGGTCGGACCGAGCAGGCTCATGTGTCCGAGGTCGCCCCAGTGAGTGACGATGTTCCCGATCGAGCCGCGGGCGATGCCCTCGGGAATAAAAGCGCGGTGGTTCTGAGCGAGCACGTCGAGGTTGGTGAAAATTTTCATCAGGTTCCAGGTGCAGGTGCAGGTGAGGAATCGGAGCCCGGCGGCGGCGATCGGTGCGACGGTCTGGCGGTAATGCTCCGGGCCTTCGAGCGCGCCGCTGCCGTATTGCCAGTCCAGGACGATCACGTCCCGGGGAATTTGCGCGAGCAGCTCGGGATGGGCGAGGAGCATGTCGCCCCAGACCATCATGGTCTTGCCGTGCCGATCCAGGATGGACTTGAGCCGCAGCAGGTGATCGAGATAGACCTGGGCAAAACTTTTGCCCTCGAAGCGGCTGGCCTCGTAGCGGCGGGCCAGGTCAAAGGGCTCGTCGCAGCAGACGTTGAAAAAGGAAGAGTCGAAACAGGGGATCAGCTCCTCGTAGAGGTCTTCCAGCAGCCGGTAGCTTTCGGGCCGGGCCGGATCGAGCGACCAGAGCGCTTGCGGGTCATAGGCCAGGCGCCGATATTCGGGCAGCTTGAGCACGTGGTCGAGGTGGCCGAGCGACTGCTGGGCCGGCACCACCTCCACCTGCCGGGGCCTGGCGTAATCCACCAGCTCGCGGACTTCTCCCGGGGTGAGCGGGTCGTGGCCCCGGCCGATCGCCGGGTGCCTGGCGTATGCAAAAGTGTGTTCAAGGTTGAAGGTGAGCAGGTTCAGCTTGAGCGAGGCGAGCAGGTCCACCAGCGTCTTCAGCAGCTCCAGCGTGGGCACCTGGCCCCGGCTTACGTCCCAGAGCAGGCCGCGCCAGCCGAGCGCGGGCGCGTCGGCGATGCTCCCGTAAGGCCAGGACCCGTCGCGGCCCCTAAGCTGCAGCAAGGTCTGGACCGCGTAAAACAGCCCGGCGGCGCCGCGGCTGGCCGCGGCCACGGCATGAGGCGCGATTTCGACGGCGTAAGCCTGTTCCGGCCAGCGGGTTTCGATCCGGTCCAGCGCGCGCTTGGCTTCCAGCAAAATTCCCTGGAACGGTCCGCGGCCCCAGGCCAGCCCCAGGCATTCACCCAACTCGACCGGCAGCTCTCGGGCCTCGGCGAGGAGGCCGTGATGCTGAAAAAGTTCCCGCAGGAATCTTTCCTGCGGCCGGGCCTTGAGGGTAAATTGCAGCGCCAGCGGAGGCGGAAAGGAGACCGCGGCTCGACTCAGCGCGAGCGAGCGGGGTCTGGGCAACAGGCGAAGACTCATCGCTTGGAATCTCCCAAACGGCTATGATAGCATAGCCGGTAGAGGTTTGCAGAAGGAAAATTTGAAGGAGGAACGGGATGAAATCCTTGGGAATAAAGATCGGCTTGGTCCCGGCCCACCGGGCGGTATTCAGTCCGGAATTGGCCCGGAAGATGCGGCAGGCCGCGCTCCGGGCTTTCTCGCAGGCGGGGATCCAGGCGGTGGCGCCGGACGAGCGGCTTTGCCGGCACGGCCTGGTGGAGAGCCTGGAAGAAGGGAAAAAGGCCGCGGAGCTGTTCCGCCGGGAAAAGGTGGCCGGGGTGGTGATCGGCGCCATGAACTTCGGGAACGAAGTCCCGGCCGCGGAAGCGGCGGACATCGGGGTGCCGGTGTTCGTGTTCGGGTGCAAGGAAGAAGGCCGGCTCACCCCGGCCGCCAACCGCCGCGACGCCTTTTGCGGCACGCTCTCGATCGGGACCGCGCTCCGCCACCGCGGCATTTGCTACGCCTTCCCCCAAGCGCCCATCTGCTTCCCGCACGAGCGCGGGTTCCTCCGCGACCTCGAACGCTTCGCCCGCGCCTGCAAGGTGATCGCCGGCCTCCGGGGATCGAGCTACGGCCAGATCGGCCCGCGGCCCCTGGAGTTCGAAACCTGCGTGTTCAACGAGGTCTCGCTGCTCAAGCAGTTCCAGGTCAAGGTGCTGCCCTTCCCCCTGGCCGAGATTTTCGCCGAGGCGCTCGCGATCAAGGATACGGCCCGGATCAAGAAGGTCATGGCCGAGCTCTGCGCCATGGCCGACACTTCCCTGGTGCCCAAAAAGAGCGTGGAGCGGCTGGCGCGGCTGGAGCTGGCGCTGGATATGCACGTGCGCAAATACCACCTGCAAGGGCTGGCCGTTCAGTGCTGGACCTTGATCCAGGAGCAGTTCGAGGTCTCGCCCTGCACGGTGATGGCGCGGTTCAGCCAGCGGGGCATCCCCGCGGCCTGCGAGGTGGACATCCACGGCGCCATGTCCATGCACCTGCTGGGCCTGGCCTCAGGCAACCCCGCGGGTCTGGCCGACTGGAACAACCGCCACTACAAACGTAGGAACGTGTTCAGCGCCTGGCACTGCGGGGTCTTCCCGCCGGGCATGGCCAAGGCCAAGCCCCAGATGAAGACCCAGAAGATCATCGGGCAAGTGACCGGGGAGGACCGGGCCATGGGCACGTTGGAGTTCGAGGTCAAGCCCGGGCCGGTGACCCTGGCGCGGCTGACCGAGACGCCGGAGGGGGAGTTCAAGCTCTTGATCGCGGAGGGGAAAGTGGTCAAGGCCGAGGGCAAGACCTTCGGCGCGCACGGCTGGGTCGAGGTTTCAGATCTGGATTGCCTCTACCGCGCGCTCCTCTCCGACTTCCCGCACCACACCGGGATCGTGATGGGCCATTTCGGACAGGTGCTCCTGGAGGCGTGCAAGTTCCTGGGAATTACGCCAGTGGTGCCGCTGGAGCTGTCGGCATAGCCGACAGCGTGTCACGTGTCAGGTGTCATGTGCCAGGCTAGCCCCGCGCTTCGCGGGGTGGCAGGGAACCCACCCTGATCGGAACCAGGGTGGGCTACATGAGGAAAAAATTCTATTGAAAATGTAGCCGCGACCGTTCGGCTGTCTTCGACCCTGAGGCTCCGTTCGGCCTGAGCTCACGGCCGAAGGCAGACCGAAGGGATCTCTCGGCCGAAGCCGCGCTTCGGTCGCGGGTTGTAGGGGCAAGGCTTGCCTTGCCCAATTCCTTAAGTTCAGCCTTTTGAAGACTGTAAATTATTCTGTTGAAATTGGGGGAGGAAAAAGCTAGAGGTATCTCCTGAATCAAACCTTTTGAGAGATTTGAGATTGGGGGTCAGATCGCAATTAGTCAATTAAGGATCGCGACCAGATTAAACCCGAGCAACGCAGAACTCTTCCTTCACTCCGCGATTTCGCGTGGGGCTGGGTAGCGGCTACAGATAATCGGAAAAGCGGCGGCAAGCCGGCGCACTCCAGAGGGCAGGCACGGGGGCCTGCCCCTACAACCCGCGACCGAAGAGCGGTCGCGGCTACTCTATGTTCGAACACGTTCACGCCATCATCAATCACTGTGCACTGTCCACTGTGCACCGTGCACTATCAAGACCTGAGGCTTTAGCCGAGGGCCTTGATGAGCTCACGGCAGAACGCGGGCAGGTCATCGGGCTTGCGGCTGGTGATGATGCGCTGATCTACTACCACCTCGCGGTCTTCCCATTTGCCGCCGGCGTTCTTCATGTCGTCTTTGATCGCAAAAAAGCTCGTGCACTTGACGCCCCGGATGATGTCGGCCGAAGCCAGCATCCAGCCGGCGTGGCAGATGGCCGCGATCACCCCGCCTTGCTCGTAAACCTTTTTCACCAGCTCCACCATCTTGGGGTATCGGCGCATGTGGTCCGGAGCGTAGCCACCCGGGATCACCACCGCGTCGAAATCTCCCGGCTTGACCTGGTCCACGTCTTTGTCCACCGTGATCGGGTAGCCATACTTGCCCGGATACTCCTTGGCCGTGCCGCTCCCCACCACGGTCACGCTCGCGCCTTCTTCTTTCAGCCGATAATAGGGATACCAAACCTCCAGCTCCTGGTAGAGCTGCTCGACCAGGACGGCGACTCGCTTTCCTTTCAGGTCCATGGCTTGCTCCTTTAAGAAAGATTTACCACAGAGACACAGAGAAAAAAGAATTTAACCACGAAGACACAAAGTCACCAAGCTCAAATAAAAAAAGTTTAGAACTCTTTGTGCCTTTGTGGTAAATCCTTTCTTCTTTCCCTCCGTGCGCTCTGTGTGCTCTGTGTTTAATCTTATCTTCTTCTCCCTCTTGATTTCTCCTCGTCCCAGGTGCCTTCGGCCACGCCTTGGCTCTTGAGCAGGTTCTTCTTCACCCGGTGGGTCTCGGTCTTGGGCAACTCGGCCATCACCCGGATGAAACGGGGGATCATGTAGCGCGGCATCTCCCGGCTGCAAAAGTCGTAGAGCGCCTCCGGGTCCACCTGCTCGCCCGGCCGGGGCACCACGCAGACCAGAATGTCGTCTTCGCCCAGCTCGCTCTTGACGCCGAGGGAGGCGGACTCGAGCGCCGGGGGGAACCGGTTCACCACCTTTTCCACCTCGTAACTGGACACATTCTCGCCCCGCCGGCGCATGGCGTCCTTCTTGCGGTCCACGAAGTAGAGGAAGTTTTTCTCGTCGCGATAGACCAGGTCACCGGTGAAGAGCCAGCCGTCGTGGACCTTCTCGTTGGTGGCCCGGTCGTCCTTGAAATACTCGACCCGCTTTTCCTTGGTGTCGTCCACTTTGAAAATCAACTCGCCCGGCTCGCCCGGAGGGCAATCGTTCAGGTCCTCATCCACCACCCGGCCGGCGCCGGGGGGCAGCGGCCCGATCGAGCCGACCGGCGCGTTGCCCAGGTTGAAGACCGCGAACCCGCCGCCGTCCACCGCCCCGTAAAACTCCAGGATCTTGAGGTTAAAGCGTTTCTCGAAGGCCTGCCAGACCGTAACCGGACAGGCCGCGGAGAGCACGAAGCGGACCGGGTTGTCGCCGTCGTTGGGCCGCTCCGGCTGTTTCATCAGGATGGGGATCATGGCGCCGAGCGCGTTGAAGGTGGTAGCGCCGTAGCGGCGGACGTCGTCCCAGAAGCGGCTGGCGCTGAAGCGCCGGCCCAGCGCCAGGCGGATTTCGGCGAACAGGGAAGCGGGCATGGAAACGTAAAGGGCGTTGGCGTGGAAGAGGGGCAGGCAGGTGTAGATGGTATCATCGGGCTTGTAGAAACCCTTGGCGATGATCCCGATGCCGTTCAGCCCGGTCCTGCCGAAGCGATAGACCACCCCCTTGGCCTGGCCGGTGGTGCCGGAGGTGTACATGAGGAGACAGATATCGCCTTCTTTAGGCCGGGCGGCGGGCGGCTCGGGCTTGCCGGCTTGGAGGAGCGGTTCAAAGGCCCTGGCGCCGGCCGGGACGGTCCAGCCGGCCGAAGCTTCGGCCGTGCCCACCAGGATGTGCTGGAGGTTGGGGGTGTCCTTTTTGATCTTTTCCCATTCCGGGTAGAGGCGGTGGTGGATGAGGAGGGCGCGAGCTTCGCAGTGGTGGAGTAGGTAAGAGAGGTGCTCGCCCTTGAGCTCGGTGTTGATCGGCACGGCGTAAGCGCCGATCTTCTGGCTGGCGAAAAAGCCGTAGAGGAACTCGGGGCCGTTGGGCATCATGATGGCCAGGCCCTGGCCCGGGCCGAGGCCGAGTTCGAGGAGCGCATGGGCCACGCGGTTGGCGTTCTGGTCCATGGTGGCAAAGCCGATCCGGTCGTCCTCAAACAGGAGCCAGAGCTTGTCGCCCTGCTTTCTGGCCGCCTGCTCCAGGGCTTCGTGGTAATTGAAATCCGCCATGTCTCAGGTCTCCCCTTTAGGTTTTGCTTGATTCTAGCATAATCTGGAGTAAGGCAAATTTTTTTACTGGGGTCGGTTTACATTGCTCGAAAAAGATTATAAGATGCAGAAAGATTTGAACCTACGGAGCAAGACCATGAAGAGATGGACCCTAATCCTTGGATTCCTGCTGGTAACCTGCCCGCGGCTGCCGGCCTGGGCGGAATTTACGCCTCAAGAATGGGAAGTCCTGAAGACCGGCGAGGTGGTGGCGACCGAGGTCTTCACGCCCCGGCCCGACGGCACCCAGGCCACCGACGTGCTGGTGAAAATCTGGATCAAGGCTCCCCGCGAAGAGGTCTGGAAAGTGATCCGAGACTATAACAACTTCGGCGAGTTTATGCCCCGGGTGCGGAGTTGCCGGATTGCCAAGCAGGAAGGGGAGACCTATTGGATCGTCTATGACGCCGAAGTGCTGGGGGTCCGGGTGATTTACAACATAATCACGGCGGGCAAAGAGAAACACCGCCGGATCGAATTTGATTTGGACCGCTCGAAGCCCAACGACATCAAGGAAGCGCGGGGTTACTACGTGCTGGACGATGCCCCGGATGGTCAAGGCACCGTGCTCTCCTATTCAGCCTTCGTGGCTACCGGCATCCCCGCACCGGAAATCTTGACCCGCAGGATTTCCAAGCCCAACCTGATCCAGGTGCTCAAGAACGTGCGCCAGCGGGTAGAGTCGGGCGGCGCCTGGAAGAAGCCGGCGGGAAGTTAAGCCGTTTTTTCGGAACCGGAGAAGATGAAAGCCAGGCGGATGGGGATTATGGCCCTGGGGCTCTTCCTCGGCGCCTTCCCCGGCTGGCCGGCCCGGGCCGAATATACAGCCCAGGAATGGGAGATTTTGAAGACCGGCGAAGTGGTGGCCACCGAGGTTTTCTCCACCAAGCCCGACGGATCCAAGACCACCGACGTGGTGGTCAAGGCCTGGATCAAGGCCCCGCGGGAGGAGGTCTGGGCCGTGATGCGTGACTACAACCGCTTTGCCGAGTTCTTTCCCCGGGTCCGGGAGTGCCGGACCTTCAAGCAGGAGGGCGAGAGCTACTGGGTCCGGTATCATACCGAAGTGCTGGGGATGATGGTGGTTTATCACCTCCAATTGGTGGGGGTGGAAAAATTTCGCCGCATCGTCTTTTCCCTGGACCCGAACCAGCCGAACGACGTGGACGACACGCGGGGTTTCTGGGTATTCGATGATGCGCCAGACGGACAAGGGACCGTGCTGACCTACTCCATTTTCATTGACCCGGGTCTGCCTATCCCGGATTGGCTCGGCCGAAAAATTTCCAAGCCCAACCTGGTCCAGGTGGTGAAGAACGTGAGGTCGCGGGTGGAATCGGGCGGCACCTGGAAAAAGCCGCCGGGAAGTTGAAGCGGCGAGGCGCTTCTGGCCTGAGCAAGGAGTGGCGGATGGCCAAAAACAAGTATTCGCTGGGGCTTGATTTTGGCACCAACTCGGTGCGGGCGCTGTTGGTGGACGTGCATGACGGCCGCGAGAAGGCAGAGGCGGTCTGGAACTTTTCCCGGGGCGAGGCCGGCATCCTGCTGGACCCGAGAGACGACCAACTCGCCCGCCAGGACCCGCAGGACTGGCTGGACGGGCTCGAGCGGAGCACGCGGGCCGCGCTCCGGTTGGCCAAGAAAAAGATCCGCGGCTTTAGCGCCGAGGACGTGATCGGGATCGGGGTGGATACTACCGGCTCGACGCCGCTGCCGCTCGACCGCGTCGGCACGCCGCTTTCGCTCCTGCCCGAATTCCGCCGGAACCTACACGCTTTTGCCTGGCTGTGGAAGGACCACACCAGCTTTCAGGAAGCTGCGGAGATAACCGCGCTGGCCCGGGAGATCCGGCCCGCCTACCTGAAGAAGTGCGGCGGCGCCTATTCTTCGGAGTGGTTTTTCTCCAAGATCCTTCACTGCCGGCGGGTGGCGCCCAAGGTGTTCGCCGCGGCCTTTAGCTGGGCCGAATGCTCGGACTACATCCCGGCGGTGCTCACCGGCCGCACCGACCCGCTGCGGATGAAGCGCAACGCCTGTGCCGCCGGGCACAAGGCCATGTATCACTCGAGCTGGAAGGGGCTCCCGGATCAGGAATTCCTGGCCCGGCTCGACCCGGAGATGGGCCGGCTCCGCCAGCGGCTCTACGACCTCGCCTACACCGCCGACATGCCGGCGGGCCCGCTCGCCCTGGCGGTGGCGAAACGGCTCGGGCTCCCGGCCGGCATCCCGGTGGCGGTGGGCGTGATTGACGCCCACGCCGGCGCGGTCGGCTCGGGCATCAAGCCCGGCACCCTGGTCAAGATCATCGGCACCTCCACCTGCGACATGATGGTGGAACCCCTGAGCCGCACCATCCCCGATATCCCCGGGATCGCGGGCATCGCCGAAGGCTCGATCCTGCCCGGGGCCCACGGCTTCGAGGCCGGCCAGAGCGCGGTGGGCGACATCTTCAACTGGTTCGTGTCCTCTCTCGCGCCCAGGGGCCTGGGCCACGCCGAGCTCACCGCCCGGGGGAAAAGGCTCCAGCCCGGCGAGTCGGGCCTCCTGGCCCTGGACTGGAACAACGGCAACCGCAACGTCTTGACCGACCCCCGGCTGACCGGGCTTCTGCTCGGCCAGACGCTGCACACCACGCCGGAAGAAATCTACCGCGCCCTGATCGAGGCCACGGCGTTCGGGGCGCGGATGATCATCGAGCGGTTCGAGGAATATGGGATGCAGGTCAAGGAGGTCGTGAACTGCGGCGGGATCTCGGAAAAGAATGACCTGCTCCTGCAAATCTACGCCGACGTGATCGGCCGGCCCCTGAAGCTCGCCCGCTCGACTTTAGCCTGCGCGCTGGGCGCGGCCATCTTCGGCGCGGTCGCGGCCGGGGCCCGGCTCGGCGGATACACCACGGTCGAGAAAGCGGAACGGGCCATGACCGGGTTGAAGCCGCGGGTCTTCCGGCCCCTCGCCAGGAACCGTAAAATTTACCAGGAGCTTTTCACCCTCTACCGGGAGCTTCATGACGCCTTCGGAGGAGTGGCCGAGAGCGCCCGGCTGGGAAAGGTGATGAAAGAGTTGCTCCGGATCAAGGAGTCGGTCCGCTAAGGCGGTTGCATTGGGAGTGTGCATTTGCTAGGCTCCGGTTCGGGTAGGGGCTGGGCTTGCCCAGCCCGCAATGGGCGCGGCAAGCCGCGCCCCTACGGGGCTTCGGATGTGAGGAGGACAGGGCATGAGTGATCGAGTCGCGATCGTGGCCATGGCCCAGACCAAGTTCGAGCGCAAGAAAAGCGGCCAACGCTTCCAGGAGATGGTCTGGGAGGTGGTCCAGCAGGTGCGGGAGCAGACCGGGCTCGATTTTCATAAGCCCGGGCACATTGACAACGCGGTCACCTGCTCGGATGACTTTTTCGACGCCCGCACCATCTCGGACGCGCCCATGGGGGACCTGGTGGGCGCGCACCTGGGGCCGGAAGAAAAAGTCTCGCAGGACGCGCTGCAAGCCGTGTTCTACGGGATGGTCGGCATTCTCTCCGGCCACTACGACGTCACCCTGGTGGTGGCCCATGGCAAGGAGAGCCAGGTCAAGAGCCGCAACCTGATCACCCATGCCGCCTTTGACCCGCTCTTCAGCCGGGGCGTGGGTCTGGACTACCTCTCCGCCGCCGCGCTCCAGGCCCGGGCCTACCTCACCAAGTTCGGCATCCGGCCGGAAGAGACCGCGGCCGCGGTGGTGCGCGACCGCCGGCACGCGGCCCTCAACCCGAAAGCCCAGGAGCAGGAGCTGGTGACCGTCAAGGAGGTGCTCAACTCCAGGCCGGTCTGCGACCCGCTGCGGAAGCTCGACATCTACCCGGTCTCGGACGGCGCCGTGGCCATGATTTTAGCGCGGGAAGACCGGGCCAAGGAGCTGACCGACCAGCCGGTCTGGATCCTCGGGGCCGGCAATTGCTACGATTCGTATTTCCTGGGCGACCGCAACCTGGCGGACAGTCACGCGCTGCGCCTGGCCGCGGCCCGGGCCTACGGGATGGCCGGCATCAAGAATCCGAAAAAGGAACTGGACCTGGCCGAGCTCTCGGCCCACTATTCTTACCAGGAACTGCTCTGGCTCGAATGCCTGGGCCTGGCCGAGAACGGGCACGCCGGGAAATGGATCGCCGAGGGCGGCACCGAGCTCCACGGCGAGTTCCCGGTCAACACCTCGGGCGGCGCCCTGGCCGGGAACCCGCTCCTGGTCTCGGGCATGGCCCGGGCCGCCGAGTGCTTCCTGCAACTGCGCGGCGAAGCCGAAGAGCGCCAGGTCAAGGGCGTCAAACGGGCGCTGGCCCACGGCACCACCGGCCCGGCCGGGCAGCATCATGGGGTGATGATCTTCTCGAATGAGTGATTAGTGCAAAGTGAAAAGTGCAGAGTGAAGAGTGCGCAATGGATAGTGCGGATCAAGAGCGAACGCCGAAGAATGATGACAGAGCGGAGTTTGATTTTGAAAGACTCCTGGTGTATCAGAAAGCGGTGTCGTTTGCCAATGAGATTTACAGGCTTACGAAAGGTTTTCCCAGGCAGGAACAGTTCGTGATGGCAAATCAACTGCGAAGGGCCGCTCTCTCTGTTTCCTTGAACATTGCCGAGGGAGTTGGCCGCGATTCATTTGGGGAAAGAAAGCGTTTCTATTTGATTGCTCGAGGTTCAACCTATGAATGCGTGCCGCTTTTAAAAATTGCAGAAAGCCAAGATTTCGTGTCGGCAAAAGTCCAAAAGAAACTTCGCGCCGACTGCTACGAGCTGGCGAGTATGTTAAATGGATTAATCAAGTCCTTGCCATAAGAACTTAGCACTTTTCACTTTGCACTGTTCACTGCTCACGGCGCCCAAGGAGGAACGATGAGACGGAATCGAAACGTTGCGATCTCCGGGATCGGGCAGACCAGGCACCGGGGCCACCGGCCGGACGTGAACCAGCCCGAGCTGGTCTGGGAGGCGGTGACCGACGCGCTGGCCGACGCGCGCATAGACCTCAAGGACATTGACTGCGTGGTCCACGGCAACATGGAGCTGTTCGAGGGCATCCACCAGCCGGACATGTGGCACGTGCTCGGCTCCGGCGCTTTTTGCAAGTCCGGCATCCGGGTGACCACCGGCGGCACCACCGGCATCACGGTGGCGTCGGCCGCGGACCACCTGGCGGCCTCGGGCCTGTATGACACGGTGCTGGCCATCGGGTTCGAGAAGCAGGAGGAAGGCCAGACCACCACCGGGATCACGGCCATGGCCGACCCGCTCTGGGGCCGGGGGATCCAGACCGGCGCCATCACCGGCACCACCGGCCTGATCTGGGTGAACGAGTTCGGCGAGCGGGCGGAATGGGCCGCGGCCAAGACCCGGGTCAAGGCGGCCAAGAACGCCTGCCGCAACCCGAAGGCGCACCTGCGCCTCCAGATCACGGAGCAGGACGTGATCAACTCCCGGCTGCTCGCCTATCCCTTGCGGCTCCTGCACATGTGCCCGGAATCGAACGGCGCCTGCGCGCTGATCTACGCGAGCGAAGAGCAGGCCAAGCGCTACCCGCGCCAGCCGGTGTGGGTGAAGGATCACGTCACCGTGCACCGGGAGGACACCTTCCACCGCGGGCCCTCGGCCCGGGTCGAGGCCACGGTGGTGGATGCGGCCCACGGCGATAGCTCGGTGGGAGGCCTGCGCGCCCAGCCCTCGACCATGGAAGTGGCCGCCCGCCGGCTCTTCCAGCGCAACGGCATCACCGATCCCCTCCGGCAGATTGACGTGTTCGAGATGTACGACCCTTCGAGCTGGTGGGAAATTGACTGGACCTGCCTGTTCCTGGGCCTGGAGCGCGAAACCGTGCTCAAGATGATCGAGAAAGGCGATTTCGAGATCGAGGGTTCCTTTCCCCTCAATCCCTCGGGCGGGGTGGTCAGCACCAACCCCATCGGCGCCACCGCTCTGATCCGGGTGGCCGAAGCCGCGCTCCAGGTGCGGGGCGACGCCGGCGAGCACCAGGTGCCCAAAGAGGTAAAGACCGCGATGGCCTCCGGCTTCGGCGGGACCATGTGGACCGTGCTGCATTTGCTCGTCCGGGAGTTGTAGTTCCGGAGTAAATCCGTTAGGATTGAAGTGGGGGCACGGCCGGCCGTGCCCCTACCGTTATGGTTGTGAAGCCTACGCAGTCCTAGAATGCGATGATCCACTGGGAAAAGGAACTGAACCCCCCGCAACTGGAGGCGGTGATGCACCCCTCCGGGCCGCTCCTGGTGGTGGCCGGCGCCGGCTCGGGCAAGACCCGGGTGCTCACCTACCGCATCGCCTACCTGGTCGAGGAGCGGGGAGTGGACCCGCGCCACCTCCTGGCCGTCACCTTCACCAACAAGGCCGCGGATGAGATGAAGGCCCGGCTCGGCCGGATGCTGGGACCGGCGGCGCGGAACCTCTGGGTGGCCACTTTCCACTCCACCGGCGCCCAGATCCTGCGCAGCCACGGCGATCGGCTCGGCTACTCCCGCAGCTTCGTGATCTACGATGAGGACGACTCGCTCTCCCTGGTCAAGGCCGTGCTCAAGGAACTGAACCTGGACGAGAAAGCCTGGAACCCCAAGCGGCTGCGCTGGAAGATCGAGGCGGCCAAGCGCGAGCTTTGGGAAGTGAAAGAGCCCGAGGGCCAGCGCGACCCCTGGTGGGCGACTTTCGTCAAGGTCTATCGCAAGTATCAGGAGCGGCTGATGCTGGCCAACGCCCTGGACTTCGAGGACCTGCTCCTCCTCACCCTCCGGCTCCTGCGCGAGCACCCGGACCTGCTCGAGCATTTCCGCGACCGCTTCCGCCACGTCCTGGTGGACGAATATCAGGACACCAACACCGTGCAATACCTGATGGTCAAGACCCTGGCCGAGCGCGACCGCAACCTGATGGTGGTGGGCGACGAGGACCAGAGCATCTACGGCTGGCGCGGGGCCGACATCACCAACCTCCTCAACTTCGTCAAGGACTTCCCCGGGGCCAAGGTGGTGAAGCTGGAGCAGAACTACCGGAGCACCAAGACCATCATCGAGGCGGCGGGCGCGGTGATCAGCCGCAACACCCAGCGCCTGGCCAAGACCTTGTGGACCGAGCACCCGCAGGGCGAGAGTCTCCGGCTCTTCTCGGCGCCGGACGACCGGAACGAGGCGGGCTGGGTAGTGGAGCAGATCCTGCGCCGGCGGGCCTCGGGCCGCTCGCTCAGCGACTTTGCCGTGTTCTACCGCACCCACGCCCAGTCGCGGCTCTTGGAAGAGGCGCTGCGGGCGGTGGACCTGCCCCACGCGGTTTACGGCGGCGTCCGTTTTTACGACCGCAAGGAAGTGAAGGACATCCTCGCCTACCTGCGCGTGCTGGCTAATCCGGCGGACGAGGCCGGCCTGCGCCGGATCGTCAACACCCCCGCGCGGGGACTGGGATCGGCCACCCTGGACCGGCTCTCCCAGTTCGCCGCCGAGCAAAGCCTCACCCGGT
>Ga0315291_10005291_pt1 | contig 16190 bp, 19 predicted proteins | sample YL17G12_20_MG_FD_203070 | JGI IMG/M metagenome (GOLD analysis project Ga0315291, IMG submission 203070) | Sediment microbial communities from Yellowstone Lake, YNP, Wyoming, USA - YL17G12_20 | ecosystem: Environmental > Aquatic > Freshwater > Lake > Sediment | place: USA: Wyoming | collected...
CCGCACGGCTATCGAGGACTATCTGGCGATCCCGGAGCCGGCCCATGCGTTACTGATCAAGGCGGTGCCGGGCACGGGCAAAACCACGTTCGGGATCCTGGCCAGCGAGATGTTGGCGGAGGAGGGGCGGCGAGTACTGTATGCGGGGCCGCGGCACGACTTCTATGGCGATATCATGGAGATCACCGTCAAGCCGGAGCTATGGTACGAGTGGCTGCCCCGGCAAGCCGAAGCCCCAGGCAAGGTGAAGACCTGCAACTATACCGAGCAGATCGAGTTGTGGATGGCGCGGGGATACCGGGGGATCGAGTTCTGCGCGACGATCTGCAAGTGGGACTATATCAACCACGCCTGCACCTACCACCTGCAGCGCGGGCGCCACGAGCCGTGCATCTTCGGCCAGCACCAGCACGTCACCTTGGGGCATCCACTGGAGTTTCACGTCCTGGTGGGGGACGAGACGCCGATCGGGGCGTTCTGCTGGCAGCGGTTTATCCCCGGCGTGTGGGTCGCATTTCCGGGGATGGAGGGGCCGTTTGCGGAGATCCTGCCGTTATTGCAGAACCTGTGCCTGCAGGGGATCCTGGCGGATGGCGAGACGCTGCTCGGCTACCTGGGCGGCCCGGAGAAGGTGCTATCGGCCTGCAACGATACCAACCTGCCGCTCTCCCCGGATATCTTATCCCCGCATATCGAGCGGGCGGAGGACGTGGAGCGGATCCCCTACGCTTTCCTGCATCAGTTGGTTCCCCTTTTGCGGCGCGAGGCGGAGGCGGCGCTGGCGGGCAAACAATACCTGCATCGCGTGGTGACGCACGGCGGATTCCTTCTATTGTACATGCGGCGGACGCTGGACGAGAAACTCCCCCGGCACATTATCTGGCTGGACGCCACGGCCAACACGCGCCTTTACCGGGCCTGCCTGGGGCGGCCGGTGCAGGTGGTGGACGCGCAACCAGCCTTGCGCGGGCGGATCCACCAGGTAGTCAGCCGGGCGAACGGAAAGGGGACGCTGATCAACAAGGCCGGCGGGTTGACCGGCAAAGTGCAACAACTCGATAAACAGGTGCGGCGGGTGATCGAGACCGGCAAGTACGAGCGCCCGGCGATCATATCGTTTCAGAAGGTGATCGAGGGGATGGAGCTTTTCGGTAAGATGGATCATAGCCACTTCTATGCAGCGCGGGGCACGAACGCCCTGGAAGACTGCGACACGTTGATCGTGGCCGGGACGCCGCAGCCTCAGCCTATCGAGATCGAGCGCATGGCCAAGATGATCTTCCAGGAGCGGATCGAGGCGTATCGCCTGAACTGGCACGCCGAGACCAAGTCTTACAACTATGTGCATGCGGACGGCACGGGGCGGGGCTGGCGGGTCGGCGGGTACTGGGGCGAGCCGGATCTTGAAGCGGTTTTGTGGAGTCTGCGCGAGGCGGAGATCATCCAGGCGGCGCACCGCGTGCGGCCCATCTTCCGGGACGTGGACATCTGGCTACTGACCAATGTGCCGATATGGGAGCTTCCTCCCCATCGGCTCTTGACGATTGCCGAGCTATTCGGGGCAAGGAGTGATGTGGACGTTTACCTCTGGCCGAAGGTGATGGCGGTCGCGGAACGGTGTAATGAGGAGCGCGGTGTGGTAACGACGGTGGACCTGGTGGGTGAGTTGGCGATAACCAGACCCACGGCCATCCGTTACATCGAGATCCTGATCAGCGACTATGGCTGGGAGCGCGAGGAAGGCGCCAGTCATCCAAGCCGGGGAAGACCGCCACAAGGGGCCAAAAAGGAAGTGGTGGTATCACCTGTGAATGGATTAAGTAAAGCGACGTATTAAGTACTTAATACGTCGCTTTACTTAATATAACGGGTCAAGCTGCCGGAACCCTTTAAGCGTCGCTTTACTTAATATAACGGGTCAATCTGGGACTTGACAATACCGGCGTCTTATGCTATAGTATTCGTGATCGTGATAGAGAAAGGAGTGCGATGGATCTGCGGGGGTATCAGGTAGACGCTGTACGGGCGGTGCAGCGCGATTGGTCGGACGGGCATACGGACGTGTTGGGAGTGGCCGCGGTCGGGTCGGGCAAGACCTGCATTTTCCTGGCGCTGGTGGTCGAGGAATTGACGGCAAACCCGAACGCCAGGGCGCTGATCCTGGCGCACCGCGAGGAGTTGATCTACCAACCCATTGAGCGCCTCTACCAGTTCTGGCCGGAGTGGAAGGGCCGGGCCGGGGCGGTGATGGCGGAGTACGACGAGTGCGACCGGCGGATCACTGTGGCCACTGTGCAGACCCTGAGCCAGAATCATCGGCTGCAGAAGCTGCTGGCCCACGGGGCCATAGACTACCTGGTCACGGACGAGTGCTTTCACGCCATCGCCCGCACCTACCAGGATCTGTACGCGGCGCTGCGGGCGGCGAATCCGAACCTGAAGCATCTGGGGGTTACGGCCACGCCGATGCGTGAGGACGGGCACGGGATGGTCGAGGTCTACCAGAAGCAGTCCTTCCTGTACGGGCTGCGGGAGATGATCTCTAGCGGCTGGCTGGTCCCCCCACGCTGGCTGGCGATCCAGACGCAGATCAGCCTCAAGGGGGTCAAGTGCCACGATGGCGACTACTCGGCCAAGTCACTGGCGGACGTATTCGAGTGCGACAACTGCTTTGACCTGGTGGTCGAGTCGCACAAAAAGTACGCCCAGGATCGGCAGATGATCGCCTTCACCCCGACGGTCAACGGGGCCTACCGGCTGGCGGAGAATTTTCAGGAAGCGGGGATCCCGGCCCAGGCGGCGGACGCCACCACACCGCGCAAGGAGCGGGCGGCGATCCTCAACGCCTTCCGGTCGGGGACGACCCAGGTGCTGGTCAATGTGGGGATCTTTACCGAGGGGCTGGATATCCCGCAGACCAACGGGATCCACATGGTGCGGCCTACCAAGTCGGACGCCCTCTACCAGCAGTGTATAGGCCGCGCGTTGCGCCTGGCGCCGGGCAAGGAGGACGCGCTGATCCTGGATTACGCTCCACTCGAGGCGCGCAACCTGGTGATGATGGGCGACGTGCTGGGCGTGGACGCCCGCAAGGATGCCTATATCAAGGATTCGGAGGAAGAGGGGGAGGTCATTGGCGGGTTCACCTTCGACCAGCACGGGTTCAAGTGGCTGGAGGGCAACCCGATGGAGATCATCTCCCGGCAGCTCGATTACCTGCAGATGAGCGCCTTCGCCTGGCACAAGGGGCCGGACGGGTGGCTGACGCTGGGCCTGGGCGAGGGGGAGGACAAGATCGAGCGCACGCTGGCCATCTCGGCGCCCGACAAAGAGACCGGCAACTGCCACCTCTACCTGGTGGCCAAGCGGGAGGGGGAACGGATGCACCAGACTTACCTGGTGATGACCGATACCTTCGAGGCTTGTTCGGAGAAGGCGGACTGGGTGATCGCCCGGCGGCAGAACATGGTGTTGGCGGCGCGGAACCGCTCCTGGCGCAAGCAGTGCGCTTCGTCGAAGCAGATGAACTTCGCCCAGCGACTGGGCGTATGGCAGGCGGGGATGAGCAAGGGGCTGTGCGCGGAGGCGATCACGCACAAGTTGGCCCTGCGGGCTATTTTGCGGCACTGAATCCGACTCGCAGGCGGCTTCACTTTTTCGCCAAGTCGGATGTAGAATAGGAACGAAGGAGGGAACGATGCACAGTAACTATGAGGATATCCTCTCCCGCATAGAGGAAAAACCGTCCTGGTACGACGCCAACGGCGCGCCGCGCTATGGCCCGTTCACGCCGGAGATGTGTCCCAACATCTACGCTGAGGATGTGGTGTTGCTGCGCATCCGGTGCCAGGCATGCGGGCAGCACTTCGACGTGGAGATGCACGATGGAGACGTCTTCCGTCCCCTCCCGATTCCTAGGGGTTTGCACTATGGTGATCCCCCGGCACATGGATGCGCATTAGGCGGGGATACGGAGACCTGCGACGATCTGATGGTGCTTGAGGTGTGGCGGCGCATGTCCGTGGGCGATTGGCGGCGCTGCCCCAGCTTTGAGGGGCCTATGGATGAGTGATACAGGAGGGAAATGAGATGCTACCTGATGAAGACTTCAGCCAGCTACTTTCCAGGGCCACGCGCTATGTCGAGAACCTGGATAAACAACTCCGGGAGCGCGACGAGATCTCGCCCCACTCCCTGAGCTACCTGCGGGTGATCCGCGACACCCTGATGGACGGGATCATCCACATGGACCTGCTGCGGGTGATGGAGGCTTACGTGCGCCTGGGCCGGGCGGTGGCGGCGGGCGAGAACGCGGTTCAGCAGAGCCGCCACGCTGAGCAGCACGGGTCGTGGTCAGAGCAGGGCCAGGATGGTAAACCGCAATGAGCAAAATACGCACGGCTTTCCTACTGGATGTGTCATGGAGTGTGTCCCAGGATGAGGAGATAGAACTTATGCTCTCTGTCCTGGGTAGGTGCCTGGGGTCAGACAGGATCGAGACCGTGGCTATCTCCAATGGGTTTCACGAGTTGGCAGACAAGACTTTCGATCTCCTGGTGGTAGACTATGGCGGCATGGCGGCCCACGGCAGTTGGGACGGAGCCGAGTGGCAGATACGCCGTGTCCTGGAGTGGGCGCGTGAGCATCCGGGCGGCTTAGTACTGCTGTTCACCGGCTACACCCGAAAGGTGTACGAGGGTGAGCTGGAGCGAGAGTTCGGCCATCAAGATAACGTCTTGATGCGATACCAGTCTACCTTTGTCGAAAACGAAGAGTACGAGGAGATGCTAAGGGTCTGGTTTGGAGGCAAGGAATGACTGCGGAAGACCTTTTCACAATGCTGTGCTCGAGGCTGAACGCCCAGCCGGACAGCCACGGCGAGGCGCACGTGCCTTGTCCGAACTGCGGCAAGGAACCCAAGCCGGGACAGGTGCATTTCTCGTTCTCCGTGCGCGGGGGTTACTGCATGGTCTGCGGGGAGGCGTATAGCCTCCCCACCCTGGCCCGAATTTGGGGAGAGGCGAAAGCTTTGGCTTTCGCCTCTCCATTCCGGCCAGTGGCGAAAGCCAAAGTCAAGGCCGCGCCCGCGGACTTTGAGAGATTGGCGACGATCTACGAGAATAGTCAGGAAGCCCTGCCGCGCTGGATGCAATACAAGGCGGTGCCGGAGTGCCTGGTGGCGGCTTATCGCCTGGGGTACGGGGCCTACCCGCAGTACACGTCCAAGTGCTCGCATAGACGCCTGCAGGCGCCGCTGATCGAGCGCGGACAGGTTGTCGGCTTTCGCAGCCGCAGTGTGGGCTGCGACTGCGCCAAGTGGCTAAGTCCGTCAGGCAGCAAGATGCTGCTCTACAACGGGGAACGGCTGACCAGGGGGCCATACCACGGCATGGGATTCGCCCTGAACGCTGAGGCGTCGCACGGGGATGTCTTGTACATCGTTGAGAACCCGGTGGACGCGATCCTGCTGGAGTATAGTTCGCCGGAAGTGTATGCCGTGGCCACGCTGGGGGTAACGATGTGGCAACCGGAGTGGACGGAACTGGTAGTACATGCCAGGCCGGCAATGGTGGTGGTGGCCTACGACAACGACCGGCCCGGCAACGGCGGCGGGATCCCCGGTCGGGACGCCTGGTTGCGGGATCACCCGAAGGATATCATCCCAAACGGCGTGAAACTGGTGAACGCCCTGTTAACTGCGGGGGTCAATGCGCGGCTATTCCCCTGGGCGGATAGCCCGCTCAAGGCGGATATCGGGGACTTGTTGAGCCACAAGGAGGAACCATGAGGATTTTGACATCGGACGAGATCGAGCGATTGGCAAGTAGCCGGGGGGCAAAACGCATTGCTGTAGAGAACTTTCTCTCCACTCTGGATGCTCACATCGGCTACATCGGCAACCGGGCAAACACCTACCAGGATGCTGAGGCATACCGCTGGAGCGATGCAACTGTGCGGGCAATCATCGAGGGGATTCGCCTAGCTTTCAGTTAGAGGGGTGGGGGAGCGACAGATGCAGCTATCTGTTGAGGAACAATCGAATTATTGGCAGAAGGTCTTGTGGGTGCGCTGTAAGGGGGATCGCCGCAAAGCTGTAGAGTATCTGGTGGCCCGATCTGCGTTGTATCCCCATTCGGCGGAGGGGCGATTTGCTACGGCGCTGTTGTACAGGTTCGGAAGAGATGCCATGCAAGAACTGGAAAAGGGACGCCAAATGCCCCCCGAAGGGCCGAAGGAGGAACCATGAACTCTACAACGCGCAATGAGATCGCGCCGGTTCCCGGCCAGCGGCTGCGCCACAAGCCAACAGGGCACGTGGCAACGTTCGTGAAGGATGTTTATGTGAGCAACCATCGCTACCTACTCTGCCTGGCAGACGACCGCAAGGCATATTACTGCTACGTGATCCGGGATTGGGAGGAAGCAGACGAGGGGTAAATGCCAGAAGTGTGGCGGTGGGTCATTATAGGCGGGTTGTGCGGATTCCTTCTGGGGGTGATCACCATGTTGTTGGAGCAAGGCGCTGATGAGCGCGACTGACGCCCTCACCCTGCTGCGTGTGGCCCTGGGGTTGGTCATCTTCTGGTCCTTTATCGCACTCTGGGCGGGGAGGGGGTAACGTGCTCCACGGGAAGGTTGACGCCAACCAGCCAGAGATCGTGGGAGTTTTCCGGGCGGTGGGGGCCTCGGTGGTGATCACTTCCGACCAGGGCGACGGGTTCCCTGACCTGATTGTCGGCTTGTGTGGCGAGACAGAGCTGGTGGAGATTAAGACGCCGCAGGGCAAGCTCACGCCCGATCAGGAGACTTGGCACGGGACGTGGCGCGGGCGGCCGGTGCGGGTGATCCGTACCGTGGAGCAAGCTTTGAAGTTAGCGGAGACGATGCGGAAGCGGTCAGTTACCTCTGGCCCAAGTCGTGATTTGACAACTGTGCAGTAGTATGTTATGATTGCCATATGAATGAGCCAAAGCACCGATTCAACCTGATTCTGCCGATGGAGCTTTGGAACCGCATCAAGGCCCTTGTGAAGCGTACCCGTCGCGCCGTGACCCAGGAGGTGATCCTGGCCATTGAGGAGCATCTCGACAAAGAGGCAGATTCCACGACACCTGAGAAAGGCAGGAAGCTGTGAGCTACGAAAGGTACATGGCCTCTCCGTCTTGGGCGGCCAAACGCAAAGCAAGACTGAGCCTTGACCAGAACCGCTGTCGTCTTTGCGACGAAGACGGGAGCAACTATCCGCTGGAAGTCCACCACAGACCGGGCAGCTATGCCAAGTTGACGAAAGAATCTGTGGAGGATGACCTCATCACGGTGTGCTCGGTATGCCACGAGTTCATCACTGACCGTATTCGCGCCCGCAGGTACGATCTGCGGGCTACTGGCGAAGTGTCCTTGGTGGATACTATCGTTTATCCTAGAGGGGAGATGACACATGGCTTGGCAAACAGTACGGTACAAGTGGACTTCCGCAGCCCCCTTGATCATGCACTGCGGACAGCTTGCAGACCCGATGTGCAGATGGACGAAATCACTGAAGAAGATTTCCGGCAAGCGCAACAAGACCGATGCAGACCATGAGGAGATGGCCCGCCTCGAGTTCATGGGCAGTCTGTACCTCAACGCCGATGGGCCGATCTTGCCCGCTGACGTGGTAGACGGCATCGTGCAAACGGCGGCCAAAAAGACCCGCGAGGGGATGACCGCCAAATCCGGGTGCTTCTGCTCAGAACACGCGCGGCTTGAGTATGCTGGGCCACGAGAGGCAAAGGAACTCTGGGAGAATGAGAACTTCCGCTTTGCGTCTATGGTTCGTGTACAGCAAGCGCACGTTGTGCGCACGCGGCCCATCTTCCGTGACTGGTCGGCGGTCGTAACCCTCAACATTGAGGATACGCTTGTTGACGTGGAAACCGTTGATGGTTGGATGCGCGTCGCGGGCACGCAGATCGGCGCTTGCGATTGGCGTCCGAAGTATGGAAGGTTCTTAGCCGAACGTCTGCCCGAAAAGTAGGGCAGGGCGAGACTGGGTCGGGTTTGGCAAGGCGGGGCGGGGCCGGGTTTGGCACGGTGCGGCGTGGCACGGTCTGGCAAGGCAGGGCAAGGCATGGCCTGGCGAGGCGTGGCGGGGTGTGGCGTGGCATGGTGAGGCGAGGCCCGGTCAGGCGGGGCATGGCTGGGCGAGGCATGGCAAGGTTCCTGCGATATACCCCACCAGGGAGCATGGCCCTGGCGCAGGATTGAGGCGCGGCATGGTAAGGCGGGGCCTGGTCAGGCATGGCGAGGCTTGGCGGGGCGGGGTCGGGCCGGGCGCGGTCGGGCCTGGCAAGGCAAGGTTTCTGCGACATACCCCACCGGGGAGCATGGCCCTGGCGCAGGATTGACGAGGTGCGGCCCGGTATGGTCTGGTCGGGCTGGGCGCGGTAGGTCCGGGCGAGGCGAGGCTAGGCCGGGCGAGGCAGGGAAAGGCAAGGTGGAGTATGGTACGGCGTGGCAAGGCGAGGCGCGGTTTGGCACGGCGCGGCTGGGCCGGGCCTGGCCGGGTGCGGCATGGCATGGTAGGGCGTGGTGGGGCGAGGTAGGGCTTTTCTATGCCTTGAAAAACGACTGCTAGTCGCTGTCGCCTTGTCATATTGTCGTGTGCGTGATATAATCTGTATAGGAGATGGTTAATGTGGCTATTTTGTGAGGCGGGTTTTTTCAGCGTGGTTCGCAAGGGTGGCGGACCCGATACCCTGACCGTGCGTGCCCGCTGCGCGAGGGACTTGGTGAACTTGCGCCAGTGGTGCCCCGACCTGGGGGCGTTCAAGTCTACATTTGGCGCAGACTATTTCTACCGCGCGCTCGTGTCGCGGCAGGAGTTCGCTGCGGCGCTGTCGCAGATGGCGCTGGCCGTTAACTACGATAACTTCAAAAATATGGTCGCGCGCCGGGGCGGCGGGGAACAGCGGATGAGCGTCTATCATCGCATTTGGGGCCTTCTGGCCGACTGGCAGAATACCCCGCTGCGGCGCCGGCGCGGGCTGCGGGGTCGCCAACGGGAGTTGGCGCTCGAACCGCGAAACTCGCGGGGACTGCCTGGGGAGTTAGACGGCTAGTAAAGGTCTACTGTGAACCAGGAACCTGGTTGGTTGGTCCATAAATCCAGGATGTTGGGAGTTATCCTTTGGCAACATGGAGAAACCGTATCGTTAGCGAGGGAGAGGAGGATCCGTGGCGGCTCCTTCCCAACCCCCTTAACTGGCGCGTCCACCCCCCACTTCAGGCCGAGGGCCTGGCGGACGTCCTGGATAGCGTGGGTTGGGTGGACCGGATCATCGTCAACCAGCGCACCGGGCGGCTGGTAGATGGCCACCTGCGCGTGGCCCTGGCCCGCGCCAGGGGGATGCCCACGGGGCCGGTCTGCTACGTGGATCTCTCTGAGGACGAGGAGAAGCTCCTCCTGGCTACGTTCGACCCACTCACCGGCATGGCGATGGCCGAGAAGGACACGCTCAGGGCGCTGCTCCAGGAAGTGCAGACCGATAGCGCCGCTTTGCAGGAATTGCTGGACATGCTGGCCGCCGAGGCCGGGATTAATCTGGAGACTGAGCAGCCTATAGGCGAGGCCCCGGACGCGCAGATGGACGCTGCCGAAGAACTGCGAGAGAAATGGGGAGTTCAGTCAGGTCAACTATGGGAGATAGGCGAGCATCGGTTGATCTGTGGGGATTGCACGGATAAGACCGTGGTGAAACGGGTGATGGGGGGAAAGAGGGCGCAACTCGTTTATACAGATCCGCCTTATGGTGTGGACTATGACGGTGGAACGAAAGTCCACGAGAAGTTGGCCGGAGACACCACCACTGATTTGTACGCGCCGGCTTGCCAAATGGCAGCAGAATTCTCAGATGAAAAAGCGGCGTTGTATCTATGGCACGCTGGTATTAAGGGTATAGCCGCAGCCGCAGCCGCAGCCGCAGCCGGATATGAGATACGCTGTGAGTTGATATGGAACAAGAACCTGGCGCAATATGGTGCTCTTTCTGCTCAGTACAAGCAGAAACATGAACCGATGTATTACTGCTACAAGCGCGGGCACACCCCACGTTGGTTTGGGCCGACTAACGAGATAACCGTATGGGACTGTGACCGCAGCCGCTTCAACGAATTTCACCCGACACAGAAGCCGGTTGAGTTGGCAGAGCGAGCGATGCGAAACAGCAGCAACGCGGGCGATATTGTGGCCGATTGGTTTCTCGGCAGCGGGGCAACCCTGATCGCCTGTGAGCGCCTGGGGCGCAAATGCCGGGCTGTCGAGATTTCGCCTGCGTATTGCGCTGTCGCCATTCAACGGTGGTGTGACATGGTTGGCAAGTCTCCTATGCTGGTGAGTTGATGGCATACGATGTGGCCTGACGGTTGAGGAAATGATTGTGGTAACTTTGCAGCGCATGGCCGATATGGGCCTGGAACCGAGGCGGCTATGACCGAATCCTGGCGCAACCGCATCGTGGGCAGCGATCTCGTTGATCCGAGAACGCTGTCCACCAATCCCTACAATTGGCGCGGGCACCCGGCCAAACAGCGAGAAGTGCTGCGCGCAGCGATCCGCGAGATCGGTTATCTGCGCAGCGTGACCGTGAACAAGCGCACCGGGAACATCATCGATGGCCACCTGCGCGTGGAGATAGCGATCATGGCCGGGCAGGACACGATCCCAGTGGAGTACGTGGATCTCGATGAGGCGGAGGAACGCGAGGCCATCGCAACCCTCGACCCTATTGCGGCCCTGGCCGAGGCGGAGCCAGAGGCCCTGGAGCGGCTGCTGCGCGATGTGGCCTCAGACGAGCCGCAGATCCAACAGTTGCTGAGTGACCTGGCTCATGACGCCGGCCTGAACCGCGAGGAGTACGGATTCATGGAGCCGGGCAGTGGCGAGAAGCCGACTGCCCGGCCCGCTGCCGACGACGCGGCGCTGTTCGCCCAGTTCCCGCTGGCCATCGTGCTGACCCGTGACGAGTTCAATCGGTGGAGAGAGATCAAGCTGTCTCTCGGCGCTATGTCGGACAAAGAGGCCCTGCTGATGCTGTGGCCGGCGGTGGAAGAGGATGGCGATGCCTGAGCCGGAGCTTATCCGCCTGTTCTCAACGTTCAGTGACGAGAGCCAACAAGAGCAGCTGCTGATAGGGGTCTATGATGCCCCCCTGCTCGGCGAGTACGAGTACGACCGCATCCGTATGGACATCACGCCCATCGGGAAGCCAACGAGGGGCTGGATTATGACAGCATCTGAAGCGCGGGAAATCATCAGCGGCCTACAGATGGCCATAGATAGGGTGGTGAAGGAAGGTTGGGACGATGCCGGGGATGGGGCGGAGCAACAAGTGGTGGCAGATCTACCACGCCGTAAAAAAGGGCGGCAAAAGTAAGGCCTCGGCGGCCAAAATCGCCAGCGTGACGCTGGGCAGGCGCAAGCGGAGGAAACGGTGATCGTACCCTACTGGGGCGAGTTCCTGGTCAACCCGGCGCCGCTGGAGTTGTCTCTGAACCGCTGCAGTCATGCCTGCAGCTACTGCTTCGCCAACCTGAACGACCCACACCGCAAGGTGGATTACCCGGCGCTGATGAGATTGCTGTCTGAATACCGCGAGCGGCAGACCTACGTGGCCTACCTACTGCAGCAGGGCTACCCGACCGTGATCTCCAACCGCACCGACCCGTTCTCCCGCAACAACGGGCAGCAGACGTTGGCCGTTCTGGGCGTGATGGCGGAGATGGGCCTGCCGGTAATGATCCAGACCAAGGGCGGTGACGAGGCGGCGGAGGCGGCGGCGATGCTTCCGCCGAGCGTGTGGTACGTGACGATCAGCTCATTGAGCGAACAGGTGCGGCAGAGTGTTGAGCCGGGCGCGCCAACCATCGCTGCGCGGCTAGCGCTGATTGAGCAGGTGGTGGCTGCCGGCCACCAAGTGGTGGTGGGGGTCAACCCGTGCGTGCCTGAGTGGCTGGAGGATCCCAAATCGCTGATGCTGGCGCTGGCCCAACGGGGCGCGCGCGGGGCCTGGATCGAGCGCCTGCACCTGTACTACGCGCAGACCAAAGAGATGAAGGGCTGGCAAAGGGAGGCCCTGGGGGGGACGGTGATCGGCAAGGCGCAGCAGCGCCGGCCCGACCCGCTGGAGTTCGACTTCATCATGGCCGTGCGCGAGATCGCGGAGGATGCCGGGCTGCAGGTGTACAGCGTCGGGCAACCCACGCGCAGCGAATTCGCCCGGCCTTGGGAGGATCTCTACAAAAAGACCTTCCCCACGGCGCAGGGGTTCGTGAACCAATGCTACGATAAGGGCTGGATCGAGCGGCTGATCTCGTTCGATGATTTCGCCGATTACTTCGTGGAGCGGTTGCCGGCAGGGCGGTTCCCGATTGACTCCTTCCTGGGGAGCGTGGCCCACAACCTGTGGCGTACGCACAAAATTCCCCCGCAGCTCACTTTCCGCGAGCTGCTGGGGATCATCTGGTCGGAGCCACGATCCCGCAACTGCCCAGCCCGCATGCCCTGTTTCGCCTACGCAGGCCGGGAAGATGGCGACGGCTGGGTGCAGTACGTGGACGAGAAGGAGATGCCCTACTTGGTATTCAGCCCGGAGGGGTTCGAGGGCTATTACGCCGATGTGGAGGTGGTCTGATGGCCGCAAGCGGCGGGACATGGGTTAAGCGTGGCGGGGGCGGCGGCGGCGGCGCGAACAAGATGGTGTTTGTCGCCAAGGGCGGGGTGCTGATGGGCGCTCGCAGCCGGGCAGCAGCAGCGAAACCAGCAGGCGGCACATCCTCTGCCCTGCGCGGCGCGGCGGCGATCACCGTCGGCGTGGGCCAGGCGGGCCTGAGCCTGCACGGCGTGCCGCTGACGTCGGCCCAGCGCGGGTTCTGGAAGGGGCAAGCAGATGCTCAGTTGGCCGGCGAGACCTGGCCGCCTTCCGGCAAAGCGCATGCCACCGGGTGCGTGATCGTTGAGCCGGATGGCCGGATGTGGGTCGTGGAACCGACCGGGCATTACGGCGGCTACCAGCACACTTTCCCCAAGGGCAAGATCGAGAAGGGGTTGACCGACCAGCAAAACGCGCTGAAAGAAGCGTTCGAGGAATCGGGGCTGCAGGTCAAGATCACTGGCGTCCTGGGCCACTTCGAGGGCGATACCTCGATCACCCGCTATTACATCGCCCAACGCGTGGGCGGCAATCCAGCGGATCACCACTGGGAGACGCAGAACGTCAAGTTGGTGACGCCGGAGGCAGCCAAGGGGCTGCTGAACAAGCAGCGCGATCAGGACGTGCTCTCGACATTACAGGGGCATGTCAAGATGGCGAATGTGCCGAAAGCCCCAGCGCCTGCGCCAGCCGAGGTTCTTCCCAGCGCGCTCGCTGCCAAGCCGGTCGGCACGATCACGCAGTCTCCCGCAGGCTATCACGTAACCCTACCTAACGGCCAGAATCAAGTGTACTCGTCTCTTGCTTTGGCGAAGAATGCGAGCAAGCAGGTCTTGAAAGCGTCCACGGCAGTCACGGCTCAAACGACCAAGATCGCGCAGGCCCAGGCAGGGATTGTGGGCAAACCCGCAGCGGCCACGGCGATCATTGACCAGCCCACACAAACCCAGGTCAAGCCGCTGGTGGCGGCGACGGGCACGGCCCGATTCCCCGGCCTGGCGGGGGTCTCCACAGTCAAGGGCCTGGGGGGCTCTACCGGGGCCAAGTTGGTCGTGGACGCGGCCGGCAACCAGTATGTGCAGAAGCAGGGCAAGTCGCCGCAGCACCTGCTGGAGGAATCCTACGCCGACGCCGGTTACCAGGCCCTGGGGGCCAACGTCCCTAAGTTCAAGGTCTACCAGACCGCCAGCGGGCCGGTCAAGCTGGCGCAGTTCGTGAAAGGCCAAGTGCTGAGCGATCTGTCCGGCGCACAGCGGGAGGCGGCGCACGCGCAACTTCGCCGGCATTTCACTGCGGACGCCCTGCTGGCCAACTGGGACGTGATCGGCCTGAACGCCGACAACATCATCGTCTCCGGCGGTAAGGCATTCCGAATTGACAACGGGGGCAGTTTGCGCTTCCGGGCGCAGGGGGCTATTAAGGCCGGATTTGGGCCGATCCCGACCGAGATCTTCACCATGCGAACCAGCCCGCAAGGGAAGCCAGTGTTCGGCGGCCTGGGGATCGCAGAGATCGCGGCGCAGGCCAAGGGAATGGCTGGCAAGCGGGCGTCCTTCCTGGCGACGATGCCCTCGGACTTGCAGGGGGTTATGGGCAAGCGTTTCGACCGGCTGCAGCAGATGGCGCGGGCGCACACGGTGCTGTCCGGGCACGGGGCCAGCAGCGCGCAGATCGAGGGCTTTGTGCGCAAGATCTGGGAGGCCAAGCAGGATCCCAAGACGGATGCGGAGATCCTGAAGCTATACGGAGGCGCGTGATGGCAGCGAGTGGCGGGATCTGGGTCAAAGCTACGCCGGGGCACCCGGATTTCAAGAAGGCGTTCATCTCGGCCAAGACGATCACGGCTGCTGCTGACAAGTACGGCGTGGATTTCGGCTATATGAAGGGCTTCGCCACAAACGCGATGAAGACCGGCAAGCACTCGGCTATGGTTGCTGAGTTGTACAGCACGGCGGAATCGCAGCAGCAACTCAAGGCGGCGAAGGCTTACGCGGCGCAGGTCAAGGCGGCCATAACTGCGCCAGCCCCGGCCCTGGCCAAGCCCGTGTACGTGGTGCAGAAGAACTACGAGACCGGCGGGTACATGGTGGTGAACAAGGCTACTGGGGAGACGGTCAAGAGCGTCCAGTCGCAGACCTACGCCAAGCAGATCGCCAAGAAGATGATGGGCGTGCCGTACATGGTCTCAGTGAAAAAGAAGGCCGGCGATATCGTGGCGCAGACCCAAAGTCACTATATCCAGAAGGTAAAGGGCGGCTACGAGGTAACTGACGAGGGCGGTAACGTAATCCTTGTGCCAACCAAGGCTGCCGGCCTGGCCCTGGCCAAAGCTAAGGAGGCGGGTGATGCCGTAGCGATCACTAAGGTGAAGGGCGGCTATCAACTTGTCAGCACCACCGATGGAAGCGCCGGCAGCGTCGCCCCGACGCTCAGTGAGGCGAAGTCGGCTGCAAAGATGGCGAATACTTACGCCCAGCTTAAACCAGCGGCGACCCCTGCGCCAGCAGCTGGGCCAACGTCACCTACGCCAGGTCTGTATACGGGTAACGTGGTGAACGCGAAGGCAGTGGCAGCGGCCCAAGGCATACCCAAAATCGTGGCTACGCCGTCCGGGAAGTACGTGGTTGTCTATCCCGACGGTCATGTAGGACAAGCGTTCAGCTCCCAACAGTTCGCGCAGGCCGTGGCCAAGCAGTACATGGAGGAGAATCCTCCGCCAGGGGCCAAGCCGGGGCAAGCCCCGGCGGCCAAGCCCGCGGCGGCTCCGGCGATCTCACCGCCAGGGGCTATCGCAAAGGCCACCGGTATGGGATACTGGGTTACACTTCCCGGCGGCACACAGCAACTATATGGCACGAAGGCGGCAGCCTTAACTGCGAGCCAGAAGATTATGGAAGGAGCATTAGGCACCGTAGCCCCTGCGCAGGCCCCGCCGGCGGCCAAGCCTACAGCAGCCCCAACGCTGGCAGCGGCGATCAAGGGGGCGCTGACCGCTGAGCAATTGGCGCAGATGTTCCCCGGCCCGAAACCGAAAGCGGGCGCAGTGGCTACAACGGCGGCGGTTCAAGCGGCGGCCAAAGCCAAAGTGGCAATGGACACAGCCGTGCCTATTCCGGCCACGGGCAGCGCCACGTTGACCACCAGCGTGGGCCAATCGGTGCAAGTCAAGGGCACGCAGTACGGCCAGTTGCTGGTTCACCCGGCGATCAACCAGCCGGGCAAGTGGGAGGTCACCCACCTGGGATCCGGGCAACATCTCGCCCACGCCGTGGACGAGAATACGGCCAAGTCAATCGCCAAAACGCTGCATTCCGATCCGGTGCTGGGCGAGGTGGTCAAAAAGTCCACGATCTCCAGCGCTGAGCAGTCCACGCTCAACAGCGTGGCCTCGACGGTCAAGCACAACACATACACGCAGGGCAGCCACCAAGTGAGTGCGTCGGGCGGGATCCTGGTCACACCGGAGGACTCCCCGGCGCCGGCCTGGGGCACGAAGCACCA
>Ga0315291_10005293_pt1 | contig 16186 bp, 3 predicted proteins | sample YL17G12_20_MG_FD_203070 | JGI IMG/M metagenome (GOLD analysis project Ga0315291, IMG submission 203070) | Sediment microbial communities from Yellowstone Lake, YNP, Wyoming, USA - YL17G12_20 | ecosystem: Environmental > Aquatic > Freshwater > Lake > Sediment | place: USA: Wyoming | collected...
CTGGAGCCGCAACGCGCGCGCGATCTGGCCCGACAGCGCCTCCAGGGGTTCCAGGCGGTCGGCGGTCGTCCAGCCTGCGCGCTGCTCCTGGGGTACGAACTCGTCGTGCCTGGCTTTGTACGTGCGCAGCGCGTGGGCCAATGGCAGCGCCTGCTCGTCCACGACCTGCCTGGCCTCTTCCAGGCTCTGCGGTGTGCCCAGCCGGAGGGCCGACCTGGCCCGGTGCTGCCACTCCTCCAATTGGCGGTCCTGCTCCCGCGCGCAGCGGCGTGCAGCCGTAGCAAACCCCTCGCGCACCTTCCGCAACACGCCGACGACAGCGCCGTCGCCCGGCCGGTCGAGCCGCTCGCCCAATACGTAGCGCACGTTGGCCGGCAGGGCGGGGAATTCGTCGAGGAAGCGGCCATAGGCAACCAGGGCGTCCTGGTACCGCTCCTCGTTCAGCGCCTCGCCGGCCTGAGCGACGAGCGGGGTCAGCGGCGCGTAGGCATCGCGGGCGGCGCGGACGTCGGCCAGTTGGGCGCGCAGGAGCTGCAGGCGGTTGCGCAGGGCCGGAATGTCTCCCAGGCGCACAGATTGACTCTTCAGATACTCGTCCCACTGGCGGTCGGCAATTTCAAAAGTGCGGCAGGCGTCCTCCAGGCTGCCCGCTTCGACCGCTTGCCAGCCTGCTTCCAGGTAGAGGCGCAACTTGCCAGTCGCCTGTCCCCGGAAAATCTTTGCAGTCACCCAGGCGAGTCCAGCCCCAAACTTCTTCTCCTGATCATCTAGCGCCTCTGTATATTCCTGCGGGGTAGCGTAGGGCAGGAGCTGCAATTTAATGGTGGTCAGGATCTCCTGCGCCTCAGCCCGTTTGCTTACGAGTTGCCGAACCTGGTCCTCGAGCGCTGGCGCCTGCTCCGGGGCTACCTCCTGTGCCAGGCCGCCGGCCTCTTTCAAACGTGCAATCGCCCTGCCGTAATCGTACTTTTTCGATGCCTCGTCAGCCTCGTCCCGCAGCGCCTCGATCCTGGCCAGTACTTCCATTCGCCGGTTGACCTGGCCGAGGCGTTGTTCCGCATCCGTTTCCTTCCCCGCCAGGTCGCGAGCCTCCTGGAACAACTGGCGGGCCTGTGCCAGGTCGCCGCGCGCCTGGGCTTCATCTCCCTGCCGGAGCAGGTCCTGGGCCTGGGCGATCCGCTCGCGCAGGATACCTTCCGCTTCCTCGAAGCCCTTCCTGGCCTCGTCCGCCAGCGCAGCCAGTTTGAGCGCTTCCGCCTCCTGCTGAGCCTGCTCGTAGGTGGCCCTGGCCTCGGCCGGGGAAGCGGCCAGGCTGCCTCTGGCCTCCTCCAGCGCCTCCTGCAATTTCTGTACGCGCGCCTGGTCCTCTTCTAACTTCCGGAGCAGTTCTGCGATGGTGGTGCGGTCGTCCGGGGCCAGTGGTTGGGCCTCCTGGACCAGCCACCAGGCCGTCCGATAGTCTTCAGGGGTCAGTGTGGGTTGGGCAAGCGCGTTGTGCGCACGAGCCAGCAAGTTAGCGGCCTGCTCCCGCCGCTCGAGGCGGGTCACCTGCTCGTGAATGCTGGTCTGCATGCGCCGGCTGATGCCTGCGACCTCGAGCGCCTGCTGGCAGATCTCTATTGCCCGGCGAATGTCCGCTTTCGCTTTGTCCGCCTCATCCAGCAGGTCCTGGGCCTCCTGGTCGGCGCGCTCGGTTCGCTCCTGCTCCAGTTCCTGCAGGAGGCCGGTGAGGCTACTCCAGTGCAAGTCCTTCTCCAGGCCGACCTCCAGCGTCCGGCGCACGAGCGCCAACCGGGCTTCAATGTCGGCGGTTTGCTCGATCTGGCGCAGCAGTCGAAACGCAGGGTCCTCGTCCGACTCGCCCAGGTGGCGCAGGTAGCGCGTGGCCTCCTCGTACATCGTGGAGCGGGGCGAGGCCTCCTGCCGGACGCGGCGGAAGAGGGCGCGCGCGGCAGCGTAATCGCCGCGGTACGTGGCCTCCTGGGCTTCCATCAGCGTCTGTCGAAGGTCTGGTTCTTCGGGCATCGTGTACTCCTATGGGCGTTCATGGGACGGGAAACCAAAGCCAGGTAGGAACGGACGTAGCCACGGCCTGGACGACCTCGACCGGCAACGGCACAGGCTCGCCCTGGCCAGCGTGCGGCCTGAACTCCAGCGTCAACCGGGCCGGTTTGCCCTTGCTGACCGGGGCATCGTTGTAGATGGCGATCGCCAGCCGCACGATCTGACAGGTGCCAGATTGTGGATCTGGACAGGGCTCTAACTCGAACCCTGGGGGGAACAGAGCGACGCTGTCACCATCCGGCGTAAGTGTCACCCGCGTACCGGTCAGTTCGGAGGTGGGAGTGAGGGCTGCGGTATCTGGCGACAATGGGATAGGCGTGCCAATCAACTTGGACGTAGGCGTGATGCCAGTAACCACCGATATGGACAGGGTAATAGCCTGGACGTTGGTGACCGGTCCGCTGATGCCCACTGTGAAAGCACTCTTGACTTCCCCGGTGTTCCAGAGGGTGTACAGAACGCCGACCGATGGGATAGGTCCCGGATCGAAATCAAGCACGCGCTCGGACAGGCCAATCCCATAGCGTGGTTCACGGACGTTGAACGGCGCTTCGGTGGAGACCCCGTCGGGTCTGGTCTGTGGCAGTTGCCAGCCGTCCCGCTGTGGAAAGACGGCCACGTGCCACTCGCCCGCTGCCCCTGCCGTCAACGGGCAGGTGAACGTGATGGACTGTCCAGCGACAGCCGTGGCCGCGGCCGGTTTACCTTGCAGGGCATGCTGCGCATCGTAGCAGGCGGCCAGGAACGGGCCGCTCAGCGTAGGGGTGAACGACCCGGACACAACAATGTCTTTTCCCTGAACCCACTCGGGTGGTGGGGGCGAGAAGGCGATCTGCAACCGTTCAGGCGAAGGCTTCACCGGCTCTTCGTCCAGCGGCTGTGCCTGTCCTTCCGCTTTCAAGGTCAGCGTGACCGGCGCTTCCGGCTCGAAGCGCGGTGGCTGGCGCCGGAGCACCAGCGTGAACGTGGTCGCCTGGCCGGGCTGCAGGACGGCCTGCGCGGGTGACGCAGTCTTGCCCGTAGCGTCGAGCCACTGCACCGGCGCGCCTGCCGGTTGGACACTCAGCACAAACGTTCCGCTGACCTGGCCTGTGTTGGCGATGCGGATGCGGCGCCAGGTTTCCGCTCCGCCCTGCTGTAGCTCTGGCTCTCCAACCGTCAACCGGCCAACCGGCGGAGGCAGAGTTGCCGCAGGAGGTGCTGCCGTCGTGGCCGGGCCAGGCTGTACCCATTCGCGCACGCGGGGTGCAAGGTAGACGCCCCCGGCGACCAGCACGATCAAGAGCACCGCTCCTGCGATGGCCAAACCAGCCCACTGCATTCCCTGTTGGCGTTTCCGCAGCCGGTTGATCTCCACGTTCAGCGCATACCACTGGCCGGCCGGCGCACGTGCAAACGGGTCGGCAAACGATTCCGCTTTGCGCTTGTTCAGCGCCTTGAAAGCCTGCCTGGCCTCTGCCTGGAGGTCGAAGCGCGCGCCAGGCCCGGCGTGACGCCTGTCCAGCGCCTCCAGTTCCCCTGGCGGTTCCGCAACAGGCCGGGCCAGTACGGTGCGGCGCTCTTTCTCGTGCCACTGCTCATAGAGTGCCTGGCCGTACCGGCGGCCCCGTTCGACGATGGCATCCTGCACCGGCTCGGGTTCCGCAGCGGCCGGGCGGGGCGGACGGACCAGTTTCGCCACAGCCAACGCATCTGCGGACTTCCCACGCCTGATCAATTCGGCCACGCTGTCCCACGTGCACGACCAGTCAAGCGCCGTCTGCAACGGCACATCGGCCAGGCTGCTGGCCCACTCATCGCGCGCTGTATCTTCTGGGTACTCGGGCGCTGCCAGCAGCGCCGGGAAAGCGCCTTCTGGTACGGGCGGTTCTGGCGTGGGTGTCAGTGGTTCACTGAGCGCGTCTAGAGCGCAGTAATTCTGCACCCGGCGCAGCGCATCGGCAATGGAACCACCCTGGGCTACCTCGTCGTACACCGCGGCCCAGACGTGTTGGCGTTGCTGTCGTCGCCCTGCTTTCGAATCATTGTGCATCCTCTGCAGCGCGTCCTGGACGCGCTGCACGCGCTCGAGCGCCGCGTCGTCGCGCCAGCGTGCCCAAGTCTCCCTGTCCAGCCGTTCGAGGTCTGTTTTGAGTGCCTCACAGCGTTGGATATCCTGGATGTGGGCCTCGATGGCGTGCGCCAGTATCTGCGGTTCAGGGTGCTGGCCTGAAGAGCGCCCGGCGCTGGAGGCGTGGGCCTGGACGTCCCGCTCCAGCCTCTCCAGCCGCACGCCCACGCGCGCCAGTTCGGCATACGGACAGGCCAGGCCGGCGAGCCTGTCCCAGCCGGAGGTTTCCGCCTGTGCGAGATTGCGCTCCGCAGCCTCCCACTGCGGTGGCTCGCGCAGCAGGGCGTGCCGTCCGCGCTGGAAGGCGCGCACGGCGTCCAGCCACAGGAGCGCCGTTGCATCGGCCGGGTTCAGCCGCACCGCCTCGTCCAATACAGCGGCCGCCCCTGCCAGCACTGTTTCAATCCCTTTGGATGGATCGGCCAGCCACTCGACAGCCTCGTTACGCCTGGCCTCCGACGTTCCGTGCAATGCCTGTCCCACCAGCCGGTCGAAGATGGCCCTGGCCCAACGGTTGAGATCGGTCAGTACGTCCGCCGGCACGTCCCTGTTCGCCAGTTCGCGTGGCGTTGCCTGGTAGGCCAGCCGGTAGGCTTCGGAGGGCCGCTCGTCGTCCACGCAGCGTCGGACTTCGGCGAACTGTTCCAATAGCCACATGATGGTCTTGGCCTCAGCATCTGCCCCGCCATAACGCTCGAGGGCTTCAAGCAACGTCCGCGCTGCTTGCAGGTTGCCCTGGTCTGTCCAGGCCTGGCTCTGCCGCCTGACTTGCGCTGCCGTTACGGCACGGAGTGCGTCACATACTTTCCTGACCAGTTCGTCCGCAGTGGCGGGAAATCCCGGCGCGAAGAGCACGGCCATACTGTGGTGCAAATCGCCCTTGCCCAGCGCGCTGGCTGCCTCGATCAGGCCAGCCAGGTCGGCATTGTCCTGGACGGCCAGCCACCTTTGCAGGCCCGCGATGACAGACCCTGACGTACCTCCCAACGCCTGTTCCACAGCCTGGCGTGCCGCTGTGATCCGCTGCGCGATGGCTCTCTGGAGTGCGGTCTGAATCCGGCCGATCAGAGGATCTGCGCTGGGCGGCACTTCTTCCAACAGTTTCCTTGCGGCGGCGACGTCGTTCTCCTGAAACATGCGCCGGACCTGGTGCAACTGTTCCAACGCCGGCGTGGGTTGCAGCGCCTGCCACGTTTGCAGGCTCTCGGCGGTTGGCAATGTCCCCTCCTCCAGTGGCTGCAGCACCCCGGCGCGGGCATCCTGGACACGCGTTGCTCGCTCCTGGCACACAGCGATGCGCTTCTCCAACGATGCCAACCAGGCGTCTCCATACGCCACGGCAAACTCGTTTCCCACCCAGATGTTTCTCAGGTCGCCCATCTCTTTCTGGAGCACCTGTACCCCTTCCGGCGTCGGGTCCGACTCGCATGCCATCAACGCCTGCCTCAACTGCGCCTCTGCCTGGATCGCCCTGAGCGCCGGGCGATGCGGGGCGACCAGCGGCCTGACCGCTTCCAGGGCCTGAGCGGGGTTGTCGGCGCCGGTCAGCACGGCCTGCAGGCTCTCCCACAGCCCTGGCTCCTTCTGGGCGGCCTGGCGCACCAGCCAGATCCAGCGGAGCGTGACGTCCTCGGGGAAGCGCCGCCGCGCCCAGTTCAATATGGCCCAGGCCGTATCGTGCGCCGCCAGCGGCAGCCCGTGCAGCAGGTTGTACAGCGCTTGCCGGTACCGCTGCCCGTCGCTTTCGGCCAGTTCTGCGTCGCGTTGGCCCGCCAGGTCATAGTCGTTGAGGCAGGCGGCTGGATCCGTCGCCTGGCGCGCGCTGGCCAGCAGTTGTGTGGGTTCTGCCACACTGCGTTCGCGCTGGGCGCTGACCCGTCGCACCAGGTTGGCGACGATCTCGTCGGGCCTGGCGCCGGGGATGTGCTTGAGCAACAGGTCGGTCACCAGGCTGCGCGTGCCGTAGGAGAGCCTGTCCCACGTCGCGGCGTCCCGGTCCGGGCCAATCTGTGTGCCGGAGACGTCGAAGCCGCGGGTTTCGCGCGGAAACTCGACCAGGCCACCAGTGAACAACCGGTAGACGGTCTGGCCGAGGATGGGCAAGGTGACCTCGCGCATATCCTCGGGCCGGGTGCCGACGGTGTTCAAATCCAGCAAGACCAGCGAGCGGTTGGCGTCGTCATAAAAGATACTGCCTGGCTTGAGTGTATCTGTCAGGATAACGTGAAAAAACGCGCTCTGGACAAATTCGGTCAATTGCAGCGCCAGGCGCAACCCATCGCGCTCGCTGAAGGCAGGGGTCGCATTGAGAGAAATGCCCGGCGCCCATTCGAGGATCAGGACGGGGGGTTCCGTCTTGCCCGTCAGGTCTGCGACTACGCCGATGACCCGCGCCCGGCCCGCCTGGCCGATCCTAGCCAGACGGCCGAGGAGCCTGGCCTCTTCCCGCAGGTCGTTCTCCCAGCGTGGGCGGGCGATCTTGATGGCCACCCACTGCGCCTGCCGTGACCGCGTTTCGGGAGGTGCGACGTCTGCGGCGTACTCTGGACGTTCGCTGCGCAACTCCTCGAGATGATCGGAGGTCAACCGGCGAGCGTCGAAACGCGCCGGGTCGAGGCCCTCCGGCAACTGCAAGGCCCTCCAGACGATCGTCTTCTGCCCGGTCAGAATTTGCCTGACCAGAACGTAGCAGCGCCCTGCCAGCGTCAAAACGACGGGTCGCCCTGCTTCCATGGTCTACGCCTCCAGGATTCCAGGCTGGCCATCCAGCCTCTGCAACTTGTCCTCGACGATCAGGTGGAGCAGTACGCCCAATTCCTGCATGACCGGGTCCCGTTCCTGTTGCCACTGGCTCGCCGTGTCCAGCGCGTGTTCCAACGTGCGCATCTGGGCGCGCTGCGTGCTGCGGTCGGCGGGGTCCTGGGCGCTCAGCGCCGTTTCCAGGGTGTCCAGTTCGCCGCCCCGTTCTCCCAGGACGTACGCCACGGCCGCCTGCCACAGTGACGGCGGTTCCTCGCGCGCTTCGGTCAGCGCCACCGGCTCAGCGCCGGGCAACACCAACGCCATCTGGCGCAAGGGGGACATGCTGCCGCGCTCGACGGGCACCTGTTGTACCCAGCCGCAGGCGCAGGCCAGCCAGAAGGCGCACGCCCGCCGCTCGTCCTCCAATGTCAGCGCTGCCTGAGGAGAAAAGACGCGCCAGGACAGGCCGATCCGCGACAACAGCCCCTCGTAGCCGGCAGCAGTGTGCTCGGCCGGAAAGACGTGCAACGCGACCCGCTGGAGGCGGGGACGGTTGCTGTAACTGCGCCAGGCTTGCTCCCAGGAAGGCAAACCGGCATTGCGCAACAGGTCGAGCGAGGCCAGCGCCGTACACCGATGCGGATGCCCCAACGCCGCCTGCTGTTCGGAGTGGACCTGAGCAGCCGGCTGGCGCAAGACCTGGACCACCCGGTCAAAGTAGGTGGCCTGCGACTCACCGGCCACGGCCACGAAGCGGTGCGCTTCGCTCAATGGCTGTTCGTGGGCGACCACGCGCACCAGCGGCGCGGAGCCAGGGCCACACTCCTGGGCGATGGTCTCCGCGGTGTACAGGTTGGCCAGCGCGTCGGCGATGCGCAGTGCGCGCAGCCCGCTGGCATAGGCACATCCTGCGTCCAGGAGCGCCGCTTCGACCGTACCCAGCACAGGCTGCCCCGCCTCCTCGACGCCGGGGGTAGGCATCACCCGTGCCTGCGTCCCGACCACGGTCAACTGCCACGCCGTGGGCTCACTCTCCGGGTCGTACGCCCACACGAAACGATTGGCCTGGTCTTTTTGCACGAGCGGGGCCACGTGGCGCTGGTAGAGGGCCTCGCGCACCGGATCGTCGTCCAGGTAGCGGCGCACGCGGATGGCCTGTCGCGCCTGGCGGCGCTCCGCCAGCGCTGCCTCCCGGCCGGCCAGCGCCTCGGCCAGTGCGGGCGAGTTCCAGGCAGTGTGCCAGGCCTGCAGTGGGGCGGCCTGGGCGCCGACGATCTCCAGCCAGCGCTCCACGATCTGCACCCAGGCCTCGTACAGGCGCCGTTCGACCTCCAGCGCCAGTGCCCCCTGCGCGGCCTGGCGGTAGGCCAGTTGGTGCCGGACCAGCACCGGGGTGCGGTGGAGCACGTGCCAGGTCGCCCACGCGCCGGTTCCGGCAGCCAGCAGCGCTACACCTCCTGACGGAAGCAGCAATGCCGGTGTAGCCATAGCAAGCAGCCCCAGCCCGATCACGACGGCGGCCGCCGGCACTACACCCACGAGCAAGGCCTTTCCAAAGCGCGGATGGCGCGCACGGCTGCCTTGTGCCTCTTCCTGCAGGGATTGGCGCAACGCCTCTGCCTGGTCCCCGGCCTCGCGTGCAGCCCGGGCCAGGTCCGCCGCCACCGGCGCTACGGCCTGGCGGTAGTCCGTGAGCAGGGCGGACAGCGCCCGCGCCAGGTCCAGCCCGGCCATCAGCCCGCTGCCTGCGCCGCGCTGGGGCGGGTTCAGCACGTCCAACAGCCGTTCGGCCAGGATGCGCTGGAAAACGGCTGCCTGGCCCGTGCAGCACGCCTCCAGGTACGCGTCCAGCAACGCTACCTGTTCGCGCGCCCGTGCAACGTCGCGCAAGAAGCGGTCGGTGTCCGGGCCGTACTCGTCCGCGCCCACCTCGGCGCCTGTGCGAGCCGCTCGCACGATACCATCGCCCGCCAGGCTGTGGAGCGCCTGGAGGATTTGTCGTTGCGCCTCGGGATCGCGCAACGGCGCAAGCAGGGCGGCGACCTCGGCCCCCAACGCCGCCACGTGCGCTTTGGCCTGTTCCGGGGACAGGTCGGCGCGTTGCGCCACGTCCTGCATCAGCGGCGTGCCAGCCACGGCGCCGGGAGAGACGGGACGGGCCAGCAACTCCAGGGCTGCTTCGCGGGCGTTGGGTAGCCCCCCACTCAGTTGTGCAGCCGCTATCTCTCGCGCCAGTCGCAGCGCAGCCGACTGGAGCAGGTCTTCGACCGGCAGGACGTAGGTGAAACTGCCCAGGCTGCCGTACAATGGTTCGCCGCGCTGGTGCTGCTGGCGGGCAGTGCGCTCGGCTGCAGCCTCAGCCACCTGTTCCCAGGCTGGCCGGAAACGGGCATCCGCCAGGGCGAGAATCAGATCCGCTATCGCCGGACAGAGTGTCTCGGTGACCGGCTGCCCGGTCAGGCCAGGCCCTTCCGAGCGGTCCGGGCTGAACAGGTAGCAGGGGTCGAACAGCCTGCCCTCGCGCCGCGTCTGCCGGTCTCCATAGTCCAACGGGTAAGGATGCTCGAACACTGACTGGAAGCGGTCCAGCTCACGCCAGGCGGCCGAGGCGGCCTGTTGCAGGCGGGCCTGCTCGTCCAGGCGGGCGGCTGAGTCCACGTGTGCCTCGGGCAACAGGAGCAACCCTTGAAAGACATAGTTGGACATCTGCGCCTCGTGTGCCTGCAGACGGGTCAGGTGCGCCACGTCCAGCAGTGCTCCGCTGGCATACCCTTCGGCCAGCGAACCGATCAGATAGATGGTGGGGGAATCGCTGCCCAGCGCCCTCAACTCATCCTGCAAGCGGGTTTCCAATGCGTGGCGATGGACGAAGAGTGCCAGCCGCCCCAATGCCCGCTCGCTCGAGCGCGGAGGTGGCACAGGGGCCAGTGCGTTGCCGGACAGCCAGGTCTGCAGTTCAGCTTTAACCTCCGGTGAGAGCCAGGCTTGCAGTTCTGGCCGGGTGCCGGCCGCGCGCAAAACGTCACGCACCGCGTCAGCGTCGAGCGGCATAGTCAGGGCTGTGTCGTCGTGGCTGGGCGGCCCTTGCACAGGGTGCACAGCCAGCCAGCGTATCTGGGCTGGCACTGCACCGTATGCTTCTTCCAGCGATGCCTTGAGTGCATCCAGCGCGTGCTGTCCCATCTGCCCCAGGCCAAGCACCAGTGTAGGGTTCAGGTTAGCGCTGATTTTTGCTTCCACGACAGGCAACAGCGGCGGTGTGGATGGGGTGGGGAGCGGTTGCCACCGTGCGGTGTCCAGCCGCGGTGGCGGGAGCGCACCGCCGGGCAGGGCTTGCCCGATCTGCCGCGCCTGCTCCTTGCGTCGCCACCACAGCCACAGGAGCAGTGCCAGCAGGAGCAACACCGGAATCAGCAGGCAGACCCACCAGGGCAATCCCAGGGCCGTGCAGGGCCAGATCAGCCCACCCAGGCCCGGGACGTGAGAGAGGCAATCGTTGCTCAACGGTGCCTGGGTGCAGGCGGGAATTAGCGTTGGCGTGGGTGGCACGGGAGTGGTGATGGCCAGCATCGGCCCCGGCCCCTGGGCCAGGCGGTGTGGCTCGCCGCACAGGTCGTACTGCACGTCGGCGGCGAGCAGCGCCGGGTGTGTGCCCGCCTGCCTGGCCCGCATGTGGAGCGTCAGCGCCTGCGTTTGCCCCGCGGCCAGCGCCCCGACTGTCCAGGTGATCTGGTCACCCGCTACGACGGCCGCAGGCACCAGGCTTTGGGAGAGCAATTCCAGTGCGTCGCTGTTGACCTCGGTGCACACGACGACGTTCGAGGCCGCTGCGGTCTCGATCTGGGCCTGGATCGCGCGATAAACGTCGCTCAGGTCAGCCGCCGAAGGCGCGTGGTGATAGTTGGACGGCGAGGAGGCCAGCGCCTCCATCAGCGCGCGATCGGCGTCGCTGCCCAGGCTCACGGTATGGATCACGACACCTTGTTGCTGGATCTGGGCTGCGGCCTGCTCCGCTGCGGCCGCGTCGCTCTGCCCGTCCGACAGCAGGACAAGCGCCGCTGTGGCTGACGGGCGACGTGCTGCGCCACCCAGGACCCTGGCACCTTCCTGCAAACCGGCGGCGATGTCTGTGCCGTCAATCGGCTCCAGGCCCTCGATCGCCGCCTGTGCCGCCGCAGGATCCTGCGTCAAGTCCTGCACGGTAAAGGCAGCACCCGAGAAGGCCGCCAGCGCCACCTGATCCACGCTCAGGTCCATCTGTTGCAGAAAGGCCAGGGCGGCCTCTTTGGCGGCTGCCAGTTTGTCCTCGTCGCGCATGCTGGCCGAGACGTCCATCACCAGCACGACGTCGGCCGGTTGCACGGCGGCGTGCGCACACGGCGGACCTGCCTGGCCCGCCAGGGCCAGCGTGACGGTGGTTATTTCGCCGACGAGGAGCTGGTCTGGCGCGGCAGACAGGGTCAGATTGACTGCTGCGTTGCCCTGTTGCGCCACGCTGGAAGTTGCCTGCCAGCCGGCAGCAACGACGATCACCAGCACGAGAACGGCAGCAAACACGTAATGCCCTGGGGAATCGAGTGCGCTCCGACGCATGCCTGTACCCCCTGCTTCGACGCGCCAGGGTGCCCGCCATCTTGCCTGCGAGTGCCGGGCACCCCGGCTCCAGTTGCTTATACGGTCTTGTCCAGTTGCTCCAGCCGCATGATTTCGTCCCACAGGACCAGGTGCAGGACCGAGTAGAGGTCCTGGATCAGTTGGTTGGGGCGCTTGTTCGAATCCAGTTTGGCGATCAACTCAGCGCGGTGCATCGGTTCAATCGCATCGCGGATATAGTGCTCCAGCCGGCGCACGAGTTGTTTGGTGCCCTCGGCCTGGATGCGCTCGCCGGCAAACGCGCCCAGGATTTCCGTTACCCTGGAGGCCACTTCGGCGCGATACGCCTCGAAATAGCAGTCTTCGTTGTCGTCCAGGAAACGGTCCAGGCGTTCCTTCAGCGCTTCTGTCTCGCTACGTTTGATCAGCCGCTCGTTCTCCTCGACGAAGCGACGAAAGATGCCACTCAAGACCGACTGGCCGGTCGGCGTCAACAGGTCGCTCCAGCCCTTCATGCGCTGCTCGAATTCGTCCACGAGCGCCTCGCGCCCGCTGGTAATGGACTCCCGGCGTCGCTGTAACGTCTGATCCACGCGCTCCGGCTCGACGCCGATGGAAGCGCCCGGCGTGACGTCCCAGATCTGCTTGCGGCCGGTGTCCCGGTCAATCCTGGGATACACGAAGGTGGTCATCGCATCCAGCAGCGTGGGGGGTTGTGAGGGGTCTGTGCCTGTCAGCCGGATGACAGAGGTGTAGTCGCGATGCCCGGTGCGATCCAGGCGCAGGACGTATTGGTTTTTGCCATCCCCAACTTCCTCGACGCGTACCAGGCGATAAAACATCGCCAGTGCAAAACGGCGCACCATCTCGCGGTCTTCCAGCAGGGCTACCAGCAGCGGGGAGAGCAGGCGCGGTGACTCGTGCAACGGGGGCCGGAGCAACTGTTGCTCGTACCAACTGGCGTTCACCTCGGCCGGAAAGTCGTGTAGCAGCCGGCGGTCTCCGCTATATTCGGTATAAGCCCGGCTGGCCGACTGGTAGGGGGCCGTAAACTTGCTGGCCAGCAGATCCGTCGTAGAAAGCACGATACAACGATGCCTGTTCGTCAGGCCGATGACTTTGTTCTCCCTGGCCGTGGGAGCGCTGGCCGTCAATTCATCGGCCAGTTGGTTAAAGTAAGTCACGTAGGTGCCCTGGTTGGCACAGATAAAGTTGCGCTTGCCGGCCCTTTTCTGGTCGTCGGCCTGGTAGGAGATCAGTGCACCTGAGTTGTCCAGCAGTTCCTTGGCTGCCCTGGCGGCGGTCTTGAGGTCGTCCATCCGGCTGGCCACCGTCTCGTTTTGAACGTCGTGGAAATAGGGGCTCATCTTTTCCGCCAGCAAGCGCGCGTTCAGTGCGGTCGCTGTCTCGTCCCTCCCGGGTTGAGCAACCAGCGCTGTCTCACCGTACGACAGGCCGAGTTGGAGGCCCGCTTCCTCTGGAGTCACTGTCCAGTGGAAACGCCGCAGGATCTCGCGCCACTTGTCGTCGCCCAGGTAACGGCCATACAGTTCGTCCTCGTACTTCTCGTCGGTGAGGTAGGCGTGGACCTTGATGCGCGCTTGCTCGTCGCGCCGGCGCTTGAGATCGGCCTGCTCTTTCAGCACCTGGCGATACACTCCTATCTCGCCACTGCCCACCGGTCCGCCCAACGCCAGGAGGCCCAGCCAGTGCGTGACCTGGTCGCGTGACTGCTGGGCGGCCACTTTGAACGACTCGGCCAGGTCCACTACGGCCCGCATCAGCGCTTCCTGGCGCTCCAGGTCGAGCAGATAGTTCTCGGCGCCGATGTAGGCATCCTGCGCCTTGACCGCCACCCCACCGATCCTATCGAAGAGACCGGTAGCGTCCCGGTTCTCGAACATCGTCTGCCGTGTCACCGCCACGTCTTCGCGCGCCAGCCCCACTTCGTTCTGGACGGTCCAGACCTTGATCACTTCACGCATGAAGGTGGCGAATTCGTCGTACGACTGGACCAGCCAGCCCAACCATTCCTGCACGTAGGGCAACTTGCCCTGCCTGGCTTTCAACGGGTCGTCGGTCAGGCCGTTGAGCAGGTCGTTCATCTTCTCCGTCAGCAGGTTGCGGAAGCGCTCGAGGTTGCGCGCGGCGTAGGTGTCCAGCCCGGTCTGGAGGTCGCCCGGCACCTTGCGCCCGCCCGCCTCTTCGCGTCCCAACAACTGTTCGCGGATCTTTTGCACGTCGCGTGTGATGCGGTCGGCCGCCGAGTGAAAATCGTCGCGGTACATCTTGCTGTTCGGCACGTCACCCAGGATCGAGACCCCCATTGCCTTCTGCAGGTCGTTGGCGGTCTGGGCGATGACCTCGTCCTGCTCCACCGGCAACAGCCAGTTCAGCAGTTCAACCCCCATAGCGGCGGTGTCCTCGACGTAGGCCGGGTCCTTGGTGCGCCCGGAGCCCAGCACGGCGGCGATCTGCTGGTTGAAGTGCAGGTTCAGCACCCCGGCGCGGGACTTGTTCATCGCCAGGAAGTCGGTGGCTTCTTCGCGCGGTGGATTTTGGGACTCCTTGTTACCCTCACCGCTCACCTTCAGGGAGCCATCGGCAGCCTCGCGGACTGTCAGCAAGCGGTCGTGTAGTAATTCCAGGATCAGTTTGTACGTATTGCGCTGGACGATGTCCACCACCGGCAGGATGTACGTGAAGGTCCCCAGGCTGCTATAGAGCGCGGTGCCGGCCTCGGTGGGGGAGCGGGCGATTTGCTGCTGCGCCGTGGCAATGTCGTTGTTGACGTTCTTATAGTGCTGGGCGAAGGTGTCGCCGGTCTCCGGATCCAGGAGCGCTGTCATGCACTCCGCTACTGAGGGATAGACGCCGAATTTGGGATCCACACCCTTGAGACTCAGGTTCGGGCGTACCGAGTCAATCAGATAACAACTGTCGAAGAGCTTGCTGGTGTGGATGCTTTGGTAGACGGCCTGGGGCTCCCTGTACTCCTCAGTATAGTAAATCGGGTATTCGCGGTCGAAGACCAGCATGAAGCGGTCCAGTTCGCGCATGGCGGCGAAGGCGTTGGGCATGACGTTCTGGACCTGGATCACCGGCTCGAAGGTGTTCTGCAGCACGATAAAGCCGCGCACGGCAAAAGCCACGTTGGCCTGCTCGGCCACCTTGCGCGCAATGTGCGCCAGGTCAATGAACATGCCCGACCCGGTGCCGCCCGCCAGCGAACAGGTCACGTAGATCTCGATGGGTTGCTGGCGCTCGTTGGCACTGATCACTTCGGTGATGGCCATCTTGATCTTGCCCAGGATCTTGGGCTCGCCTGTCGCCAGGTCACAGAACACCCCCATCCGTCCAAAGGGACGGCGCTGCCCGGCGCCCTTGGAAATCTCGTAGGCGTCGTCGTCGAAAGCCTGCAGGTACGTTTCGGCCTGCAACCAGGAGCCGATGTGGGGGAAAGTAATCGGTTTGCCCGTGTTCGGGTCTTTCAACTTCCCCGCGATGCCCTCGCAGTACTTGCGGATGCTGCCACCCAGGTAGACGAACTCGCCCGTGCCCAGCGACACGTTTCCGACTTGTGCACGCTCCTCGCCCTTCCTCTTGTCGGCGCTGACGGCCGCCTCCGTCTTTTCGCTGGTCGTATCGAACGCCAGCAGGCGGACCGTTTTGGGCACTTCGCCGTAGGTATCCAGCAGGTTTTTCTTGAGGTACGTCAGTACCCACTGGCCTGTGCCTCCCAGGCCAATGATGACGGCCGGATTTGCTACCTTGCTCATCTGTCCTCCTCCTAGTTTTCGTAACGGAACTGGTAACTCTCGCTATCACTCGTCTTCAAACCGGGCCCCCTCAGTACGTTGGAGTGCCCAAGCACGTGTTCTGCGTACAGCGTTCCTCTGATCTCGTCTCCTTTCTTGGTGCGAGCCACGACCTCGATCCCTTCGACCAATCCTTTCGTACCGCTCCTCTTTTCCAGAGGCTTGATGCGCCTGATGCGGATGTTCTTCAACTGCAACAGGTTCCCAATCTGTTTGCCCTTCAACGTCAGCCGGTTGCGATGGAGCGGGGTGAGCGACTTGGAATCAATCTCACCCCGGCCAACACCGGCACTGACCTTTTCCATGATGAGTGTCCCCCGCACCGGGGTCAGGAGCACCCGGTTGAGCAATTGCCAGCCGGCCAGCGCCAGCACGACCAGCGATGCCACGGCAATACCGCTCCACCACAGCACCGAGTAGATCGTCGAATCTTTCAGTTGGAAGACGATGGCGCGCGGCGGCCAGGCCCCCTCGGTTGGCACGTTGCCGCGCACGGTGCCGGCGAGACGGATGGTAGCCGTGTACGTGCCGGGCCGGGTCAGTCCAGACAGTCTGGTCCCAAACATCTGCCCCGTACCAGAGGCGTCGGTCAGGGCTATGGTGAGCGTCTGCGTCTCCGGCCCGCGTACCTCCAGCGTAAACAGTTGGTCGGGGTCGGTGACGAAGAACTGGGAGGCGGGGACCGGCTGCGTGCCATACCACAACTCGACCTGTACTGGCATGGGCCACACAGCAAAGGAGAACGGTGGCAGGAACCAGTAGTGCAACGGGTACCGGGCACCCGTGCGCGTCTCGTCGGGAGAGAGGACGCGGAAGTACGGCAGGTTGCCGCTGACGTTCACCTCCCGGTGTATCGTAA
>Ga0315291_10005295_pt1 | contig 16181 bp, 12 predicted proteins | sample YL17G12_20_MG_FD_203070 | JGI IMG/M metagenome (GOLD analysis project Ga0315291, IMG submission 203070) | Sediment microbial communities from Yellowstone Lake, YNP, Wyoming, USA - YL17G12_20 | ecosystem: Environmental > Aquatic > Freshwater > Lake > Sediment | place: USA: Wyoming | collected...
ACGTAGAGGGCGGTCCACAGCCCGTCGTTGTCACTTGCCTCGTGAACATAAGTATTCACGTCGCCCGGCGCCTCCAAGTGGCAGTCCGCCACATAGCCGTGGCGATAATGGCGCTGCTGGAGGATTTCCTCGAAATGCGCCGCCTTGTGCGCCAGCGTCATCGGCTGCTCGTGGATGCGCGCCAGGCCCCGCGGCGTGCCGACCCATGCCGCGCCGTCGGCCGCCACCGCCAGGGACAGCACCTGGTCGTCCGGCAGCCAGCGCAGGTTGGCGAAGTAATCCCAATCCCCGCCTCGCAGGCGCGCGCAGCCGATGGTGAAGCCGACCCACACCGCGCCGTCCGCCGCGACCGCGATGGACGAAATCCGCTCGTAGGGCAGCCCGTCCTTGCCCTTGATCCGCTCCCACCAATCGGAGCGATCGAACAGCCCGATGCCCTCGGTCGTGCCCACCCACAGCGTGCCCGCGCCGTCCAACGCCAGGGCGCTCATCCCTTCGGCCGGCGGGCCGGTGTGCTCGGTCGCCGGGGGATGGGCCTGCCAGGATTCATCGCGCCGGCTCCACAGCCCCTTGTCGCTGGCCAGCCACAGCACCCCGTCCCCATCGAGCAGCAGGTCGGTTACCGTCAGCGGCTGGGGATACGGGATGCGCTCCCACTGGGCGCCGTCGAAGATGCTGACCCCGTCCTGCGCCGCGACCGCCAGCCTGCCGTGGCCTGCGCGCAGGGCGAAGAACGGTGCAGCGGGGGCGCCTTCCATCGCTTCGAAGTGCTTACCGCGCAGGTGATAGACGGTGGCGGTTGCCGCATATACGTCGCCGCCGACCGCGGCCACGAATTGCGCGTCCCCTCGCTGCAAGCCCTGCGCGGGGCCGAATGCCTGCCACTGCTTGCCGTCATAGCACGCGACGCCGTGCGAAGTGGCGACCCACACGCGATCGCGGGCATCAATCGCCACCATTTGCGCGTCATTGCCCGGCAGCCCGTCCTTGCGCGTGAAGAACTCGCGCATGAGCTGCCCGTACGCCCCAGATTCCGCCGATGCCTTCTCCGCCACCTCGTGCTCCTTTCAGTCCCTCGGGGGCTTGCCCGCCGGCCTTGTGGCGGGCACGGTCGCCGCGCACCTTGGGACCGGCCGCAGGTTCCGCGCCATGCGTACCGTTTCGCGGCCGTCGCGCGGGCACCTGCTGCGCCGCCGCAATGATGCGGACTCCACGAGGGCCGCCACCGCGCGCAGGTCAAGCTGTGGGGTGCGGCGAAATCCCCACCAATGCTACTCTGCGAAGCGGCGAGCTCGCTTCGCTACGCAGCACGAGAGCCCGTGCGAGGTGGGACATGCAAGCGCGTGACCTCATGACCAAGGAAGTGGTGACCGTGGCGCCCGACACCGCGGTGTCCGAGATCGCCAAGCTGCTGTCGCAGCACAACATCGGGGGCGTGCCGGTGGTGGACGCCGACGGCAAACTGCGCGGCGTCGTGAGCGAAGCCGACCTCGTGGTGCGCGCCGCGCGCCCGCGTTTCCCGCGCTATATCCCGTTCCTGGAAGGGGTAATATTCCTGGAGAACCCGGCCCACTACGAGCAGGAAGTGCGCAAGATACTGGCGGTCACCGCCGCCGACATCATGACCGAGAACGTAGTGACGGCGCCGCTGACCGCCTCCATGGAGGAGCTGGCGACGCTCATGACCCAGCACAACATCAACCGCGTGGTGATCACCGAGGACGAGCGCGTCGTCGGGATCGTCACCCGCGGCGACATCGTGCGCAACCTGGCGACGGGAGAGTGACGGCGCGGCGCGCAGTAGGGGCGACCGGGTGTGACCATTTTTTGTGGGTGCGCGGGGGCAACGCCTCTCCCTTTCAGGGAGAGGTCGGCCCGCTGCGGGCGGGCCGGGTGAGGGTGAATAGCCAGGCAGGCGACCCTCTCCTTGATCCTCTCCCTGGTAGGGAGAGGAGTCCTTCGCTCTAATCCCCACTTTTCGAGGTCACACCCGGGGCGACCCGCCGGGTCGCCCCTACCATCTGCCGCGTGCCACCGGTCTGTGACTGCAGATCGGCCCCCGTGGCGGTGGGAGCGGCGCATGGGGCGATCGGTCAGATATCGGTCGGGATTGGCCTGGGCGCTGGGCATCGGCCTGGTGATGGCGGCGTTTTCGGCGCGCGGCGCGCTGAGCGGCCTGGAGTGGCGCGCCTACGATCTGCAACTGGCAGCCCGCGCCTCGGGCGCACCGCTGCGGGACATCGTCATCGTCCTCATCGACGACCAATGCCTCGACCCCGACCGCCTGGGCCCGTGGCCGTGGCCCATGTCCCGCCACGCCGAGCTGGTGCGCCGGCTTGCGTCCGCCCACCCGCGGGCGATCATCTTTGACCTGCTGTTCTTCGGCGAACCCGGTGCTGGCTCGGCGCAGTTTGCGCAGGCGCTGCGCGACGCCGGCAACGTTTACCTGGCGGTGTGCTTTCTCGAGGGCGCGCGCCCCCTGCAACTGGGACGCTACGGCGTGCGCATGTCGGAGCTGCGCGCGCCGCCGACGCGGATCGTCGACGCAGCCGCCGGGGTGGGTGCGGTCAATATCTTCCCCGAACGCGACGGAGTCGTGCGCAGCGCCCCGCTGCTGCTGGAGCACGCGGGCGGCCCCTTCCCCTCGCTGGCGCTGCGGGTAGCAGGGGACATCCTCGGCGCGTCGGACTACGAGCTCAGCCCCGAGCGCCGGTGCGATCTGCCGCTGGGCGAGCTCACCATTCCCCTCAGCTCCTCCCGGGAAATGCTGATCAACTACGCCGGCGGCTACAGGGTCTTTCCCGTTGTGGGCTACGACGACGTGCTTGCGGGCAAGATTCCGCCCAAGCGCTTCCGCGACCGCATCGTGTTCGTGGGCTTCAGCGCCACCGGCCTCTCGGACACTCGCCCCACGCCCCTGGCGCCCGCGTGCCCCGGCGTGGAAATCACCGCCCACGCCCTGCACACCATCCTGCGCGGCGATTTCATTCGGCCGCTTGGTGGTCTCGGCAACGCCCTGCTGGTAGTGGTCATAACGGCCGTGCTTGGTGTGGCGCTGCCGCGCCTGCGGCCGGTGAGCGCGCTGCTGGCAGGCATAGGGGGCGCGCTGCTGGTGGTGGCCGGGAGCACCTACCTATTCCAGTTGCACGGGCTGTGGCTTAACACGGTGACGCCGGCGCTCGCCGCCGTCGCCGTCGGCCTGGCGGTAGCCGCCGATGGCTACCGTTCGGGCGACCGCGAGCAGATCCGCGTGGAGTCCAGCCTCGGCGCCCTGGCGCTGGCCACGCGCATGATCGCGGCGAGCACATCGCGCCGGCCCGTGCTCGACGCCATCCGCGAGGAGATAACGCAGCTCGTCGCGGCCCGCCAGACCGACATCTACCTGGTTGATGAGGACGCGCAGCAGTTGGTGCTCGCCGTCTCCGAGCACGAGGTGCGTGTGCCGCTGGGCGAGGGGCCGCTGGGGCGCGTCGCCCGGGAAGGCGTGCCGCTCGTGTCCGACGCCGGGGCCGACACCGAACTCGCGCGCCAGGTGGCGCGGGCGGCGGACTTCATGGTCGGCCCGGTGGCGCTGGTTCCGCTGCGGCGCCACAACCAGGTGGCGGGCGTCGCCCAGGTGGTGCGCGAAGCGGGGCGGGAACCGTTCGGCGAGCGCGACCTGGAGGTGCTCAACGCCCTCTCCCAAGAGGCGGCGGTAGCGCTGGAGAACGTCGAGTTGTACGAGAAACTCGAGGGCAAAGTGGAGCTCGCCAACCGCGAGATGGTTCGGGCGTACTCGCAGCTCGCCCTGGAGAAGGACCGCGTCGAGGCGCTGCTGGAGACCATGGCTGACGGCGTTATCATGACCGACCTGGAGCAGCGCGTCCTCTATATCAACCCCGCGGGCGAGAGGATGTTCCGCGTCGGCAGCCGCGACGTGCAGGGTGAGCCCCTGGCGCGCCACTTCAATATCGATGGGCTGGCCGGCGTGATCCGCGAAGCCCACAGCAAGCCGGCGGACATCGCGGCCGCACAACTGGTGATCGAGGAGCCGCGCCGACTGGTGCTCACCGCCAACGCGGCGCTTATCGCCGACGACCAGGGGCAGCCGGTCGGGGTGGTGACGGTGCTCAGCGACGTGACCCTGCTGCAAGAGATGTCGGACATGAAGACGGAGTTCGTGTCCTTGGTGTCGCACGAGCTGCGCACCCCGCTCACCTCCATCCAGGGCTTCGCGCAGACCCTGCAGGCGGACGTCGAGGGCCACTTCGACGCGGATGCGCGCCGCGAGTTTCTCGAGATCATCGGCACCGAGTGCCGTCGCTTGCTGACCATGATCAACGAGCTGCTGGACGCCTCGCGCCTCGAGGCCGGTCGGCCGCTGCCCATGAACTGGGGGCAGGTTGACTTGCACGAGACGGTGGAGCGGGTGGTGAAACTGCACGCGACTTCCGCGCCGGAGCACCGTTTCGAGGTGGATTTCCCGCCCGATTTTCCCCTCATCGAGGCCGATGGCGACCGCATCCAGCAGATCCTGACCAACGTCATCTCCAACTCCGTCAAGTATTCACCCGCGGGCGGCCGCATACGGGTGAGCGCAAGCATCGAGCGCGACCGCGCCGTGGTGTCGGTGGCGGACGAGGGGCTGGGCATGACCCAGGCTCAGTTGGGGCTGCTGTTCCAGCGCTATCAGCGCATCGAGACCGACGCCTCCAAGCGCATCCGCGGCACCGGCCTTGGCCTCTACCTCACCAAGGGATTGGTCGAGGCGCACCACGGGCGCATGTGGGCCGAGAGCCCGGGGCCCGGCAAGGGCGCGACCTTCTCGTTTGCGTTGCCCCTGCGGCGGGTAGAAGAAAGGCCGGAGGAGACCGCCGCGATCTGATGGGCGCGCGGCGTGCCACATTTGCGCCGCGCACGATGGAGCCCAGGCACTCTTGCCTGGGCGGCACGGGCAGGAGTGCCCGTGCTCCAGTCACCGCCCGCCAGAGGCGGGCAAGCCTCTGGCGGAGAAGTCGCGCCCGATAGGGCTAGGTTCGAATGTACAGGTCCGCAGTCATCCTCATCTTCACCTTCGCGTTGCTGCTGCTGATGTTCATAGTGGTGGCGCAGATGTTCGTGGTGGTGGAGAGGCTGGCGGTTATCGATGAGCACTCCGGCAGCGCACAGGTGCTCTGGCGCGACCAGGCGCGCCCGGCGGCGCTCGGCGCTCTCGTGCGCGCCGGAGAGCGCGTTCGCACTGGGCAAGACGCCCGCATCGGCCTGCACTGGGCCGATGGCTCCCGCATCGAGGTGGGCCCCAACAGCGAGCTCGTCGTCCAGCGCTGCCGCCGTAACAGGGCCAAGCACACCAGCCAATCCCGTTTCCGGCTGAACGTGGGTGAGATCTGGATTCGCGTGCGAGGGGCGCTCGAGCCCGGCTCCAAGTTCGAGGTCGAGACTCCCACCATCGTCGCCGCCGTGCGCGGAACCGTCTTCGCCGTGCGGGTCTGCGCCGACGGCACCACCAGCCTCGAGGTCTATCGCGGCGAGGTCGAAATCCGCGGCGACGGGGTCGGCCAGGGGGTGGCCTCGGGCAGGTTTGCGATCGTGGGCAAGGGCCGCTTCGATGTGCGCCGCATGTCGAGGGCCGAGCGCCAGAGCTGGCGCGACGTGGAGGACATCACCGGCCCCTTGCTGGTAATCATGGAGCCGGCGCCCGGAATCACGACCTCCATGCCGCTGGCGCCCGTGCACGGCCGCACCGAAGAGCAGGCCACCGTCAGCATCAACGGCGAGCCCGTCTCGGTTGACCGCAAGGGCGTCTTCCGCGGCCGCGCGCGCCTGGTGGAAGGGGCAAACGTTATCACCATCGTCTGCACCCTGGGTGGGGCAGATTTGAAATCTGCCCCACGCGCCACCATCCATCGCGAGGTTACCTATGTCAATCCGACGCGGGAGATCGTCCTCACCAGCCGCCCCGCCACCGGCCCCCACGATCCCCCCGGGGCGCTCGACATAACCGCGGTGCTGCGGGATGAGGCGGGCGACCTGGTGGGGGACGGCACCCCGGTCGAAGTGCTCGCGGACCGCGGCGTGGTCGCGCGCCAGCAGCGCACCACGCATGGCGCCGTCGTCGCGAAGTGGCGGCCCGGTGGGGCAGATTTGAAATCCGCCCCACTCAGGGTCATCGCCACCTCCGGCGGCGCGAGCGCGACCATCATCGTCGATCCGACCCCTATGCCACCTTCGGCGGCCGGGGTGGCGGCCCCCGCAGGGCGCTCAGCCACTTCACCGCCGCCGGCGCCACCGAGGTGATCGGCAGCCGCCTCCCGCGGCGTCATGGTGGGGCGGGCGTCCCGCCCGCCAGATGATTGATCTCGCAGCCGGGACGGCTACGCCACCAGTGTGAGCGCGGCAGCGGATCAAGTGCTGCGCGGTGCCGTCCTGCCCCGACCACGCGGCATCTGCCAGCCCAGTTATGTGCGCAGGCCCGGCTGCAGCCAATCGGTTCCTTGCTTGCCGGCCCGCGTCGCCGTCCGGCGAGAGACCCATCGCGCAAAGGAGTGAGCAACGCGTATGGAGGTGCTGGTCAACCAAGTCGGATTCGACCTTGGGGCGCCTAAGTTCGTGATGGTGCAGGCCAACGAGGACCTGGGCGGCGCTCCGGGGCGACTGCAGGTCGTCGACGGGCGCGGCATGCTGCGCTGCGAGGCGGATCTCGAATACGCGGGCGCCATCAGGGACTGGGGCAGGCACTATTGGCGCGGTGATTTCAGCGGGTTCGACGACGCCGGCGAATGCGAGTTGCGCCTGCGCGTCGGCGCCGCGCAGATGCGTCACCAGGCTGTCATCGGCCCCCAGCGAATAGCGCGCGAAACCCTGGCGGCGGCGGCGTCTTTCTACCACTACCAGCGCTGCGGCACCGAGGTGCCCGGCTGGCACGGCCCGTGTCACCTCGATGACGCGCGCCTGCCCGACGGCACGCACATTGACGCAGCCGGCGGTTGGCACGACGCCGGCGACTACAACAAGTACAACGGCTACACGCCCCTGTCGGTCTTCGCGCTGGCGCGCGCCGCCCGCCACCCCCTGCTGCGGCCGTGGCCGCTCGCCGAAGCCCCCCCGCCGGATGAGGAGGCAGTGTGGGGGGCGCAGTGGATGGCGAAGATGCAGGACCCGGGCAGCGGATTCCTGCGGGGCGATGTCTTCGCCGGCTACCGCTGGTGGGGGCCGCCGGAGGGCGAGACGGACAACCAGCCGGGCAACGATGACGACCGGCCCGTGCGCGGCCAGCCATCTGCTCGCCACCGCGCCGGCAGCGCTCTGCTCGCGTTCGCCGAGCTGGGCGCGCTTCGCCATGAAGCGCAGTGGCTCGAATGCGCGCGCCGGTTGGCTGCCGCCGTGGCCGATGCCGAACTGACGGTCGCGGAACTGGCCGCGGCGGCGCTGGGCTACGTGGGGCTGCCGCAGGCGGATCCGCACCGCGAGCGGACGGAGGCCGCGGTGCGCCAGGTGCTGGACTGTCAGCGCGCCGACGGCGGATTTCACGACCCGCAGATCGTCGATGCCGGGTTCGTTCCCGCGGCGCTAGCGGCGTTCGCCCTGCGCGCGCCCGCCACCGCGCTGGCCGAGCGCATCGAGTCGGCGCTGCTGCGCTACCTCGATTTCAGCGACGCGCGCAGCCGCAACCCCTTCCGCCTGCTGCAGTGGGATGAGGCGAACTTCTTCTATCCCTACCCGGAGCCGAAGGCGTGGTATGTGGGCCAGAACTCGGCCTACCTGTCGCAGGCGTGGGCGCTACTGCTCGCCGCCAAGTTCCTGGCTTGGCGCAACGCCGTCGCGCCAAGCATGGGCGCTGCGCGAGCGCGCGCCCTGGCGCAGTCGCAACTGGATTGGGTACTGGGCTGCAACCCCTTCGGCGTGTGCATGCTGGAGGGAGCGGGGCAGTTCAACCCGCCGCGCTACCACCATCGCTATGATGCCATCCCCGGCCATCCGCGCGGCGCGGTTCCGGGCGCGGTGTGCAACGGCATCGTGCGCGAGAGCGTTGACCGCGACGCCCCTCGCTTCGACTTGCATGGCAACGACTACCACTCCAACGAGCCCTGGCTGCCCCACAACGCCTACTACCTGCTGGCGGTGGGCGAAACGTAGCGGCAGCCGCCCCGGTGTTCTTGCACTGGCTGCCCGCGGTGACCGGCCCGGCACACCGCCGTCAGGCGTGACCCCCGGCCTTCCCGGCGCTTCCGAGCGCGCGCGGCGCGCTACCTCAGCTCGGCGTCGAAATCGCCGGCCATGGTCACGGTCGCCGACGGCCGTCCCGCAGCGCCCAGGCCGTTGATGGTTTGCTCCATGTGGAGCCTGCTGAACACGCTGCGTCCGGCCGCGTAGTCGAACAAGTCGTAGCCGCTCAAGGTCTGCGTCATCACCTCGAAGGGCCGCTTGATGTCCGCGCCGCGCACCTGGCCGCCAGCCGTGAAGGTGATGCGCGCAACCGCCTTGCCCTTGTACTGGTCGAGCCCTTCCAGCTTGTACTCGTACCTGGTCGGCACCGTCAGCCGCTGCCCCAGCACGACCACCGGCAGCTTGACCTCTTCCGTCCAGGTGTCGCCGGGGGCGACCGCACGCTCCGGCAAGATCGTGGTCTGCCGCATGATGTAGGGGTCGATGCCTCTCAACGTCCGCCGGCCGGCGTCATCGGCCTCCAGCGTCCGGCCGCGCGCATCCACCTTCGCCTGCAGCGGCTGGCCGAAGCCCTCCATGCCCGGCACCCCGAGGGGCAGTTCCCTCGACCGGCCGTCGCTGGCGATGGTGGCCTTGCCTCCCTCCGCCACCATCTGCGTCTTCCCGCCCATCGTCTCGCTGGTCACAGCCAGGCGGTCGATGGTTGTCTGCTGTGAGGCCGCGTCCTGCCCATCGCCCGCGGTGGTCCTGACCGTTACCGCCATCTCGACCTCTGCCGCGGAAGGTCTCGCCTCGCCGTTCGGGGGCTTGAGCTCTCCGTGCAGCGTTCCCTTGACGGCGTACGTTTCGACTGCGCCCGCGGTATGCTTGTAGCGCAGCAGCAAGCCGTCGTCGGCGGGCGCCGCGCCAACCACCAACACCACGGTCCCCAACGCCGCCACCACGCCTGTTGCTCTCACTGTCTTTCTCCGTTCCGTCTTCAGCTCCACGACCTCTCGTACACCGCGGGGCTCTGCTTGTCAAGCCCTGACCGGCGGCGATCGGCGATGCGCCGAGGAATCCCGGCCCGGCGCGCCGAGCCGTCGCAGGTCCGGTGGGGCAGATTTGAAATCTGCCCTACTCAGGCCGCGGGCGCCGGCGGCCCTTCGACCCTTCGACAGGCTCCCTTCGACGTTGCTCAGGGCAGGCAGGGTCACCCCGAGCGGGGTCGAGGGGCGACAGGCTCCCTTCGACGTTGCTCAGGGCAGGCAGGGTCACCCCGAGCGAGGTAGGGGCAAGGCATGCCTTGCCCGTACTGGAGGGGCGGCAGGTTATCCCTCGCGCTCATTGAAGTAGGGGCAAGGCATGCCTTGCCCCTACCCTTTCGTGACCGAGCAAGATGCAGCGCAGGGCCCCGGCGCGGGTGGCGCAGGTTTCAAACCTGCGCTCCTCATCGTCGGCCTGGGCAACCCCGGCGGGCGGCATGTCGGGACGCGCCACAACGTCGGCTTCGAGGTGGTTGACCTGCTGGCGGCGCGCGCCGGTGTGCGCCTGCGGCGCAGCCGCTTGGGCGGCGCGGCGGCGGAAGTGGTCACAGGTTGGAAACCTGCGCCACCCGGCGCGCGCGTCATCCTGCTCGAGCCGCACACCTACATGAATCGCAGCGGCGCGGCGGTGCGGGCCGCGCTGCAATACCACAAGCTGCCGCCGTCGCACCTACTGGTGGTGTGCGACGATGTCCATCTGCCGCTGGGGCGCATTCGGTTGCGCCGCACCGGCAGCGCCGGCGGGCACAACGGCCTCATCTCGGTCATCGAGGCGCTGGGCAGCCAGGACTTCCCCCGCCTGCGCATCGGGGTGGACGAGCCGCCGCCGCACATGGACCAGATCGCCTACGTGCTCTCGCGCTTCGCGCGCGAGGAGCTTGTAACCATCGGAGCGGCGATCGCGCGCGCCGCGGACGCGGTGGAGACGTGGATCGAAGCGGGCATTGACGAGGCGATGAACCGCTTCAACTTGCCCGTGCCTGCCCCGTAAGGGCGCGACCTCTCATAGAGGTCGCGATAATTCCGCGCGGTGTATACGCCGCGCGCCCACTACTGCGCCGGAGGCGACCCCTAAGCCCTGCGGGCCGGGGTGGCGGCCCGACAAGTCGGACTTAGCCACTAGCGGGCGGGGTGGCTGCGCGCACCGGGCGCGACCTCTTCAGAGGTCGCGGTTCTCGCGCGGTCTGAAGACCGCGCGCCCGACGAACCTGCTAGCTCTCGTCGCGCGCGCACAGGCTGGCGAACTCGGCCGGGTCCTTGGCCTTGGCGCCGGCCTCCTCATAGGTCACGATCCCCGACTTGACGAGGAAGGCGAGGGACTGGTCGAGGGTCATCATGCCTTGCTTGGCGCCGGTCTGGATGACGGACGCGATCTGATGGGTCTTGCGCTCGCGGATCGAGTTGCGCACGGCGGGGATGGCGACCAGGGTCTCGAAGGCGGCGATGCGCCCGCGGCCGTCGGCGCGCTTGACCAGGATCTGGGAGATGACCCCCAGCAGGTTGACCGACAATTGCATGCGGATCTGCTGCTGCTGGTGGGTGGGGAAGATGTCGATGGCGCGGTCAACGGTCTGCACCGCATCGGTGGTGTGCAGGGTGCCGAACACGAGGTGGCCGGTCTCGGCCGCGGTGATGGCGAGCTGCACCGTCTCCAGGTCGCGCATCTCCCCGATGAGGATGACGTCCGGGTCCTGGCGCAGCACGTACTTGAGGGCATTGGCGAACGACAGGGTATCGTAGCCCAGCTCCCGCTGGTTGATCAGGGCGCGCCGGTCCTCGTGGACGAACTCGACCGGGTCCTCCACCGTCACGATGTGGCACGGGTAGGTGCCGTTGACGTAGTCGAGCATGGCCGCCTGGGTGGTGGACTTGCCGCAGCCGGCCGGCCCCGTCACCAGCACCAGGCCGCGCGGGCGGTCGGCGAAGTACTTGCACACCGGCGGCAGGCTGAGCTCCTCCATGGTCGAGATGCGCAGCGGAATCGAGCGGAAAACGGAGCCGACGCTGCCGCGCTGGACAAAGGCGTTGACGCGAAAGCGCCCCACGCCCTCGATGTCGTAGCCCAGGTCGATCTCCCAGTCACGCTCGAACAGCGCGATCTGCTCCTCGGTCATGACGCTGTAGGTCAGTTCGCGCGCTTGCTCCGGCGTCAGCGGGGACAGGTCCATATGGTAGAGGTCGCCGTAGATGCGCAGCAGCGGCGGGGCGTCCGCCTTGACGTGCAGGTCGGAGCCGTCGCGCTTGACGCATTCGGTCAACAGTTGATCTATGTTCACGGTTCCCCCATGCCCTACATGGCGCCGGTGGCAGCCTCGGTGGTGGCGCGCGCGCGCTGGCGGAACTCGGCCGGGTTGGACGACTTGGCGAGCGCGTCCTCGAAGCCCACTATGCCCTCGCGGTGAAGCGCCAGCAGGTGGGCGTCGAGCGTTTGCATGCCCAGGTCGTGGCCGGTCTGGATCGTGCTGTAGATCTGATGGGTCTTGCGTTCGCGGATGATGTTGCGGATGGCGGGGGTCGCGATCATGATCTCGAACGCCGCCGCCCGCCCCGGCCGGTCCTGGCGGTGGAGCAGGGTCTGGGAGACGACCGCCTGAATCACGACCGACAACTGCATGCGGATCTGCTCCTGGCGCGCGGGCTCGAATACGTCCACGATCCGGTCCATCGTCTGCGCGGCGTCGGTGGTATGGACGGTGGCGAACACCAGGTGCCCGGTCTCGGCTGCGGTGATGGCAAGCTGCATCGTCTCCAGGTCGCGCATCTCACCCACCAGGATCACGTCCGGGTTCTGGCGCATGACGTGGCGCAGCGCGGCCGCAAAGGTGTGGGTGTCGATCTCCACCTCGCGCTGGTTCACCGCCGCCATCTTGTCGCTGTGCATGAACTCGATGGGGTCCTCGATGGTGACGATGTGGAGGTTGCGGTGCTCGTTGATATGGTCGATCATCCCCGCCAGGGTGGTCGATTTGCCGCTGCCGGTGGGCCCGGTCACCAGCACCAGCCCGCGCGGCAGCAGCGCGATGCGCTTGAGCACCTGCGGCAGCCCCAGCTCATCGATCGTCTGCACGCGGATGGGGATGAGCCGGAACACCGCGCCGACGTTCCCGCGCTGGCGAAACACGTTCACCCGGAAGCGCGCCAGCCCGGCGATCGCGTACGCCATATCCAGCTCGAGGTCGCGCTCGAAGCGATGGCGCCGCTCATCGCTCAGGATGTCGTAGATCAGCGCCTTGGTATCGTCGCGGGTGAGGCGTGGATAGTCGGTGCGCTGCAGGTCGCCGTGAACGCGGATGACCGGGGGCTCGCCGGCTCTCATGTGCAGGTCCGACCCCTGCTGCTTCACTACCAGCTTCAGCAGCTCGTCGATGTGCATCTACCGTCGCTCGAGGCCCGGGGCCGGCCGGCCTAGGCGCCGGCCGCAGCCTGGGCGCCGCGGCGCAGCATCTGCTTGAGCTCCGTGCGGTTGCCGGCGTAGGCCTCGGCATCCTCCTCGCTGATGATGCCCGCGCGGGAGTACTTCAGCAGCGCCTGGTTCATGCTCTGCATGCCCCAGTAGCCGCCTTCGTTGATGGCGGAGTAAATCTGCGAGCTGCGCCCCTCCTCGATGAGCTTGGCCACCGTCGGGGTGTTGACCATGATCTCGACCGAGGCCACGCGCCCGGTGCCGTCGGCGCGCGGTATCAGCTTTTGCGAGATGATACCCACTAAGGTGGTCGACAGGCGCAGGCAGATCTGCGTCTTCTCGTGTGGCGGGAAGATGTTGACGATGCGCTCCACCGTGTCGGACGCGCTCGTGGTGTGCACGGTAGAGAACACCAGGTGGCCGGTCTCCGCCGCCGTCAGCGCCACCCGCATCGTCTCGGCGTCGCGCATCTCGCCGATGAGGATGACATCAGGGCTCTCGCGCACCACGTACTTCATCGCGTCGTAGAATGACTCGGTGTCGATCCCCACCTCGCGCTGGCTCACCACCGCCAGCCGGTCTTGGTGCACGAACTCGATGGGATCCTCGACGGTGATCATGTTGCAGCGACGCGTGCGGTTGATGAGGTCGATCATCGCCGCCAGGGTGGTCGATTTGCCGCACCCCGTGGGCCCCGTGACCAGGATGCACCCCTGGCGGTTCATCCCCATCTCGCCCACGATCTTGGGCAGCCCCAGCTCCTCCAGGGTGTAAATCTCCAGCGGCACGACGCGCAGCACCATCGCCATTGCGTTGCGCTGCTGGTAGATGTTGCAGCGGAAGCGCGCCAATTCGCCCAGGGTGAACGCCAAGTCGAGCTCGTGGTATTCGCGGAAGCGCGCGGCCTGCTCCTCGGTCATCACCGAGCGCGCCATGCGCTCGGTCTCCTCCGGCGTCAGCCCCGGCAAGTCCGTCGGCACGACGCGACCGTGCACCCGCAGCGCCGGCGGCGCCCCTGACTTGATGAACAAGTCCGAGGCTTTGCTATCCACCGCAAACCGACACAGCTCCTCAAGCTCTACCGCCACGTTCGTCTTCCCTTCCTATCCCGACCTCTTCGGTGCGCGCGGCGGATGGTGGGGCAGATTTCAAATCTGCCCCACTTGCCTTGCCGTTGTCCTTCGCCGCCCACGGCCCCAGGCCCTTCCGCCACAGCGCTGCCAGCCCCAGCCCCACCGCCGCCAACACGGCGAGGGCGATCACAAGGCTGGCGAGCATCGACACCCCGCCCGCCTGCTCCGTAGGCTGCTTCGGCGCGGGTAGGGCCGGCGCGTGCGCGGGCACGCCCGCCGACGCCAGGTCGGGATCCTTGATGGTGATGTCGTAAACAATCGACCTAGGTTGCCGGTTACACTCTATTTGTACCTTGTTATTGGCGAAATCTCCCGGTCCCGCCACGCCGACATCGTCCGCTATCGCCAGCGCCACCCGCAGCGGCGCATACTGCTTGAGGGCCACAATGAACGGATCAAGGTTGATCCAGCGCTCGCGGTGGTTGATCACGCCCGCCGCACCGAACTCCACCAGCGTCACCAGCTCCCCCTGCGGCTTCTTCTCAGTCGCCGCGTCCCAGGTTGACACCAGCCGTTCGTCCCTGATCTCGGCGCCCACCGGCCGCCAGCCCCCCAATTCGCCCAGGCGCCGCACGACCTCGGCTGCGTGGTCGTGCGCCACCGCGGGCGCGAAAAGGATGCTCACCGTGTCGCGCTGCTCGTATGAGCTCACGAGAACGACCGCCTTGAAGGGGGAGGCTTCGGGCGCCGTGGGTGCTCCTGAGCGGCCGCGCGGGACCCCGGAAGCCGGAGGAGCCGTCTGCGCGAGCGCCAAACACGCCGCCAGCAGCAGCGCCGCGATCGCCGCCACCGCGCACCGCAGGCGGCCCTTCGACAGGCTCAGGCCAGGCTCCTTCGACCCTTCGACACGCTCAGGGTCGCCCCGACCCTTCGACATGCTCAGGGTCGCCCCGAGCGAAGTCGAGGGGCGAGCAAGGCCGAGGGGCGACATGCTCAGGGTCACCCCGTAGGGGCAAGGCATGCCTTGCCCCTACCCTTTCGTGAGCGCGCAAGATGGTTTTTGTGGGAAGGGCTCGTCACGGGGATATTGCGGCACCCGCCGATAGGCGCAGTACGGGCATGGCATGCCATGCCCCTGCTGCTTCTCGTCCTGGTAGATTATACCCTCGCCCGAGGGTCGAGGTCAATCACGTCCCGCCTGTGGGTCATGTGCAGCGCTGGTCGGAGGGGAGCGATTCATGCTATAATTACATATCCCAGTAGTGCCATCACAGGGAGGGAATGGGCCATGTCAGATAAGGAGAACGCGAAGCAGACCGCCGAAGAACTCGCCATCGCCAATACAGTTGTGCCAGAGAAGAGGAACCTCGGAGAGAACGTGGTCGGGTCGTCCGTCGACGGCAGCGACCAAGACACTGGCAAAGTCCCTAAAGGGCCGTGGGGATGGCTAAGCGATACGCCTAAGCCAGCAGTCAAGTCCGAGCCAGCGCAGTCTACGGGAGACTCTGGCGGTGACGACCAAGCTGGGCAAGCTACCGACTAAAGCCAGAGCGACATGGTTGGCACATTCTTCTCACTCGTGGTGGTCGTTCTTGTCGTAGCACCGGGGTTCGCAGCGGTGCAGGTCCGGGACTGGTTCACCTTTTGCCTGCGACGAAGCGACTTTGAACGCACGCTCTACGCAGTTCTGTACGGCACAGCGGGCGTCTGGCTGGCATCTCAACTCTTGGCTCCGTTCCGTCAGATCCTCATGATGGCTGCTGTCTCTTTGTCTCCTGGCAGCACCACTGGCGGCGACAAGTTGATGGAGCACCTAGTAAGCCCTGTGCTGCTGCTCTACTTTCTGGTCGTTCTCGTCATCTGTGCCCTTCTGGGTTTTGCGCACGCAGGTATCTGGTATCTGCTCCAACGCCGGCTAACCACGCTTCTTCCACGTACGGTCTATACTCGCGTGTGGGATGAATTCTGGCATATCTACCTGGCATCAGACCAAAGTCGTCAGACTTGGGTGGATATCCTCACTAGATCTGGGGAGCACATTCGAGCTCGCGTCGTGAAGGTTGCCGATTACCCGGGAGAGCGTGATCTCTTGCTCCATGAGGTTCACCGAGCAGACACGGACGAGAGCGGGAACCAGAGACTCATACCTCACTCGTGCCCTGCTTGGTGGCTTCCGGCGGAGAGCGTAGAGTGGATTGGTTACTGCCCGGAGCGAGGCGAAAAAGGACAGCCCCTAGCAGTTGAGCCAGAGACTCCACGATGGCTCCGGTGGTCATGTCTGGCGGCTGGCGCGATTGTCCTGCTGGTCTTAGCGACGGTCGTGGTACGCATATGGGACTGTTGACCTTCGATGAGATTGACCGTCAGGGCGCACCACCGTCTTCCCTTTGCTGCAGATAGACCTCGCAAACCCGCTCGAGGCACTGTCCGTGCCGCGCGAGTGGGCCGGCGAGAAGCGCGACCGCCTGCTGCGGCTGCTGCGCGAGGAGTACGGCGTGGATTGCGTGATAGCCAATCCGTGCGTCCACCTCACGG
>Ga0315291_10005296_pt1 | contig 16180 bp, 7 predicted proteins | sample YL17G12_20_MG_FD_203070 | JGI IMG/M metagenome (GOLD analysis project Ga0315291, IMG submission 203070) | Sediment microbial communities from Yellowstone Lake, YNP, Wyoming, USA - YL17G12_20 | ecosystem: Environmental > Aquatic > Freshwater > Lake > Sediment | place: USA: Wyoming | collected...
GGGTAGACCTGTACGTGGACCCTGACCCGGTCCCGACCCGCGTCAACCAGACCTGGCCCATGCTGTGCGACCTTGGGGTAGCCTGGGGCGTCACGGTGCCGGCCCTGCCGCTGGCGCCGGGCGGCACGCTCACCCTGACGATCGGCGACCCCTACTATCAGGCACACGACAGCAACTTCCCCGCGTCGCTCCCCGCCGGCACGCCGATCTACGTCCAGGTGGACTCGGCCAACGTGGGCACCACCTACGGCGCGGTGCTGGAGAACCACGAGATGGTGGGCTGGACCTACAATAACGTCAGCGGGCCGGTGCTCTCGACGCTCAACGCCATGGAGGAAGGGACGGCCACAGAGGCCCACCCGTCCACTCCGTCCGGCTGGTTGCCCCCCAGGCCCTAGAAACGCGCCAAAAGCCCTGAGAAACCAGGTTTTTGAGAAAAACCTGGTTTCTTTACTGCTGCCTGGATTTTAAGGATTTCTTAGCCTTAATCCGTCCTGCTTATTACCATTGCCCTGTACAATCAAATTGCTGACCCCGTGTAGTGGGTAGGTTGCGGATTACGAATCCGTTGGGTGCCATGGGCGGGCCTTCCCCGGTGCGTATGCTGCCGGTGAAGGCCCGATTTATTTGGAGAGGTGTCGGAGGAGGTGTCTCGTGAAGAGGAAATGGACTCTATTCAACGGCATTTTGTTGGCGGCCCTGGTCGCCAGCGCCCTGTCGGTTGGCCTTCCGGCGGTGCCCGTCGCCGCCCAGGAGGGGCACGTCGGCGCCGACGCCGTCGTGCTGGTCAACCCGGCCAGTGCTCACTATGCCGACTTTGCACACTACGTCCAACCCTACCTGGACAACTTGGGCATCCCCTACACCGTCCTCGATATCTCCGTCCAGCCGGTGACGGCGGAGATTGCCCATCACGCCCTGATCATCGTGGGCCACGACGGGCTGGACGAAACTGGCGCCTACCTGGATTCCACGGAACACACCACCATCTCGGCCGCCGTGGCCGGTGGGGCCGGGCTGGTGAACCTGGACAGCCTCCTGGCCGGCCCGGGCTACGTGCCACGCTACCCGTACGTCCAGGATATCCTCGACCTGGCCTATGGCCCCGCTGGGAGCGCCAGTTCCATCGAGATCGGTGAAGGGGGCGGCGGGGTGCGCCTCAACTGCTGGGAGGATGACCATCAGGACCCGCTGCTGGTCACGACGACCAACGCCGCTGACCTGGTGCCGAACGACAACCGGTGGACCGAGTTTGAGTGGACCCAGCGGGGTTACCCGGCGGTCTTTGGCGGCTACGACGAAGCGCTGCCGTTGATGCGCTTCTACGCGGCCGTGCCCGATGGCACCTACACGCTGGTCGCCCACCTCTACTGGTCCCATAACCTGCGCTACTACTGGGGCTACTCGCCCGGCGCGCCCCAGGCCTACTCCTACGACGTCACCTCGGGCAACGCCGGTGACTTTGCCGACTATACCCTTGGGACGGTGCAGGTCACTGGCGGCCTGTTCGAACTGTACGTCCAGAACACCGACCCGCTGCCCGGCGGCAATGATTACCCCTTCTTCGGCTGGGCCTGGATCCGCCTGGTGCCGGAGGGAGAACCTCCCTCGGCGCTGCACTATATCACCCAGCGTCACACGCCGGACGAGTCCATCGGCCTCTATAGCAGCATGACCGTCCCCGGCCTGCTCCCGCCGGCCGACGCCCAGGTGCTCGCCACCGCCGGTGGGCAACCGTTCCTCGTCGTGCGGACCTATGGCCAGGGCCGGGCCGTGCAGTGGGGCTCCTACGCCTGGATGTCCCACGCGGTCAAAGGGCCGCTGCATGGCCTCGACGACCTGCTGTGGCGCAGCCTGGCCTGGGCGGCTCGCAAGCCGTTCGTCATGCAGGGGTTGCCCCCTTTCGTCACCATGCGCGTGGACGACGAGTCGGGGCCTTTCTGGTGGATCCACGTCGCCAACGAGTTCGACATCAAGCCCTGGGCCGGCCTCTTCTTCCACAACGTGGACGACGCCGAGGCGGCTGACCTTTCTGCGCTCGTCCACGCCGGCCAGGCCACGACCTCCATCCACGCCTTCAACGGCGGCTTCTTCTACTTCAACCACAGCGGCGCAGACTGGCCCGACGGCGTCGTGGCCGCCCACTTCGCCGAGGGCACCCAGTGGCACCAGGACCACGATATCCCCATCTCCAGGTTCGTCCTGGGCCACTATTACGAACTGGGCACCAACGTCTTCGGCGGCCTGCGCGCTTGGGACGTCGAGTTCATCGGTACCCAGATGGACCCGGGCCGTGGGTACGGCGCTCCCTGGATCATGAACGGCCCGTACCGCCGCTACGAAACGGGGTCCAGTTCGTCCGGCCGCCCGATGTTCTATGCGGACTTTATGACCATCCCCAACCATCCCGAATTCGACGGCCAGTTCTTCAACTGCGTCACCGAGATCCGCGACGACGCCGGCTACGAGTGGTATCCCAGCAACGACGTGGCGGGCAGCATCGGCCGGGGCACCCGCCAGACCAGACGCGCCCTCGATAGCATGGCGCTGGCCACCCTCTTTACCCACGGCCAGCACATCTATGGCATCACCCCTGCCAACTGGCGCGCCATCCTGCAAGGCATCACCACCAACGTCGCCCCCTACGATCCCATCTACGTGACCATGGACTATGCCTGCCAGTACGTGCGCGCGACGGCGACCTCCGACATCGCCCAGGGCGAGTTCGACCCCTCCACCGGCGTGCTGACCACCACCCTGACCGGCGAGACCGACCTGCCGACCCAGTTCTACCTCTTCACGGGATGTGGTCCTGAGATCCTCGAGCAACGCATTGACGTGCCCACCTTCTCAGGCTCAACCGAAGTCGTTACCCGGCTCCCCGGCGCGTTGCAGCGCATCGAGATCAGCCCCCCGGCCGTCACCTTGGGTTTCAACGACCAACAGCAGTTCGTGGCCCAGGGGTACGATGCTGGCGACGCGCCGGTGCTGTGTGCCAATTACGCCTGGGGTGTGGTCAACGGCGGCGGCACCATTGATCAACATGGCCTCTTCACCGCCGGTACGACGCCGGGTACCTTCGCCGACACCGTCACCGCCAGCGACCAGGGTATCACCGGCACTGCCACCGTCGTCGTGGCCGAGTTCCCGGTGGACCATTTCGCCTTTGACTCAATCGGCGACCAGGTGCTGGGGGTGCCTTTCACCGTCACTCTCACCGCACTGGATGCCGAGGGACTGCCTGTGACGAGCTACGACGGCACGGCCACCCTCACCGACACCACCGCCACCATCGTGCCGGCCGTCACCGGCCCTTTTGCGAATGGCGCGTGGAGCGGAGAGGTGGCTATCCACCAGGCAGCCACGGGAGTGATCATCCGTGCGCAGGACGTGGCGACCGTCGGCAGCAGCAACCCCTTCACCGTGACCGAGCCGCCACCGATCCCGGCCTACGTAGTTACATCCACTTCCTATGTCCAGACCGCCGGCGTCCCCTTCACCGTGACCGTCTCCAGTGTCGAGACGACCATCAACCTATGGGAGGACGAACACCAGGATCCGGTGCTCACGACCTTTACCAATCCCGCCCTACTGAACGACCACGATGGACAGTGGGACGAATTCTGGTATCAATCCGGGCGGCCCTATCCCACCCTGCTGGCCGGCCACAACGAATGGGAGAACAACAACCTGCAGCCGATGCACTTTTTCGCCGGTGGCCTGCCCAACGGTCGCTACCGGGTGTGGGCCAACCTGTACACCAGCCGGTACACTCGCCACTATTATGGCTTCACGGAGGCCGAGGCCCGGGCCGGGACGCGCTGGGTGGACAACGTGGCCGGCGCGGGTGGATCGGACCAGCACGACGAGTACTCTCTGGGGATCGTCGAGATCACCGGCAACCGCTTCGACCTGTGGGCTGGCGACGGCGACCTGCTCGGCGGCTCTCCCTACTACTACGGCTGGGCCTGGCTCCGCCTGGAACCCGCCCTGCCGGAGACGACGATCAACCTGTGGGAGGATGCCCACCAGGACCCGGTGCTCACGACCTTTACCAATCCCGCCCTGCTGAACGATCACGACGGGCGCTGGGACGAGTTTCTGTACACCCCCAGCCGGCCTTTCCCCACACTCCTGGCCGGCCATAACGAGTGGGAGAACAATGGCCTGCAGCCGATGCACTTTTTCGCCACCAACGTCCCCGATGGGATCTATGAGGTGTGGGCCAACCTGTACACCGTCCGCCGTACCCGCTATTTCTACGGCTTCACCGAAGCGGAGGCGCGGGCTGGAGCCCGCTGGGTTGACGTCGCGGCCAACACGGCCGGCACGCAGCACACCGAATACAACCTGGGCACTGTCCAGGTCACCGGCGGCCGCTTTGACCTGTGGGCCGGCGACGGCGACCTGCTCTCCGGCGTGTCCTACTTCTATGGCTGGGCCTGGGCGCGGCTTGTCGCCAGCGGCATGACGATGAGTTCCAGTTCGCCCGGCATGCTGTTCGACGGCGACCACGACGGCGCCTTCGGCGAGCCAGGCGACGAGATCGGCCTCCTGGCCGGCGGGACCTTCGACATCGCCGCCCGCGATACGACCGCCGGCAGCGCGACCGTCATCACCGCCACCGACAGCGCCGGCTACTGGGGCCGCGCGACCTACACCATCCTGCCCGGCCCGCTGGCCCGCGTCGAAATCGAGCCCTCCGCCGCGTCGCTGCTTCCCTACGGCCAGCAGCAGTTTACGGCCACCGGGCTCGACCAGTGGGACAACCTCATCCAGGGGCTCGCCTTTCACTGGGACGTGGTCCACGGGGGCGGCGCGATTGACCAGGCCGGGCTGTTCACGGCCGGCTTTGCCCCTGGCCTCTACGCCGACACCGTCGTCGCCACGGGCGGCGGCCTCAGTGGGACGGCCACCGTCACCGTCGAGCTGGTGCCTGCCGACCACTTTGAGTTCGAGTTCATCTACGAGCCGCAGTACGCGGGCGTGCCCATCGAGCTCATCGTCACTGCGGCCGACGACGCCGGCGACCCGGTGACCGCCTACAACGGCCTGCCGGCCCTTTCCGACACCACCGGCACGCTGGTACCTGCAACCATCGGCCCCTTCACCGATGGCGTGTGGCAGGGGTACGGCACTATCGCAGGCGTGGCCAACGACGTGGTCATCACTGCCGACGACGGCGCGGCGACCGGCCAGAGCAACCCCTTCGACGTGCTGGGCTGGCCCGCGCACATCTACTCTCTCACCTCCACCTCCTACGTCCAGGTGGTGGGCCATCCGTTCAGCGTGACGGTGGCCCCCATCAGCCACACGATCAACCTGTGGGAAGACGCGCACCAGCGCCCGGTGCTCCAGACCACCACGAACGCCGGTGATCTCAACACGACGGATGGGCGCTGGACCGAGTTCCACTACGTCGCGGGGGGCCGCCCCTTCCCCTCGGTCATGGCCGGCGCCGACGAAGAAAACTATGGCCTGCCCACCATGCACTTTAACGCCGTGGGCATCCCCAACGGTACCTACCAGGTCATCGCCAACCTCTACACCGCAGGTTCCGGGCGCAACATGCGCTACTACTACGGCTTCACCCCCGGCGACCCCAAGGCACTCTACGTGGACACCGTCGGCGGCGCAGGCGGGTCGGACCAGCACGAGGAATATAACCTCGGCCAGGTCACCATCGCCAATGGCCGCTTCGACCTCTACGTGCGGGACGCCGACATCCTGGGCGGCACCTACCCCATCTTCGGCTGGGCGTGGGTGCGGCTAGAGCCGGCCTTCCCTCAGACGCACATCACCATGTCATCCAGTTCGCCCACCCTGCACTTCGACGGCGACGGCGACGGGACGTTCGGCGAAGCGGGCGACGACGTCCACCTGATGACCGGCGCGCCGTTCACCACCTGGGCGGTGGACACCATGCCGGGCACGAACGTGCTGATTACCGCCACCGACGACCTCGCTGGCACGGGCGTCGCCCGTTACACCATCCTCGACCTGGATACCATCGCCATCACACCGGCTGAAGCGACGCTCGATCCTGGAGGCACGCAGCAGTTCACAGCCCAGGCCTACGACAGCCTCGGCCACTCCATTCCCGGCCTGGCCTATGCCTGGTCGGTGGCCAACGGGGGCGGCACCATAGACGGGAATGGTCTGTTCACGGCCGGCACCGTCGCCGGCGAGTACCCGGCTACTGTCGTGGCCGGATACGCAGGTGTGTCCGGCACCGCCAGCGTGACGGTGCGCTCGGGGCCGCCGGTCGCACTGGAATGGGCGCCGCTATATGGCCCGCAGTACGCCGCTGTGCCCTTCCTGGCGGACCTGGTCGCCCGCGACGCCTATGGGAACGTCGCCACCGGCTACAATCGTGCGGTGAGCCTGTCGGACACCACCGCCACCCTCACGCCGCCCACCGTCACGCTCGTGGATGGCCGCTGGACCGGCGAGTTGCGCGTAGACGCGGTGGCGGAGGACGTGGTCGTCTCTGCCCAGGATGGCGCCTTCGCCGCCCACACCCTCCCCTTCGACGTGCTCCCTGCTCCGGAGCAATCCTACCTCGTCACTTCCGACTCTTACCTCCAGACGGCCGGCGTACCGTTCACGGTCACCGTCACCGCCATCTCTAGCACGGTCAACCTGTGGCAAGACAACCACCAGCGCCCCGTCCTGGAGACCTTTACCGACCCGGCGCTCTTCAACCAGACCGACGGCCGGTGGGACGAGTTCCTATGGGCCGGGCACCGCGATTACCCCGGCGTCTTCGGCGGCATCTCCGAGGCCATCTCGGAGACGCTGGAGCCGCTGCACTTTTACGCCGTGGTGCCCAACGGCACCTACCGCATGATCGCCAACCTCTACCGCTCCAACGACTACCGCTACTCTTACGGCTTCGACCCTGCCCACGTGCGTGCTCACTCGGTGGACGTGACGGCCGGCCCTGTCGGTGACTTTGCCGAGTTCGACCTGGGCACCGTGACGGTCACCGGCAACCGCTTCAACCTGTACACCGACCACGCCCAGGTGATCGTCAATCGTGGGGCCTTCCCCTACTTCGGCTGGGCCTGGATCCGGCTGCTGCCGGTCTCGCCCGAGCAGCAGATCAACTGCTGGGAGGACGACCACCAGGAGCCGGTGCTGGCGACCACCACCAACCCCGCCGACCTGCTTCCCACCGACGGCCGCTGGACCGAGTTCCACTACGCGGCCGGGGGCCGCCCCTTCCCGGCGGTCTTTGCGGGGGCCGAAGAGGAGAACCATGGCCTGCCCGTGATGCGCTTCTACGGGGACGTACCCAATGGCACGTATGAACTCGTCGCCAACCTCTACACCTCCGGCGCCGGGCGCAACATGCGCTACTATTACGGCTTCACACCCGACGCCCCCAAGGCGCTCTACGTGGACACCGTCGGTGGCAGCGGCGGGGCGGACGAACACACCGAATACAGCCTGGGCCTGGTCACCGTGGCCGATGGCCACTTTGACCTGTACGTGCGGGATGCCGACCTGCTGCCCGGCGCCGGCACGTATCCCTTCTTCGGCTGGGCGTGGGTGCGCCTGGTCGCCAACCGCGTCACCATGAGTTCCAGTTCGCCCACCATGCACTTTGACGCCGACGGGGACAGCACCTTTGGCGAGCCGGGCGACGAGGTCGAGACGCTCGCCGGAACCACCTTCGACGTCAGCGCCCGCGACGCGACGGCCGGCACGCAGGTCGTGATCAGGGCCACCGACGACGCAGGCAACTGGGGGGCCGCCACCTACACGGTGACCCATGCCGCAGCAGTCTCCATGGACGTTACCCCGCTTGAGGAAACGGTCGTGGCCGGCCAGAACGTGACCTATCACGCCACAGCCCAGGATACCTACAGCAACACCTGGGACGCGACCGCCGAAACCCACTTTAGCATCGAGGCAGGAGCGGGCGGCACCTGGGCGGACAACGTCTACACCAGCCAGTCCGCCGGCGATTGGACCGTCACCGGCGCGTACGCCGGCCTGGCCGGCACGGCCACCCTCCACGTCCGGCCCGCCGCCGCCCTGTCCGTCACCAAGACCAGTTCCGCGGACCCGGCCAGGGCCGGAGACCCCCTCACCTACACCGTCACCGTCCTCAACACCGGCCCCGCGACCGCCCTGGGTGTAGTCGTCACTGACACCCTGCCCGTGAGCGTGACGTCCGGCTCCGCCACACCCAGCCAGGGGACCTGCAGCGGAGCGGCCACCCTCGTCTGCACCCTCGGCGATCTCCCCGCCGGCGTTACCGCCACGGTGGTCATCGCCGTCACCCCTGGGGCGGCCGGCCCGCTCACCAACACCGCCCAGGCCTCGGGCACCGACCCGGCCGGCAATCCGCTGACCGGCACCGGCACCGCCTCCCTGCGCGTCATCGGGCCTGCCATCCGCGTGCGCAAGAAGGCCAGCGCGCAGACGGCCAGCGTGGGCGACACGATCACCTACACCTACACCGTGGACAACGCGGGCGACGCCACGCTCACCGGCGTCAGCGCCAGCGACGACCGGCTGGGCCTCATCCCCCTGGGGCGCACCACCCTGGCTCCAGGCGAGACCACTACCGGCACCGCCACGTACACGGTGACAGAAAGCGACCTGCCCGGCCCACTCACCAACACCGTCACCGTCACCGGCACTCCCCCGGCGGGCGACGTGGTGAGCAACACCGCCACCGCCACCGTCTCCCTCAAGCCCACGGGCACCATCATCTACCTGCCCATCGTCCTGAACAAATACACCCCTCCCGCCCCCGACCTGGTGGTCGAGCGAATCACCGTCGCCGGCAGTCGCGCCCAGGTCGTCATCAAGAACCAGGGCGACGCCCCCGTCCTCAGCCACGACGAATTCTGGGTGGACCTGTACGTGGACCCCCACCCCGTCCCCACCGCCGTCAACCAGGCCTGGGACGCGCTGTGCAGCCGGGGCATCGTGTGGGGCGTCACCGCCCCTGCCCTGCCCCTGGCAGTCGGGCAGACCATCACCCTCACCATCGGCGATGATTACTACTGGGACGACTATAGCCATTTCCCCACTCCCCTGCCCGCAGGTCTCCCCATCTACGTCCAGGTGGACTCGGCCAACCTGAACTCTACCTACGGCGGGGTGCTGGAGAACCACGAGCAGCGGGGGGAACCGTATAACAACGTCAGCGGCCCCGTCTTATCGGCGCTCAGCACGCTGAGCCACGCGCCAGCAGAGGTAGGGCGGCCTGTCCAACGGGATCCCCGGCGCACAGAAGGCCACCGGCTACCGCTCAGGCCATGAGAGTTCGCGGGTGCCAGGCGCCCACCAGGCGCCTGGCGCCTCGCTGGTCAGTGAACAGGAGATTGCGAATATGCGTACAAGTAACGTTCAATCGGGAATCTGCGTGGCGCTTGCCCTCATCACCGCGGTCGTCGGCATCGTGGAGATAGTGACGTGGCCGGCCCCCACGGCGCAGGCCGCTCCATTCCGCCTGCCCCCCCGCCCCACGCGCCAACCCCAGGTCCTACCCGATCCCCCTCGGGCACCCTCTGGCGGCTTCATTGACTTGCGCGTCTTGTTCACCCCCGAGGGGCTACAGGCGGTCGCCCACTGGCAGGAACTGTGGACCATCGTGCAATGGCAGGATCGGGCCGGAGGATGGCACGACGTCACCGGCTGGCAGGGTACACTCGACGAGGCCATCCCCACCGAGGGCCAGAAGGTGTGGTGGGTGGCGGACGAGGATCTGGGCACGGGCCCCTTCCGCTGGGTGGTCTACCAGGGCCGCGCAGGCAGAGAGCTGGCATGCAGCGAGCCGTTCGATCTGCCAGGCGCGGTCGGCGAGACAGTGAGGGTAGAGGTGCTGCTCTCCGACCCGTGATTCAGCCGTAGAAACCGGGTTTTTCCCAAAAACCCGGTTTCTCTGGGGCAAAACCTGGTTTCTCTGCCCTACGTGCTCCGCCGTACCTGTGTCGCCGCCTCGAAACCTGCCGCGAGCGCCTTCAGGTTGACTTCCGCGCTCCCGCGCGGTGCGCGGGCCCGCACCGCTGCCTCCAGCGCCTCCCGCGACACGATGCCCGTCAGCCCGGCCAGCACTCCCAACCCGACCACGTTGGCGACCAGTTCCCGCCCGGTGACCTCGCGCGCCAGGCGCGTCATGGCCACCCGCACCGCCCGCGTCGTCGGCGCGCGGGTCACGTGGTCCGCGTCCAGGATCAACAAGCCCCCTGGGCGCCCCTGCCCGCCGTACCGGTCGCACGCCTCCTGGCTCATGCACAGCGTGACGTCGGCCTGGAGCACCTTGGGGTAGTAGATTTCTCCATCAGAGATCACCACCTCCGCCCGGCTGGCCCCGCCCCGCGCCTCCGGCCCATACGATTGGGTCTGCGTGGCGTTCTTGCCGTCCCGGATGGCCGCCTCGGCCAGCAGGATGCCGGCCAGGAGCACCCCCTGCCCGCCGGTGCCCCCCAAGCGCACCTCGGTTTGCCTGGCCATCAGGCAGCCCCCTTCTGTGCGCGCTCGATGATCTGCTCGTACAACTGCGTATACTCCGGGACGTCCCGCTCTACGAGCACGCCGCGGATGATCTTGCCCTGCTTTTCTTCCTCGCTCATCTTCTCGGCCTGCCTGAGGGTGATGCTGGTTTCCTTGAGGCCGCGCATCATGTCGGGCGCGCTGCCCCAGCGGTTGAGCCGCCCCAGCGTCGTGTGGCAGTAACTCATGGCCTCGACCAGGGCAAACCCCTGCCTGGTGATGGCCTGCGCAATGTACTTTTCCAACTCCTGCACGTGATAGACGGTGCTGCGGGCCACGAACGGGGCTCCCGCCGCCACTGCCAACTCGGCGATGGGGAAAGGCTGCTCGATGTGGCCGTAGGGTGCGGTCGTCGCCAGCGCGCCAATGGGGGTGGTGGGCGAATATTGGCCGCCGGTCATCCCGTAGGTCGCGTTGTTGACCACGATGGCGGTCAGCCCGATGTTCCGCCGCGCGGCGTGGATAAAGTGGTTGCCGCCGATGGCCAGCGCGTCCCCATCCCCCATCACCACGATCACCTTCATCTCCGGCCGCACCATCTTCAGCCCGGTAGCAAAGGCCAGCGCTCGCCCGTGCGTCGTGTGCATGGTGTTTAAGTCCACATAGACCGGCATGCGGCCCGTGCAGCCGATGCCCGACAGCAGCGCCACCTCGTCCTTGTCCAGTTTCAGCCCGTCCACCGCCCGGATGATGGCCCCCAGGACGATGCCGATGCCGCAGCCCGCGCACCAGACGTTGGGGAACTTTTTGCTGTGGCGCAGGTACCGCTCGTGGACCCGCGATTCGTGTGGTTGCTTGCTCATCTTGTCCACTCCCACTCCTCGATGGCCGCCAGGATCTGGGCGGGTTGGATCATCTCGCCGTCGGCCCGGTTAACGCGGCGCACCTTGTGCCGCCCGACCACCCGCTCCACCTCCAGCACCAGTTGGCCCATGTTCATCTCCGGCACCACCACGTGGTGCAGCCGCTCGGCGGCCTGTTCCACCACCTCCTCGGGAAAGGGCCAGATCGTCTTGAGTTTGAGCAAGCCCACCTTGCGCCCGCGCCCGCGCGCCAGCTCGACGGCGTGGCGGGCCGAGCGGGCTGTCGCCCCGTAGGCCACCACCAGCGTCTCGGCGTCCTCGACGCCGTCGCTATCGTAGAGCAGAATATCCGACAGGCCCCGCTCGATCTTGCGGAAGATGCGCTCGAGCCAGGGCTCGACCTCGTCCTGTCGTTCGGTCGGATACCCGCGCTCGTCGTGGTGCAGGCCGGTGATGTGGTAGCGGTACCCCTCGCCGAACGGCACCAGCGGCGGCACGTCGGTGGTCAAGTTCTCGTAGGGTTTGTACCATTCCGGCGGCACCGTCGTGCCCGCTCGCTCGGCCCGCACGATCGTCGCCGGGTCGGGCAGCTCGACCCGCTCCCGCATGTGGCCGATCACCTCGTCCATCAGCAAGATCACCGGCGTGCGGTACCGTTCGGCAAAGTTGAACGCCTGCACGGTCAGGTCAAACGTCTCGCGCACGGACGAGGGGGCGAGCGCGATGATGGGATGGTCGCCGTGGGTGCCCCAGCGGGCCTGCATCACGTCCCCCTGCGAGGGGCTGGTGGGCCGCCCGGTGGATGGCCCCAGCCGCTGCACGTCCACGATCAGGCAGGGGATCTCGGCCATCGCCGCGTAGCCGATGTTCTCCTGCATCAGGCTGAAGCCGGGGCCGGAGGTGGCGGTCATGGCCTTCGCCCCGCCCACCGAGGCGCCGATGACGGCGGCGATGGAAGCGATCTCGTCCTCCATCTGGATAAAAAAGCCCCCCACCTGCGGGAGCCGCCGCGCCAGGATCTCGGCGATCTCCGTGGCCGGGGTGATGGGGTACGCGGCGTAAAAGCGGCAGCCGGCGGCGAGCGCTCCCTCGGCGCACGCCTCGTCCCCTTGCATGAGCCTGGCAGTCGGTCTCTCGCTCATTGGGCCTCCTTCTCCTCTGGCTCCACGTCGGCGACGAAGATGGCGAAATCGGGGCAGTGCAGTTCACACCAGCAGCAGGCGGTGCACTTGGCCGGGTGGGCCACGGTGACCCTCCCGTCGGCCCCCTGCTCCAGCACTCCCGCCGGGCAGAACTCGACGCACAGCCCGCAGCCCTTGCACCAGTTAGGGAAGACGGTCACGTGGCCGCGCGGCAGTTGCCGTCGGGGCCTGGCCGGCTCTCCTGCCTGCCCTGCCTCGGTCTGCGCAGTCTCGGCAACAGTTGCTTGTTTCATCTTTCGATCTGACCCCCCTCTCCTGGTAGAAACCCGTTTTCTCTCAGAAAACGGGTTTCTAGAATTATCGCACAAAACGCGGCTTTGGGCCAGAGCCGGCGTTGACAGGAACGCGAAAACTGTTTAGAATGAACAAACGGATGAGTTCAGAATTGGGAGGATGATGCCTATGCCGCGTGGGGACCAGCACAGATATGCCTGAACTGCTAGACGGCCTGATCATCAAAGCGCAGAGTGGCTTTTTCACCGTCCACACCGACCGCAGTGACGTCGTGTGCCACGTGCGGGGACGGCTCAAACAGGAACGGCTCGACACCGACCTGCTGGCCGTCGGCGACCGGGTGCGCATCAGCCTGGCCCAGGACGGCAGCGGCATGATCGAGGAAGTCGCCGGGCGGGAACGGGCGTTGGTGCGGCTGGCTCCGCTGACCAAAGGGCGCGGCTCCCGGCGCTGGGACCGCGCAGGGTACCTGGCCGAGCGGGAGCAGGTCATCGTCGCCAATCCCGATCAGGCGGTCTTTGTGCTTGCCTGTGCGGAGCCCTCCCCCAGCCTGCGCCTGCTCGACCGGCTGCTGGTGGGGGCGGAACGGCAACACATCCCCGCCGTCGTGTGCGCCAACAAGGTGGACCTGGTCAGCCGCCGGGAGGCGCGGGCGCTCTTCGGCGTGTACGGGAAAATCGGCTATCCGGTGCTCTATACCAGCGCCGTCGCCGGCAGCGGGGTGAAACCGTTGCGCAAGGCGCTGCAGGGCAAGATCTCGGCGCTGGTGGGCCCCTCCGGCGTGGGCAAGACCAGCCTGCTCAACGCCCTGCAGCCCGGCCTGGGGCTGCAGGTGCGGGAGGTGAGCCACGCCACCTCCAAGGGCCGCCACACCACCGTCGCCCCGCAACTCGTCCCGCTGGACGCCGGCGGCTGGGTGGCCGATACCCCCGGCATCCGTGCACTGGCCCTGTTCGACCTGGACCCGGAGGAGATAGACGCCTACTTCCCCGACATCGCTCCGCTGGTGGCTCATTGCCAGTTCTCCGACTGCACCCACACCGTGGAGCCGGGCTGCGCGGTCGTGCAGGCGGTAGAGGAAGGCCGGGTGGACGAGCACCGCTACGAGAGTTACGTGCGGTTGCGGGAGGAGCACCAGAAACTGGCGGACATGTACTGGTGGGGAATACAGTAGGAAATGCGTAATGCGTAATCCGCAATCCCGTGTACCACCTTCCCGAAAGCTGGGAGCTTTCGGGAAGGTCCGGCAGTCCGCAATCCGCAGTCCGCAATCCCGTGTACCACCTTCCCGAAAGCTGGGAGCTTTCGGGAAGGTCCGGCAGTCCGCAGTCCGCAGTCCGGCCGCTGGCCGGGCTTGACACCTGGGACAAACCATAGTAGAATCTGCCCGGCGTGGTTATTGGACTAACCTCTAATGAGGGCGTTGCTGCCCAACGCAGACGTGTTATAATAAAAGTTTGGTGACATCCTGACAGTGGTCAAAGGAGTATATGGAAACACACAAGATTCCACAGCATAGCCGCACCTTCCAGGAGGTGGCCGGGGCGTTGGGGACCGGCCTGGGGAGCGGGCTCACGGCGGCCGAAGCGACGGCCCGCCTGGCCCAACATGGTTCCAACGAATTGGCAGAGCGACCCCAGCCTGGCTTCTGGCGGTTATTGTTAGATCAGTTCAACAATTTCATCATCATCATCTTGATCGTCTCCGCCGTCATCTCCCTGCTGCTGGGGGAGGTGATTGACGCCAGCGCGATCATGGCCATCGTCATCCTCAACGCCGTATTGGGCGTGGTCCAGGAAAGCAAGGCAGAGGAAGCGCTGGCGGCACTCAAAAAGATGGCCGCTCCCGAGGCGCGCGTCTTGCGAGATGGCCACCTGATCACCGTCCCGAGCCGCGAACTGGTCCCCGGTGACGTCGTCTTCCTCGAGGCCGGCAACTACGTGCCGGCCGACCTGCGACTCACCGAGAGCGTCAACCTCAGGATTGACGAGGCGTCGCTCACGGGGGAATCGGTGCCGGTGGAGAAGGTGGCCGCCGTCGTGTTGTCGGAAGACGTGCCGCTGGGCGACCGGCTCAACAGTGCCTTCATGGGCACGACGGTCACCTATGGACGAGGGACAGGCATCGTGATCGCCACCGGCATGCAGACGCAGATCGGTCTCATCGCCGAGATGATCCAGTCCTACGAGGAGGAGCAGACCCCACTCCAGCGTCGCCTGGACCAACTGGGCCACTGGCTGGGCTGGGGGGCGCTGGCCATCTGCGGCCTCGTCTTCATTGAGGCCGTAATCCAGGACACCGACCTGTCGCTCATTTCCAGCCAGGGGCCGATGGCCTACCTGACGCAGACCAAGCAGCAGATCATAGACCTGTTCATCGTGGCGGTCAGCCTGGCGATCGCCGCCGTTCCTGAGGGCTTGGCGGCCGTCGTCACCATCTGCCTGGCGTTGGGAATGCGCGAGATGGTGCACCATCACGCCCTGATCCGCCGCCTGCCTGCCGTCGAGACGCTCGGCTCGGCCACCGTCATCTGCTCCGACAAGACCGGCACGCTGACCCAGAACGAGATGATGGCCGTGCGGTTCTACGTGGCGAACTGGCGGCTGGACGTGAACGGCGAGGGGTACCAGCCCAGGGGAGAGTTTAATCACTACGGTGAACCGGCCGACCCGCGCGGCAACGTTGAGATCATGGGATTGCTCGCCGGCGGACTGCTGTGCTCCGATGCCCGGCTGGAGCGGCTCGACTCCGCCGGCTCAGACGGCCGCTATCGCATCGTGGGCGATCCGACCGAGGCCGCCCTGGTGGTGGCGGCGGCCAAGGCCGGGCTGTGGCGCGCCGAGCAGGAAGAACGGTTCCCGCGCGTGGCCGAAGTGCCCTTCGACAGCGATCGCAAGCGCATGAGCACCATTCACCGCCTGGACAGGCCAGAGCGGGAGAAGAGTGGCGGCTTCGAGTACGTCGCCTACGTCAAGGGGGCCCCCGACGTGCTGCTGCCCCTGTGCGATACCATCCTGGAGGGGGGTGCCCCGGTCCCGCTCACCCCTGGACGGCGCGCACACGTCGAGAACACCATCCGCGACCAGGGCAAGGATGGGCTACGTGTCCTGGCCGTGGCCTACCGTTACCTGGATCGGGTGCCGGACACGTTGGATGCCGACGAACTGGAACGGGGCCTGGTGCTGATCGGGTTGGTGGCGATGATAGACCCGGCCCGGCCGGAGGTGAAACCGGCCGTGGAGCGAGCACGGCAAGCGGGCATCCGCACGGTGATGATCACCGGCGACTATCCCGACACAGCCCGCACCGTCGCCCAGGAGATCGGCCTGATGCGGCCTGGCGGCCAGGTGGTCACGGGCGCAGAACTGAACGAGCTTTCGGACGAACAACTGGTGGAGCGCATCGAGGACGTGGACGTCTTTGCCC
>Ga0315291_10005297_pt1 | contig 16180 bp, 14 predicted proteins | sample YL17G12_20_MG_FD_203070 | JGI IMG/M metagenome (GOLD analysis project Ga0315291, IMG submission 203070) | Sediment microbial communities from Yellowstone Lake, YNP, Wyoming, USA - YL17G12_20 | ecosystem: Environmental > Aquatic > Freshwater > Lake > Sediment | place: USA: Wyoming | collected...
AGGCAGTGAGCAAAAGCCCAAGAGTGGCGAACGTGAAGATTTTTCTCATATTGTTTGCACCAAATCCAAATCCTTTACAGTTATACTATTGAGTATACCCTGGATTTAGTCCTATGCATTGGAACATCATGTTCTAGAAAGTAGTACCTTCTCAAAGTTATATGCATCCTAAGATCGACCGACTGCAGCTAAAGGAAAAACTGATCGATTCCCAACCCTTAGAATTATGCTACAATAACGATTAAATAAACCAGTGGCGCGCTATTCTTTGACGCCGCCAGTTCCTCAGTCTCCTTTGTATTCTGGAATCGTTTTTTTGACAGCCCGTTCTTCTTCTTTCAAATCATGTCTCAGTTCTTCCCAAAACTTTCGCGCCTTCTCCAGCCCTTCCCGACCGACTGTCTTTCCAGTCGCCGTATAGAAATCTTGTCTAGGTCCTTTCCTGCCGCTTGGAATTTCAACCATGTCTTTCACTCCCATCTTTTCTTCTCTCATAAAGAAATCAAACACTCTGGCCACTCCAATGTAGCCCACAGAACAGGACAGCACATCTACATCGTAGCACACTCTTGCTTCAAGAGTCTTGGGCACTTCCATCCCTCTGAAACCGTGAGCTTTCACACAGTGAACTATCATATCAATCTCACTTTCTGCAAAACCCGCATCTGCCAGATACCCAGGTGCCATTCTCGCACCAGCGACATAATGGTCTTCGCCCCCTTCCAAGTAGAGTCTGCCTATGTCATGAAGCAGCACACTGGCCAACACTATTTTCATGTTGGCTCCTTCCTTTTCACCGATCATGACTGCTCTGGCGAGGTCCCTGACCACATGGTTCCAATTATGATGAACAAGCCCTCTGGTGCAGAAATCACGTTTAACACGCTCATGCAAAGCCTTCAAGTCAGCGTGTTTCAAAAGATAATAGCTAAGCTTCATCCCTTTGCCTCAAGAGTAATGTCCGAACGCACTGAGTAATAAATAATGACCCGCCCAATAGGTTTTTCCAGTTTTTGTTCACGAAAATGTTTTTATTATATCTCACGAAAAGAGAATCTGAAACACCTTGGCAGAAACAAACGAATATGACGCAATATTCACAGCGTTGAAGCATCCCATACGTCGCCAAATCCTGCTTCTCCTCGAACAGAAAGGCGAAGCGTCCTTCACAGAAATCCAAGAGGCCGTTGGCACAAATGACACTGGCTTGATGAGCTATCATCTAAAAGAACTAGTACCTCTGGTTGAACAAACTGCAAGAGGAAAATACTGTCTCTCAGAGATAGGACAGACAAGCATGGTCCTTTTTCAAAAAGTTGAAAGGGAGAAGCAAAGAACAAGCACAGCAGTTCACAAAGAACTCGAAAAGACGATTGGAGAAATCGTTTCTCTCTTCCTCATCATAGGCGTTACTCTGATGGCTCCACTAAGCGTCGGCATCTACGCCTCGGTACAAAACCTGTATGCGACACCGAATCTTTCATTAGGAAACATGGTTCTCATGTATTTGGCCGGCCTTTCTGGAATGATTCTCGGCGTCATTCTATTCGTCTTTTATGATCGGCACTACTTTTCAAAGAACACAAAAACAAACATCATCCACTCATCAATTTTTGCCATAGGAATATCTTTACTGTTAGCTGCTTCATCCTATGTGAGTTATGGATTTGAAGAAGCAACGTTGTCAATAGCACCGTCGTCAAGCAAAGGTGGCGTAGGATGGCTATTCATGATTCTGCAGGCTGTTTCCTTACTAGCAAGCGCTCCCATTGTAGCGTACAGTATAGGCAAACTCGCCAAAAGACACTAAATGTGTACCAAACGCATGTTAAACCAGCCGACATAAGCAAAAAATCCATGAAAGTCGCAGATAAAAAAGCGTGGTTGTCAGTTCGTGTAATCAACTTCTTTGTTTCTTACCTTGTCATCATTCTTCTGAAAACGGGTACGGCTATTGCGGTCATGATCACTCCGAACACTATCATTACTGTAAGCTCAGTTGTTATGTCGGGTATTCCAGCGCCTAAGACCATGACTTTTCTCAGGGCTTGCGATGCGTAGGTGAGAGGAAGCACTTTTGAGATGTCTTGCATGTACCACGGCATCTGCTGTATCGGGAAGAATACTCCGCTGAGAAACATCATTGGGAACATAAGCGTCATCATCATCATCTGTGCCGTCTCTTGGTCTTTTGCGAAGGACGTTATTACGATGCCGAGGCCGACGAAGCTGAACACGCCCAACAGGAGCAGCCCGAAAACAAGCAAGATGCTTCCTTGAATTACCACATGGAATAAAACCGCAGCCAACACCAGAATAATGACTCCTTGCAGCAGGCCTCTTGCAGTTTGACCCAGAGTTTTCCCAAGTATTATGGAAAGCCTGTTGATAGGTGCAACCATCATCCCGTCCAAAGTACCGACTTCCTTCTCTTGAGATATTGCCACAGGGAGCCCCGTCATGACGCTCATCATCACGGTCATCGCCATTATCCCCGGGGCGATGAAATCGAAGTAACTCGGAGTTCCGGATACAACTCCTTCTGTCTGAACGTTGTAGGGTTTCACGATTGCCAGAGAATTACTTTCGTTAACTGCTGGGTTTAGTCTCTGAACGTTTTGCTGAGCTAACATTGTGCCCATTTGATCAAATACAGCCGACAAGACTGCCTGAATGGTTGCCGATACTTGCGGATTAGACTCGTCGGTTACGATGGTTAGCATACCTTGTTCTCCGTTCAAAATGCTCTCAGTGAAATTGCTTGGGATGACTATGCCTCCTTGGATATCTCCTTTCTGAACCAAGTCTTTGATATCGCTCACACTTGATGCGTTAGAAAGAACCATCATGCTTGTATTACTGTTAATTTGCTCCAAACCCATAATGAAAGTCTGGCTCGCTATGGTGGAATTACCAAAACCTGCATCCTCATTCACCAGAGCCACAGGCAAGTTGCTTAGGGAGCCACTGTTAGAAGGATAGATGAAACCAACCATGACCATCATGAACAAAGGCATAAGAACAAGCAGGACTAACCCCAGTCGGTTCCGCCACAATTCCGTCAAATCTTTCAAAGCAATCCTAAAACTGTGTGAAAATAGAGCCTTTGCGCCCATGCTGCCTCACCTTACCCTCCCTTGCTGGGGAGCCCCAAAGCGTCGACGACCCATCGCCATCGGTATCTTTTGGTCTGCGCTATCTCTCACCTCGTGACCGGTAATGTGCAAGAACACATCCTCAAGTGTAGGCTGAGGATTTTCCATAGAATTTATCTTTCCGTCTTTCTCCCGCACAGCGTCAATAACTGAGTCGAACGCCTCATCGCCGTGGGCAATGATTCGCAAATGTGTAGAATTTTCTTGAGAAACGGCATCCGTGCACTTGCACGCTCGGATTGCCTCAATAATAACGGGTGATAGATTTCCAATCTCCAATTGCAGTATTGTTGTGTCCTCCCCAGAAATCAGTTTTTTCAAATTCGTTGATGTATCAAGCGCAACAATCTTAGCATGATCCATAATGCCGATGCGGTCGCACAGCAAATCAGCATCAACCATCATATGCGTCGTTATGATAATTGTAGTCTTGTTTTCTCTATTGAGTTTCTTTATGAACTCCCTGATCTCAACAGACGACTGAGGATCCAAACCCAGAGTTGGCTCATCCAGAAAAAGCACTTGGGGCATGTTAAGCAGCGCCCGTATCACGTTCATCCTCTGTCGCATACCACTGGAAAACGTACCCACTTGAGCGTTCTTCCATTTGGTAAGTTGAACCAGCTCCAGCAGGTCGCCAATTCTCTTCGTTAAGACGTCTTTGGGAATGTTGAAGAGATTCCCGAAGAAAATTAGGTTCTCCCTGGCCGTCAACCGGTTGTACATTATCATCTTTTCAGAAACGATGCCTATCAGTTTCCGAACCTCATTATCATTCTTCACTATGTCATAACCGCCAATCGTGGCAGTTCCCTTCGTTGGCCTGGCTAACGTGGAGAGCATCCTTAACGTTGTGCTTTTACCCGCGCCGTTGGGACCGAGCAGACCGAATACTTCGCCTTTTTTCACATCGAACGAGATGTTATCAACCGCCACGAAGTCACCAAAAGCTTTCGTAAGGTTTTCCACAGTGATTATCGGTTCATTTTCCAACGAAAACTCACGCTCACGTCAAATATTATCCGCTGCAATATATCTAAGCAAAATATATCCTTTCCTATCGATACTATTGACTTCGAAATGCGCGCGCAAAACCATTGGCATTGGCAGAGGCGCAAGCAAGACGAGGGACGTGAAAACCTGAAACTCGCAACCATGACAACGACAGTTTCTCGTTTCCTGAAAAATCATGGAGAACTCAAGTTTGCTCTTTTCCAAGTGACAACCAGGTGCAACGCGCGATGCGTGGATAGATGCAACATCTGGGCCTTAGAGCCATTTGATACGAAACTGGAGGATGTAAGGTTCGTCATAGACCTCTTGGCAAAAAACGATTTTTCAGTCATATACTTCACGGGCGGCGAAACCGGATTGTATCCGCACTTGATCAAAGCGGTGGAGTACGCCAAGAAAAAGGGCATGATAACTTCGATAACGACGAACGGCACGATTCCCGCAGGAACCTTGAGAAAACTGAGCGAGAGTCTGGACGTCTTGTCTGTATCCGTCGACGATTGCTACGAAGATATTTGGGACAGTGCGAAGGGTGTTGTGGGAATATCAAAGAAAGCTAAAGAAACGATTCTGATAGCAAGAGCATGTGGAATAAAACTCTATGGCATCACCTTTCTTAATCCTGCGTGGGCCGTCAAAGATGTGGAACAAATCGTTCGATACGTAAACGAAGAGTTAGGTGTATCTTTTGCACTGTCCTATCCTTACATCTCATCCGATGAGGGCACGTTTGTCGTGGGCGGGAATCTGATCGGCTCACGGTTTGAGAGACAACGCAACCTGAGAGACATGGCTGCCAAAGTTTTGCAGATGAAATCACTTGGTTCTGATGTTGCCACGGCTTCCTCCTATTTGAGAGAAGTGCTAAGAGCCCACGACGGGTTGCCGACCAGATATCCATGCAGGGCTGGCAGAACGATAATAACGATTGACTGCAAACTGAACGTGTTTCCATGCTACAAGCGAAAAAAACTGTTCAACCTCAAAGAACGTCAGGATCTACATTTCCCAGCTCCCGACAATTCTTCATGCGACGACAGGCACTGCTTGATAAATTGTTTCAAAGAAGCCTCACTCGCTTCGAAGGAAACGTTTCTGAGAGCAGTCAAAGAAGAACTCTTATCCAATCCGAAGTTTTATCTGAAATTGATCGGCTAAGTAATAACTGGACACTGGAGCGCGGAGACCTCAAACAGATTGGCTGAGATCAACTATACAGACCCAGGCTGAGCCCGACGTGGAACATAAGGGGAATGAATCGTTGCACACAGAACTTGAGAAAAAACAAACGCATGAAAAGAGCACTGGAGAAAGATACTTCGACACGTTCCTTTCTTTGCTCAACTCAAAGTTCTCTACGCATAACCCCTTCTTCTTGGCACACGCCATCACTTATGGCTGTAATTCCAGGTGCAGAACATGTACTTACTGGCATATGACGAACAGAATTAACGACGATTTATCCACTCGAGATGTCTTCAGTCTTCTCGACGAAGCCTACGCCTTTGGCATGCGCGGTTACTACCTCTTTGGCGGGGAACCTATCATCAGAAAGGACATTGGAAAAGTTGTTGATTATGCAAAGGACAAGGGTTTCTTGACGACGATGAACACGAACGCGTCTCTCCTAGCAGCAAAAGCGAAGGACCTGCGCCACCTCGACTTCATTTTCATTTCGTTGGACTATTTTAACGACTATCACGATTTCATCAGAGGCAGAAACGGTTCCTTCAACGAAGTCATCAAGGGCATTGAAAAGATCAGGGAAGTGGGGAACACCAGAATCACTTTGGTGACTACGATTAGCACGTTGAACCTGGATGCCATCGAACCGATGGCAAAACTTGCCCGCGACCTTCAAGTTGGCATTTCATACAATTCAGTTGAACCCACTGTTCAATCTAGCTTTGAGAATGGAAGAACAGAAACACCAGTGCAAGACTACGGACTGAGCAAAGAGCAACTCAGAGCCTTCTACCGTTCTCTCTTGAGACTGAAGCGGGAAGGCTATCCTCTGATGGAAACGAAGTACGTGTTGAAACACTTCACAGAGGGCAAACGCTGGACCTGTCAGTTCCCGAAGATGTTCGTCTACGTGTCCGCCGACAAAAAAATCTTCAGCTGCACATACGATCACACCTACGATCTCAAGAAAGGATCATTCGCAGACTACTTTTCAAGCAGACTCTACCACGATCACGTTTCCAGAGCTGAGAAGTGCAACGTGTGCGTAAGGACTTGTGTCAGAGGTTACTCTTACGCTTATGATTTGAATCCTCTGAACCTCATAAACCTCGTTGGAGACGGAAAAATCCTGTATAGACAACGAATATGACGGCTCGGGAAATCAGTCCTTCAACGCTTTCACGATTTCATAGGCTCCTAGACTTCATGAAGATCTCAGGTTAGAAGAAGGCTCGACCCGACAAAAGGGGAGGTTGAGTTTCGCGTTGACTTTGAGATCGCTTTAGTCTTCTTGTGGGAACAGTTGAATGCCAGTCTGCGAACACGCGCCGTTGCGAATGCTCGGAAGTCTTGATGGAAATCGTCGAAGCGGTCTTGGCTGAGGAAGAGGTTGTGGTGGTTCTGGCTCGAAGTTATATCTGCTTGGAAACATCTTATTCGTCACTTTGACCTTTTGCGAGGCTCGAAATCACGGTAAGGTCTATCAATTTTTCTCCGCGCAATATCGAAAGTTTCACCTTTTTTCCAACAACGTCTTCAGTGAGGAGTCTTGGAAGATCGTAGAAGTCTAAGACAGGTTCCCCATTGAACTTCACTAGCACGTCACCCATTGCAAGACCAGCCTTTCTTGCGGGTGAACCCGGTTCAACCGAGAAAATCATGACCCCCGTGTCTTGCTGGATCCCTGTTGTTTTGACGATGTCCTGTGAGATTGGAACAGTGTTCGAGACGATTCCCAGGTATCCCCGCTTGATTTTCCCTCCGTCCATAAGCCTGTCAGTAACGTTCTTGACTTTGTTTATAGGAATCGCTATGCCGCGAGACCAGACGTAAGCCGTATTCAATCCGATCATCATTCCAGAAGCATCAACAAGCGGCCCGCCTGAGAAGCCTGGATTAAGTTTCGCATCGGTCGCGATCACGTTTTCCATCGCAGTTCCCCTCCACCCTCTTAGGGTGCTTCCCACACTTGTCACGATGCCTGTTGTGACGCTTGGCTGTCTGTTGAATGGATTCGCAAGAGCCAGAACGAACTGCCCAGGACTCAACTTGTCAGAGTTGCCAATTTCAATAGGCTTCAAATCTGCATGTTCTGCCCTAAGCAGCGCAATGTCAGAGTATGGATCGATTCCCACTGTCTTCGCATCGAGAATCTTCTCTCCTGAACCAATTTTGACCGAAGCGCTTCTTCCAAGAACATGGCTGCACGTTACGACATACCCGTCTGAGTTGAGAACGACGCCTGTTCCTCTTGTCATGGTTGTGTTCACGTTGACAACTGATGGTGCAAGCCTGCGAACGAGTTCGGCAGTAGCGTCAGAGATTGACTTCAACACCTGCAAATAGTTGACTGATTCACTCATCTTTTCACCTCATAGTAGAAAATGTAGAAGCGCTATTTGTTGACTAGCAACCGTGAAAAGTCGGTCACACTCACGCCGGCGTCAGATACACATCGGAATTCCCAAAATAGGCTACGCGTCGAAGCAGCTGTGAGCGCGAACAGAGTCTGCTTATGTGAGCTAACAATTGATGAGAAGCTTTCAAAGCCACGTTTAGGTTCCTGTCTTCTAGGAACTTGGCTTCTATCGTGAGCGCCGTTTCTGAGATAGTTGCGCTGATTTGGATACCATCATCCTCGGTGATCCACTTCAGAGTAACGCACTCACCGTTCTCCGAGAGACCCAACCAGCGGAGTGAGCCGAACCATCTCCCCTTAAGGCTCGAGATCAACCCTGGAATCGGCACGTCAGATGGCAGAAATGTTTGAAGTAAAGGAATGCGAGAGCCATCGTTTGAAGTTTGGGGGAGCGGCAGCAAGTCACTAATCTTGGAAGTGACCTCATAACCTGAGGGCCCCTTTTTCACGATGCCCTCCTCTTCCAGCCTGTCAAGTATTCGGGAGAGCGTCTCAGGATGCAATCCCAGCCGCCTCTTCAATCCATCGAACGAAAATGTCGCTAAATCCTCTTCGCCTATCAACGCTAGAACATCGTTGTCCCGTTCACCGAATTGAGCATCACAAAGGTCGTGACGGTCGGCATCCAAGGTTTACATCGTCCCTAATGAAATTGCCCTGCTCCTATTAAGGAATACCCAACTACCGAAACCAAAGGTCCCGTCCCCCTTCCGACCAGCTCTAGAAGTCAACATAATTTAGCACCCAGATGAGAATCAGAGACCAACGCTGTTGATCACGCTGCCCGAGTTGCCGTCCTTAACCAAAGCGATCCTTCTTCCTTTGTAATCGTAGCGAGCAAACCAATTCGGAGCATAGAACAGCAACTGACGAGGAAAGCATGAGAAGATAACCACAGCCAAGAATCTTGGCATCTTCATTGATTAGGGCGAGATAGCGCGCGAAGGCCTGCATAAGGGCTATGGCTAAACAACTATAATACCGCTGCTGGCGACACATAGAAATAGCGGGTCGATACAGAACAGCTATGCGATGACGTGAATGGCGGATTATGTAAAGGGAGGCGCTAATGACAACTGGCACTGGTGCAAGAACTGCACCCAATACCCACTATACGCCTATGCAAAGCTGACTAACCCCAAGAGGCCACCAAGGTCACACCTCTGCCCTCAATGCAAAGCAAAAGAAGACAACAAAGATTGCACAACATAGAGAACTGCAGGCGCTAAAAGAAAAGTTGAAATGCGCACGCGCGCGCTAGAATTGAAAGTTGAAATGTTACAAGTTGTTTTGCGCGCGCGAACATAGTTGTGACAAATCGAAATGCGCGCAACGCTGATTGGCTCTCTCTCCAACCCACATCGGCTGCAAATAGACCATTGCCTGATTATTGCCACAACCTAAACTCACATTCCGGCATCAAGATTTGTTACCAAACAACATTACCATTTCCGTTACCACAGACCCCCTAGGGGCTCAACAAACACGCCAAACTATACTCAGACATCGCTTCTCTTGGCTTCTTCAGTGAAGAATAATGGAAATTGCTCGAGCTTCTCGGCCTGTGTTTGTAATCGAGAAGATTATTCCATAATCCATAAGAACCGCGTGTCAGATTCTAAGGATGATGCAGTATGAAGAATGTACGGTTACTCGTTATTGTTACTCTGTTTTTGTTGTCGACATCGCTGGTTTTCTGGGGTTCGAGGGCATCGGCAGCCACTGGATACACTGTTGTTACGGTTATAGAGGCAAAAACGATGATAGATTCGAATCCTTCTTTGGTGGTCTTGGACGTTAGAAACCAAAGTGAATACGTGACGAGGCATATTGGAAACGCGGTGCTGATTCCGCTCTTTGAGCTTGACAGCAGCTTAGATCAGTTGAACCCAAATGACGAGATCCTTGTGTACTGTTTGGCGGGCGCAAGAAGCACATCGGCCAGCGAGATTCTTGTTGCGAACGGGTTCCTGCATGTTTACCTCATGGCTGGAGGGATAACAGCCTGGATTACAGAAGAATTCCCAACGTATGTCAAGTATTCTTCGATTCAGGGAGCCGTGGACAACGCGACGGAGGGAAGCGCTGTTTATGTGAGTTCAGGCGAGTACTCTGAGAATTTGGTGATTAACAAGTCTATCAACCTCGTCGGCGAAAACAGGGAAACAGCCATAATCGACGGGATGAGCAACGGCACCGTCGTTTATGTGGGCTCGGACAACGTGTCTATCAGCGACTTCAAACTGCAGTATTCGGGATGCTCGTGTACAGATTATTACGGAGTAGATGTGGGAAGTGGCAGGCAAAACGTCAGCATCATCAACAACAACATCTTTTCCGACAGCACTGGCATTCTTGTCAGAAAAGGGCAAGATATCGTTATTGCGCGGAACAACATTACGTTCAGCCGCGACTATTCGATAGTCATTGAGGATTCGATCGGAGTGCAGATACTCGAAAACAGTCTGACTGACAATTTGAACCAGATAGACGTTGCGAACTCGACTCAGATGGTCATTGTCAACAACAAGATGATGAACAACGGCAACGGAATCGCATTCACCAACTCGAACAACAACACGTTAGGCGGCAACATCATCGCCTCGAACAGCCTGTATGGATTGTACCTCTCTCAGTCTAACTACAATGTGATCGTTCGCAACAGTCTCCAATCAAACGGTCGCAACGTTTACGTTCGTAATTCCACTGACTATTGGGACGACGGTTTTGAAGGCAATTACTGGAGCAATTATACGGGTGTGGACGCTGATAACGATGGCGTCGGAGACACTCCGTTTGTGCTGGACGCGAATAACGTGGACCATCATCCGCTGGTCGGTTTATTCTACAGTTATTCCGCGATGCCCGAGAACGACGTGGGGATCATCACAGACTCCGCAATAGACAATTTTGAATACGTCCCGCCTAACACGATAAGGCTTCAGGTTTCAAACGCAACCGCTGCCCAAACAGTGGGTTTCTGCAGAATAATAATTCCACACGCATTGATCGATCCAAACAACGGCACTATCCAGGTCATCATTGACAACAATCAAACGCAGGTACTGTTTCTAAACACGACGCTCTATGACAACGGCACCCATCGTTGGGTTTACTTGGCCTTTCCACTCTCGACGCATGAAATCATGATAATTCCAGAATACCCCCTGGTCTTTTTGGCAACAGCATCGGTAACGGTGTTGGTGATGACGGCCTTGAACCTCGCTGTTGTTATCAAAACAAAAGGACGACTGAAGAAAACTGAATTTCGCCACTCAAGTTAGTGCAGAGGGAAAAAAGTAGAGGATAATTAATACGGTTGCGATATCCACCATTCCAAGTATCAATGCCAACCAAGCGAGAGCGGTTTTCTCGCGTGCGTAGGAGGCGATACCTAAGATTATGGCCAATACTCCGCAGGGTACTCCAAAGATGAATAGCCCTACGATGCCGACGAGCAAACCGATGATAGTTATGATTGGAGTTGGCCTTCTTGCAACGGGAGGTGCCTGGCCTGTCTGAGTCGGTTGACCTGCTTCACCCATTGTTTCACTCTCGAGTTTTCGCAGACTACTGTTGGCTGAATAGTGTTAAAATAACTTGTGATTCTCATTTGATGCCAGACTACCCGAGAAAAGATTGATTCTGTCATGCCTAGCAGAAGAGCGTCGTCGGGATTGTTGTAAGAGTTTGTCTATTGTCCAAAACTGGGATCGAACGCTCAATCGCAGAGAGAAACTTCGAAGAGGTCAGTTCAGCTGGCGTCTCGATTTCTTCGGCATTTTTCCGCAGCAGACGTCAACAGCCTTCGCTAACCTCTTGAATTCGTCATCGGTCATCCATTCAGTCTTCAAGTAATGGCATATTCTTCTGTCGCTGAGTCCCAGACGCCGTGCTTCTTCCACCGCAAACCGGTACGCTTCCACTTCGGTTGGTCTTTCAACGTAAGAGTAGTTGTGGTCGAAGAGTTCCTTTCCTTCCATGAACTGTTTGACGTGGACGAGTTCGTGGACAAAGTCTAGGTAGATGTCGACTCGGTTTCCTGTTTTCAGGTAGTCGGCGCTGATTATCATGTGGCCGTCTATTTCGCTGACGCCCATGTATCCTCTTCGTCCCACGAATTCAACCCTGAGGTTTGCCAGTACTTTTTTTGTGTCTTCGTCGAAGGTTCGTTTGACTGCGTCAACGTTTTCGAACCCTTTGAAGTAGTCGAGAAATGGGTAGGTTGCGACGGGGACGTTTCGGGTTATGTTGACGTTTAGACGTCGTGTTATGGTCGCGGATCCTCCTGTTGTTGGAATCATGAATGAGAATATTAGTAAGGTTTATGCTTTCGTATAAGTCTTCAGAATCACATATCCATCTTCATGGGGGCCGAGTTTATCGCTTTTCATGTAAGGAACATGTTGCCTGCGGATTTCGATTTCGCAGTTCAGGCTACGGACCGGATGGGTTGGGGGTTGGGAAAATCAGATTTTGAGTTTATGATGGAGTTGGAACCTGAGGGGTGTTTTGTTCTTTTTGAGGACTCGGAGAGAATTGGGCTTGCGACCACGGTGAGTTATGGTAAGATAGCCTGGTTTGGGAACCTGATAGTTGATGAAGACAGAAGGAGCAAAGGCGCTGGGTCTCTTCTGGTAAATCATTCTTTAGAGTACTTGAGAAGCATTGGGGTTGAGACTGTGGGTTTGTACGCGTACGTGGATAGGATCTCATTCTACCAAAGACTGGGCTTTAGAACTGATTCTGGATTCTTGGTCATGAAAGGAAAGGCGTTCGGTTCACCCATCTCGGCCGACGTGAAGAAGATTGAAGAAAGAGATATCGAGAAGGTTGTTGATTTTGACCGTTCTTGCTTCTGTGAGTCGAGAAGGAAGTTGCTTGAACCTATTCTTTCTGACCGTGATAACCTTGGGTATTTTTCAGTCAGAGGCGGGAAGGTCGTTGGGTATTCGGTGGCAAAGGTGTTCGGGGGAATGGCTGAGCTGGGTCCCGTTGTGTGTGAGAAAGGGCAAGTTGACGTTGCTGCAAGCCTGTTAAGGGCGATTTTTGACGATATTAAGGGGTTTGAAGTCTCGTTGTTCGTTCCGGAGAAAGAAGAAGCTTTGTTTTCGATGCTTGTTGAGAATGGGTTCAGTCAAGTCTTTAAGGTGGAAAGGATGTTTCATGGTCCACCGGTGGCTGGCGATTGTGTTATGATGGCGGAGTCTCTTGAAAGAGGGTGAATACGAGTTGTCAACGAATCTGTGCGGGATTATTCTTGAGGATTTTCTGAAGAATTCGTGGCCTTGTGTTGAATCGTTGGTAAAGCAGGTTGGGCAGTTCAAAGGGGACGGGCAGAAGTCGGTTGATTTTTACGAGTTTAAGAATGGGCAGAAGAACGTTGTGAGGTTTGACCGTTCGCATTTCTTTTTGAGGTGTTCTGTTGAGTATGCGAACCCGCAGTTGACGGTTGAAGACGTGCAGGGTATTGTTGCGGCGAGGTTGTTGGAGGTTTGTGCGAACTTCTTTTTGCGGCGTGGGTTGCGTGAGCCTGTTCCGCAGGATACGGAGGAAATCTGTGGGTTGTTGAGGCAGCCTTCTGATGGGATGGTTGTTTCCTTTTTGCTTAACACTGATGATATTGAGGTGGACAGGTATTCGATGAACCCGTTGAAGCAGTCGATCGTGGACAGTGGTCAAAGTGCTTTTCCGGCTGCGTCTGTGAAGGCTGAGAATTTGCGTGTGGATGAGAAGTTTGTTCAGAAGTATGAGGGTTCACTTTTCTGTAGGAAAGAGATTGATAGCATTGAGCGGCATTTGAAGAGTTGTAATAATAGTTATGTGGACATGGTGGATGCGGTTAAGTATGAACATTTGAGGAGGTTGTCGGATGTTTTCGGGATGGACCTTTCGCTGTATTCGTTGCGGTTGCCTCTTGCCGCTTTGGAGAAGGAGTCTGCGGATGGTTTGTTGCATCATATTATCCGTGAGGTGCACAGGGATTATGCGTCGTTTGAGAATGTTTACAGGTGCATGGGGAGGAGTATGAAGAATTTGAGTACGTTGTTGACGGTTCCGCATTCTGTGAAGGGTTATGGTTCGAAAAGGTCGGCGAGGGGGAGGGTCTATTTTGACGGGAGCAAGTTGAAGAATGTTAAGGTTGATTATCGGACGACGCTTCTTTATCCTAACGCGATTGACCCGGCGGATGTCAGTGTTGCTCAGGCGGATGACGGTTTTATTGTTGAAGCGGATAAGCTGGTGAATTACAGTTTTAGGGAGACGCCGTCTTCTCCGCAGTTTTTCTTGTATTCTCTTGTGTCGCCTGAGAACGCGGTTTTGTGGCATGGAATTGGGGCTTTTGGGGCTTCGGAGTTGTTGAAGAGTTATACGACTACGCGGGTGGCTGTTGCTTCGCGTCAGGTGTTAGGTGATCTTGTGGATAAATATGGTGTTAATATTGGGGTTCCTTTGCAGTTTAATTTGGTGCCGAAGTTTATGTGGTTTCATCCAGTGCATCGGAATATTGATGCGAGCATTGGGTGTGTTGAGAATTTGAAGGATTTGGCGGATTTGGGTATGAGGATGGAGCGTTTGCCGGAGGAGCAGTATATCAGGAAACCAGAATGAAGGAATATGGTGGTTTAGGATGTTTTTTAGGCAGATTAAGCATTTTGGTGACAATTTTTCTTACGTGGTCGCTGATGAGGATAGTAAAGAGGCGATGGTTGTTGACCCGAGTTTTAACGCTGACGTGATTGTTGAGTTGGTGAAGGAAAAGAAGTTTAGTGTTAAGTATATTGTCAACACGCATGGTCATGGGGACCATACTGCCGGCAATGAGGATGTTAAGGAACAGTGCGGTGGAAAGGTTGTGGCTCATAGGTTGTCGCAGACGAGGAGGGATGTTTCTGTGGATGAGGGTGATGTTCTTGCGGTTGGCAGCGTTAAGGTGGAGGTTTTGTACACGCCGGGGCATAGCGTCGACGGCATTTGTCTTTTGGTTGACGGCAAGGTGCTTACGGGTGACACGCTTTTCATCGATGAATGTGGGAGGACGGATTTCCCCGGTGGGAGTGCGGAGCGGTTGTATCGTAGTTTTTTTGATAAGTTGTTAAGGTTGGATGATGGTGTTGTGGTTTTTCCGGGGCATGATTATGGGCCGAAGCCGTATGCGACTTTGGGGGAGCAGAGGCGGTCGAATTATGTTCTTGAGGAACGGAGTTTGAAGGAGTTTCTTGCTTTTATGTCGCATTGAATGTGGCTTGAACTCGTGAGTTGTTGATCGGGGCTTATTGTTTTCCGGGCGATTGGCAGCCTCCCCCCCTTCCCCTAGGTTTTTAGCGCGTACGGTGCTTCAGATGGGGTTTTCGTTGTCGCTTTGGGCAGGGTTCGCGGTGGTCGGCTTCTGTTTTTAATGTTGTTGGCCTATGTGGTCTATGCTGTGGAAAGGTTTGGTAACGGTTTTGGTGTCGGTCGTGATGGTCGCGTTGGGTTTCATGTTGCTTGAATCGTTCGCTTTCGTGGTTGGCTTATGGATTTGAGGATGAGCTGAACGAGCTCGACGCTCGAGCCATGGAAGGTTGGCGGCAAACGCTGCTGTGATTTATCAAAGCAAGCTGGTGGCCTGTAGAAACGTGTGCGCGCGTCAGGTTCTTGGAAAAGAAAAAAGGGGTTTTAGGCTGGGGGAGGGGGTGACGTTTGACTTGTGTGTTGAGTTATCTTTGGTTCTGGTCGTTTTCTGGTCAGGTACACGAGGACGCCTATGCCCATCAGCAGGAATCCAATTCCGATCAAGAGCCAAGCGTATCCCTGGAACATGAGCAGGCCGCCTCCAGAGTTTAAGAGGTCTGCGAGCGAGTTTTCGATTGAAGACATTGTGTCGGTGTCGTTTGAGAAGGCTTGTTGTAGGTCGTTCAGCGAGTCTCCGTAGTATTTTTTGGCGTTGGTGAAGTCTCCCTGCCGGTAGTAGTTGCCTGCCAGGGTTTCGGCGACGCCGGACTGGACGATGAGTTCTCTTGCTTTCGCGGTGAGGATGGGGAAGCCGTTGATGGAGGTGGTTGGGTAGGCGTTGACTTGGTCCCTGAAGTTGCGCGCGTCTGCTTGGTCGGAGGAGAAGACGACGAAGCCGTCGTCGCTTCTCGTCCAGGCGCTGACCAGTTCTTTGAAACCGGCCGTGCTGTTCACGTGCTCCACGTAGATGACGTAGCTGTGAGTGACGAAGTTGGAGGCCATCAGCACCGATGGGACTGTGAAGGTTACGGTGAAGACGTGTGATTCAAAGGGCTGAATAGCGTATGGGTCGGCGATGCTTGACGTGTAGTTTACGCCCCAGTCGAAGCCGACTGTTACTTTGGAAACGTTTACTTGAACTCCGTGGTAGTCGTTGTAAACGTTCACGACGAGGATGGCGGTCGTGTTTTCC